>Ga0209501_10000273_pt1 | contig 65382 bp, 52 predicted proteins | sample ArcticOcean_MG_C_4_FD_187434 | JGI IMG/M metagenome (GOLD analysis project Ga0209501, IMG submission 187434) | Marine microbial communities from western Arctic Ocean - ArcticOcean_MG_CB4_134 (SPAdes) (version 2) | ecosystem: Environmental > Aquatic > Marine > Oceanic | place: Arctic Ocean...
GAAGTGGCGAAATGGCAGACGCGCATGCCTTAGGAGCATGTGTCCAAAAGACGTGTGGGTTCGAATCCCACCTTCCCCACCACCCCATCTGCCATGGAGGCACATAGAGCAGCCAGCCCCAACCACAGCGCGGGCACCATTTGCCATGGAGGCACATAGAGCAGCCGGTCCCAACCACCATGCGGGCATCATCTGCCATGGGGGCAGCTCCGGGCCGGGGCGATCAGACTCTGCTATTCGTCGTAGAAGCACAGGGACGTGTTCTGGAGACGCTCTCTGTGGAGGGGCGTCAACTTTATGACCTGAGGGGGCAAATCGGGAGTGTTGGTATTACCTTGAAGTCAGAACGTCGTAGCGGCCTGAAGTGATGTCGGGGTCAGACCGGTAGGTGTAGTGGATACCTGGTTGAAGCTTCTCCATGTACAGAAGCTCCTCGTGATCGCCGTAGCGGATAGACAGCACGTACTTGGCATTATCGGGCAGGCTGAATCGAGTGATGCCGTCTCTGTTGGTTCGCGAACGCTCCAGGCCGGAGATTATGCTCGTAGGTGCGATTCCTACTTCGGCGTTGGCGACGGGCTGGCCTTCAATATCAAGCACCTGCAAGCTGCCTGAATGTCGCTTCGGCAAGAACTTGTTGATTGCCGACATGATCCGTCCTGAGTTGGTCGCCAACTGACCTTCCGTCATGAGGTCCATGACTCCTTGCTCGAAGTCACCCGCCTGCTTCGGAATCATCCACTCAGGACCGTATTTCAGTAGCAGATACTCTTCGGGCGGGTTCGGCACGAAGAACTTCTCGCCAAGGAAGTCGATCTCTTTCAACTCTTCATGGAGCGCGACGGGAATCTTGACCACTGGCCACTGATAGATGACATCGCCAAATACCCGATAGCAGGTCCAGTCCATCTGCGTTCCGGACTTCTGCATGCTAATGCTGATGTTCAGCTTGTTGTGGACTACCGTGGCGGTGAAGCCGTTCTCTCTGAATACGTCCACCGTCTGAGTGACTTTTTCTTCGGTCAGTCCGTGAAGACCAAGAACTGACCCCACATCAAGATCGTCATCCCACGGGATGAACGCGCCGTCTCGAACCGCGCCAAGGCACGTGCCATGCCGGAGGAAATAGGACACGCCCACTTCGGCCATGATTCTGTTTGTGTCTTTTAATACTGACTCAGCAGTGGACATATCCATTGCTGTAAAAACTTTTGCTTGCATTTGTTCGTCTCTGGATTACACGCGGAAGGGGGGTGGTCGAGAATATTGCATCGCTCAACATATTCTTGGGGGGATCGCGGGATAGGTTCGCTCTCAACAATACAGCGTGATAGCGCGAGTGCGCTATTCATCGTGACAGGGTACGTGAAGTCGACGAAGTGCTTTAGTGAGATACGGCGCGAAAAGGGGCAGGTTTGAAACCTGCCCCAATCGAATTATCTAGATGCGTTCGCTCGGCGACTAGCCCAGCTTTGCGGCGGCCGCTTTTACGTCGTCGTACGGTGGCTGGTTGCCCTGTGAGTCTTCTGTGGCCCAGGCGTACTGGACTGTGCCGTCGCCATCGATGACGAAGACGGAACGTGTTGCGGCGTCGTAGCCGGGCATTCCGCCGAAGTCAGGCCACACTACGTCGTAGGCCTTGATGGCGCTGCGGCTGTAGTCGCTGAGGATCGGAAACGGCAGATTGTGCTTGGTGGCGAACTCTGCATTGGAGAAGCGGGCGTCTACTGACACTCCGATCACGTCTGCGTTGGCGTTCTCTAGCTCGCTGATGGAATCTCGGAACTCACACATCTCGGTGTCACAGACTCCAGAGAATGCGGCCGGGAAGAACGCAAGGATTACGTTGCGACCTTTGTGCTGGCTGAGCGTGTGTGCTTCGCCACCAGTGTCCAGTAGTGAAAAATCGGGCGCTGATGCGCCAACGGCGATGGCCATGTCAGTTACTCCTCTGAGCGGATAAATTTATGTTGCGCGTGAGAACCGTGATTATGTCACGGCTCGCCTTGTGAATCGAGGTGCGACGCTAGTCGTCGATAGAAACTGCGATTTTGATCACGCCGTCGGTACGGTCTGCGTAGAGTTGGTACGCCTCAGGCGTCTGACTCCATCCCATGTTGTGCGTCTTCAGCACGCCGGGGTCAATCCAGCCGCGTTCTTTCAGCGCAACAATTTCGCGAATCTCTTTGACCGGCTGGTTTGTGGTGGCGATGACCGTGGGGTTGATCGTCACCTCTTTGGTCATCCAATCACGGTGTCGGAAGGTCTGCTGATCGGGGACCAGGCTGAAGCCAATGATCTGGCCCTTCTGCTTGGCCATCCGAATGCACGTTTCAAGGCCGGCAGAGTTCCCGCTGGCGTCAACGACAACATCCACGCCTTCGCCCTTGGTGATCTCATCAAGCGCTTCGAATATATCTTCGTTGCCCGGATTGATTGTGTGCGTAGCGCCTAGTTCTGACGATTTCTGACAGCGCGCTTCTATGAGGTCCAATCCAATGATTTGTGAAGCACCCTGTCGCTCAGCGATCATGGTGAATGAGAGGCCAATGCCGCCTTGACCCAGGACTGCAATCCGCTTGCCGGCAGGATTGCCCCAGTGCTTGGCTGAGTAGAGCACGGTGCCGGAGTGCTGGCACATCACCCACTCATCAGCCGGTCCCCACTCTGGAATCTTGATGAGCCGGTCTGGCGTCTGCACCAGGTACTCAGCCATCCCAGCGACCTCACGAGGGATCACGATTGCTCGTTGGCCCTCTGCGTACTCGTCGTTGCGACTTTCTACGACTACGCCAACAACCTCATGGTTGGGTGCGCCGGGTGCGGTGGGGTATTCCTCTTCAGGGAGATCAGGACCCCACTCCAGAATGATGTCACTCCCGCAGACTGACATCTCTTCAACTTTGATCTTGACTTCGCCGTCTTCGATCGAGGGCTCAGGAATGTCTATCTGTTCAAGGGTTTTTGGCGCGGTTAGCTGAAATGCTTTCATTTTGAATTCAAGGCTCCGGACTATTTATTAGCTTGGCATATTCATGGCCACCTTGATCACTCCGTCGGAGTGGTCGGTGTACATGTCGTATGCCTTCTGTGCGTCATCAAACGTGAGGCTGTGGGACTTGAGCAGACCCGGATCCATCCAGCCACGCTCTTTCAGCGCAACCATCTGTCGAATCTCGTCTGTTGGACGGTCAGTACCTGCGATCTGGGTTGGGATAATCGAAACGGCCTTGCGCATCCAGTCACCGTGGACGAATGACGCACGCTTGCCCTCTGAGCCGGTGAGGCTGAAGCCAAGAATTGTGCCGTGTCGTTTGACTGCGTGAATGCATGTCTCAAGACCAGTTGGGTCGCCAGTTGCGTCGACTACAACGTCTACGCCTTCGCCGCCGGTGATCTCGTCCAACGCCTCAATCAGGTTGTCTTTGTCCGGGTTGACCGTGTCGGTCGCTCCAAGTTCCTGGGCCTTCTTGAGTCGGTAGTCCAGGAGGTCGATACCGATCACCTGCTGCGCGCCCTGCTTCTCAGCAATCATGGTGAATGAGAGGCCGATACCACCCTGCCCCAGGACTGCGATGCGCTTGCCGGCCGGGTTACCCCAGTGCTTGGCGGAGAAGAGAACCGTGCCGGAGTGCTGACACATCATCCACTCATCCATTGGTCCCCAGTCAGGAACTGGAATGATCCTGTCTGGTGACTGAGTGATGTACTCCACCATTCCACCCATACCGGGTGTTGGCAGAACGATACAGCGCTGACCCTCGTGTACCTCGTCGGTCTTTGACTCAACGATTGTGCCTACTATTTCGTGGCAAGGCATGCCCGGCGCGAGTGGGTAGTTCTCCTCCGGCATATGTGCGTCAAATGAGCCGTGAATATCGCTGCCACATGGTGAGACGGCTTCGACCTTGATCTTGGCCTGTCCGTCTGCCGGAACCGGTTCCGCGACGTCGATCATTTCAAGTGTGCGGTGGGCGGCGAGCTGTACTGCCTTCATGGATGTGTAGGTCCTCAGGACTAAAAGAAGGATTTGGTTCAACAGCGTCCAACTTTACTTTAGTCCGGGCGCGGCGGAAAGGTGTACGACGTGAATCACTTAAAGTACAGCGAATAAACGTGCGGATTCGCCACTTGAAACCTCATCAGAATATACTCGCGCAGCCAAATGTCGACGGACAGGACACAAATATGAGAATCACACAGATCGAGACCATCAGGATCGACGCCCAACCACAGATCATCTGGGTGCAGATCCATACTGACACCGGACTAAAAGGCCTCGGTGAGACCTGGTATGCGCCGCAGGTTGTTGAGTCGGCCATCCATGATTGGTTCGGGCCGCTACTTATCGGTCGCGAGGCTGGAGCAATAGAACGCCACTGGGAGGCGATGTTCCGCCTGTCTGATCATGCGGGATACGGCGGCGCTGAGATGAGGGCTATCTCCGCAATCGATATGGCGCTGTGGGATCTAAAGGGACAGTCCGTCGATCTTCCGATCTATGAGCTGCTTGGTGGCGCTGTGCGCAAAAAAATTCGCGCGTACGCGAACGATCTTCCATATGAGGGCGCAGGCGAGAAGGCGAAGTACTATCTCGATCAGGGGTTCACCGCCATGAAGGGCGGCCCAACCATCGCGCTGGCTCAAGCTACAGATGGCCAGTCGCTTTCGCCAAAAGAGCTGGACATGGCACTCAAGCCAATCCGCGATATTCGTGATGCCGTGGGTATGGACATGCAGATTGCGAACGATGGCCACGGTAAGTGGACGCTGCCAGTGGCGATTCGCATCGCGCAGGCGATGGAGCCGTACGAGATCATGTGGCAGGAAGATCTGATGCCGCTGCTCAACCCTGACGCACTAGCCCGGCTACAAGCCGCAACCAAGACGCCGATATGCATCTCGGAGCGACTTCTCACTCGATGGCAACTGCGCCACTTCATCGAGAACGGGTCTGCCCGAATCGTGATGCCGGATTTGATCTGGACGGGCGGTATTTCCGAGACGCACAAGATTGCCGTTCTGGCGTCAGCACATCAGGTGCCAATCGCTCCCCACGACGCCACCGGCCCCGTGAATATCTTCGCGTGTGCGCAAATCCTTATGAACGCACCCAACGGGATGATCATGGAGCACGTCCCACCTATGTACAAAGGCTGGTACAACGACGTGGTCGACCTCAACGTGGACATCCACGATGGCTACTTGCACGCACCGGAACGGCCGGGCATCGGCACCAGCCTGAAGGCCGGTATCCGTGATCGAACGGACGCCCGCGTGCGTGTCAGCGATACGCCGGGCACTAGCGTTGTGGACCATTACGGCCCTTACGCCGCCAGAACCGCTGAAGCACAGGCAGCGGTGGACGAGATGGAGATTGAGCGAGGGCCACAGTAGCGCTCCTTCAGCGTTGATTCCGGATTATTTGGGCCAGGTCACAAAGTAGGCGATTACGAAATTTGGGCCTGGGTGATCAAAGTACAGCGCGTTCGTACCGACTAAAAGTACGACCGCTACGACTCACGCCCGGGATTTGCCACGCCACAGTCTCAACCTGCTCGGTCGAATTGGTCTTCGTTGAAGTCCATCGACTGTTCACGTATTCGACAGCTGCCAGACACTATCCCTAAATTACGCCCTTAATTAGAAAAACTGCCTGAAGCAAAATACGTGCACGTGGATAGTTTTTGAGGCGAATGTCTGTGGGGTTTCGTGGGGATAACGAAAAGAGTATGCTACTGACGAAATAACACAATACCTAAGAATCAAACCGTAGATTGAGTGTATGTCGTAGGTATTTTTATTCATCGGCGCTGGAAACAAGGCGATTTTACTGGCATCGACAATCAGCTTGATGCAGCCTGAGCCGCATATTGGCCAATTCTGGGGGGCGGGGCAGGTGTGTGTTGCAACTAACCGGCCTCTGGCAAGAGCCGGATTTCAGGAAACTTTGGTCTGGCAGATCACTGTCGCTACTGGGGTCTGAATTTTCCCTGTTGGGATTGCCTTTAGTTGCCGCACTAGAGCTTGGCGCATCCCCGCTGCAGATGGGGATAATCGCCGCCTCAAACGGTGTTCCAGCCATATTCTGTGGCCTGTTTTTCGGCGCCTGGGTAGATCGACACCGGCGGATTCCATTGATGATCCTCTCTGACATTGGGCGGGCTGGATTCTTGTTGGTGATACCGGTTGCGTTCATTTTTGACTGGCTGTCTATTGGGGTAATGGTTGCTGTAGCCCTTGGAATGGGGACGATGGCGATTCTTTTTGAGATAGCCCATGGGGCCGTATTGCCAACCGAGGTCTCTCGTGAGCAGCTGAAGCTAACAGCAAATTTGAGCTGGCCCGCTCCGGAGCACTCGCCCTGGGTCCCGGCGTCGGGGGCGGGTTGGTACAGATCATCAGCGCGCCGTTCACGATGGGTTTCGGAATCGCTTCGTTTGCATTTTCGGCGCTCGCAATACGCGCCATGAAAATCCGAGAAAAAAACGCTGACTTCAATCCAGACAAGAAAGACGATTCAACATCGAGGACAGCATTTCTGGGAGCAGTGCCATTCGTCAGACGAAATCCAATTCTGCTAGGAGCATTGGTTTCTCAGACTACATACATACTTTTCGTGTCCGTATTCCACGCGACAAGCATTCTTTATCTGGTTGATGATCTAGAAATGTCACCCGGAATTGTTGGGGCGTGTTCGCAGTTTCCAGCATCGGCCTGTTGGGGGGGCAGCTGCGATGACCAGACTAACCACACGATTCGGTATAGGGAAGGTCATTACGATCTCACTAATTACCACAGGGTTTGGGGTCTTGATTATTCCACTCGCGGGAGGCCCACATGTGGAGGTAATTATTATGTTGGTTGCGGGATCTATTGTCGCTACTGCTGCGTCAGTGGTGTATTCGATTGGCCAGGTCAGCTTGCGACAAACTATCACTCCTCCGCATCTCCTTGGGAGGGTGACCTCACTCGCCATCTTAACCTCAAGGACTGCCCTGCCTGCCGGAGGACTTCTTGGAGGTCTTCTGGGTGAGTTTTATGGACTGAGGGTGGCACTATTTACCGGAGGAATCGGGGTCATTTTCTCCACGATATGGCTCGTATATTTCCGATTCTGGTCAATCCATTCCCTTGAGAAGCTTGGCATCGAATATCAATCTCCGTCTGAACTTCTTCCTGAACCCCCACTCTCCGGATCTCCCCGGGAAGATCAATCCTCGTAATCATGCCGACGTGGGGTCTGATCGAGGATATCCACCCACTCCCCCTGCGACACGTCCAGATATTAGAAGTTCCAATTCTTTTCTCTGATCGGAAAATTGTTGTAGACGATTCAAAGAGGTTTGTCTGAATGCGTACCTCCGCCAGGACATGCCGTTAGAAAAGCTAGTGGAAGAGTTACATCCAGCGCGAGTCGCGAACCACAACCCGCTGTTTAAAATCCTGTTTAACTTCACAATAATCACGTAGAAGTAGATGGTTCTCCCTGTTTAGACGTGAACTACTTGGAACTCGAATCTGGAGGGGCGGATTTGGAGTTGAGCGTTCATCTGGAGAAGACGGGTCTGGGATATTCAGTATGGCCTTATTTGGCGCAACCCTGTTCAATGAGGCCACAATTTCACGACTCGCGGGCCACTACCGCCACCTACTTGAAGACATAGCAGCAGAATGGGGATGAGCTGTGACCATCACGACGGTTGAAGAACTTAGACGTATGAAGCGTGTTGGAAAAGTTGTGAGCGAGGCGCTGGATGCGATGAAAAAGAAAGTGGCGGTGGGCGTAAGTACTCTGGCTCTTGATGAGGCGTGCGCGCGAGTGTTCGAGAGGCATGGTGCACGCTCGGCTCCGCAGTTGGTCTACAACTTCCCGGGAGCTGCATGTATCAGCCTTAACTATGAAGCGGTCCACGGTATTCCCCTCGCCAGCAGATTCCTGAAGGCAGGCGATCTGGTCAAGCTTGATGTTACCGCTGAACTGGACGGATTCTTCGCGGACGCTGCAATCACTGTGCCAGTTTCCAAGGTCTCTCAGCAGAACATGAAACTCGCAGAATGCGCAGAGTCTGCCTTGCGAGTAGGTATCGAAGCAGCGCAAGTTGGACAGCCTCTTAACCAGAATGGCAGTGGTGTGCATACTGAAGTTGAGCGCTGTGGATTCAAAGTGATGCGGCAACTCGGTGGGCATGGAGTTGCCGGACAATCCACGAAGAAGCCAGCGTCCCAAATTTCTACGATCCAAAGATCAGTCAAATCCTCAGCTCCGGCCTTGTTATTGCTATAGAACCGGTCATCTCTGGCGGTTCGGGGATGTCAGCGGAGGGCGATGATGGCTGGACTGTAATGACTGCTGATGGAGCGCCTTCCGCTCACTTTGAACACACGGTGGTAATTACAGATGAAGGTCCGGTGATCGTAACCGCGTAATCACGAGCCTCCTGGTACTGCAGTCCTCCGAAATATGGTCGGAGAGGCTACTCTAGACATGCTCCAGTGCCTTGGGGCGTGTATTCGGATTGTGAAGTTGCGCGCTGTGTGCCTTTATCCTGACCGCTATTGGCGGGACGCAGGACACGAGCAGAGACGGGGTCTATGAAAATTACGCAGATTGAGACGATTCGTGTGGGTGAGTTTCCAGATCTGATTTTTGTTCAGATTCACACTGATGGCGGTGTGATTGGTCTTGGCGAGACCTGGTACGCGGCCAGCACGGTGGAAGCTGCAATTCATGACCACTTTGGCCCGCTGCTCATCGGGCGTGATCCGGCGGAGATCGAAGCCCATTGGACGACGATGTTCAAGCTGTCTGACCACGCCGGATACGGCGGTGCAGAGGTGCGTGCGATATCCGCACTGGACATCGCTCTCTGGGATATCAAAGGCAAGCTCACCAAGCTGCCGATTTACGAATTGCTGGGGGGTGCGGTTCGCTCAAAGATCCGTGTCTACAACACGTGTGGAGTGTACGGTGAGATCGACGATGGCTGGGCCATCTATCGTGATGCCGGTGAGGTGGCGAAGTCGCTGCTCGATGAAGGCATCACCGGCATGAAGCACTCGCCCACTGATTACATTGCACGCGACGCGGACGGCCAACTCGTACACAATGGCGACCTCGACTGGTCGCTCACCCCAATTCGCCAGATCCGTGAAGCCGTGGGTAATGAAATCCAGGTTGCAACGGACGCCCACGCCAAGTGGAACCTACCGTCAGCGATCAAGATCGCTCAGGCGTTTGAGCCGTACGACCCGATGTGGCATGAGGAGTTGCTTTCGCCGTTCAATGAAGTCGCTCATCTGCGGCTGCAGAAGTCGACCAAAACGCCGATCGCTATCGCAGAGCGACTCGTTTCGCGCTACCAGCATCGGCGGTTTATTGAGAATGGTGCAGCGCGAATAGTTATGCCTGACCTCGAGTGGACTGGCGGTATCAGCGAGGTACGCAAGATCGCTATTCTTGCGTCTACGTATCTGGTCCCAATCGCTCCGCACGACTGCCTTGGTCCGGTGAACATGTTTGCCTGCGCGCAGATCTGCATGAGCTCACAGAACGTGATGATAATGGAGTACAACCGTGCCATGGCGAAGGGCTGGTATGGCCGTTTCGTCACACCCGATGTGCCTGTGACCGACGGCTACCTTCACGCGCCTGAAGCCCCCGGCGTGGGGTGTGAGCTGCGACCCGAAGTACGGGACCGCTCAGACGTGACCATTCGAGTGAGTGACGAGTCGCAAGAAGCGTGGCTGACCTCTCGGAAGCGCTACACCTACCCGCCGCCAGATATCCAGGAGATGCTGGATAAGCGGCGGATCGGTGGCAGCCAGGCGGAGTAGGTCGGGGTATCCGTTTTACATCAAGTAGCCGGCTGATTCCGCCACCCTTCGATCGGCTCAGGATGGCTGACGTTTCCAGCTAAATGGCTCAGGTGATCAGCTTGACGACGCCTGCGGTTCCGTCAACCGATATTGTATCGCCATCCGCAATCCGCGCAGTCGCTCCCGCTGCGCCAATCACAGCGGGAATCCCATACTCTCGGGCAACAATCGCGCAGTGTGAGAGCGCACCTCCAGCGTCTGTGACTATGGCGGCGGCGATAGCGAACAACGGCGTCCACGGCGGTGCGGTAGCGTAAGTGACGAGGATGTCTCCACGTTGTAAGCGATGTGCATCTTCCAGTGTGAGGATTACGCGGGCAGTGCCAGTTGCGATCCCAGCACTGGCCGCGCTGCCGTTGATCACGCCATCTCGCGCAGGTTTCGTGGCCCCGGATGGTGAATCCCCGCCGATCTGGCGGGGTGGAATCACGCCCGCCCAGCGATCTCGGTCTGCTCTGCGTTCAGCGATGAGATCTTGATAGCGGGTGTCCGGTTCGTTGGCAGCAACCGGGAATTCGTGGGGGTGCAGGTAGAACACGTCGTCACGTGTATCGATGGTCTCCTGCTCAACGAGCGCGTCACCAATCGCCAGGCATGGATAGCGCAAGCTGGTGTGGGCACGCTGGTCAATGTGAAATTGGTGGTCCTCCATCAAGATCGTGTTGTGCTGAGCGCGCCGCAGAAGCTCATCGAACCGCTGAAGTTTCGACGAGTCCTTCAGTCGCGATCTCGCCTCAGCGGTCCGCTTGATTCGATGTGCCGCTACCCGATCCTGCATTGCGGCAGGACTGTGGTCGGCCGGGGAGTCAGCGTAGTTTTCAATAGTGGTCAGAACGAATCTGGGGTTTTCCAGCCACGTTGGGTATGCGATCTCGAAGAACGACTCATTTCGCTGGCCCCACTCGGCGAGGAAGGCGGTCAGGTCGGGTTCAGGCGTCATATGCGCAAGATCCCAGAGCGAAATGCCTGATTCCACGGACTTGTTTGGCATGCCGCCTACGGTGTCGATGGAGATCTGTTCGCCGTCGTCGCCAAATTCATCGCGGCAGAACGCCTGGTACTGGCTCATGGTGACACCGGGGAGCGTCATGGCGATGTTGTGCAGTTCGCCCAATCGCTCGCCTATGGCATCAACCGCTGAGAATCGCGCGACTAGTTCAGCGAGCGACTCGTCAGGGCGCGACCAACCTTTCAACTGATCTATTAATTCTTCAACTTCCGGGAGGTATTCGTCGTGCCATAGTCCCAGCAGACGATCGATGCGCTGCTCTTCGTCCTCCGCTGCAACGGCGAGAGACTTCGCAGCCAGTTCATCAGACAGGGGCAGCGACCTGGCGAATGCGTAGCCGTTGACATGCACTCGCTCAGACGGCGATGGCCTACCGATCTTCTCGCTGGCCCGGGTCATCCCAGCGCGCTTGCACTCCATGAAGTGACGCGCCATTGGCGTGAACGGAATCGGATTCTTGACCTGATCCCATGACCACACGAACTCAGCGGCCTCTGAGCTGGGCCACTGCACAGGAAACACAGTGCCGTCCGGGCAGATGTAGGTGGCGTTGAGAGATTGATCCGGGAGTTCTGTCATTGGATCACGCAAATGTGCCCCAGGAGCATCGTGTGTGCCGTTTCAAGTTGTGTGATGGACATTTACGCGCAAGAATGCTTCTCCAGTCAGGGTGTAATGCGCCCCCGATCTTATCGACTGATCGACCCAAATGGGGAGAACGGCGGGCGGGGGTGTGTTTCACTACGGCGCAGATCAACTGAAAAGCGAGGGCGGCAGTGGCGAAGAAACTGATTTTTATTGGCGCAGGTGCAATCGGCAGCTACGTTGGCGGATGGCTTTCCAAAGAGGGCCACGATGTGACGCTGGTCGATCCATGGCCAGACCAGGTCGAGAAGGTCCGGGCCGACGGAATTGCAGTTCACGGACCGCATGACCCGTTTACGGAACGACTGAAGATATTCCACATTCACGAAGCGGCGCTGTTGGACCAGGATTACGACATCGGCTTTGTTGCGATGAAGTCGCAGGACACCCGATGGGCGACGTACTTCGTGGACAGATTCGTTGGCGACCACGGCTACCTTGTCTCCGCGCAGAACTGCTTTAATGATGAACTCATCGCCAGCATCGTTGGGCAACAGCGTGCAGTTGGTCTGATCATGTCGAGCATCTCTGTTGCGCTCTGGGAGCCCGGCAAAGTTGAGCGCGGCGTTGCCAAAGGATCATCACGCGGACACAACGTGTTCAGGGCGGGCGAGCACGATGGCTCTGTCACCGCTCGTACCGAAGAACTGGCCGAGATGATGGCGCCAATTGATGGCTCAGAAGCCACGGCGAATCTGTGGGGCGAGCGCTGGTCCAAGCTCAGCCAGAACTCCATGGGCAACCCGCTTCACGGCATGACGGGCCTTGGTGCAAGCCAGGTGAGCAGCATGCCTGAGGGACGCAAACTGGCGATCAACCTGGCACGAGAGTGTGCACTTGTTGGACTCGCGCTGGGCCACGACATCGCGAAGTACGGTGGCAGCACCGCGGACCAGTGGGCAAACTCAGACCGCGGCGATACCTACGAGGAATTGGACGCCACTATGACTCCAGAGTCTCCCGGTGCATCGGCATGGCGGGCATCTCTCGCTCAGGATGTCCACAAGGGCCGCAAGACCGAGATTGATCACATGAACGGCTACGTGATTGAAAAAGGACGCGAGACGGGGATTGCGACACCGGTGAACGCGGCGGTCGTGGACATGATCCACGCCATCGACTCCGGTGAGATCAAGCCTGACCCATCTAATATCGCAACGACGCTTCGCAACGCTGGACTGGGATAGACCGCCGCACCTTTGCTGATCGATCTGCATGTTCATACAACGCTGGGTTCCACGGACTCAAACCTCCATCCCGAGGCACTGGTTGCTGAGGCGACGCGGGCAGGGTTAGATGCCGTTTGCGTGACGGAGCACTCCGGCGTCTGGTCAGATTCGCAACTGGAAGAAATTGGCAACGGCAGCATACGGCTGTTTCGTGGACGGGAGATTGAGACTGAAATGGGCCACGTGCTGGCAATTGGCATGCCGGGCTTTCCAAACGGAATGCACCGGATCAAACAACTCGCTGAATACTGCGATGAGACGGGTGCGGCGTTGATCGCGGCGCACCCATTTCGCCACCATGTGAACCCGCCGGTTGGCCAATCCTGCCTGCTTACCCGTGGTGCTGATCTGGCCTCGGCCGATCCTGCGGCAATTACGGATGCTCTGCCGAACCTGTCACTGTTTGACGCCATTGAAGCGTTCAACGGGGCAACTACCCCGGTGGACAACGATGTTGCTGTTCAGGTTGCTGAGTATCTTGACACGCCGACTACCGGCGGCAGTGATGCGCACTCAATCGAGGGTCTCGGCAGCTGTGCCACGCAAATCGACGGCGATGTGCGTTCGACTCAAGAACTGGTCGAAGCGATCAGGTCCGGCGCAATTGTTGGAATGGCGCGCAATGGGAGTTCACGCTCATGACGCAGTCGCCACTGGAATTTGGCGCACAGCCTGACCTGGCTCCAACCGAGCAGGTGATGGTGGCGCTTGACCTTGAGACCACTGGCCTCAACAACAAGTCAGATCGAATCATCGAAGTTGGCGCGGTGAAATTCCGCGGCGGTGAGGTGATCAACACCATCTCGATGCTGGTGAACCCTCACAAGAAGCTGAATCGGTTCATCATTGGCCTCACCGGGATCACACAAGAAGATGTTGATGGTGCACCAAGCTGGGACAGCGTTGTCAGCGATGTTGCATCGTTCATTGGCAACTACCCGATGGTTGGCCATCGCGTGTCGTTTGATGCCGGTTTCCTGAAGACTCATAACGCGCCGGTTTCCGGGCCGCTCTACGATACGTACGAACTGGCGTCAGTGCTGCTTCCCGGTGGGCCAGATTACTCACTTGGTGGCATGTCTTCGCGCTTCGGCTTCACCCACGAAAATCCGCATCGAGCTCTTTCAGACGCGCTAGCAACGCGCGATCTATTCCTCATGTTCCTTGAGCAGATGAACGACGTCGATGCAGCGGTATTGCGCCAGTTTGTGCGGCTGGGCACCGGTGGCGACTGGACCGTTGGTCGAATCGCCTCGCAATTGCTGGACAGCGCTGCCCCGAACAAGAAGCGCACGCTGCTCGCTCCGCCCGGTATCGACCGCAACGAACTCAACGCCCGATTGCGTGTTGAGACGGCGCAGTCGACTACTATCGTGAACGCTTCGGCGGTCGACGCAATTTCTAACGTGTTCGCGCCTGAGGGCATCCTCTCGGAGAATCTGCCGGCGTACGAGCACCGAGAGCAGCAGGTGCGGATGGCGTCTGCGGTCAGCGACGCCATCAATGATGGCTCGCATCTGGTTGTTGAGGCTGGAACGGGTGTCGGGAAGTCGCTGGCGTATCTGGTTCCCGCTGCTCTGCGGGCACTCTCAGGCGGCGGGACAGTTGTTGTTTCCACCAACACAATCAACCTCCAAGATCAGTTGATGACCAAGGACGTTCCCGCCGTAGAGGACGTGCTTGAGGCGATGGGCATTCCCAAAGGAACGCTGCGCGTGGCCCAACTCAAAGGTCGTGCGAACTACATCTGTTTCAAGCGTTGGCTCCACGCCCAGGCATCAGAAACCAACGACTTCGATAACGCACGTGTGCTGGGCAAGACGCTCAACTGGCTACAGACCACGGAGACCGGTGATCGAGGCGAACTCAGCCTGCCCCGCTACGAAAGCGCAATTTTCTCCCGGATGTCTGCTCAGGGTGCGATGGGATGCCCTTCGCCAGACGGCCCGTGTTTCCTTCGCAAGGCACGCTATGCCGCGCAGACGGCACACATCGTCGTCGTCAACCACGCCATGCTGATGTCTGACGTAGCCATGGGTGGTGGTCTGATTCCGGATCACTCAGCGCTGATCATCGATGAGGCGCATCATCTGGAAGCTGTAGCAACAAGGCATCTTGGATTCAGCGTCAACCAGCTGCAGTTTGAGAGTGAGGTCACAGGCCTGCAGGGCGAACGGGGAGTGCTCTCCGACACCGTGAGGATCATCACAGCGAAATCGACTTCAGGCAGCGACAGTAACAGCGTGATTGACGATATCAATGGCGTGCAGGCAGACGTCGGAAAAGCCCGCACTGCAATTGGCGAATTCTATGACTTGCTGGGCATCGTGACGAACAAGCTTACCGGCGGATCAGGCTACGAAACGCGCATAACTAGCGGCACTCGTGCTCAGCCTGCGTGGGAGAACCTGGAGATTGCCTGGGAGAACATGGAACTGGCCACCGGCAATGTTGAGACCGGCCTCCGCAAAGTGCTTGATCGGGTAGGGCGTGCACTGCCGAAAGAAAACGAAGAGGCCGAGGCTGCACATCTCAATCTGCAGGCCGCAGTTGATTCGATTTCAGAAATTCGGATCGGACTGCGCAAGGCGATTGTCGAACCAGAGCAGGATCAGATTTATTGGCTCAACTCCCAGCAGAATGACACGGTCATCACTGTGAATGCTGCGCCGCTCAGAGTTGGCCCAATTCTGGAAGAAGAGCTGTTTGCCCGTGAGCGCTCAGTGGTTCTCACCAGCGGTACTCTGAGCACCGGTGAGGGGTTCGAGCGCCTAAAGGCGGCGGTAGGCCTGAACAGCGGCGTCGAGATCGATCTGGGTTCGCCATTTGACTACAAGGCCGCTGCACTCGTCGCTATTCCACAGGATCTACCCGAGCCAAATCAGCAGGGCTATCCCGCGGCCGTTCATCAGGCAATCCGAGACATTGCCCTGGCCACCCGCGACCGGATGCTGGTGCTGTTCACATCCAACTCAGCGCTTCAGACTGCCCGAGAGGCGCTGAAGGATGATCTTGGTGCTGAAGGAATACAGGTAATCGGCCAGGGGCCAGATGGCACGCCATACCGCATTATGAACCAGCTCAGGGCGAACAAAGAGACTGTCGCTCTCGGTGCCAGCAGCCTATGGGAAGGCGTCGATCTCGATGGCACATCTATCAAGACGATTGTGATCGCACGTCTGCCGTTCCCGGTGCCGTCAGAGCCAGTGTTTGAGGCGCGCTCAGAGCAGTACGACGATAGTTTCAACGAGTACGCAGTGCCTGAAGCGGTGATGCGGTTCCGCCAGGGCTTCGGGCGCCTCATCAGGAAAACAAGTGACCGAGGCGCACTAGTGATTCTCGATAGCCGAGTCGCAAACAAGCGCTACGGCGAACGATTCATCTCAGCGCTGCCTGATTGCCGTATTGAGCGGGGAACGGTGGCTGGACTGGGCGAGAGGGTGAAGAAGTGGCTAGCCTGGTAGTCGGCAACGATTCCTACGCAGTCCCTGACAGCCGCGGAATCGATATCGAATCGACACTGGATGGCGGGCAGGCATTTCGCTGGTACGGATCACCTGAGACGGGATATCGCGGGGTCATCGGTGAGGCTGTCTATCTGATTACCAATGGTGACTCGGGCGTTGAGTTTGAAATCCTTTCAGGCGCGGTTCCAGATGATCCCGTCGCAATGGTGTCCGACTATCTGGGAGCCAGTTCCGACTTCGAAGGCTTCATGGAGCGTTACAAGAGCGACGATGTGATTGGCCCGGCGCTGGTGGCATGGGATGGCCTTCGCGTGCTGCGGCAAGATCCGTGGGAGAACCTGGTTGCGTTCATCACTTCGGCCACATCAAACGTTCCTCGGATCAAGCTAAACGTCGGTTCCATCGCATGTGAACTAGGAGACCAAATTGGAGAGGGCGAGCGCGATTTTCGCTTTCCTTCCCCTGAGATTGTACGAGACGCAGGTGATGAGCGGCTCCGCGAACTTAGACTTGGTTTCCGAGCTCCCTACATAGTGGAAGCTGCCGAACGCGTAGCAGATGGCCGTCTTCCGATCCACGAGTTGCGTGACGCCGGATACTCCGAGGCTCGCGCTGCGCTGATGGCGATCAAGGGCATCGGCGAGAAAGTAGCGGATTGCGTGCTCGCCTTCTCGCTAGATAAGGGAGAGTCGTTCCCGGTGGACCGATGGATCGAGCGTGCATTGGTGCAGTGGTATGGCATGCCTGAGAACAAGAACAAAAGCGCTGCGGCGGACTGGGCGAGAGAACGCTTCGGCACTGATGCCGCCTACGTCAATCAGTACCTGTTCCATCGGCAACGGATGGAAGGCAGAGGGATTACGTCAGCGGCTAAGTAAGCATCGGTAGGCGGCGCTTCACGTGCGCCTCTTCTTCAAAGCGAGACATGATCGTCTTATCGAGTCGACCAACTTTTAGTTCGTCAATGAGTTTGCCGACCAGCGGACCTTGCGGCACGCCCAATTCCAGAAGATCATCGCCGTTTAGTTCAGGCTTTGAGTGCTGATACTCGCTGAGGTATCCAGATAATCGATCGCGTCGCAGGAGTGGAGGAGCAAGTTGTAACTGCGCTTGAAGTGCAACCTCCGGGAATGATGAGAGAAGCTCAACGACTTCACTCGGCTTTAAATCAGCCTGGTCGAGGATTCCCGCTACCCCTTTGAATTTTGGCCCGGCACGGAGAGCGTCAGCCCAGTCGGAACTCAGATCCAATTCTGAACTCAATGCATCGGCCTCACCTTCCGTGAGAGCGGAACCTATGAGCGCGATGTAGTAGGTGTGCAGCTCTTCATCTGAGAGCGAATCAGGCGCGCTCTCAAACTTGCTCAGCGCTTGACTGTTGATTCTCAGCGCAGGGTGAATGCAGGCAAGCAGGCCACGCTCTTCAGCGCGTTTGAGAATGTCGACCGTGGACGCCTCCCCAAAGATCAGTCGCAACTCAGCGAGCCGCCGAAATGGCGAAACGGTCGTCAGGTTTCCAGCAGAGTTGACCATCGACGATAGAGTTGACGGATCAATCTTGAAACCCAGTCGGGACTCATATCGGACGCCTCGAAGCATTCGCGTTGGGTCGTCGGAAAAGCTGCCCGGATGAAGCGATTTAATCTTCTTCAGCACGATGTCTCGCTGCCCGCCGTGCTGGTCCATGAGATCACCCCAGCGCGCTGGGGTCAGGTCCACAGCCATTGCGTTGACTGTGAAATCACGGCGCGCCAGATCATCTTCCAGCGTTCCCGGCTGTACCAAAGGTAGAGCGCCTGGCTCCGCATAGCTTTCGCTGCGGATCATGCTGATATCGATATCTAGTCCTGCAGCTATGATCTTGGCCGTGCCAAACTCAGACCGGTACGTCACTTCTCCGCGAATCTTGACCGCAAGCTCATCGGCAAATGCAGGCCCATTGGCGTCAACGGCAATGTCGTAGTCGTTTGATTGAACACCCAGGAACATATCCCGGACCTGGCCGCCCACCAGGTAGGCGACAGTAGCGCCAGCCGCGTTTTTGCCCGCGGCCAGTGAGCCAGCCTCTCCCAGAATGTGGAGGGCGTTTGGTAATAGAGTCTTGTCGAGGAATGATCCAACGTTTGCCATTGGGTCGATTGTAGCGCCGGACACTACTTCCGCAGGCGGTTCTAATCACAAAACTCGGTAACGAGTAGACTTCACCTGCACGGAAACAGAGTTTTCCCAGCAGCTCAAATGATTGGAGAAGTGGATTGAGCCAGACAAGAGCCGAAATCTGGATGGACTTCACCTGACCGTGGGTCAACCAGACAGCCGTGTGGCTGGACAAAGTTAAAGAGCAAGTCCCGGATCTGGACCTTGTTTGGCGGTCATTCTCCCTGGAGCAGCAGAATTCCAAAGAGGGACCGGAATGGAAGGCGTGGGAACAGGGCGATGACTACGAACCCCGTGGACTTCTGGCCCTTCGATCTGGCGTTGCTTCAAGAGCGTATGGCGCTGACATCAGCTGGAAGTACACTCTGGCGCTGCTCAAGACGCGTCATGATGACAAGGCAGACATTCGCGAGATGAGTATCATTCTGGATGTTGCTGAGTCTGTTGGCATTGATCGTGAAGATTTCGAGTCGAAGATCAATGATCCAGAAATGCTGGCAACGGTTGGCCGAGAGCACGAGCAAGCGGCTGAGCAGGAGATTTTTGGCACACCAACGTATTTGTTTGAAGGCGGCAAGCCCGCTTTCCTGAAGATGTTTGCACCGCCTGATGAGAATGTGATGGAAGCCTGGAATGCAATATCCGTTATTGCGGCCGGGAACATCCAATTCGGAGAACTTAAGAGGCCTCAACCGCCATGGCCAAAGAACGTCTTCGATTAGTTCTATCGAGGCACCGGCTATGAACGGCTGGAATTAGGGACCTGACGATATTGAATGAGGAAGCCCAAATAGCAGGGTTGAGCAAGTTTGCTCAGAAGATCGGGATCAGCTTCAGTGATCCCGATCTTCTGCGTTTGGCGCTCACCCATGCCTCTTATCCAAACGAAAAAGGCAGTAGTCCCCTCGACTCGAACGAACGCCTGGAGTTTTTGGGAGACGCGCTAGTCGGCCTGTACGTGGCGGAGCATCTATTTGAGCAGATGCCAGAAACCCGGGAAGGTGAGTTGACCGTTCGTCGCTCACATGCCGTGCGCGGGGAAGCATTGGCCGTGGCGGCGCGGCGTCTGGGAATTGGCGATTATCTGATCCTTGGCAATGGCGAGCGAAACGCAGGTGGCGGTGATCGCACTTCCAATCTGGCAGGCGCATTTGAGGCGCTTGTAGGTGCAGTTGCACTCGACCCTGGTGGACACGATACGCGGGCATTTGTACTCCGCGTTCTGGCAGATGAGATTTCGGCAGCGATGGAACCCGGCGCAGGCAAAGATCCCAAATCCCTGTTGCAGGAGCATCTTCAGGCCAAAGGCATCGCTCTGCCAGGGTACGAAGTGGTCGAGCAGACCGGTTCAGAGCAGGACAAAGTGTGGCAGATGGAGGTTCTCATTGAGGGCAAATCCGTCGCCACAGGAGAAGGCCGTCGAAAGGTCGATGCTGAACGACAGGCTGCAGATGAGGCACTGAGAATGTTGAGTAGCGGCAATTCATGAATTGCCAACGCACGATAAAGGTAATGGAGTAGTCAACTGTTCAAGTTTTTAAAGCGCGGCGATAAGACTGCCGAAACTGCAGCGAAGTCAGGCAAGTCATTCTCTCGGCTACTGGGTGGGGTTTTTGGTCGTGATTCGCTTGATGATGAATTCTGGGAAGAGTTAGAAGAAGCGCTAATCATCAGCGACGTTGGTATGGAGTCGACCATGGATTTGGTCGGCCGAGTTCGCACGCGGGTTGATGATGAAGGCACGACTGAACCGGAATCCGTCCGAAGCACTCTCCGTGAGGAGATCACGGCCACGTTGAACTCCGCGAACACGTCGAATGACGTCGCTGACGATGCAAAAGTGGTCTACCTGGTGACAGGTGTGAACGGTGCCGGAAAAACCACCAGCATCGCCAAGCTTGCGCATGCTGCGAAGTCAGAAGGCAAGTCAGTCTTGTTGGCCGCTGCCGACACGTTTCGCGCCGGTGCTATTGAGCAGCTTCAGACGTGGGGCGAGCGCCTGGGCATCGACGTGATCGCGCATCAGGCGGGCGGTGATCCCGGTGCCGTTGCGTATGACGCCATCAAAGCAGCCAAATCACGCGATGTGGACGTACTATTTATTGACACTGCTGGCCGTCTTCAAACGTCCCACAATCTCATGGCTGAACTGGAGAAGGTTGGCCGCGTTGTTGACCGAGAAGTCGGAGATTACGAGCAACGTGGGATTCTTGTACTGGACGCGACTACAGGACAGAACGGACTGATTCAGGCCAAGTCATTCGGTGCCTCAGTGCGCTGTGACGGAGTTGTTTTGACCAAACTGGATAGCACTGCCAAAGGCGGCATAGTTCTTGCAATCGCGGGCGATCTGAAGCTGCCGGTCTGGTACATCGGCACTGGCGAGTCGCTTGAAGATATCTCTACCTTTGACCTCGAGGCGTTTGCCCGGACCATTGTTCCCGACGCTGTTGCAGAGGCATAGGCACCGTTGGCCGGTGAGCATCTGATCTCATGATCGAAACAATTCGTTGGCTGATCGTCGCTGAGGTGATTGGACTCGCCGCGTTTCCAATCGCATACGCCGCCTTCCCTGTGTTCAAGGATCGCGGATGGGGACTGGCGAAACCGCTTGGCCTGATCCTGTTTTCGTTCGTTGTGTGGCTCGGAAGCTATGCTCCCGGGATTGAGAGCACCGCGACCACGTACTGGATCGTCACTGCGGTCGCCGCGATATTCGGCTGGCGGTACATGGTGCGCAATCGGGCCAGCATTCTTGGCTATGTCAAACGTGAGTGGCGGGCGATTGCCGTCGCTGAGATCCTGTTCCTGCTCTTCTTCTTCGCGTGGGTGGCTTATCGGGCATACGATCCCAGCATCAGCGGCACTGAGAAGCCCATGGATCTGCTGTTTCTCAATGCCAGCACCAACGCAACAAGCGCTCCACCGCAAGATCCCTGGCTGGCTGGATCATCGGTCGCATACTACTACTTTGGGTACTGGATCCTTGGTGGCATCACGCAGATGGCCAACGTGCCAACTTTCATATCGTTCAATCTGTCGATAGCACTGATTGCTGCACTTTCGGCCGGAGCTATCTTCAGTCTCACCTACAACATGGTTCGCTCCGATCACGCGCGGCAGGGGAGGGCGATAGTTGTAGGCGTAGTCGCTTCCATTTTGCTTCTGGTAGCGGCCAACTCAATAGGAGTCTGGGAGATTGGATCTCTGACTGGAGTCGGAACTGAGACCGTCTATGATTGGGTAGACATAGATCGAGTGGAACCGACGCAGAACGGCAATAACTGGCGTCCCACTGATTTTTGGTGGTGGTGGCATGCGTCACGGGTCATCAACTCATTTGGGGAGACCGGAGATCAGGTCGATTTCACTATCCAGGAATTCCCGTTTTTCAGCCTGTTGCTCGGTGACTTACATCCGCACCTGATGTCGATTCCGTTCGTGCTGTTGGCGCTTGCATTTTTGTTCCAGATGCTGATTGCCCGCGAACGTTTTACGCTGGGTTGGATCGCTGGGAACAAGCTGCGGGTGCTCTTGCTCGCAATCGTGATCGGAGCGTTGGGTTTCATCAACGCCTGGGACATAACGACGCTGGGAGCGCTGCTTTTCATTGTGGTCACACTCAGGGCGTGGCGAGCCAATAACGGGAATCTATTTGCCGCGATCATCACAGCAATTCCGCCATCGTTGTTCGTGGGTGTCGTCGCAATCGCTCTGTACTCGCCGTTCTATCTGGGCTCTTTCAGTAGTCAGGTATCGCCGGGCGCACCACTTGGAGCCGTGCAGCACTCGACCAGGTACATCCATTTCTTCACGGTCTGGGCGTTGCCACTGATACTTGTGGCACCTCTCTTCACAGCGACAGCGCGACGCCCAGTGGCGGCAGTGGTGGGTTGGCTGATTGACCCGCTGCGCCCAAGTTTCGGTCGCACGGGCGGAGCAGTTAAGTCTGCCGGGTTAGGGGCAACCGCCAGCTGGATCATCACCGTGCTGATCGCTGCACCATTCATCGTCTGGGTAGTGGTCCACCAGATCGTCAACGCAGACTCTACCGTCGGCGATATCCCACAGCGATTTATCGATGTTCTGCCATTGGCGTTGGCCGCCACAGCGGGAATGTTGGCGATTCTGTGGCGTGCCCGCAGGGGAGCGTCTGACGGCCAACTATTCGCAATACTGTTGGTGGGGTTGTCCGTCTACATGATGTATGGCGTGGAGTTGATCTTCGTGAAGGATCTCTTCAACACCCGCATGAACACAATCTTCAAGGCGTACTACCAAATATGGATATTCATGGCCGTCGCCGGTGCCTACGGCGCGCATTACTGGACCAGCAGGCAGTCGACCTGGCGCCGGTCAATTCGCATCTTAAGCAAATCCGCAGCGGGAATCGCCACCGTACTAATCGTTGTAGCTCTGTACTACCCGGTGGCAGCGTCGTTCAGTAAGGCAGATTCGTTTGTCGCAGACCCAACGCTAGATGGACTGCACTTCATTACTTTCAGCAGCAAACCTGAGCGAAAGGCGATTGAGTGGATCAGTAACAACACGGAATTGGATGCCAGACTGGTTGAAGCCGTAGGCGGTTCGTACTCTGCTTTTGGACGTATATCGTCCGCAACTGGCCGGGCAACAGTGCTTGGCTGGGAAGGCCACGAACACCAGTGGCGGGGCACACGTGAACCATTTGAGGGCAGGGCCGCAGATATCCAAAATCTCTACAAGACAGACGATCTTCTTGAGGCATCAACGCTGCTGGATAGGTACGATATTGATTACGTTTATTTGGGAGCTAGAGAACGTGGCGAGTATGGCCCGGGAAACTTCGATAAGTTTGATGACCTGGGAGAACGCGTTTTTGAGTTCGATTCAACAGTGATTTTCAAGATTTCTAAAGTACGGGAGTAAGTTCTGACTACGTTTAACAGATCGGATGACACCATTACCGATCAGTCTTCGACGATAGCCCCTACGGGAGATTCTGATTTCCACCCGGCGCCGGCTCAAAGCGAGACTGGCAGATGGGAAGACGGAACCTGGATTGATGAAGGTGGTAATGGTGCTTATTCGCCCCAGTCGGCCTCTTCGGATGATTACTATGATGCCGACTACCAGCCGCTGGCAGGCGATGACATTGACCTCGGCGAATTTGTCGATGAGTCACAGACGCGTGGCCGCGGCTGGATACCGAACTTCCCGTATCGCTGGGAAATCGCAGCGTACGCCTCGCTATTCTCGGTCGCTATCCTCATGCGGCTCTACGACCTTGGCAGTCGCGCCGTGCATCACGACGAAAGCCTCCACGGCCTCTTCTCGCACAACTTCGCGAATGGCGACGGATACATTCACAATCCGCTCATGCACGGGCCGTTCCTATTCCACTCAACGGCCGCATCATTCTTCCTGTTTGGATCAAGCGATTTCACGCTGCGGCTAGTAGAGGCCCTCTTCGGCGCGGTACTGATATTTGTTCCGTTGCTTCTACGACCGCGTCTTGGAAACGTAGGCGCCCTGCTAGTCGCCGGGATGTTGGCCTTCTCACCCACATTCCTTTATTTCAGCCGGTTCGCCAGAAACGACATCTTCATGGCCGTATGGACGCTGGCTCTTGTCGGCGTTGTGTGGCGTTACATGGACGAGAAGCAGACCAAATGGCTTTACGCCGCTGCCGCGCTCATGGCGCTAGGATTTGCCACAAAAGAATCACAATTCATTGTTGTGGCGTTGCTAGGCTTGGGACTGATGGCATTGTCCTGGAAGCAGCTTGGGGAGTGGATCTGGGGACAGCGCGGCCTGAATGAGTTCGGGGCTCCTGGCATCCTCATAGTGGTGATCGGTGCGATGACGCTACCGATGCTTGGTGCGTTTTCTGGAATTTCCCAGGACACATTTGGAATTACGCTCGCTGCCAGAGAGGGGACCACAGGACTCGCGACAGGCGAGGCCGACGGAGTAGGAGTGATAGTCGCTCTGGTCCTCACCGGTGTGCTGCTGGTGATTTCGTTCGCGGTTATTCTCAAATGGAACTTAAAGATCGGCCTGATAGTGATGGCGATCTTCTGGTTGATTACATTCCTGTTGTTCACGTCACTGGGCACCAATTTGGTTGGCATGAGCTCTGGTGTCTGGCAATCGCTTGGCTACTGGGTCGGGCAGCAGGAAGTGCGCAGGGGGAGCCAGCCCTGGTACTACTATTTGATAGTAGTTTCGGTCTACGACTTCTTGCCGTGGGTAGTCGCGATTGTGGCAGGGATTTTCTATTCACTGCGTGGAATAAAGAACTACTATTGGATGGTAGTTACCGCGTCTTTCGCGGTCGCCGGAGCTGGGGCTACGGTTGCAGGCGAAACTTCTATCGGCGGAGTTCTCTTTGCCGCAGTGCCCATCGTATTCACACTCATTCCGCTGGCGATGGCTGAAACATCAGAACAAAAGTTCACTAGATTCCTTGCGTTCTGGGCCGCCGGAACTTTCGTCGCATACACGATGGCCGGCGAGAAAATGCCGTGGCTGACGGTCAACATCACGCTGCCGCTGATCCTGCTGGCAGGAAAAGCGCTGGGCGATGCGGTAACCGGGGTTGAGTGGCGTAGACCAATCATGAACGGTGGTTGGCTGCTCTACATAGGGACGCCGATATTCCTGGTGGTGGCATGGCGGGCCATATTCTTTGAGACCAGCGGAAAGGGCGCTGTAGATCTGCTCGAGCTATGGGCGCTGCTGGCCATCATTGGTTTCTCCCTCTTTGGTATGTGGAAACTCATCAACAGGATTGGACGAACGCCAGCATTGACCACCACTCTGACCGTAGTGGTTGGCATGATGTTCGTGTTAACTGTGAGAACCGGTTGGATCGCAACGTACGTCAACAGTGACGTGCCAAACGAACTGCTTATCTATACGCAGACAGCGCCAGATGTACCCAGGCTTGCCGATGAGATCAAAGCGGCAAGCGAGTTGACCGGTGAAGGCTACGCAATCAACCTGACAGTTGACTCTTCAGATGGGTTTACGTGGCCGTGGGCCTGGTATCTGCGCGACTACACATCAACGTCCTATCCGGCGTACGACACGAGCGGAAAGCTGGAAGAGGTACCGGATAGCTCGATTGTTGTTGTGAACGCGCGCAACTCCAGCGTTGTGAGAGATGCTCTAGAGGATCCATCTTTCAGCGAAGGACGTCGTTTCGCACACAGGCAATGGTTCCCGGAGGACTACCGCGACATCTCCGTGGGCGACTTCTTTGGCACAGTGATCGACCGCAAAAGATGGGAGGGGGCGATCGATTTCTTCTTCTTCCGCGCGATGCCATCCGAAATAGGTGGAGTGGACTCATTTGTATATTTCCGTGACGATATTCCGCTGGTCGTGCCGGAGTAGATTCCGCCCGGCGGTGGCCGGAGACTGGAACTGTGTTGGTTGGACAGAAAGCATTTTGGCTAGGACTTGCCGCCAGCGCTGCGCTGCTGGCTGCTTTCGCGTGGCTGTTCTTGCCACGAGAAGATATTGGCGATGTGCTCCGGAACGCGAATTTGGCGTATGTGCTGCCTTCATTGGTTTTTTACTTCATGGCAGTCTGGGCGCGCTCATGGCGATGGAGTTACATTCTCAGACCGCTGATTGGGAAGCCCCGGCGTAGCCTCTACCCGGTGGTGGTGGTTGGCTATATGGCTAACAATATCCTCCCAATTCGGCTTGGCGAAATAGTTCGTTCCTACTACACCAGCTTGCGCGAGCCAATCAGTCCGGCAGCAGCTTTTGGGACTGTCGCGGTTGAAAGAGCATCGGACGTTGTGACGCTGCTCTTCTTTCTGGCTGTTGTCTGGGTTGCTCTCCCTACGTCAGGGCTGCTTGATGAGCTATCAGGTTCGGTTCCAGGCGGTACTCCAATTCTTGTAGCGATATCGGTACTACCGTTCGTTGGTGTGACCGGCGTGATGGTCGTCATATCTCTTGTTTCAGAGAATACGGTTCTGATCTGGATCGGTAAGTTTTTGACCCCATTTCCGGAGAGGATTAGAGAAAAGGCGCTGGTAGTTTCGGCGAAACTTATTGAAGGCCTTACTGTTCTCAAGTCACCGAAGGCCTTACTTGCAGTGTTGCTCATGTCGCTCCCCGTCTGGCTGCTCGAAGCGGCGATGTTAGTGGTGATTGCACTTGGATTCAATATTGCAGATTCGTTCGATACGAACGCAGAATTCATCGCCGCGATTCTTCTATTTACTTCGGTCGCAAACCTGGCTGGAGTGGTGCCGTCCGTCTCTGGTGGAATCGGGCCGTTCGAGTTCTTTGGCGCGGCCACGCTTGTAGGCATGGGGGTAGCGGAAGCAGAGGCGGCAACGTACGTACTTACTGCACACATAGCGCTCCTGGTTCCGGTCTCGATTCTTGGTGTGGTCATGTTGATTATGGACGGTACAAGTCTGAAGTCGCTGGTGAAGCAGGCGGAGAGCGGCCCGACTGGCCTTGAATCGGAGTCAAGCACAGTAGAGTCCACAACATGAAAATTGGAATCGTTGGCGCGGGTGTTGCCGGTCTTGCCGCTGCGTACGAGTTTGGCAAGGCTGGCCACGAAGTTATCGTCTATGAGTCAGCGCCGTTCGTGGGTGGGCAGGCATCGACCATTGAAGTTGGTGGCGCACGACTTGAGCGCGGATACCATCATCTATTTCTGAGCGACCGCGCGATCATTGAGTTGATGGAGGAGTTAGGCGTAGTCGAATCGTTGGAATGGATACCGTCAACGGTAGCCACGTATACCGACGGCAAGATGTACCCGTTCGTCACGCCACTCGACCTGCTCCGCTTCAAGCCGCTGTCATTCATTGATCGCATCCGACTGGGCCTTCTCAGTCTCCGTTTGCAACGTATGAAGGATTGGCGGCCAATCCAGCATCTCACCGCAGCGGAGTGGATCAAGTCAGAAGGCTCAGACGGTATATTCAAGAACATGTGGGACCCGCTCCTGAGAGCCAAGTTTGGTCGCCATCATGACAGCGTTGGCATGCCCTGGCTCTGGTCTAAGTTCCAGACACGTGTGACATCCCGAAAGGGCATGTTTGGGCGTGAAGTACTTGGCTACCCGGTGACCAGTTTCGATGAGGTTATCGAAGCGCTGCAGGCGCGTATTGAAGGGCAGGGAGGGCAGGTGCATCTTTCCTGTCCGGTTCGACAGATTCTTCAGGACGAAAACGGAGCAACCGGACTGCGAGTAGAACCGGACAGCGGCGAGCCGTTCGAACAGGAGTTCGACACTGTCCTTGCGACCAACGCATCGTTCGACTTCGTGAAACTAATCGATCTCCCCGATGATTACCGGAAGAAGCTTGAAGACGTGCACTATATGGCGGCTGTGGTGCTAATTCTGGAAATGAAGCACCCGCTGACGTCCACCTACTGGATGAACATTGCGGATGACTCAGTGCCATTCCTCGGGTTGATAGAGCACACAAACCTGATGCCTAAAGAGATGTACAACGGCAATAGTGTCCTTTACCTGACCAACTATCTGGATCGCGATGAGCCGATGTTCTCAATGAGCAAAGAAGAACTTCTGGCGCACTATCTACCGCATCTCAAGAAGTTCAATCCAGACTTCGATGAGTCCTGGGTAACCAAGGTTCACTACAACGCCCTCAGCGCGGCCCAGCCCATCATCACACCCAATTACGCTGAGCGAATTCCGGACCACCGCACACCCGTGAAGAACCTTTATCTTGGCAACACCACGCAGATCTACCCGGAAGATCGCGGCACGAACTACAGCGTCCGAATGGGGCGTGAGTTGGCTCAGATGATCATTGGGGATAACAAGGCGGTCTAACCGGATTTACGTCGGGCGCTTGCAGCCTGGGCGGCGCCGGAATATCGCTCCGCGTGCTAGACTCCGGCACCTTGCATAAATCAGAAATCGCATTAGCTATTCAGGGATCAAATACACATGGGGTTGTTCGACGGAAAACTGGTTATCGTTACAGGTGGTGGCACTGGAATTGGTCAGGCAACGGCCCTGAAATTCGCTGCTGCTGGGGCGGAAGTTGTCATCTCAGGCCGCCGTCAGGCGCCGCTGGATGAGACAGTTGGTCTGATTGAGGCCGCTGGTGGCAAGGCTCACGCCCTGACTCTGGACCTTGAGAACGGCGACAGTGTTGCCGCATTCTCAAAATCAGTTCTGAGCGCGCATGGCCGAGTAGACGTTCTGGTCAACAACGCTGGCCACAGCAGCAAAGTCCGCAGCATCACCGCCGTTTCACAGGAAGAGTGGGACTCTGTCCTCGCCGTGAACGTCACTGGTGTCTACCAGATATGTAAGGCGATTATCCCTTCCATGCTGGCGGCTGGCGGCGGAACTATCATCACCGTTTCATCCACGGCTGCGCTCCGACCTGGCCTTCTTGGTGGCGCACCGTACGGAGCCGCCAAAGCCGGTGTGACCAACCTCATGGGTGACATCAACTCTGAGTTCAGCAATCAAGGTATTCGCGCAACAGCGGTGATGCCTGCTGAAGTGGATACCCCAATTCTGGAGAATCGGCCATTGCCTCCGGGGCAGGAAGCTCGTGACTCCATGATGCGGCCTGAAGATCTGGCAGACGTCATCTTCCTGTGCGCCGCATTGCCGCCCAGAACAACGATTGAACAGATCGTTATGTCGCCAACAACCAAGCGCGACACTTCAGCTGATCTTGAAGCTGCGAAGAAGGCCGTCGGTTAGCCGACGCCAAAGTATGCCTGCATAGGCTCAAAGTAGTGGTCCAGCCAGCCGCTCTGGTACCCGGCTGCCTGATCATCAGGCACGTTGGTGCGCTTGAGCGTGACTGTGGTGGACTCATCGCCGTGAGGCGATAGTGTGAGCTCGATCATCGAGTCTTCGTCATCCGATCCGAATTGGCTGGTTCGCCACGACTGCAAGATGCGCTTCGCCGGCTCAAGCTCCAGGTTCTTTCCTGAGATGTAGCCATCCCACGCCGTGAACTCGCTGCCGATGGTGTGTTCACCGGTGGCTTCCCCTCCGGTCATAGAGGCGTGACTCTCTCCGTCCAGCCACGCCGCCCAGATCACCAGCGGTAGCGCCGGAATGACTGCCTCAACGGTGAACTGTGTTGTCATACGTTGATTCCCTGCTCATGACCTTGGTTGATTGATTGCTATTGCATCAGGAGCGCTGTCTCAGCGTGCGCTTCCCATCATCGGTCGTGTATATCTCGTAGCCACTGGTGAAGCCACCCCAGTGATCGCCTCCGGGCTCGTCACTAGATTCCACGTGAATGTCAGAGCGATCGAATACGTCTGACTTTAGCCGCGTGCCCAGACCGGGACCTTCCGGTGCTAGCAGATGGCCGTCCCGCACCACTATGTTGGGCTCGATGATCTTGTCATACCAGCCACCGGGGCCGTAGAAAGCCCGTACTGTTTCCATCACCCACGCGTTTGGCGCGTTCATACAGATATGCGCACATGCGAAGACGTTAACCGGGCCAGTTGTATCGTGGGGAGCAACTGGTGCATCCTCCGCCTCAGCCATAGTGGCGATCTTTTTGGTTTCGGTAATGCCGCCCGTCCAGATCAAGTCCGGCATCACGATCTCCGCCGCACCCTCTCGCAAGTATTCTCGGAATTGGAATTTGCTGATCAGTCGTTCTGAAACGCAGATCGGCGCCTCGATTTCGTGCGCGAGGGTCACATGGTTCTGGACGTTAGTTGGCTGGATCAACTCCTCCTGCCAGAACATGCCGAACTGGTCCATCGCGCGACCAATGCGAATCGCATTCTGCAAGTTCCATCGACCGTGCCCGTCGTTGGCTATCGCCATATCTTTGCCCACCGCGTTCCTGACCTGGCGCATTGGCTCCAACATCAAGTCGAGATCGTTATCCGAGAGATACATGCCGCGTGATGGATCGGCAAACGGGTCGGTGAAGGCCCACTTCATGATCTCAATGCCATCATCAAGCAGACTTTTAGCTACCGTCCCGGCATCTTCCATCGACAACTCAAGGTCGCGAACATCGCCGTATGAGGCGTTTGTGTTGTAGGTACGAATGCGATCTCGGCATGCTCCACCCAGCAGGTTGTAGATGGGTTGCTGAGCGATCTGCCCGGCGATATCCCAGAGGGCGATGTCGAGCGCAGAGATCGCACGAGCCTCTGCGCCAGCGAATCCGAAGGCATTTGCCATGTCGAACATGTCGCGCCAGTGGCGTTCGATCGCCAGCGGGTCTTTCCCAATAAGCATGGGAGAGAAGATCTCATGAATGGCTCCGGAGACGGCTCTTGGACCAAACCAAGTCTCTCCCAGACCGACTTGTCCACCGTCTGTGTGAATTTGAACCCACGTAGCGGCGGGGAATTCATCGAGGTGAATCGTCTCAATACGGGTAATTTTCATAGCGAATTCCTGATTGTTGGTCGACTTGCGGATTCTATCCGTTGTCTATCTTCTGGACAGTTCGGAAATCGATTGCGCAAGATCACACATTTTCAGTGATCCCTTTGCTAAGATTGTGACGAATTTCTCAGGCCGAAAATCCCGGCCTTCTTATTACGATGATGGAGTTCGCCGGTTGGCAAGCGAAGTGTCCGAATCCGCTAACGATATACGCACACAAATTCAGTCGATACTAAACGGTCAAATTCAGCCGACCGTTACTGTGCTCTCATCTCTCCTGGCAGTCCAGGATGTCCTTCACTATTTGCCTAATGAGGCCATCGAAGAAACTGCCGCTTTTTCCAATACCACCATCAACGAAGTCTGGTCGGTAGCATCGTTCTATACCAACTTCCGATTTACGCCTCCCGGTGACCATACCTATGAGGTGTGCTGGGGGCCTTCCTGTCACGTGAAAGGCGCTCAGCAAATCCTGAAGTGTGTACAGGCAGAGCTTGGTGTTGATCGGGAAGGCGAGACTGAGGATGGCAAGGTGACGTTGAAGTACGGCACGTGCCTTGGAGCATGTGCTCAGGCGCCGGTGATAGCGATTGATCATCACCACAAGGGCAAAATCACCACAGAGATCGCAGCCAGGCTGGCACGCGAGTTGAAGGGCTAAGGCAGCTACGTTGTTACACCTGACATTCATGGAGACCGTCAAATGACCGTCGCGTTTGCAGAACTCCGAGAACGCGCAGATCGCCGATGGCAAGAACTAAACGACGCTGCATGGATCCGAGTTGGCGGCGGCGTCTCAGGTGAAGCGGCTGGTTGCGACGAGGTGATTGAGGCGTTCAACTCAGAGCTTCAGAGCAGTGGTACCTCAGGCACAGTGTCCAGGGTTGGAATGTACGGCATTTGCTACGCGGAACCTCTTGTAGATATCAAAACTCCAGGTGGCCCAAGAGTCTGGTACGCAAACGTTACACCGGAACAGGTTCCAGAGTTGGTTGCCCAGCACGTAAAGGGCGAACAGCCAGTCATCGCCAGTGCGTTTGGATACGAACCCGCAGGCGAGGGTCAGGTTCTGCAGGGCGTGACGAAATTCGAGGACCTCCCCGATGTTGCAGCGCAGACCCGCATTGCATCCAGGAATTTCGGACACATCGACCCACAGGATCTCCTGCAGTACATCGCTAAAGGCGGCTATGCCGGGTTGGAAAAGGCGCTTGACGGCATGGCACCGGATCAGGTGCTGGAAGAAGTAAAGGGCTCAGGTCTTCGGGGTCGTGGCGGTGCTGCGTTCCCAACGGGACTCAAGTGGAGCTTCCTATCTGGAAACCCCGCCAAAGAGAAGTACATCCTCTGCAACTGCGAAGAGGGTGACCCCGGAGCATTCAACGACAAAGCAATCCTTGAGAGTGATCCGCATACGCTGCTGGAAGGCCTAATTCTGGCTGGCTATGCAACGAACTCGTCCAAGGGGTTTATCTTCATCAGACAGGGCCACGACGAGCCGATCAACGCTGCCCGTAAGGCCGTTGCCGACGCTTATGAGGCTGGATTACTGGGTCAGAACATTCTTGGGTCAGAGTTCAGCTACGACGCAGAAGTTGTCCTAACTGGCGACTCGTATGTAGCTGGCGAAGAGACGGCACTTATGGAAGCCATCGAAGGAAAGCGTTCGCAGCCTCGGTTCAGGCCGCCGTTCCCAGCGCAGGCGGGCCTCTGGGGGAAGCCAAGCAACATCAACAACGTGAAATCTCTGGCTTACGTGCCTCAGATCATCGCCAGGGGTGGTGAATGGTTCAAGTCAGTTGGCACAGAGAAGAGTGCTGGTACTGCGCTAGTCTGTCTATCTGGAGACATCAACCGACCCGGACTCTTTGAGATCCCGATGGGCCTCACGATCAGACAGGTACTTGATGACGTTGGCGGAGGTGCGCCGGGCGGCAAGAAGATCAAAGTGCTGCAAACAGGTGGCCCTCTTGGTGGTGTTCTGGGCGAAGAAGCATTTGATACGGAGATCGACTTTGACGCCATGTCTGCTGCTGGAGCGATTCTTGGTTCTGGTGGAATCATTGTTGGGAATGAGGACGTCAACGTCGTAGATCTCACACGCGCACTTATAGCGTTCAACCAGTTTGAATCATGCGGCAAGTGCTTCCCCTGTCGTCTTGGTACCACGCACATGCTCGAGACACTGGATCGAGTTTGCATGAATAAGGCGTATGAAGAGGACTTCGCACTCATGGACCGCATTGGGAACAGCATGAAAGTTGGCTCACTATGCGGTCACGGTCAGCTTGGCTACAACCCAATTCTTTCTGCGGTGAAGTTCTTCAAAGATGAATTCGATGCCTGTATCACTGAACACGCTGGCCCCGTAGGGTCGTTCGCTGACGGCAGCATGATCACCCCCAACCGGACAAGGCCGTAGGAGCCCAGATGGCAGACGCAATAAAGTTCACTATGGACGGCCAGGAGATCGAGGCTCAGCCCGGTCAGACCATAATCCAGGCTGCCATGGATGCGGGAACCTACATTCCGTACCTCTGCTACATGCCCAAGATGGAGCCGTACGGCGCCTGTCGGATGTGTGTTGTTGAGACTGAGTCCAACGGGCGGACTATGACACAGGCCTCATGCACAACGCCTGTCATGCCGGAGATGATTGTTCGCACAAAGACCGGCGATATCCAGGAACTCCGTCGAGGGATCATTGACCTCCTCATGACTGAGCATCCCCACGGCTGTCTCACCTGCCACCGGATAGAGCTATGTGGCCCTCAGGACGTATGTCTGCGCCACGTGCGGGTCACTGACCGCTGCACTATCTGCCCGAAGAACGAGCGTTGTGAACTCAAAGACACCGTTCGTTCGATGGAACTCGATTTGACAAACCCGATGGAGTATCACTTCCGTGATCTCCCCCGGCATGTTGACGACCCGTTCTACGACCGCGACTACAACCTTTGCATTGTGTGTGCGCGCTGCGTGCGTGTGTGCGAGGAAGTTCGTTTTGACACGGCTCTAACGCTCACGTCTCGATCTGGAACGGCGCTTGTCGGAACCTCGCATGGCACATCGCTGTTGGAGTCTGGATGCGAGTTCTGCGGCGCCTGCATTGACGTGTGCCCTACGGGCGCGCTGACGGAGCGCGATTACAAGTGGGACAAAGCTGCGTCTACGGCAACATCAATCTGCTCCAACTGCCCGGTGGGATGCCAGGTAGTTACAGAAGTCAACCAGCGCAACAAGGTCATCCGCTTCCGCGGCGATCTCGCTGGTGAGGCCAATAATGGCCAGCTCTGCTTCAAGGGCAAGTTCGCAAGCGACTACCCGAATAAGCGAGGCCGCTTCCGTTACCCGCTCATCAAGTTAGAAGATGAGATGCAGCGCACCACGTGGGGACTAGCTCTTGAGTCAGCTGCTGAAAATCTCAAGAAGTTCAGCCCGGATCAGGTGGCCGTCATCGCGTCACCGCGTGGCACCAATGAGGACAACTACGTTGCTGGAAAGCTGGCGCGTGTTGCGCTTGGAACCAACAATGTAGACAGCGCTCTCAACCTGAATCCTGAGTTGACTGAGTCGCTGCTGGCCTCCACGGGATACGCAGCGGCATCCAACCCGATCGTAGAGCTGGAGAAATCCAAATGCGTGATGGTTATCGGTGGAAACCCCACTGAAGAACAGAATGTTCTTGCTGTCCCAGTTAAGAAGGCCGCACGTGCGGGTGCCGACATTGTCGTTATCGACCCTCGGGAGACAGAACTTACCCGGTACTGCAAAGAGGGTCTGTGGCTGCGACCGAAGCCAGGCACTGAAGTAACGCTGGTGGGTGGAATCCTGCGCGCCGTCATGGACGAAGCGCTCGAGGACAAAGAGTTCGTAAACGAACGCGCTGACGGACTCCAAGAAGCCAAACAAGAGCTCTGGAACTTTGATCTTGTCAGGGTTTCCCAGATCACGGGCATTTCGGAAGACCAAATTCGAGCCGCCGCAAGGGCTTACGGTGGAGCTGATTCGGCCGCAATTTTGTACGGCGCAGACACCGTGCCGGTAGAGGAGAAGGGCGATCTCGCTCTCGCAGTCGCAAACCTCGCTCTCGTGACCGGCAACATTGGTCGGACAGGCGGAGGCATCTTCCCGCTGTTTGGCGGCGCAAACACTCAGGGCTCGAACGACGTTGGAGCAAACCCACGCTTCTTGCCCGGCTACGCTGCGGTTGGAGGCGCTTCGGCTAGAGACAACTTCTCTAAAAAGTGGGGTGCACAGATTCCAGCCGCATCAGGCCTCTCTACTAAAGAGATGGTCGCAGCAATGGCTGACGGCACTATCAAAGCCGCAATTGTGATGGCAGATGGAATCGCGCCGGACCAGCCCGGCCTCGAAGGTCTGCAAGAGGCACTCGAAAAGCTCGATTACCTGGTTGTCTTCGATGATTTCCCCGGCGAGCTTTCCCACTTTGCTGACGTAATTCTCCCCGCCGCAGCGTTCACAGAGGTTGATGGCACGTACACCAACCTTGAGCGACGTGTGCAGCGGGTGCGCCAGAGCATGACGCTCAACTACGAAGAGCGGCCCGGCTGGTCAGCGCTGGCAAAACTAGGAACCGCGCTGGGAGCCAACGGTTTCGAGTACGAATCTGCCGCTGAGATATTCGCCGAGATCGCAAGCGTCGTCCCTGATTACGCTGGTATCTCATATGACAGGTTGGAGCAGGGCGGAATTCAGTGGCCGTGCACGAACGCAGAGGCCCCCGGAACCGCAATCATTCACGGTACTCCAGATGAGAACTTCAGGCCAAAGCTGACTCCAATGTCTATCCGAGAGATATTGGATGTACACGACGCCGACTACCCGTTCACGCTGGCCCACGGGCGTGTGTTGCATGAGCCGGATCACCCCGTTGACGTAGAAAACCGGGATGGCATGAATTACATCACCCGTGATAACTACGTTCAGATTCACCCGGACGACGCTTCAAGTGCGAGCATCAGCGCTGGCGATATGGTGGAGTTGCGAGGTAAGGCGGATCAGGATGGCAACACCGTCACATTTGTTGGCTACGCAAAGTTGGATTCGCCATATACTGGCCTGATAAGTGTCACCACGCTATTTGGGGAACTGGCCTCCGCAATGCAAGATAGTGATGACCCTGATCCTGCGCCTCGGGTGCGTGGATTGCCGTTGACGTCGGTAACGCTGACCAAAGTAAGTGTGCCAGCCGGAGTGGCGTAAATCTGGTAAGTTCCAACCACCGCGCATGGATTGGGACTGGCTGTCTGCATCTATAATGCGCTGCTAGAATCTAAGATATTGCAAACGCTGAAAAGCACGAGTCCCGGAACGTAGTTCGGGCAGAAGTAATCAGGCTCGACCAATTAGCTCGAGGAGAAAACAACACATGGCAAAGCCGCTGGCCGTCACAGACGCCACATTCGCCGAAGAAGTTCTGAACTCAGAAACGCCAGTACTTGTAGATTTCTGGGCCGACTGGTGTGGCCCTTGTAAGATGGTTGCGCCTGTAGTCGAGGAACTCGCGAGTGACTACGACGGTAAGTTGAAGGTCACTAAGGTTGACGTTGACTCAAGTCCGTTGACCGCCGGAACCTACGGTATCCGCTCAATCCCAACGCTGCTGATCTTCAAAGACGGCAAGCCTGTAAACCAGGTAGTTGGAGCAGTTCCGAAGCAGGTACTCCAGGAGAAGATCGACCAGGTGATCTAACCACCGCCGATCTAAACAAAGATCAGAAAACCGGCGTGATTTCGAATAGAGGTCACGTCGGTTTCGCGTCATAGGGGGATTCACCACGATCGTTCTATGTGGGTACTCGCTTCTGAAGCGTCCAAGTTGCCCTGCAACCTGAGATAGAATCTCAATTCGTCGCGACTGCGATTTGACGTGGGAGTGGATGAGTTCCGGTGGACTTCACGGACTTCAACTCCGCTGGCGTGCATCCTTCGATGTGCGCGGAGGGTTCGACTCCCTTGCACTCCCGCCATTCAACTCGACGGTTTCAAGCAGAGACATCGACTATGTCCCAGTCGAGGTCTCAATGGGTTCTGTCAGAACTCAGCGTCGGGGCAGAATAAGATCATTCCTCATTTGCTGAGGAGATCTGTTTATGTCCTGCCCACACTGCCGGTCCACGTACGTATCCAAGAGAAAACTTCGAACGTCGCTTGGCTATCGGACTTTCTGTTGCCAAGATTGCAAAAGGCGATTCAACGAACGTTCAGGTACACCGTTCAATGATCTCCAATTCCCGACCGACATCGTCTTACTCGCTGTTCTCTGGCGTCTGAGATACAAGCTGGGATTTCGAGACGTTGCGGAGCTTCTTTTACAGCGAGGTTTTGAAGTCAGCCACGAAACGATACGGATTTGGGAGTTTCGGTTTGCACCGTTGGTCAGTGAGAATCTTCGTGCTAAACGACGTGGTCGAGCAGGTCGCTCCTGGTATCTGGACGAGACTTACATCAAGGTCAGTGGTCGTTGGCGATATCTCTATCGAGCCATAGATCGAGATGGAAACCTACTTGATTCGATGCTCAGTGAGCACAGAGACAAGCATGCAGCTCGACGTTTCTTGCGGCGGCTAATCGACAGTGCAGGGCAGAAACCCATGCGCATGACGACCGACAAACACCCGGCCTACTCGAAAGCAATTCGCTGGATCGTCGGTCGTAAGGTCTTGCATCGACACAATCAGTATCTGAACAATCGTATGGAGCAGAATCATCGACCTATCAAACAACGCTATTACCCGATGCTCGGCTTCGCAAAGTTCGAGTCAGCCAGTCGATTTTGCACAGCATTCGATGAGTTGCGAAATTATTTGAGGGTCCGTGCCATAGACGGTGAGTATGTCCCAGCGGACGTTCGAAGGAAGATCTTCACAGACAAGTGGTCGATCCTAATGGCCGAATTGTCTGCCTAAATCGTGCTATTGATCCTGTATTTGAGTCGACCTGACGGCCGAATGAGCGCTGAGTTCTGACAGATCCCTTGTTGAGCCATCGGATGACGATTCCCCTAAACTCTTGTCATCACTTCAACCGGACAGGAAATCTGTATGACGCCACGCAACCATGAATGAAATCGAGCTTGTCGCATTCGATATGGGCAATGTGCTGACGATGGTTGATGAGGTGCCGCCGTCTGCTGAGCTTGCTCGGCTGTCGGGTTCGACGGTACAGGAGGTTACTGAGGCCTGCTACACGAAGCCACGAAAGTATGAGATTGAGACGGGGCGGCAGTCGTGGCTGGAGTTTGTCGAGCAGACTCGTCAGGTTCTTGATTTCGAAATCTCAGAGCCAGAGTTCAGGCGCATATTTGGGAGCTCCACGATTCCGGATAAACGGATGTTCGATCTTGTTGACTCGGTGGTGGCACAGAAGCGAATAGCGCTTTGCAGCAACACCCATGAGGTTCACTGGGATCTGGAACGAGATCGAATGCCGTCTGGCCGGAAAATGGATCCGGCGATTGTCTCTTACAAGGTGGGGGCGTCTAAGCCCGAGCCAGCGATCTACGAGGCTCTAATTGAGCAGTCTGGCGTTGAGCCGGGGCGAATTCTCTTCATAGATGACCTTGAAGAGAACATTGAAGGTGCGGCGAAACTCGGCATTGCCGGTCTGGTGTTTTTGGGCATCGAGCAGCTAACAGATGACTTGAAGCGATTCGGAATCGTCGTTTGATGCCGACTAGCCGAGTTTCTGGCGTTCCGGCCCTGAGAAATTGATACCAATTGGTCACTACATACACACCAGCCTCCCCAATTCGGGTTGGCTGGCACTGGTTATAGCGTTTGTCGCTGTCGCGGGCGCTGCCGCATGGGCGTACCGGGAGTTCCGGAGTTCCAGAGCGTGGGTGGAGGGTGATGAGGGCGAAGAGTAGAGCAGGGCACTCGTGAGCATGATCTCCAGAATGCCTATTGCGTAATCCAAAAGTAGCCGACTGGCCGAATTGTCAGGCGGCTTTTTCAGAATCTGTGACAGTGGAACTCTCTGACGAGGAAGCCTCTGGGTGGCTTTCAACTACTCCAGGAATAGATACCCAGAAGACGCTGCCTTCGCCTGGTTCGCTGTCGACCGTCAGGTCTCCGCCGTGTAGTTCTACGATTGAGCTGCTGATCGCCAGTCCAAGGCCAGTTCCGGGGACTGCGCTCTCAATGTCGCTTTCCACTCTGAAGAACGGCATGAACAGCTTCGTCTGATCTTCTTCGCTGATGCCATTGCCGTTGTCCCGAACCGCAATGCCAAGCCTGTCTCCAACGACTGACGCCTCAACTTCTACAACGGAGTTTTCTGGCGAGTACTTGGCTGCGTTGCTGATGAGGTTGGTGACCACCTGCGCCAGCCTCGCCTGATCGGCGTCAATGTCGATCGTTCCTTGAGGGGTGATCAGGCGAAGCTGGGGTTCTTTGCCTTCAAATATTGGGCCGAACGACTTCACAATGTCGTCGAGCATTTCGATGGCATCAAACTCGTTGGTCGAAATCTGGAGGGAACCCGCGTCGAACTTGGCAACATCAACAAGGTCGTCGATAAGAATACTAAGGCGACGACCGTTGCGTTGAATGACCGTGAGTTGGTCAAGATTCTTGTCTGTGAGGTTGCCCTCTTTGTTTCGCTTCAGGATGTCAGAGAAGGCCAACATGCTGGTCAGCGGTGTTTTCAACTCGTGGGAGACCGTTGAGAGGAACTTGCTCTTCTCACCATTCAGCCGTTCGAGCTCTCGGTTTTCAGCTTCAAGCTCACCGTGGGCTTCAATAAGGCCCACTTCACGTGCATGGCTCATCTCCGTGGCAAGCGCACCGGGAATTTGGTCAGCCACTCGGAGAAGCTTCTCTTCGTCCGACTCGTCGTACGCTCCGCCTTCAAATGCGTGGAGCGTCAGGGCGCCTATGGCCATACCGTCTGATATGACAGGTGCACACAGAGAAGATCGAAATGCCTTGCCGTTGGAGCCGGACAACGTCTCAATCGAGGGGTTGTCGATCTTTTTTCCAACGCCAACCCTGATGGGGGTCAGGGACTGCAGGACGTAGCCGGTAAGTGATATCTCCAACAAGTTGGATGCGCCAGGATCCTGCAACTTGAACCACTCACCCTCAACGTAACGCAGGATGATCGCACCGTCTTCTTCGCCCACGGTTGAGATGCTCATGCGATCGAACGGTAACAGATCGGATACTGCTTCAGTGAAACGCCGGTAGACGCTGTCAATGTCGGGAGACGAGCTGATAATTCGGCCCAGACCGGCCAGGGTTTCGCTCTCATGCCACTTCTCTTCAGCATGCTCACGCTCGCGTCGGAGCAACGCTACCAGCCAGACCGTGAGTCCAACGGTAGAGGCCATGAACAGTATTCGAATAGGCGTCTGCTCGACGGCGTATGTCGACGAGTTCAGCAGAAGCACGTTGATTCCGGCAACCCAGAGGATGAACAGCAGCGCTTGTGCTACGCCGAGTGGCCAGCCAAGGCGAACAGCGCTGGAAACCAACACGGGAAAAAGGATTAGATAGACGTCATTGGTGTGTTCAGTACCTGCCAGCAGCCATGTGCCCAGTGTCCAGCCAATCAGTACGGTAAAGGTGTCCAGAACAAGACCGGCGATAAACGCCTGGCGGACACGGTCTCGATAGAGCATCCAACCGATGCCGGCGTTTCCCGTTAAGACGATTACGGAGAGTCCAACGAGGAGGCTGAATGCCGAGGTGTCAGACAGGAATATGGATGTGCCGATTATTGCGGCGAGAACCAGAACGAACCGACCAGCCACCCACGCCCACTCGGCGCCAGCGGTAGTTCTCACGTTAAATGCACGCATCGGAGAATGCAGGCGGCTGAATTCTCCGGTGCGTGGGAATGTTGTTGGTGTTCTCATAGCAATTTGGGGGGACTAACCACAATGCTAGGTCTGTGGAACGCCGCCAACTACTGCTACTTGGCGCACGATGTGTCGGCCAATACTTCGATGGCATGGGTATTGTTCGACAATTTCGTATTCAGGGATCGACGAAATCGAGACCCCTCCTGCCCTGTTTTGCAGAGGGAAGGTGCCTTCTACCAAGTACTAATTCCCGGCGATCAATCTTGAGATCAATCCGGGCGATCAACTCAGGCGGATGTAGTCCCCTTGAGAAGCCCAATCAGGTCTGGATATCCCGTTGAGGTCCCAGACTACTTTGCCACCGCTAATGGTCATATGGGCCGAAAGGCGCTGAGAACCACGCATTGAGGCGAGCCCGGAGTCGATGAACCCGAAGTCGCCCTTCTCCTGTTCGAAGACTGCGATATCTGCCGTCGCGCCTGGAGACAGCGTGCCCAGTTCTTGCCGGTCGATTACGCGTGCTGGCTCAACGGTTGACCTGAAAATGGCCTCATTGAGAGGCATACCAAGGTTGATTAGCTTGGACATCGTGATTGGCATAGTGGCCCGTGGCATGAAGAAGCTGCCTTTGTGGGCGTCGGTGCTGATGGTGTCGGGTCGCCATCCTTGCTCCATCGCCGGTTTTACGACTCGGAACCAGAAGCTGCCAGCGCCGTGGCCCACATCAAACAGAATGCCCTTCTCGCGGGCCTCCCACATGTAATCCGGCACCACTTTGTTGGCATCGAGCTGCTCAATGTGCTGTCCGTACATATGCGTGTGCACATCACCGGGGCGCATGTGATCAAGGATGAGCTGCTTGTACGTGCGCTCTTTGCGAGGCTGAAAATCCACCATGACGAACTTGCCTGACATCTCACCGGCCTCCATGGCACCGTCAACTGATTCCCAGCCGTACTTGTGGTGGGCAGCTTTCACGCCCACGATGATGTCCGGGTACTCCGCCATGCGATCGGCGCACGGTGGTCCCTGCATCTCAGATGCATCCTGCTCCACAACGCCCAGCATGCCGCCGCCCACGATGTTTAGCAGAGCCAGTACGCGCACTTGAGCCTTATCGATGATTTGAGTCTTGAACTCGTGGAAATTCTTGTACCCGGCTCCGCCTGCGTCCACCACGGTGGTGGTGCCGTTGGGGAATGCGTACTCATCGGGGAAAATCCACGCCATGTAGCCAAAGTGGTGTGAATGGATGTCGATCAGACCGGGGGTAACAAGTAGGCCCGATACATCGGCAACGTTCTCAGCGTTGGTTGAACTGAGGCGGGGACCAACCGCGGCGATCTTGCCATCGCGAATTCCAACATCGGCTGGACCATCAACCTCATTGGCAGGGTCAATGACGTGTCCACCCTGTAGGAGCAGGTCGAATTTTCCGGTGTCCGAGGTCATCGTCGTCTGCTCCTGTTGTGTCGATCTCGTCCCTAGTTGAGTGAGAACGCTTCTTCTGCGAGGTCCGTGATGCGCTTGCCGATTACCAGTGATGCGGTTGCGCCGGGTGATGGTGCGTTAAGTACATGAACCGAGCCCGGAGTGTGCTCGATAACGAAGTCGTCCAGCAGACGTCCCGATCCGTCAACGGCCTGGGCGCGTACACCTGAGCCGCCTCCACCGAGGTCACTTGATTTGATCTCCGGAATCATCTTCTGGAGACTTTTGACGAAGACGCCTTTTCGAACTGAGCGGTTCATCTCCATGAATCCGGTCTTCCACTCGCGGGATGCCATCTTCCAGAAACCCATGTAGGTCATGGTTTCCGTGAAATCTTTGGGGCTGAAGTCACGCTTACGGTAGCCCTCACGAGCGGTTGCCAGCACGGCGTTTGGCCCGGCCTCTACGTAGCCCTTCACGTTGTGGGTGAAATGGACGCCAAGGAACGGCAAGTCAGGGTCAGGCACCGGGTAGATGAGACCCTTTACCAACTTCTCGCTCTCTTTCTTGAGCGTGTAGTACTCGCCTCTGAATGGAATGATCTTCACGCCGGGATTAGCGCCCATCATTGATGCGATGCGGTCAGAGTGGAGGCCAGCGCAGTTAACTACGTTGGTTGCTTCGTACTCGCCGCTTGATGTCTTGATGATGGTGCTATTGGCCCCGCGCTCAATGGAGCGCACTGCGGAATTGAGGTGGAGCGTGCCGCCAGTGTCCTCAACACGGTTCAAATAAGCCTGTGACACTTCTTTGTAGTTCACGATGCCTGTGTGTGGCGCCCAGAGTGCCCGCTTGCCAACTACGTGCGGCTCAATCTCCTTGAGTTTGCCTGAGTCGACAAGCTGGAGGTCAGGAACGCCATTGGCTGTGCCGCGTTCGTGCAGCAATTCAAGTCTCGCCAGTTCTTCATCTGAGTTGGCGATGATCACCTTGCCAATGGGATTAAAATTGATCCCGTTGTCCTCGCAGAACTTCACCATAGATGCTCGACCCTCGACACAAAATTGCGCCTTGAAGGAGCCGGGCTTGTAGTAGATTCCTGAGTGAATTACGCCGCTGTTGTGACCGGTTTGCTGGGATGCGATCTCATTGTTCTTTTCAATCAGCCCAATCTTGAGATCTGGGTGCCTCTTCAATAGGTGCATGGCGGTCGAAAGTCCAATTATCCCGGCGCCGATAATTGCTACATCGTATTTGGCATCAACCACAACAATCTCCGCGATTACATGTATCTAGCGACGATTTGGAGAACGCTAACACAGGGCAGGGCCGACTTTAATACCCGCGAGATTGCAACTTAGCCATTCTGCGCATTAATCAGAACAACGCCACTCTCTGATATCGTTTTTCACTATGTCTCAAACTCAACAGATTCCCCAGCGTGTGCTGCTGTTCGTCACATGTACTGTCGATCAGCTCTATCCCCAAGTCGGTGAGAGCGTTGTAAACGTTCTTGAACGGCAGGGGTGCGAAGTCGATTTCCCGGCCGGACAGACCTGTTGCGGTCAGCCCGCATTTAACGCCGGTTTCACAGAAGATGCGAAAGTTGTCGCCCGTCGATTCCTTGACGTGTTCGCCGGTGATGATCCCATCGTTGTGCCATCAGGGTCGTGTGGGGCGATGGTTCGCAACTTCTACCCGGAGCTATTTCACGACGAGCAGGAAACGCTGGCCAAAGTAGGTCAGGTGTCCGGGCGGCTTTATGAGTTCTCAGAGTTTCTTGTCGACGTGCTTGGGCGTGAGGATCTGGCGGGAAAGATGAGTGGTTCGGCAACGTACCACCAGTGCTGCCATCTCCTGCGTGAGTTGGGGGTCGACGCTCAGCCTAAATCACTTCTGGGCAATGTCGAAGGGCTGGAAGTGTTGCCAATGGAGCAATCTGAAGTCTGTTGCGGGTTCGGCGGCACGTTCGCAGTCAAGTTCCCGGATCTCTCCACTGCGATGCTCAACGACAAGTTGGACAACGCAGTGGCAACTGGTGCGGACACGCTGGTTGCCGGCGATACCACCTGCCTGATGCACCTTGAAGGTGGCGTGCGCAAACGCGGTGACGCACTACAACTAAAACATCTGGCGCAAATTCTCGATGAAGCAACAGCCCCGGACGGAGTGAAAAGTTGAAGGTTCGAACCGACGAATTCAAAGCCCGTTCTACGGAGACGACCCAGAACCCCCGTCGACAAGCGTCGCTCAAAATGGTCTACGACGGCCTGCATAAGAGCCGAATCGCTGCTGCGGAAGATACTGACAACTGGGATGATCTACGAGATCGCGCTCGGGCCATCAAGTGGCACACGATCAACAATCTTGATTACTACCTGGATCAGCTTGATCAGAACGTTCGGGCCAATGGTGGCAAGGTCTACTTCGCCAATGATGATGCGGAGGCCCGGGACTACGTGCTGGGTGTGGCGAAAGCCAACAACGTAAAGACCGTAATCAAGAGCAAGTCCATGGTCTCAGAAGAGATCGGTTTGAATGAGGCGTTCGAAGAGGCCGGGATAAATCCTGTTGAGACGGACCTTGGCGAGTACATAATCCAGCTTGCCAAAGAGCCGCCGTACCATCTCATCGCTCCTGCAATCCACAAGACGCGTGAAGAGATATCTGACCTCATACAAGAGGTTGCAGGTGGTCCTCGTCAGGAAGACCCAGAGGATTTGACTGACACCGCACGAGCCTTGCTCAGGGGTGAGTTCCGTAAGGCGGAGATGGGTGTCTCAGGCGTGAACTTTGCAGTTGCAGAGACTGGCAGCATCGCCATCGTTACGAACGAAGGCAACGGACGGATGGTCACCTCAGCACCACGCGTGCACGTTGCGATTGTGGGCATGGAAAAGGTCATCCCATCGCAACAAGATCTATCGACCATGCTGCGTGTGCTGATTCGCTCGGCCACAGGCCAGCGGATCTCCTCGTACGTCACAGTTGTGAATGGCCCCCGGAAAGCGCCAGAAGAAGACGGACCAGACGAGTTCCATCTGGTCATCGTCAACAATGGCCGCGAGAATTTATTGAAGGACGAGCAGCTTCGCGAGGCTATGCTCTGCCTGCGTTGTGGCGCCTGTCTCAACGCCTGTCCGGTTTATCGGAAGGCCGGTGGACACGCCTACGGGTGGGTTTACCCGGGACCGATAGGAGCTATCGTTACACCGGTCATGACTGGCAAGAAGGCAGGTCGCGATCTGCCGTTTGCATCGACACTATGTGGCGCATGTAAAGACGCCTGCCCGGTTAAAATCGAACTACCCCAGCTTCTATTGCGACTCCGGAGCGATCTCTCTGAAGGCAAGACTGATCCCAAAGAAAAGTCCTCGCCCCTGGCTGAACGCGCTTCGATCAAGCTCTGGCGATTCGGCGTTCAGAGTCCTATGCGATTCTCACTCGCAGGGAAGTTGTCATCGCTGATGATGGCACCACTGTCTCAGCAAGGTTGGGTTCGCTGGCTGCCCCCACCACTCAGCGGATGGACAAAATCCAGGGAGTTCCCGCGTATTGCCGGGAAGCCGTTCAGGGCTCGCTTCAAGAAGAAGGTGCAGCGCTAATGGCTGACAAGCAAGATTTCCTCAAGATGGTTCGGACGTCTCTGGGTGTTTCTGAGCGGCGCGATATCGCCCGCGACGATTCAACGGGATATTTCCTGACCAAGGACGAGGTGTCTCAGGCGGCAGATGACATCCGTGCAGATGCGGCGCAACGGCGATCTGAGTTGGTTGATGGCTTCGTTCACCGGGCAACGGAGGCTGGGTGGAAGATTCACCGGGTGGCCAACTATGAAGATGCGGCCGAAGAAGTCACCGCAGTGGTCCGAGAGCACGGTGCGAAGGCTGTGATGCGGTCTGATCACGATATTCTGAGCGAGGTGCCGCTGGAGTCCGCGCTCAAGGCAGAGGGCATTGAACTTGAAGTCGCTATGCGGGAGCCGAGCGACGATGCCGACGAGGACCTAGAACGCAGACTCGCGCTTCGAGAGACTTCTTTCAATAGCGAAGTTGGCATCACCGGTGTGGACTTCGCTATCGCTGAGACCGGAACCGTGGCGATGAAGCCGGGCATCGGGTCGTCACGACTTGTGTCACTGACGCCGGAAGTCCACATAGGTGTGATGACACCGGAGTCGATCATCCCGTCGCTGGACGAGCTATTCGCTCTCACGCGTGATCAGCACCTTAGCGGCGAGCATAAAGGCATGATCAACCTCATCACCGGCCCCAGTCGCACTGCTGACATCGAAGCAAATCTCGTCATCGGTGTCCACGGCCCGCGGGAAGTTCACCTGGTGATCGTAGGCTAGCCGGTGGGCGCGAGCATCGTGACTATGCCGCTACTCGAAACTGGCGGGGAGTTTAGACCACAGATTGTTTACGGCTAGGACTGGAGTTTCGCCCCAACCAGCAAGGTCCGCATGATCTCCTCAGCCGCACCCGCAAGCAGTGATTCGCTGTCAGCGATGGCGTCTTCCAGACTCATGGGGCCGGAGACCAGCGTGAACATTCCAGCTATGCCTTTATCGTGTACTTCGCGGTAGCCGTTACCCAGGCCGCCCGCGATGGCGATTACAGGGATGCCGTGTTTCGCCGCTCGCGCTGCAACTCCGATGGGGGACTTGTTGAAGATAGTGGAGTGGTCGATTTGCCCTTCACCGGTGATGACCAGATCTGCACCTTCGAGATGCGAATCCAGATCAACGGCGTCGAGCACAATATCTACGCCAGCTTTCAACTCAGCCTGTGCAAACGCCATGAGACCCGCGCCCAGACCACCGGCAGCACCTGCTCCGGGGTAGGTGCGAATGTCAGCGGCTAGATCGCGCTCGATGATCTCTGCATATCTGGCGAGTGCAGCGTCGAGCTGATCCACCATTTCAGGGGTCGCACCCTTCTGCGGGCCGAACACCGCTGATGCGCCGTCAGGGCCGCACAGCGGATTGTTTACATCGCACGCAACTTCAATGTGTGCATCACGGAAGCGCTGGTCGAAACCGGATACATCGATCTTGGCGATATCTGCCAGGGCCGCTCCTCCGGGTGCGAGTGGCTCGCCAGATCCGCCCATGATTCGAGCGCCAAGCGCCTCCATCATGCCCGCACCACCGTCGTTGGTAGCGCTGCCACCAATTCCGATGATGAATCGACTGTGCCCACGGTCAAGGGCTACCTTTACCAGTTGACCGGTTCCGTAGGTCGATGCGGTGAGTGGATCAAGCTCATCTAGCGCCAAAAGCGCCAGTCCAGATGATCTCGCCATCTCAATGACAGCAGTCTCGCCATCACCAAGTGAGCCCCATTCGGCCTCGATCTCTCGGCCCAGCGGATCCTGCACGATTGATGAGATGACCTCCCCTCCCGTGCTATCCACCAGCGATTGGAGTGTTCCGTCACCGCCATCGGCCACAGAAACGAGATCGGTGGTGGCATCTGGTACTGCGGCCAGTACGCCTTTTTCAATTGATTGGGCGACTTCAAGTCCCGTCAGGCTGCCCTTGAAACCCTGCGGAGCAATTACGATTTTCATGACTTGCGATTATAGCGATGAGTGGCGCTCGCGCTGATACACTCCAAAACTCCAATATCCGACGCTCTCACAGGAGCCATCATCACGTCTTCCAACGCCGAACAACTGAAACGCCGGGTCGTCGCCGAGATCGACAAGCATGCCGACGAGATCATGGGCATCTCAAAGAAGATCCTCTCCCACCCGGAGTCAGGTTTCAAAGAGCACAAGACATCGGTCCTTGCTGAAGGTGTTCTGAACGATCTTGGTATCGAGACCCGAAATGGTCTCGGGATCACGGGTGTGAAAGGTAGATTGGAAGGCAGTTCGCCCGGTCCCAGCATTCTCGTGATGGGCGAACTTGACTCCAATCTTGTTCCGCAGCATCCGCTGGCTGATCCCGAAACCGGTGCTGCGCATGCCTGTGGGCACCACTGCCAGATCGGCAACATGCTGGGCGTCGCTTACGGCCTCGTCCACTCTGGTGTGATGTCTGAACTTGCCGGAGGAGTCAACTTCATCGCCGTTCCCGCTGAAGAGTATCTGGAGCTTGAGTACCGCACCGAATTGCGAAATGCGGGCAAGATTGAGTTTCTGGGCGGCAAGCCCGAACTGATTGCTCTTGGTGAGATCGACGATTCTGATATCTGCATGCTCACCCACGCCACCACCGATCCACCCAGCTTCTCCATTGGCAAGACGAATAATGGCATGGTCGGCAAGACGATTCGATATATCGGATACGCATCGCACGCTGGTGGATCACCGCACCTGGGAGTCAACGCTCTCAACGCGGCTGAAGTCGCGTTGGCAGCAATCCACGCCCAACGGGACACGTTCAAAGACGAAGATCAGATCCGCATACATCCAATCATTACGCGCGGTGGCAGCGTGGTGAACGCCGTGCCAGATGATGTGCGAATGGAGACGTATGTACGTGGAGCTACGTTTGAGGCCATTCTTGACGCCAACGAGAAAGTTGATAGAGCGTTGAGAGCGGGCGCAATGGGTGTTGGGGCAGAGGTAGAGATTGTCACTGCACCCGGATATCTCCCATACCATGAGTCGCAAGATCTGGCGGCTATATGGAAGGCCAACGCGGTGGCGCTAGTTGGCGAGGATGAGATTGCCGAGGGGGGCCACAGCGGTGGCTCAACGGACATGGGGGATATGAGTTATCTCATGCCCACCATCCAGCCGTACGCTGCTGGCTCAACGGGCCGAGGGCACAGCGAGGACTACATGGTCACCGATTATGAGTTGGCCGTCATAAATCCCGCAAAGGCGATGGCCATGACGGTAGTTGATCTACTGCACGATGGCGCCCGAGGTGCGACGAATGTTTTGGACAACTTCGTACCTGAAATGACCAAAGAGACGTATCTGGCGACTATGCGTGATCTCTTCACCACGCGGTCTTACACGGAATAGGAAGCGGCAGACTAACTTGGAGACAGCCAGCACAGACAGAGCAGCGCTGAAAAAAGCTGCCTCCAAAATAATCAACAAAAAAGCAGACAAGATAATCGCGTTCGCCAAAGATATTGGCGATAACCCGGAAGTTGGGTTCCAGGAGTTCAGGACATCTCGAAAGCTTGCTGAAGCGGTCGAAGAGGCTGGTCAGACGGTTGAGCGCGGACTCGCAATTACCGGCTTCAAAGCCAGTCATGAATTTGCCGGGGATGGACCGACGGTTGCAGTGATCGCTGAACTGGACTCGCTCAGAGTTCCGGGGCATGAGTTGGCAGATCCCGATACCGCAGCAGCGCACGCGTGCGGCCACCATACGCAGTCAGGGCAACTGCTCGGTGTCATCGCAGCGCTGACTGATCCTGAAATCTCGTCAGCGCTCTCCGGAGCGGTTGCATTCATTGCTACGCCAGCCGAAGAGTTCATTGATGTCTCCGCGAGACTCGCCGCCCACAATGCAGGCGAGCTCGGCTTCATGTCTGGAAAGCAGGAGATGATTCGCCTTGGCGTCTTCGACGATGTCGATATGGCCATGATGGTTCATACAAGTTCCGAGTCTGATGCCGGCAAGTTTTCCGTTGGCGGATCTTCAAACGCTCACGTAGTCCAGCATGTTCGCTTCATCGGGAAGGCTGCCCACGCTGGCGGCGCCCCGTGGGATGGCGTCAATGCTCTGCAGGCCGCCAATGTGGCGCTGGTTGCTGTGAACGCTCAGCGCGAGACATTCCAGAATGCTGACACCGTGCGGGTTCACGGCATAATCACGGATGGCGGCACGTCTGTGAACTCAGTGCCCGGTCAGGTGATCTACGAAGGCCGGGTTAGAGGTCGTGATGCCGAGGTTGTGGACTCCAACGCAGAGAAGATTGAGCGCAGCTTCAAGGCTGGAGCGCTGGCCGTTGGCGGTGAGGTGGAGATCACTTCCATCCCGGGGTACATGGCGCTCACCAACGATCCACTGATGAGTGAGATGTTTGCCATCAATGCTGAGGCGATCTGCGGGAAAGACACCGTGATCAGACGTGGTCCGGACGCCAACAGGGGCGGCTCGACTGATATGGGAGACCTGTCCCAGATCATGCCAGTGATTCACCCTTACGTGAGCGGAGCCAAAGGCACCGCGCACGGCATCGACTATTTAATTGCTGATTATAAGAACGCGGTCGTGAACGCTGCGATCGCAATGGCTCACACCGTGATCGATCTGCTTGTTGATGGCGCTGCCGCCGGAAATGAGGTGGTGGCAAACGCGTCCCCTCCGCGCACCACAAAGCAGTACGTTGAGTCTCAGCAGGCCAGGATGCGCGTCATCCGCTACAAGGGCGAGTAACGCAGATGTCCAGGGCAACGCGCAGATTCAGATCAGAGGATCCTCCGTGGGATGTGGTTGACGCATGGGCAGATGAGTACGGCTTCAAGCAGATTTATAAAGATCGAATCCGGGCGAAATACCGCAGGGGCCGGGGGATTGGCACCGCTCCCATGTACGTTGAGATGATCTATACCGAGCCATGGACGCATCTTCAGGCCTGGGTGGGGATCAACTTTCTTGTGCGCCTCGGTGTGCTGTTCTTCGCTCGCACTGAGTGGGAACCCCGCTCAGGCGGCTGGCGGCTCAAGCGCAGCAGGCGGATTGCACGTGAACGGATCAATCCGCTCTTTGAGTCATTTGAAGTTGGTGTCATTGAGTGACGCAGAGCACGTAGAGATGGTTCGTGCCGGGAAAGAGAGCATTGCAGCGTGGCGCTCCGAAAATTTTCCGATGACGATTGATCTCTCCAACGCTGACTTTAGTGGCGCTAGCCTGGTCGGCGTAAATCTCAATGGCGCAAACCTGTCGGGAGTGAACTTCGCTGGTGCTGACCTGAGGGAAGCCGATCTTTCCAACTCCAAGATCAGTCGGGCCAACGTATCCGGAGCGAATCTCCAACATGCAGCGTTGTTTCGCACAACTGCCACGGACTCCGACTTCAGAAACGCCGACTTCAGAGGCGCAAATCTTTACCGAACAAATTTTCGACGTTCGCAAATCGACGGTGCCAACTTCATCGGCGCTGTAAAGTTGAAAACGGTTTGGCCGCAGGTTCCCACATCTCCTAGCCCATCAATGACCAACTCATCAAGAAAAGATCCGCAATGAGCGATACCGCCGCAGCTCCAGTCAAGTTCACCGTCTGGTACGACTATATCTGACCGTGGTGCTACATCGGGCTTGGACAGCTCGACGAACTGGCTAAAGAGGCTGACATTGTGGTGGAGCGCAAGGCCTACTTTCTGCACCCTGAGATTCCGCCTGAAGGCAGACCCAGAGAGCTTAGAGACGGTGAGTCAGCCGACGATACAAGCCTGTCTGAGCCGCTCAAATCGCTTGCTGAGGACTGTGGTCTCATCATGCGCAGAGCGAAAAAGACGCCGTTTACGCGTACCGCACAGGCGGCAACTGAGTACGCGAAGCAGTTCGACGTCGACGAGGCGTTCTATCGCGCCGCATACCGCGAGTTCTGGGACAACGGTGCCGATCTGGGTGACTACGATGTACTGGAGAGCTTGTCTCTTGAAGTAGGTCTGGACTGGTCCGACCTCAAGCCGCGACTCGAGGCTGGTGAGTTTGATCTGGAAATCCAGAATCAGCACGACGAGGCTATGAAAGTGGGAATCTGGGGCGTCCCGGGATTCGTCGTGGACGATGGTTTCTACTTCACCGGTGCACAGCCAATTGAGATGTTCAGACTGGCCGTGAAACGGGCGTTGGACGCACGCAAATCAGGAACGGCGGAAGGCTTCGGCGGGATCGTTATCGGCGAGGGGTAAGCCACCCGTTGCTGACCAGATCACTGTGCTTTGTAAATGCTTCCACCCAAGCTGGCCGGAAGCCGGCGGATAGCGCTGTGCGCATGGATGCAACGTTGGAGGCGGTGGTTCCGTAGTAGGGGACTGCATCGTTGCTCAGCGCTTCCAGGCCCAGAGCTGCTGTCATCATGGCTCCGAGGCCAAGCCCGCGGTCCCTGGCATCCACGTCGATTCCGATCTGCCAGAGTTGCTCCGAATCCATTGTGAGCGTTGCAACCCCGGCGACTCGATCACCTTGCCATGTGAGGGCGATCGCAGTGAGTGGCCTGAGTTCTCCTGTTCGTCGGCCGATCGCGTGTGACCAGTGTTCGGTATCCAAATCATTCGCGATTGAAGGATCACATATCTCACTCCGGTAACCGGTCGGTGGTGGGCGAGACTTAACCGCATCCGGTATGCCTACGAATCGTGGGAACGGGCCCAGAAGCATCGCATTATTCCGGCTGGCTAAGGCGTTAATTGCGGAGAGGCGGGCCTGGTCAAAGAGACCGTCTCGATCAGCGCCTTCGTAGGCATCACGCGCTGCGTCCAGCCACGATACTGAGGCGCACGCCACGCTGCCTTCGCCAGTGGTCACGGCGTGGAACGCTGGATCGGTTGTCTCATACTGCCGACGATACGGTGCATCGACTCGATCAGGGCGGAGTTCAGCGACTTTGAACTTATCCGGCGCAAAGTCGGAGGAGTCGCACCCGGTGTCAGATGCCAGGGCCTGGATGATGATTTCACGGACGTCTTTGCGATTAAGTGCCAATCAGTGTCCCCTTGAATGTTCAGTCACCGGGTTTTTGAATCGGATGTACTTTTGACTAGCCGCAACATTGTAGAGTTTCACCTTCAGAAATTACGTACAGGATTGTTGTATCGCAGAGGGACTGAGCAATGACCGTAGAGACTATTGGCATGTTGGGGCTTGGTGACATGGGAGGCGCGGTTGCGACTGCACTCAAGAACAACGGTTTCAATGTGATCACCAGCCTTGCAGGCCGCTCGGACGCGACAGTTGCTGCGTCAGGGAGCCGAGGGATTGCCGACGTCGGTGGAATCAATGCCCTTGTGCAGCAGTCAGATCTGATTCTCTCAGTGTTAGTCCCTGCCAATGCTGCAGATGTTGCAACTTCCATCGCTTCGGCCGCAACAGCAACAGGGTCAAGCGTGACGTTCATAGATTGCAACGCAATCGCACCGGCATCAACTATCGCCATGGGCAAAGTGGTCACCGACTCGGGAGCGAAATTTGTGGATGGCGGTGTAATTGGTGGCCCACCACGCGAGGGCTACGCGCCGCGCTTCTACGTCAGTGGCCCTGAGCTGGACGCCATTATGGAACTGGATGGCAAAGGTATACAGGTAGTTCCGGTTGGTGCGGAGATTGGCCGTGCCTCCGCCGTAAAGATGGTCTATGCCTCTCAGACCAAGGGCATCGCTGCATTGCAGACGGCGATGTTGGTGAGTGCCCAGCGGTTGGGTGTCTACGATGAGTTGGTTGCTGAATTGGGCGAAAGCCAGGCCGCTAATCTTGAACGTGCTACCGCTGCTGTGACCCGACTTCCGTCCGTGGCCGGTAGGTGGATTGGGGAGATGGAAGAGATCGCGTCGACGTTTGAGTCGGTTGGGATTAGTGGTGGGTTCCATCAGGGCGCGGCTCAGATGTTCCGATTGGTTGATGGAAGTGACACGGAGTCGGCTGATTCGTTGAGAGATCTGATTCAGGCGTTCGCTGACGGGTAGTCTTAGAAACACCGCGTCGCCATCGTGAATCGTAAGAGATGGGGTTGTATCACCCCTGCGCTCCGCACAGCAGTGACCCACACGTTGTGCGGGAGTTCCGCGCTGATTAGCAAAGCCCTCACAGTGTGATTTGTAGGTGGGCACCCGAAGAATTAGCGGGAGGCCTGACCAGATCGGTCACCTTGAATCTGTATTCACAGCAGATCACAAAAGCTCAAGTCACACATGGGGATGATCGAATTCGATGAGTACTCAACAGAAAGTACGTGCAGAGTGGGTCAACCCATTCCTATCACCGGCGAAACTGGTATGGCAGGCAGAACTTGGCTGTGTCCTCGAGCTAATTGGTGCGGAGCTTGTTGCTCACCAGTTCACCACAGAAGATTTGACGGGTGTCATTGGAGTCAGCGGAAAGCTTGAAGGCAACGTTCTTTACGGCTTCGCTGATGACTGCGCGAGTGCTGCAGTTGCGAAGATGCTGGAAGAGGAACCAACGGCTGAGATCAGCCAGATGGGTCTATCTGCACTGGGTGAACTCGCAAACATAATTACCGGTAACGCCGCTACGCTTCTTGCGCAGAATGGCTACACCTGCGACATCAGCCCGCCAGTCATCATTGAGCCGGCTGGCAGTAGATTTACCACCACAGCGGCGGATCAGATTTTGGTCACATTCAACAGCGATATCGGAATCCTAAGGATCCGCATTTCACTGTCCGAAAACCACCGCATGTAGGTTCGACTTATTCGGCCTTGCTCTCGGCGGCGATGTGCTGCCGAAGTGCCTCGGCCACGGTGTGGTACTCATCTGCAATATCGTTTGATACTAGGACCGCCGGGCGCTTATCGTCCCGGTAGTCTGACCTGAGCTCGAATGAGCCGAAGAATGGCAAATCCATCTCTTCGGCAAGTTCGCGCCCGGCGCCTCGGCCAAAGATGTCGCCCGACATGTTTTCCACGATGCCGAACACTTTGAGATTGAGGCGTTTGATCATGTTGATGGAACGCTTGGCATCCAGAGCGGCGAGTTCCTGCGGGGTGGTCACGGTGACGAATCCATCCAAGTTGAGAGTCTGCATGACCGTCAGCGGAGCATCCGACGTGCCGGGCGGAAGGTCAACAATCAGATAGTCGAGATCGCCCCACTCAGTCATCGTTAGAAACTGGTTGATGGCGTTATGAATCATGGGGCCACGCCAGATAGTCGCCTCTTCCTCATTCTGCTGGAAGAAGGCCATGGACATCACTTTGACACCGAAACGCGATGACGGTGTGAATGATTCATCTTCATTCTGCGTTGGTGGCTCTGAGATTCGCAGCACCCGAGTGACATTTGGCGTGTCGATATCGACGTCGAAGATTCCGACTTTTGCGCCTTCCTGCGCCAGCATCACGGCAAGGTTCACCGCAACCGTAGTTTTGCCAACCCCACCCTTGGCGCTGTAGACGCCGATCTTGTGCGTGATCTTGTCCAGCCGAGCACCAATTGCTCTGCGCTGGTTGAATTGCTCTCTGATACCAGCAACTCTGTGTTCCTGGTCAGGCGTGAGTTCTCGGTCGGGCGGCCCTGTCATGTGGTGGCTCCGGAGCGGGTAGTTGTGTCACAAGAGAACGCACCGTGCTATGAAGAGCAAACGGTGCGTTCGTGATTCGATTGAAAAAGACGGTGGTTAGTCGATACCCAGAAGACGCTTGCCGTCTTCAGTGATGCTTTCTGGTGACCATGGTGGCTCCCAGACAAGGTTCACGTTGACGTCTTCAACGTCTTCCATCTCGGCAATTCGCCACTCAGCCTGCTGGGCGATGTATGGGCCCATGCCACAGCCTTGCGCCGTTAGCGTCATTTCAATTTCGACTTCGCCGTCTTCGACGCTGACGTTGTAGACCAGACCCAGGTCCACGATGTTTACCGGGATCTCAGGATCGTAAACATCCTTCAAGGCTTCCTGAACGGATTCAACATTTAATTCTGGCATCTTTATTGTCTCTGACTCGGCGCGTAATCGCCGGGATTGCTTTGACTTGCATATTGATTCTAGTTTGGCCCAATTATGCGGTCAATCATGAAGAATCACTTCTCACCCGGTTATCACCCTGTTGAGGCTGGTAAGTACCACCGTATGGCGCTAGAGAATTCCCCCACAAATTGGCCTTGGTAAACGAGTGCTCACTTACTTGTTGCGGGTGAATAATTTCACATAGACATAAAAACTCTTTATTTTCCAACCCTTTTTTAGGCGACCTTCGCCGCAGGCAATCGATCACTCAATTGGCAACTCTCCCTCTAATTACGGCCGCTGCAACATGTACCAGTGCTGGCCTCCACCACGCCGCAAACAAAGGCAAGTCTTCCGTTCTCAGCGGGCCGTTTGCGTATTCTGCATACCGGCGATTCTGGATGGCTGGTCTTCTCAGCTACACAGCATTCTGGATTCAAATAATCAGCCGGAGCTGGCTGATCCAGGACATGACGGGGTCTCCGTTCCTGGTGACTCTGGTGCCGATTACCATGTTGCTGCCAATGCTCATCCTGTCGCTTCCCGCCGGGATTCTGGCCGACCGTGCCAATCGTCGCAAGATCGTCATTGGCGCTGAAGCTGCTGCGCTGCTGGGGTACATAGGGCTTACCGCGATTGCAATTTTGGGCAACGTTCAGGTGTGGCATGTGCTGGCGCTCTCCGCTCTGACCGGCGTCATCATGGCAACTGCCGGGCCTTCCCGGATGTCGGTAATCTCCCATCTCGTACCTCCACGAGAGCTTCGGCGCGGTGTTGGTCTCTCCGCAGTGGTGTTCAACCTGGCGCAGATAGCTGGTCCTGCGATGGGCGGGATTCTTATCGGTCAGTTCGGCACGGAAGCGGCGTTGGCAGCCAGTTTGTTCTTCACGCTTCCAGCAGTGCTGCTCTACAAGTCGGTCCACTTCGACGGCGAATGTGCCGACAAGTCGAAAGTTGCTGCACCCATGCAGGCGCTGAAGGATGGTCTCCGCTATGTGAGCTCCAATCCGGAGCTGCGGAACCTGCTCATTGGCGCCATGATTGTGATTGTCACGATCTCCACGTGGAACGCGCTGATGCCAACTTTTGCCGCCGATGTTTTGAACCGTGGGCCTGAGGTGCTGGGATTTCTTACGCTGGCCGCAGGCGTTGGGGCTCTGTTTGGCTCGATCTTCTCGGTTGCGCTGGCTTCAGAGATTCCACATCAGCGAGTTGAGCTTGTGGCCGCTTTGGTGTTGGTTCTGGCCGTCCTGGGATTTGCTGCTTCGGAGTCGCTGGTACTCAGTGTGGTGTTCGCTGCAATAGCTGGTCTCTCACAGACCACGTTCATGGTCACCAACATGACTGTGGCGCAGGTTGCGTCGGCTGACGAGTTTCGAGGTCGCGTACAGAGCATCCGGTTCTTGATTGTTGGTATGCAGCCGGTGGGCGTGCTTGCGCTGGGGCTGATTGCTGAGTCGTTTGGTCCGCAGATCGCGGTTGGGTCGATGGCGCTGGTTGGTGCGGTTGGGTATGGGATTGCGCACGTAATGTCTAAGAGGCATGCTGCGGTGGCGTAGTTGGTGGCAGGCACGCGTGTGCCCTGATTCGGGCCAATTCAGATTACTAACGTCATCCTGAGGGAGGCGCTCCGGCCGACTGTGAGGACGGTTGATGAACCGATCGCTCGGACTTGACCGGCAGAGACCCTCACGGCCCGCGGAGCCGGACCTCAGGGTGACACCTAACAGTGAGCGCTGAGGCCGATATCTTGGAAGAATAAGGTGCGAATGATCGCCCGAGATGGCCGTGGACGCTATCCCGCCGGCGTAGCAGCGGGCTTGGCGATTTTGTCGTCTGCCAGCACTTTGCGGAGGTCTACGATCTGGTCGCGAATTAGGGCAGCCTTTTCAAACTCAAGGTTGCCTGCGGCTTTGCGCATCTGGCTTTCCAGGTCTTTGACGAGGCGAACGAGTTCATCACGCGGTAGCTCGCCTCGAGAGGCTGGGCCGCCTGAGAGGTATGGAGCGCGCTCTTCTGCAACTGCCTTTACGCGCTGCGTGATGTCACGAACTTCTTTGACAATTGATGCAGGCGAAATGTTGTGATCAATGTTGTGAGTGTTCTGAATCTCGCGTCGGCGCCCGGTTTCGTCGAGAGCGTTTTTCATTGAGTCGGTGATCCTGTCTGCGTACATGATCACGTGGCCATCAACGTGTCGTGCGGCGCGCCCCATGGTCTGCACCAGCGACGAGTTGGATCTCAGGAAGCCTTCTTTATCGGCATCCAAGATTGCCACGAGACTGACTTCTGGTAGGTCCAGACCTTCTCTGAGAAGGTTGATCCCAACGACCACGTCGTAGATGCCAAGGCGCAGGTCGCGCAGGATTTCTGTGCGCTCAAACGTGTCAATTTCGCTGTGCATGTACTGCGTTCGGACGCCCATCTCTTTGAGATAGTCAGACAGCTCTTCGGACATCCGTTTGGTGAGCGTTGTGACGAGGACACGTTCGTGCTTTTTTACGCGTGCTTGAATTTCCTCGATCAGATCGTCGACCTGACCAGCCGATGGTTTTACTTCCACGGTTGGATCAAGCAAACCTGTTGGTCGAATGACCTGCTCCGCTCGGCGTTGTTCATGCGCCGCTTCATACGGGCCCGGCGTGGCCGAGACGTACGTAATCTGTTTGACGTGCTCCTCAAACTCTTCAAAGCTCAGCGGCCGATTGTCGATCGCCGACGGCAATCTGAAGCCGTAGTCGACCAGCGTGGATTTGCGCGCGATATCACCGTGGTACATGCCGCGGACTTGCGGAAGCGTCATGTGCGACTCGTCGATAAAGAAGAGCGAATCCTGCGGGAAGTAGTCGAGCAGCGTTGATGGCGTGCTGCCTGGCAGGCGTCCACCAAGGTGCATCGAGTAGTTCTCAACGCCCGCGCAGTAGCCGGTCTCACGCAGCATCTCGATATCGTAATTCGTGCGTGATTCCAGCCGTTGTTCTTCCAGCAATTTCCCCTGGGACCGCAGTTCCACCAGACGCTCTTCAAGCTCTTTTTGTATTCCCTCGATCCCGTTCTGGAGTCGCTCGTCAGACGTTACAAAATGTTTGGCGGGATAGATATCAAGGGCCTCGCGAGAACTGAGTATCTCGCCGGTGAGCGGGTCCAACTCCACGATCTTCTCGATCTCATCGCCCCAGAACTGCACGCGAACTGCCAGATCTTCGTACGCAGGCATGATCTCAAGCGTGTCGCCGCGGACGCGGAAACGACCGCGGGCCATATCGAAATCGTTGCGCTCATACTGCATGTCGATCAGCTTGTGAACCATCCAACTGCGGCCCTTGCTGGGGCCCTTTTTCAGCTCCAGTACGAACTGCTTGTACTCGTCTGGAGAACCCAGACCGTAGATGCACGATACCGATGCAACGATGATGGTGTCCCGCCGCGTCAGCAGAGCGCGAGTCGCAGCGTGACGGAGCTTGTCGATCTCCTCGTTGACGTCTGACTCTTTCTCTATATAGGTGTCAGAGTTGGGGACGTACGCTTCCGGCTGGTAGTAGTCGTAATAGGAGACGAAGTACTCAACGGCGTTGTTGGGGAAGAAGTCCTGGAACTCCTGCGCCAGCTGCGCCGCCAGCGTCTTGTTGTGGGCGAGCACGAGGGTAGGGCGCTGCTGCTTCTCGATGATTGCAGCCATGGTGAACGTCTTGCCGCTGCCGGTAACGCCCAGCAGGGTCTGATGCTTCAGCCCGTCGTTCAGGCCAGAGTTCAGGGCCTCAATGGCTTTTGGCTGGTCGCCCATAGGCTTGAAGTGGGAAACGATCTCAAAGTCAGGCATGGTTCGAGTTTAGCAGGGACACCGGCGTGTCTATGTCTGGGCGTGTCACTTTTGGTGTGTGGCGCGTTGAATTGACCTTTCTTCAGGTTTTCCCTCTTACGTGCCTCCATGGCAGATGGGGTCTGGCCCTCCGCATGCACGCGTTAGCCTTTTGGTTTTTGTTTTCCACACGAGACTGCTAAGAACCGCTCCTGAGTCTTCGAGTTGATCGCCCCCTGGCGTCTCGAACCCGAAAAGGGTGGGCGTCAATCTTTGCCGATCACGCTGCGTGGCATTCGGGAATCGAGCCTCGTAAAAGCGGGCGAGTTGCCCTCAGTACCATTGCGGCGTGCGGACGTGGTCCGTGTGGGTGCATTTAGGTCCTATCGAGCGTTCGGTCTACCTGAGTGCGACCTGAGGCGGCCCTGGCGGCGCGATCTATATACGGCCAGATAGGTTCCCATACCTTCGGAACGGCGATGCCGGCTCACACCCGAGTGGGTTACTTGCCACTCTTCGACCGGATCGGGATTTGCTTTCAATATCCCCCGGTGGAACCGGTCCCTTCGCTCGTCTGGTGATCCTCTTTTTCCTGATTTGCCTCTGCTATCGCGGGGGTTAATCGGGAAGGGTTTCCCCAGGCCACTCGGCTATTGGACGAGTTTGGGATTTGTTGTTAGTTGCGGAACCCCCGCCCCATCTGCCATGGAGGCACATAAAAGCGAAGGCAGTTCGCCACTGTGTCTGCATGATTGCTTCACGTGATTACTTGGTGTCCTACCGGCTGAATCGCATACGCCGGTCAGCCGCCGAGGTTTGCGTTTGGTAGGACTGTGGTTAGCATCTGATGGAGTGGGGTGTTTGGTCAATGGGCGCGTGGCAGTCGAAATCCGGGCGCAGCTATCGCAGACGCCTCTACGTGTGACAGGCCAGCGCAATGCGGGGAGGCTTGGCGTATCTGTTTGTGCGTGCCTAGATTCCGGACATTTACGCAGAGCCGCAAATTCCGGAAAGACGTTGTGGTGTGCGCGGTGAACCGGGCAACCACAGGGGGTTGCCCCTACGGCGTTTGGTCGGGGTCTTTAAGATAGGTAGCGATGGTGGCGCCTACGAGGCCGCCGAGGGTGCTTAGGCCGAGGTCTGAGATTGTGTCTTTGTAGGTGAGGTTGAGGCCGGAGGTGCCGCTTTCGGCGATGAGGTATTCGACAATTTCCCAGATGATGATGGCGATTGCGCCGAAGCCGGTGCCGAGGAGGATGCGGTTCCATCGGGCAAGTCGGAGTGAGGCCAGGGCGATGACGAGGGCGGCGGTGAGGGACGTCCAGTTTAGGAAGTGGAGGATGTCGTCGAAGTCCTGGACGGTGTCGAAGAGGTTGGCTACGTTGCCGGAGAGGTCGGAGACGAAGGGTAGGACGAGTAGGCCGGCGACGAGGTGGGGGTAGCTGCCGGTTCGATTACTTCGCCACCACCAGATTGGGACGATTAACGCGGAGATTGGGTATGCGACGGCGCGGGCGGGCCATGCTTTGCCTTCGAAGCGTGGAGAGTCGGGGAAGAGCAGGCCCGCGAGGAGCATGGCTATTAGCGCGATTATTACGACGTAGTTGAAGGCGCGGGATGGATTGTTGGCTATGGCGTGGAGTGGGTGTGGCATTGGCGTGAGTTTCGCATGAATGGGGGGATGTGGGTGCGTCACCCCATTCATGCGTTGATCCTTTGAGAGCCTCAGGCTGGCGTTATGAAACGGGAGTGGTTGATGTGGCGATATCGGCGTGCTCAACCGGCAGAGGCCCTCACGTCGGTCGCGGGGCCGCCCTCCTCAGGGTGACTGATGTTGGGTGCGCGTGGGATGCCGCCGACCTTCGATAGGCTCAGGATAGCTGCCGTTGCAGTCGGCTATCTAGGGCGATTACCGCTGGCAACGCGAGGAAAAGTTTCCTGAGGCCACTCGAAGGGTACTTTTCCGGCGTACGAGGCGCCGCTAGCTATCGCCGCCAGCGGGCGCTTGCGCGGCGGCCAACTGGGACCGGATTAGCTGGCTGTATAGGCCGCCTGTGGTGGCTAGCTCTTCGTGGGTTCCTACTTCGGCGACTTTTCCGGCGTCTAGGACGACTATTTGGTCGGCGTCTCTGACGGTGGAGAGGCGGTGGGCTATTACGAGGGTTGTGCGGTCTTCCATTAGGCGGCTGAGGGCGTCTCTGACGAGGCGTTCGTTGATGGCGTCGAGGTGGGAGGTGGCTTCGTCGAGAACGAGGACTGGGGCGTCTTTGAGGACGGCGCGGCCGATGGCGATGCGCTGGCGCTGGCCGCCGGATAGCTGCATTCCGCGCTCGCCTACGAGAGTGTCGATGCCTTCAGGGACTGAGTCAATGAACTCGCTGAGGCCGGAGGCTTCGAGGGCGAAATCGAGGTCGGCATCGGTGGCGTCTGGCTTTGCTATGAGCAGATTTTCTCGGATTGTCGAGTTGAAGAGATAGGTATCCTGGGCGACTAGTGCTGTTCGGTTGCGCAGGTCGTCCAGCCGGTAAGTGCGCAGGTCCTCGTCGTCGAGGATGATGCTGCCGTCGGATGGGTCCCAGAAGCGGAGCAGGAGATGGGCGGTGGTCGATTTGCCTGCTCCGGAACGACCGACGAGTGCGATCGTCGAACCTGGCTTCATCTCGAACGTCGTACCGTTCAGCGCTTTCTGATCGGTGAAGTCGTAACTGAACTCCACGCCTGCCAGTGCTGCCTTCGCTGGCGAGCCTGTTGCATCGCGGGAGCCCGGGCCGTCTGTGACCATGGTCTTTTCGGTGTGGACTGCGGTGACGCGGCGGGTTGAGCCGATGGTGTCGCCGAGCCTTCGGCCGATCTGCGCCAGTTCGCTGATGGGCATGAACGAGCCCATCGCGATCAGGGTGAGTAGCGGCAGGGTTGTGTCATCCAGAGAGCCGTTTGAAACGAGAGCGGCACCCACGGCGAGGACGGCCAGTCCACCGATACCGATGAGCACTTCCAGGCCCACGCGCTGGAGCGTGATCTGGCGGTTGAAGGCGTAGCGGATGGGGAGGTAGTCGCCAACGATTCTGTCGAACTCGGCCTGCCGGTGTGTGCCCTGCTGGAACGCGACTATGTCTCGCAATCCCTGCAGCGTGTCGACCGCGTGGGCGTTGAGTTCGCCAAGTCGTTCGCGGGCGGTCGATCCTAGATTCTCTACGGAGTGTCGAGTGAGTATCGGCATCATCGCTGCGACCGCCAGGAACGGGGCAAGCAGGATGGCGAGTGGCCAGCCGAAGATTAGGAGCGTGATCAGCACGCCAATCGGCACGGCGAGCGCAACGAAGGCGTTGGCTACGGTGTGGGCGAAGAAGTATTCGATTGTCTCGACGTCCTGAGTGGCCATCGCTACGAGGTCGCCGGTGCGACGACGCTGGAGGTAGCCGGGTGCCAGTTCATCGAGCTTGCGGAACAGGTCGACGCGCATCGTTGCCAATAGCCGGAAGGCCATATCGTGCGACACCCAATTCTCGATCCATGCGGCGGCGGCGGTGGCGGGCGCGAGGATCAGGAGAATGATCATGAGGGTAGTTATCGATTCGCCGTCATTCACATTGGCGACCATGAGCGAGCTAACGACGCCGACGCCAATGAGGCCAGCGAAATGGGATACGCCGCTGAGGAAGGAGCCGACGAGCTTCAGCTTGTACGGTGAGATGTAGGCCATCAGGATTCGGAACGTCTCGCTCCAACCCAATCCCTCGGCGCGGAGAATCGCGTCGGTTGGTGCCTGCTGGGCAACTTCGTCTACCTGGAACTTCGCGCCACGATCGAAGAATGCTTCTTCTTTTTCAGGTTCATCGTCATCGATATTTCGCGTGCTCTCGATGTCGAACGCCTGGTCGGCCATCAGGCGGGCGTATGCGCCGTCTTTTGCCAGCAGGTCGGTGTGCGTGCCGGTCTCGACCAGTTCGCCGTCGTCTAGAACGAGAATCTGGTCGGCGGAGATCACGCTGGAGAGACGGTGCGCCATGACCAGCGTTGTTCGGCCTTTCATGAGCCGGTCGAGTGCCTGCTGGATGATCGATTCGTTCTGGGCATCCACGCTGGAGAGTGCTTCGTCGAGGATCAGGATTGGCGCGTCTCTTAAGAGCGCGCGTGCGATGGCGACGCGCTGGCGTTGGCCGCCGGAGAGGCGGATTCCGCGTTCGCCAATGAGGGCCTGGTAGCCCTGCGGCAGTTGGGTGATGAACTCATGCGCGTTGGCTGCATGCGCTGCCGCCTCAAGCTGGGCTACGGTGGCGTCGGGGTTGCCGAATCGCAGGTTGTCTTCGATGGTGCCGTGGAAGAGGTACGTCTCCTGGGCTACGAGCGCGATTTGGCCTCGTATCTGGTCGAATGTGAGATCACGGCAGTCCACGCCGCCAATTGAGACGCTGCCTTCCTGCGGGTCGTACATCCGTTGCACCAGCCACATGAGTGTCGACTTACCGGAGCCACTGCGGCCTACGATGCCGACGGTCTGGCCCGCATCAACTTTGAAGTTGACGTTCTTGAGCGCAGGGGCACGGCCGCCGGGGTAGGCAAATGTCATGTCTTTGAGTTCGATAGTTGATGCGAGTTTGGCGTCTCCGGAGCCACGCCCTTCTGCCACCAGCGGCTCGGCGTCGATTACTTCAAACAGACCGCCCGCGGCTGAGATGCCGAGCAGGCCCTGGTGGAATAGCTGGCTAAGTTCTCGCAAGGGGCGGAACGCTTCGATGCCCAGCATCAGCACGATAAGGAGGGCGCTCAACTCCATCGCACCGGATTCGACTCGGGTTGCGCCGACTGCGAGGGCGACGGCTGCTCCGACGGCGATGCCCGCCACGGTGATGGCGTGGGTCAGGCCGTTGGTGGCGAGGACCCACATCGTCGAGCGGAAAACATCAAATGCTCGCTTTTCAAGTGCGTCGCCACGGCGCTTGCTTTGTCCGAATGCTTTGAGCGTTGCGAGGCCTTGAATGGCGTCCAGGAAATCGGCAGCGAATGCGCCGTATGCCTCGCGTCGTCGCATGCTGCTTTTGGCGTTGAGGCGGTGGAATAGCGATGGCATGATGAGCGTGCCGAGCGCGAATCCCAGGAAGATCGCGGCTACTGGCAAGTCGAGGTAGGCGATGAATATGAATATGCCGATTGGCGCAAAAATGGCGGTGAAGAACTGCGGCACGTACTGGCCGAAGAAGGTTTCAAGCTGCTCCACGCCTTCTACCATCGTGATGGTGAAGTCGCCGGTGCGTCGGTAGTCGAAGTAGGCCGGGCCGAGCTCGATGATCTTTGTGTAGATGCGTCGTCGAAGGGCGCGTTGGATGATTGCGGCGTTGCCCCAGGCGATCATTTCTTTGAAGTACTGGAGCGCGGCTCGGAGGAGGATTACGCCAACGACGCCGATGATGGGCCACATCAGGTCGCCGAAGCCTTTGCCATCGAACACTTCGGCAAGAAGCCAGCCGAGCATGGCGAGACGCGCGATGCCGGCCGCTGCCGTCAGCAGACCAAACATGACTGCAGCCGCTATCCGCAGCCGCACTCCCTTTGTGTAACCCCACAGCCTCAGGCTGAAGTACATCCGTGCTCCACACGCTTACATGCAAAAAATCGCAAGACCGGATTGTAGGGGTGGGCGGGGCATGCGGCAATGGATAAGTGGTGATGTGCTGGGACAATGCTTCGGTGGCTGCGGGTCTAAGACCTGCTCCGGGGGCGCAAACCGTGGGTGAGCAATCGAACGTTGTGATCTGCCACAGTGGCGCGACAAGAGCGGGTCTTAGACCCGCCGCTACCGTGAGTCGCTGTGACCTGACCCCCTCAAACGTATCCAGTTGAAAGATCAGATACTGGAAGTATTGAAGGGAGGCAGAAATGCCAAGAAAAGGACATAGCCCGGAACAGGTACTCAACAAACTCCGGCAAGTCGAAGTTGCCGTTGCAGG
>Ga0209501_10000274_pt1 | contig 65100 bp, 59 predicted proteins | sample ArcticOcean_MG_C_4_FD_187434 | JGI IMG/M metagenome (GOLD analysis project Ga0209501, IMG submission 187434) | Marine microbial communities from western Arctic Ocean - ArcticOcean_MG_CB4_134 (SPAdes) (version 2) | ecosystem: Environmental > Aquatic > Marine > Oceanic | place: Arctic Ocean...
TTGGTTTGACAGGTGGCTTAAAGGCGATGAAAACGGTATAGATTCTCAACCAACTGCCTACGTATTTGTAATGGGTAAAAATGAATGGCAGGCTGAGCAGACATGGCCTCCTAGTGATGTGGCCCCGATTAATTATTACTTAACTAGTAATGGTGCTGCGAATTCTGTAAGAGGAAATGGTAAGTTAAGCTCTAACCCTCCGAGTAATGATGAGCCAACAGATCACTTTAAGTATGATCCTATGAACCCTGTACCCTCATTGGGAGGCGCGTATTTGTATGGTATTCCCGGGGTGTTCGAAGTTGGGGTTCAGGATCAAGAGTTAGTCGAAGATCGTGAAGATGTGTTGGTTTATAGTTCTGAAGTTTTAGAAAATGACCTAGAGATAGCTGGTAGAGTTAAATTGAATTTGTGGGCGAAAACTTCAGCTTATGATACTGACTGGACGGCAAAATTACTTGATGTTGATGAACTCGGTAGATCAACTAACGTTTGTGATGGTATTTTACGCGCAAGGTTCAATAGATCCTTGGAAACAGAGTGCTTTGTTGATCCCAATCAAGTAGAATGCTTCTCCATAGATCTTGGATTTACTGCGATGTTGTTTACTAAAGGTCATCGTATAAGAGTACAAGTTTCATCAAGTAATTTTCCTGCATTTGACCGCAACCTAAATACTGGAAAAGGGCCTGGTGATTCTCAGATAGTAATTGCTAAACAAACAATATTTCATGATTCAAGACACCCTTCTTTTATTAATTTGCCTAGAGTTAATAGATGAGCGAGCGTAGATAAGATTTAATTATAGAAGTTCTTTAAGTGGTGCCGTTATATCTGTTAATGAATTGAATAGTTCCATATGAATAAATTATCTATCTTCAATAATAGATGGATATTTTTTGCGGCTGCAATGCCAGGGGTCTTATTAACTCTTATGGATGAGTTTGGGATTCATCAAGCTGTACCTGTAATTACAGATACTTTTAATGCTACTATTCCGGAGTCTCAGTGGATTGCATTGGGGTATTTACTCAGCACCGGAGCGCTTTTAATGCCTGCAGGCAGACTTGCAGACAGAATTGGGTATAAAAGATTATATTTTATTGGCTTAATAGTCTTTGTGACTGGAGCCGTATTTGCCGGGTTTGCTCCATCTCTGTTGTCGTTAATATTGTTTAAAGTGCTTCAAGGAGTTGCAGCAGCGATGATACAAGCAACAACAATACCGATAATTATTAGTAAATTTCCAAATGACAGGGGTAAAGCTTTGGGAGCATTTGGCTTTCTGATGGCATTATCTGCAATTATTGGACCGGTAATAGGTGGCATGATTGTTACTTTATTTAGTTGGAGAGCATTCATGTTTTTATCTGTGCCTTTGGGTTTGATTTCTATTGGGTTGGCCTGGTTTGTGTTAAATATATTTGAGAATGATTCTGTTTCTGAGATTGGTAAGGAAAATAAATTTGATTGGATAGGCGTAGTCCTTTCTACCGGCTCGTTACTGTTGCTGCTATTAACTCTTTCCAAGGCAAATGATTATGGGTGGAGCTCTTATTTAACCGCTCTTGGATTTATAATTACTGGATTGTTATTGATAGCATTCATAGTTTGGGAGTCAAAATTTGAATTCCCTTTACTCCCGCTGCATCTATTTACGAAAGGAACATTTTTAACCGCTCAGACTGGAATGTTTTTAGTAGTTCTTGGTAACTCATGTATTTTTTTCCTAATGCCCTTTTACATTCAGGACTTGAAAGGTTATTCTGCCTTTATTTCAGGCTTAGTAATTGCAGGAATTCCTTTAGGGTTTATAACTACAGGTCCAGCTTGCTCCCTGCTGTCAGATCGTTATAGTAACGGTTGGAAACTATTTTTACCTATAGGATTAATACTTAGTTCGACTTCAATGTTGTTTTTATCATTCTTATCGTTGGATAATTCAATTTGGTACTCATTTTTATGTATGTTTTTGATGGGGCTTGGTATCGGATTTATATTTATGCCTGCTCAGAATGCTGTTTATGGAATTATCGATAAAAAGGATCAAGGAGTCGTTACAGGATTCATTAATATGGTTAGAAATTCATCGACTTTAACTAGTATTGCAGTAGGTACAGCAGTCGTAACTATTTTCATGGCGAGCCAAGGATATCCTGCTTCATTAGATGCTGTTAGAGACGGATCAAGTGTTGGAATTCATGAATCGTTTATTGGAGGAATGACAACAGTATTTTTGATCGGCTTTAGCGTGATTGCTCTAGGAGCTCTACTTACAACAATTTCTTATTTTCTACTAAAACAGAAGAAACCTATTAATAATTAAAATCATTATGAGCCAAAGACTTAAAGGTAAAGTAGCAATAATTACGGGCGGAGCTAACGGGATAAAAGGTAAAGTAATGGGCATTGGAGGAGCATCGGCCAGGTTATTTATACAAGAAGGCGCTACAGTTGTAATAGCTGATATTGATAAAAATCGTGGCGGTGAAACAGCTGCCCAAATGCAAGAAATATCAACAGGGCCTCAATCAGCTATTTTTATGCAATTAGATGTATCTAAAGAGGATCAATGGTCTGAATTGGTACAGGCAATATCAGGACAATTCGGGAGAATAGATATACTCGTTCATTCTGCTGGTAATTCGCACACTGCTTCAGTCGAAAATACGACAGAAGAAGAATGGGATAGACAATTTGATGTTCATAGTAAAGGAATTTTTTTGGGCACAAAGTATGTAGTGCCTGTCATGCGTAAAAGCGGGGGAGGCTCGATAGTCATCTTGTCATCCATGGATGCCATGATAGGCGCCTCCGGCGGTACGGCATATTCTGCTGCCAAAGGCTCATCTCGAACTTTCGCAAAAGTTGCAGCAATTCAGCTCGCAAAAGATAAAATTCGAGTGAATTCAGTTCACCCTGGTTATACGGACACCCCGCTAGCTAGAGCTGCTATTGAGAGGATTACTTCCGATGGGAGTATCGACCCTAGAATTTCTAGAATACCGATGGGTCGACTAGCACAAGCTGACGAAATTGCAAAAGCAATTTTGTTTTTAGCCAGTGACGAATCTTCATATGTAACGGGTAGCGAATTGGTGATTGATGGTGGAGTCACAGCTCAGTAGAAGTTACTCTTCTTTGAAACCCAGTTGTCTCCAGGCTTCGTAAGTTATTATAGATACCGAGTTAGATAGATTGAGACTTCTATTGTTTGGAAACATAGGTATAGCAACATGATGTTCTTCTGGAAAAATATTCAAAACATTTGTTGGCAAACCTTTATCTTCAGGGCCAAACAAAAATGAATCTGCCCAATTATAAGTAGGTTCAGTGTAAATATTGCTCGTCGAACTGGTGGTTGCGAACACCCTTCGTTCAGGAAAGCTTTCTATGTAAGAATGAATTGAAGCATGCAATGTTGTTGAAGTCAGATCAGTGTAATCAAGTGAAGCTCTCTTAAGATGTGCGTCATCTAGTATAAATCCCATCGGCTCCACAATATGTAGCTGAGCTCCACTATTAGCACATAACCTAATAATGTTACCCGTGTTATGGGGTATCTGCGGGCGATACAATATTATATGAAGATTGTTAATAGTTTGATCTTTCAAAATCAGTTAAATGCTTAATTAGTATTTAATGGTGTTAATAAATTATATGAAAATCAATGTTCGAATAATACTAATTGGGGTTATGGCATCTATTCTCTCTATAAATACTTTTGCCTGCGATTCCAGTTTGAATGAAAAACCCGGCTTGGAGGAAAGCGTAAATTTCGTGCAGCAAAAGCCGCCCACGCCAATGCCTACCTTAAACAAAGTTGTTGAAAGTGTTGCAACGCCTGTTGAACAATTAAGTATAGAGCTTCAACAAAGTTCTATTGAAATATGCCCGTGTGATATTAAATTTGCAATTACATCCTCGAAACCAATGGATGTCGATGACAAACCTGAAGAGATGCATACTGACCTCAGCCCAACTCCTACCACTAAACCTCTCGTTGAATCACCTCCCTTTTACGGCACTCTCTTCGTTAGCTCTGAAATACTAGTTTCAACAGACCCGACAGCATTTTATGAGCTGGAAAAAATTAAAGACTCTCCACGGACAATGTATGATCGGCGTAAAGGATGGATAACGCTTACCCCTCATTTATTCAAAGCAAGATTTCTAGATGGTTTGACCATTGAGGTCCAAGTGAATCCTGAGTTTAAAAATGCAGTAACTGCAGAAGAAGTTGCCTTAAAATATCTTAAGGTTATTGGCCAGTTACCTACATTGCTTAGAAAGGATGTAGAGACAATATGGATTCATGAAGGGGATGAGCTTTTTGGAGGAGGTAACAATAATTTACTAATTCATCATGGCCAAGGTTTAATATATGAAACGCAAGGTCTTCTAGAAGAAGTCTTTTTACATGAGGCGGTACATACGTCCTTAGATAACGATCATCTTTCAACTCCAGGATGGCTGAAAGCACAGCAAGATGATGGACAATTCATATCCGATTATGCAAAAGAATTTCCTTCCAGTGAAGATATATCTGAATCTTTTCCGATGTACTTTGCTCTTCGATATAAAGCTTCAAGAATAGAAACACATATATTAAAACTTATAGAGAATACAATTCCTAACAGAATCGAGTATTTTGACAAGTCAATTCCAGACTTAACGGAAATGTTAGATAGTTTTGAAACTCCCACAAGTGAATCCACCAATACACCTACGCCAATTGCAAAAGAATTAGTGGTGGGAATAAACATAAAAAACTATGAATTCCCGGATATTAGTATTGATGTAGGTGAAGTCGTTCAATGGAAGAATCTTGATCTTTATACGCACTCTGCCACATCAGGCATATGGGGAGGCGAAGATGATACGGGTGATTTATGGGATAGCGGGAAACTTACGTTTGGTAACGTGTTTGAATTTAAATTTACAGTGGAGGGGGAATATCCATACTTTTGTCGGATACATCCTGGAATGAAAGGTGTTGTAAGGGTATTGGATTCAAGTAAGTAATCTTCTTTTAATAACAAGAAAAAACCAGTTACCCTGATAGGTGGAGGCTACCTATACTATTTGAGATAACTGGTTTTTTTCAGAACATATTTACCGAACTACATAATCTATAACGACACAATTAGTAAAAAAGTTAGGTTGGTTAATGTTTAAATATTAAAATTTTATACTTGAACTCTAATTGACTACTAAATTCCTATAATTTCATAACCAGACATAACCTTAATAATCAACAACGAACCGAGAGCTAGGTTTGCTAACCCTGCAATCGATAATATCGACCTTTGAGCTAAGGGAAATTTGAAAGCAGCTTTAATGGGAACGCTAAGAAGTAAAGTTACTAAAGACATGGAAATTATCGTACCTATTCCAAATAAAACAATGTATCCAATGCCTATTAAATTTGAATTCATAGTTGGAATGAGCATGATTAAAACTGCGGCGCTTCCTGCAAGGCTATGAATTAAACCCACCATAAGAGATTTTGAACTAATTAAAGGTAATACTCCGTTTAATATTCCATGGTTATATCTGCCGTGTTTAACAGCAGTACTTGTGTTTAGTTCGTGAGTATGAGTCGCGTGGATATGTATATGTGGTTTAATATCATCAATATGCATATGCATATGCAAGTTACCTTTAAATATATTGCGCAAAACATTTAGGCCTAGAAGTATAAGCATTAACCCTACTCCGATTTCAAAATATGGAGCAACAATTTGATAATATTCAAGTAAACTTTCTTTAATAAAAAGAACAACAAGACTGAGAGATATTAGAGGAATGGAATGACCAATACCCCAAGATATTCCTATCCAAACACTTTTCGATAAGCTATTACTTTTTTTTAGAATTGCCGTTACTGCAACCACATGATCTGCATCAGTTGCATGTTTTAATCCTAAAAGGAATCCTAAAAGCAGTATGGAGGAAATTTGTGATGATAATTCAAACAAGTTTAGTTATCCATTTACAAAGCCAAGTGAAAAGTATTATTGGTTAACGAATATAGCAGAGAACGGGTTTCATTAAAAGATGAATTTTTTGATAAGAATAGATTGAAATCGTCGATGTAATTTATATTTATGAACTGTTAAAATTACTTAAGTTAATTTTGACGGCGGTTATAAAGTTATGAATGGATCAGTAAAAAAATATTTATTGTTGGGATTGGCGCTTATAATAGTCCCTCTTTCGATTACAGCATGTGATTATAATTGGGGTTTCGGACAAGGCAAGAAAGACTCTGAAATAGTGTCTCTCCATACAGATCGATTTTCAAAAGAGGAATCAATTGCCGTGACACAAACATGGTTAATGGGGATTGGAAACCCACTTGGTATAAGTGATGGGTGCAAAAAATCTTTATTATCTAGTCAGATCGATTGGAATGAAGAATCAATGGAGGCTGGAGTATGGCAGGTATCAGCCGTATCTAACCCCGATGATTCCGAAGAAGTTACAACTTATCTTTCAGTGAAAGTATATGAGGGAACTAACTCAATTAAATTTTCTGAAAATAATGTATCAAAACTAAAAGCATGTAATTAAGGTTAAAAAATCATTAATATCTTACAAATAAAAAGCAGCTGGGTAAAAGTTACATATTTTTTAATAACTGTCGTAGCCTTAAGTTTAATTGTTATTGGTTGTTCTAGTACTGCAGGTGACGAACAAGGCGATATTATTGAAGATGAAAAGGTTAGCGAATCAACTATTGCGGAAGCTGCAACTCCCATGCCGACCCAAGTACCAACCTCTTTACCTACACAGGAGCCAACTGTAGCTCCGGATGAATCTATAGACCAAGTATCTTCTGTGGAAATAGATGACTGTGGCGATATACCAGACATAGATCAGAGATCTATGTGTGAGTTTGGCTTGTCTATGGGATTAACTGTAAAAGACATGATAGCCATGGCTGAGTCAATGGGTATGGATCCAGAAGAGATGATGGCGATAGCAGAATCGATGGGTATGGAAGGGATGATGAGCATGGCAGGATTAGTGGATATGGATGAAGATCATGATATGGATGAAGATCATGATATGGATGAAGATCATGATATGGATGAAGATCATGATATGGATGAAGATCATGATATGGATGAAGATCATGATATGGATGAAGAAGAGCACCTAGATAGCAATACTATGTCGCCTGCTCCTTCGCCACGCGAGCCAACCAGACTGGGCATCAGTTTTGATGCTGAAATCTCGAGCGCAGAGGTCCAGTCCTGGGTGGAGCTGGCTGTTGGGGAGATGAAGGATCCAGCCACGGACTTCTTGGGGCTTATCTGGCCGATAGGGTCACCGATAGATGATGAGCCTGATCCGCAGCTGTTTGACGGGGCAATGTTTAGCGAGCATAAACATGTGCTTAGCCCTGCTAAGGTTGATGAAGCAGTCGCGTATTTTGTCAATTGGCAAACGAGTCTCGAGGGTTGCAGTGATGCTGAGAGAAGGGATTTCAGTGATGGAGCTCGGGTGGTTGGTCTCTGGATTCGAGGGGCTGCTGACGTGGCCACGGCACCAGGCCCTTGCGTAAAGTCCCGCGCGGCCATTTACGCGCGCACCCTAGAACATGACAAAACCACTGCAACCGAGATCTTTTTTCACGAGGCCTACCACGGTCTTTCAAATTATCTTCTGAACAGCTGTGCTACTAACGCTCCAGGTCGTAGCGAGGATGATCTAAATAACCGGCGCTGGTTCGCAGAGGGTACCGCCGACTACTTCGGAGTCTACATGGCAGCAAAGATTGAAGGTCGAGAAAATTATCGTCAAAAGATCCTCAAGCGCGCTTATTTGGATCTGCAAGGAGACCCCGGAATGGGTCTGGATTCAGCTTATGTCCAGGCTGCTGCAGTAGTACTGATGTTAGACCGAGGGATGATATCTGAGGAGAAGCTACTGAACGGTAGTTATTTCCATAACTGCTCCTGGATCGACGAGTTTGATCCCCAAGCGGCGGGAATCGATTACATATTTGATAACTTCAATAAAATCCGGCTCTTAGATGGCGAGTATAGCTACTCATCAGACGTGATCTCGGACTAGCCAATAATCTCTGGAGCATTTGGTTGGCCCATATTCTACTAATGAATATGCCAACATCATACTGATAAGACTGAGGTCCGTGGTTCGAGCCCACGTTGGCCCACCATAAGTTATGAACTTAAATTAAAGTTTATTGAGCTATTTCTGCAAAGGGTCTTTACGGCCTACCATTTTGATATTTCATTTTTACTGGAGTGGCGATATGGTAATCTATATAAAACGCTAATAAAGAGGTTATACGATGTCAAATGCAGAAAAAATCGGCTCGATTAAGGCAGTTACAACTTCAAGGTCATTACCAGCAAATGGTACTAACCCAGTATTTGAAGTAACCGCATCAACCGGACAAGGGACTCTGGCCGGAGTAGAAATAATGAAATTGATGTGTACTTATGAAGCTGAAATGGGGCCTAACGGAATACTTTACGGAGAATGCCCAAACTCAGGTGTCGTTATTGCCGCTGACGGGATAGCAACTTTTAGAGCTACCGGCACTGGTACCTTTACAGAAGACGGAGGCGCTGCGTTCAAAGGGGTATGCTACTTTCAAACGTCAGCCCCTTCACTTGCGAAGTTGAATGGAGCAGCAGTTATTTATGATTGGGATGTGGATGCTGAAGGGAATGCTGCTTGGGAACTTTGGGAGTGGAAGTAAGCCTAACCTATAATGATTTCGGCTCTGGTTATTGTTGAATTTTTAAATTTACAATAAATATTCTTTACAACTTTCTGAGATTCGCAAAAGGTGATGTTACCTACTTCTCGATCTTTTACCAGAGCTGGTGTCACGGCTGGAGTTTACAGGGTAGTTATTAGGTTTCTTTCTATTTCCATAACTTTTAGTGCTTGGCCTACCTTCTTCACTACTACGTGCTGCCTTTGAAACCCCATTATATCTTCCTCTTCTTTGTCGCTTCTGTTGTGAACTCCGATCACTTCCTCGATATCCATTAGGTTTCGATGAACTCACATCTTTTTTACCATAGTCGATGTCCTCAATGATACGTCTATCGATCTTAGACTTTAAAACGTTTTCTATTCTACGAACCATGAACTCATCTTCAGGCAAAACAAAAGTTAGAGCTTCCCCTTTTTGTTTAGCTCTGCCAGTACGACCAATACGATGAATATAAGCATCAACGGTATTTGGAATGTCAAAATTTATCACATGTGAAACTTGAGATACATCAATTCCTCTGGAGGCTATATCAGTAGCCACCAAAATATCGTACTTACCATTTTTGAATCCATTTATCGACATGTTCCTTTTATTCTGAGACAGGTTACCTTGCAAAACAGTAACTTTATAATCTTTATTGCTGAGGTCAGCCCCAACTTTTTTCGCCCTATGTTTAGTACGGGTAAACACAATCACACGTCCAGTAGCAGTTGTTTCCAAAACTTTAAACAAACACTTGGTTTTGACCCTTTCATTCATTGGATATAAGGCGTGCGCTACTGTGTCTGCTGGTGAAATAATCCCTATTTGAACTGTTCTTGGGGACTTAAGGATATCCTTAGCCAAAGCACGTATATCATTTGGCATTGTTGCAGCAAAAAATAGGGTTTGTCGCTCAACAGGTAAATGCTTGAGTATCTTCCGAATATCTGGCAGGAATCCCATATCACACATGGTATCTGCCTCATCTAAAACCAAAGTTTCTACCCCAGATAAATCAATAGTTTTATCGTTTAAATGATCCAATAAACGTCCAGGGCAAGCAACAACTATATCTGGATGTCGGGACAGATTGGATTCCTGAGGTCGTTTTTTTACACCACCGTAAATAGTTATACTGCGAGATTTGGTATATTTTCCTAAATCGGCAGCTGCTTTATTAATTTGATCTACCAACTCGCGAGTAGGAGCTATCACCAAAGCTTTAATCGACTTATTATGATTCACATGGATCTTATCCAATATTGGCAACATAAATGCTGCTGTTTTACCTGTGCCAGTTTGAGCTAGGCCTAAGACATCATGTCCTTCCATTAAAATGGGAATCGCTTGTGCTTGTATAGGGGTAGGTTCAATATATTTAGCGTCTCTTATCGAGTCTAAGAGACGTTGGGTTAACCCCATATCTTCAAATTTCAGTTTATTCTCCTAATATGCGTGTTTTGGATTAAACATTTATTTCAATCTAACACCTTCAGAAAATAACTGTTTCTATGAAACGCTTATCATATGATACAGAGCATCAAAGGGATGGTATAGCAGGCTCAAGGTGTTGATTAGTGGTTTACAAATACTACGACTGCCATTACATAACCAAAAAAATAGAAGATAGCAGTAGTTTTCATATCCTAAGCTGTATTTAGTGCATAGGTTTTGATTAAGTAATTTCACTCTCAGTATTTATTTGTAGTTCATTCGATAACTGTTCCCATTCTTGCTCTAAATCTTTGGATTGCTTTTGAAGAGTTTTATGTTTCTTTCCAAATTCAGCTAATTGGCCGGGGTTATCAAGGTCTTTGGGATTAATAAAAAAAGTCTCTAATTTATTTATATGTAAATTAATACCTTCTAATTCGGATTCAATTATTTTGATTCTTTCATTTAATTTACGCAATTTATTCGTAGAGTTTTTACGTGTTCTTCTATCTTGTTTATATTTAGAATTGTCCTTATTCGGTGTAACCGAACTAGAGTTTCTTACAGAAGTGTCAACTGGGCTATGATCAGGCTCAGTCCTATTTATCATAGATAAGTAGCTTAAATAATCTCCAGGATATACAACAGGGTTTCCGTTTTCTACTCTTATGACCTTATTAGCCACCTGATGAATCAACGTACGGTCGTGGGTAATAAAACACAAAGTGCCTTGGTAAGCGATCAATGCATCAGTCAGAATTTCCCTTGATGCAATATCGAGGTGATTTGTAGGCTCATCCATAAAAAGCAAGTTCCTAGACTGAATCAGTAGCTTAGCTAGTGCGACTCTAGCTTTTTCTCCTCCAGATAAAACTGATATCTTTTTTTGCACGTCATCTCCGCTGAACAAAAAGCCTCCTAGAATGGTTCTCAAGTTCTGAGCTGAAACTGCTACAGAAACTTGATGTACTTCTTCAATTATTGTGTTTTTAGGGTTTAAAAGTTCAAGTAAATGTTGAGCATAATAACCTGTTACAACATTGTGCCCCAATTGTCGGTTCCCACTATCGAAATCTAAAACACCGGCCATTATTTTCAACATTGTTGATTTGCCAGCTCCATTAACGCCTACTAAAGCAACTTTATCTCCTCTATTTAAAACTAAATCAACATCGCTATAAATAACCTGTTTACCATATGATTTATTTAAACCCTCTAACTTTATTACTTCATTTCCACTTCGCGGTGGTTCAGGGAAAGAATATCTGACTGTCTTAGTGATTCTTGGAAGGTCTATTTTTTCCATTTTGTCTAGTGACTTCAACCTGCTTTGGACTTGCCCTGCCTTCGACGCTTTAGCTCTGAAACGCTCCACAAATTTCATCTGTTTTTTGATTTGCTTTTCCATCCTCGCTGCGCTGACTTGCTTGCTTTTAATCGACTGGTCCCTTGAAAGTAGATATTCATCATAATTACCCTTTTGTAAAACTACCTGTTCTGGTTCTATGGCTAAAACTGTTGTCGCCACAGAGTTCAAAAATGCTCTGTCATGAGAAGTTATAAGAACAGCTCCTTTGAATTGTTTAATTAAATAATTCTCAAACCATAGATTTGCCTCTAAATCAAGGTGGTTGGTAGGCTCATCTAAGAGTAAAACATCTGGTCTGGCAAAAAGGACTTTACTAAGATAAGCCCTCATAATCCAGCCTCCGCTGAATTCATTTATAGGCCTGTTAAAATCGTTTTCATTAAATCTAAGTCCTGACAAAATTGTCTTCGCTTGATATTCGCTATTGTTTTGATCGTACATCTGAAGATGATCGTCGATTTTTGTCATGCGAGTTAACAAAATTGACTGCTCCTCATTATTTGTTTCATTAGATAACGATTGGTAAATATCAGTTAACTCTTTCCTTAATTTCTTGATTTCATCGGTCTCTTCAAGCACCTCTTGAAGTAATGTCATGCCGCCAAACTTAAAGTTTTCCTGTTTTAGATATGAGATCCTAGAATTTCTTTTTAGCGTCACTTTACCGCTATCAGAAATAGTTTCTCCAGCTACTATATCCATGAGAGTTGACTTGCCAGAGCCGTTAGCTCCTATTAGAGCGATACGATCGCCAGCTACGGCGTTAAACGACAGATCAGAAAATAGAATTTCATTTCCATACCCTTTACTTAATTTAGTTATATTCAGCATGATTAAACTATATTGAACTATCGATATAAAACTCAAGACCATAAGTTGATCAAAAGTGTATTAAATTCTTCATAACAAAAATCATTAATTGACGCTAGTCAAAATTTACTATTACTAAAACAAGATAATCGTCTTCCATTGTCTAATATAAATAATTTATACTCCTTACTATGTTAACTAATAAGAATTCAGTCATAGTACAGGCTGTAAGTTGTCATTAGTTTTTGTTTCTGGACAGGATATGAAATCAAGGCGCGATCGGTTTGGCTTATTAAATCTAAGTGATGGGACCTTGATTACGCAAAGCGGGCACCATAAATCTGGATTAAAGGCAGAATTCAGTAAACCAGTTGAGATTTATGAATCCTGATCAAAACTATTCCATAATAATTGATAAGATTTTTGGTTCCACAAATGCGATAGCAATCGTTGGTCTTTCTGATGATCCAACTCGACCTAGTTATCGTATAGGCTCTTATTTAATAGATAATGGATATAAGGTAATACCTGTAAACCCAAAAATAAATTTCGTGTTGGGTCAAAAAAGCTACCCTGATTTACTGAAAATACCTGATCAAATTGACATGGTAAACATATTTCGCAGATCAGAACTTGTAAAACCTATAGTTGAAGAAGCAATAAAAATTGGTGTTAAAAGCATCTGGATGCAAGACGGTATTGAAGATTCTAATGCTGCAAAAATAGCAACGGAAGCGGGTATTATGGTAATAATGGATGATTGTATATATCGGCAACATAAACTTAAGTCTGTAAAGCCTAATTAATATGAAAGTTAAAGAAATAAGCGAGTTTGAGTTGATTAGACTTTTGTCTAAGACATTATCTGACAACTATAAAGCTAGCGAGATCAATACTATTTACAATGAAGTCGTTGGTTTGGCTGACGATGCAGCGGCATGGGATGCTCCAGAAGGTCGTCAGGTTTTCACTACGGATGCATTAGTAAACAACGTTCACTTTGATCTAAGATTCATGTCGTCAATTGACCTAGGATGGAAATCTATGGTCGCTTCGCAAAGCGATATAGCCGCTATGGGATTCAAACCATTATTCACCACGGTATCTTTGGGGTTAACCGGCGAAGAAAACTTAAATATGTTGACTGATTTATACAAAGGTATAGCCGATGCAGCTTCACAATTCGGAGGCAAAGTTGTAGGAGGTAATACTACAAAATCCGATACGTTGTTCATTTCGATATCCATGTTAGGACACGACCCGTCTAACGAATCTCGAACCAATCCCCTTAAAAGACATTCTGCAAAGCCGGGCGATGTTGTGGCTGTAACCGGATCTCTCGGATCATCAGCTGGTGGATTGCGAATTTTACAGGACAAAACGGGAACTCTCCCCAGATGCCAAGACCTGATCGGATCTCATATAAGACCAAGGCCTCAGATCGATGCTGGTGTATGGCTAGCAAGGCATGGCATACAATGTGCCACTGATATTAGTGATGGCCTACTGGCGGATTTAGGACACATATGTGAATCCAGTAAAGTAGGCGCTGATATTAAGATTAATACCCTTCCTGTAACTTCAGATTTGAAGTCTGTTTTTCCTGCTGATTGGGAAGAGCTCTCTTTGACTGGAGGCGAAGACTACCAGCTTGTTTTCACTGGAACAAAACAATCAATAAATGAAGCGATTTCTTCTATCGATACGCCAATTAGCATAATCGGTGAAATAACTGATGATTACCCAGGAATAAATGTATTAAACTCTGAAGGAATGTCCGGACGCTATACTTCGAGCGGTTTTGATCATTTCAAAAACAAATAACTGGAGATTAATTAAATTGGAAAAAATACATGTTGATATTAAGTCTGATGGAAATTCTCGTTCAAGCGAAATAATTTCCGATCTACGCACGGCCACGGAAGCACTATTTTACCCAATGCAAATGTGTGGTTTTCTAGACGAGTCTGACAGTATGCACCTATGCCCACATATGGAACGAAGACAACCTTGCCCTCATTTATTTGAGGATAAAACCGTCAATGAAACTGCGTACCACAATACATTAGAGCGTGAGCGTAAAGCATCTCTGAGAGTGTATTTCTCTCATGCAAACATAAGCTTATATCTGACTTAGATCTCAGGTAAATATTAAATCATAAGGAAAAATAATGGCTCGAGTCCCATATGTAAACCGCGAAGACCTAGCGGAAGAACAAAAACATATATTTGATCGAATAGCTAAAACAAGAGGATCTGTACAAAACGTATTTGCAGCATTAATGAATAGTCCTGAAGCTGCCCATGTGGTGACTTCAGTAGGAGAGTATATTAGATATAAATCCAAACTTGACCCAGCTATACGAGAAACTGCTATCTTGACCACTGCTAAAGAATTAAACAATAGCTATGAATGGGCTCAACATGAACCAGTTGCTTTAGAAGCAGGGGTTCGAGTCGAGGTCATCGATGCAATTCTATCTGGCAAAGGCCCAATGGGTTTACCAGCTAAGGAAGGGATATTTATACAAGCTGCCAAAGAATTAGTAAGAGACGCAACTTTAAATAAAAAAACTTTCCAAGCCCTTGAACATCTGCTTGGGGTTGAACAAACAATCGATTTCCTAGTTACTGTTGGATACTACTCTATGGTCGCTCGGGTCATCTCTGCCCTAGAAGTAGATTTCGATGACTGGCTCAATTTAAACGATCAATTTAATGGCAATTAAAGATTCAATTAACCGGGCAAACTTAATTACTGGATGTTGACTATCTTATACATTTATAATAAATTAGATGTCTATGTATTACATTAATACAGTTGAACCAATCCAATCCTGAGGTGTTAGGCCCTAATTTGAACTACTATTTAATAGCATCTTAACAAATCTTTAACCAATACTTCAGGGAGTAAATATATTATTAAGACTGGCAAGAGTGATAAGAAAAGTAAGGAAATGAAATTTGAATAAACAGAAACAAGTGAATAACATTACAGACCCAGTTATTGTGGCAGAAAACGTAACCAAAACTTATGATAATGGCCGAATTAAAGTCAAAGCACTAAATGATGTCACTCTTACAGTTAACAGAGGAGAAATGGTCGCAGTAATGGGGCCTAGTGGTTGCGGTAAAACAACCCTATTAAACTGTTTATCTGGTCTCGATGATATATCTAGCGGCACGGTAAAAATAAATAACACCGAACTATCCACAATGTCAGATAAAATAATGACCAAGTACAGAGCTCAAAGGATGGGGTACATCTTTCAAGCTTTCAATTTATTACCCGTTCTCACGGCACGCGAAAATGTCGAGATGCCTCTTCTTGTATCAGGTACAGCTTCTAAAGAAGCTAAGGAGTCAGCAGAGAATGCCCTCGACTTGGTCGGCCTTACAGACTGGATGGAGCATTACCCAGCCGAGTTATCTGGTGGCCAAATACAAAGAGTGACTATAGCAAGATCTTTAGTTAACACTCCTGAAATCGTTTGGGCTGATGAGCCAACAGGAAACCTTGACAGTGAAAATGCCAAAGACGTAATGAATATGATCCTCAAACTTAATGCCGAGAACAATCAAACATTTGTAATCGTTACCCACTCTGATGAAGTAGCTGGATTAACTAATAGAACGATATTCATGAGAGACGGAGTCATAGAAAGAGACAGTAAATAGGATAGGTAACAGAAAGAGGATTTAATTGGATACTATATTCGGGGCACCAGTAACTAGCATCGCTTTAACATTATTTATTGTTTTTGCGATTATCTTTATTTTCGTGTCATACATCATAATAAGAAACCCAATACTTCTAAGAATGGCATTCAGAAATGTAATCAGAAGGCCTGCTCGGGCTGGATTAATTATGTCAGGATTAATGCTAGCAACTGCGATCATTTCCATTGCGTTCACAACTGGTGACTCAGTAACTTACAGCATAAAAAATGAGGCTACTTCAAGTCTTCGCGAACTCGATATGTTCATCAGTATTGATGAAGAATCTCAGCTATGGGAAAACCAACCATTACCCGAATATTTTGATGAAAATCTTTATCAGCAGATTAGAACTGAGTTTGAAGCAGACCCTGGCGTCGAGTCAACATTAGCAGTTCTATCTAAAACTGTAGCTGTTATCAACGTAACTCGCAAACAATTCGAATCAAATGCAACAATGATAGGGGTAGATGAGCAGAATTCCGCTAAGTTTGAAGCATTGTATGACGAGCTAAATCAATCTCTAGAAATCAGCGATCTTGGGCCAAATGAAATTTTCATAGACATCGCGGGAGCTGAGGCTTTAGAGGCTAAAGTTGGAGATGTAATACAGATTGTTCTAGGCCCAAATCAGCTAAAACCTTTTATAGTAAAGGGTATTTCAGAAGGTTACTATTTCAAGGGTCGAGGTAGCTCTATAACAATAATGATGCCGTTAAAACGCGTTCAAAATCTATTAGGGAAAGAGGGCTCCCTGTCTCGAGTTCTCATAACGAATAATGGAGACCCATATGAGGGAGTCAAATACTCCAATGGTATTGAAGAAAGGCTAGGAGACTCCGAAGTTTTGAAGTCAAAAGGACTGAAACTCGTGCCAATTAAAGCGGATCTTGTTGAGTTGGCAAATTCAATAGGTAGCTTATTTGTCACATTCTTTACGACCTTTGGTTTATTCTCTATAGGTGTTGGGCTTTTACTAATCTTTTTAATATTTTCGATGTTGGCTGCTGAACGAAAAAGTGAGATGGGAATGGCTAGAGCGGTTGGAATGCAAAAACAGCAACTGATCAGACTGTTTATGTTAGAGGGAGCGATATATGGCCTTGGATCAGCAATAATTGGCGTTTTAGCCGGTATTGGGATCGGCCTTCTTTTAATCGTGGCTGCATCAAATATATTTTCCGGCAACTCAGACGATTTCAACCTTAGTGGAAACGTCTCATTTATTAGCGCTCTCACCTCATTTCTTCTTGGAGCAGTAATAACTTTCGCTACAGTATTTTTTGCTTCATGGAAAATTAGCAACCTCAACATTGTCAGAGCAATTAGAGACATCCCGGACCCTCAAGGAACAGGCAGAACAAAAAGTAATTTAATCTGGTCTTTAGTTTTAACAATTGGTGGAGCGATACTAGTTGGGACAAGTTTTAGCAACAATCAGTTCCCTGCTTTCATTTTTGGCTTAGCATTAATCCCGATAGGACTGTCCCTACTTTTTAGATGGATTGGTCTAGCACAAAACATTGTCTTGACTGGTGCGGGAGTCATACTTGTAATCATTTTCGTGCTACCAGCATCTGTGTGGGATTCTCTCAACGAGAATTGGACAGACAACTTTGCTAGCTTCTTCATCACCGGTACATTTTTAGTAACTGGCGCAGTTTTAATCTTCATGAACAACAACAAACCTATCCTCGCGTTTTTTGTTAATACGCTTGGAAGGATTAAGTCGATAGCACCAATAGTCAAATCGGCTGTATCTTACCCCCTACGATATGGATTTAGAACTGGCTTATCCGTTGCAATGTTTTCTGTGGTTATATTTGCAGTGCTGGTTAACTCGATGGTAGTTGAGGGTTTCAATAACCTGCTCAATGACAAGGAAAGATTTGCTGGTGGATACGACACGGTTGGATATGTTTTAAGTGATTTAAACCCTATTCAAGATATGCAGATAAAAATAGATAGCACTGAAGAACTCTCATTTGTCACAGAAGTTAGCACGTTCAGAACGGTTAGCGACACAGAAGGCTTGGTTATAGACTCAAATCAAACCGACTTTATTTCAACAAATATCACTGGCGTCGATGACAACTTTATGGAATCGAATAAATTTAGAATAAGTTTGGCCACAGAAAAATATGTTACTGAAACTGGTTTTGATTCGAAAGCCGTATGGGCCGATTTAAAAAATAACCCAGGATTTGCCGTGGTAGATTCCGGAATGTTACCCGCAAAAAATAGCTTTGCTTTCGACCCAGATGATGACAACTTGAAACTAAACGTCGAAGGTTTGTTCATGGAAAATGAAGTGATGGATGAAGTAAAAGTAAAAGTTCGTGACTTAGAAAGTAGTAATGAATATGAAGTCACGGTCATAGCAGTCCTAGATGAGTTTTTAGATAATGGCCCTATAATACCGAGTGGCATATTCACCAGCCAACAGTTTCTTTTTGAAAAAACAGGCGTAAATTCAGATGCAACGAGATATTTTTTCAGAGTGGAAGACAGCTACATAGATCCGTCCGCAGAAATCGAGTCAGGGTTATTTGAACATGCGATTCAAACTCTCGATTTAGAAGAGACGTTGACAGAACTTCAGAGCCAACAAAGATCTTTCTTTGATCTATTGACTGGATTCATGCTGCTGGGACTTGTAGTTGGGATCGTGGCATTAGGGGTTATTAGCGCCAGAGCAGTTGTAGAAAGAAGGCATGCAATTGGTGTAATGAGAGCTATTGGGTTTTCTAAACGTATGGTTCTTTTGACTTTTTTAGGTGAATCATCATTTATAGCTATAATGGGAATCCTGCTCGGCATAGTACTAGGCATAGTGACTGGAATAAATGTGATGGCTGACATAAGAGATTCAGCAGATCCTGATATAAAGACAATAATTCCTTGGTTAAAATTTGCTTTAATTGGAATTGGAGCATATTTTATGTGTTTAATAACAACTCTTATCCCCGCTTTAAAAGCTTCGGAAGTGGCACCGGCTGAAGCATTAAGATATGAATAGTATTCCAAATAGAAAAACTATTCTAATAGTTGAGGATGACCAAAACATTCAGGAAGCTCTAAGGTATAGCTTGGAGAAAGAAAAATATGATCTGATTTTAGCCAACGATGGTAATCAAGCGTTAGAGTTGGCCGAATGTCATAATCCTGATCTTGTTATCTTAGATATAATGCTCCCAGGCAGTGATGGGCTATCTGTTTGCCAAACCTTAAGAGCTAAAAATGACGTACCAATAATAATGCTAACAGCCAAATCTGAAGAAATAGATAAAGTTTTAGGACTTGAACTCGGTGCAAATGATTACATTACTAAACCTTTTAGCATGCGCGAACTGATTGCTAGAGTAAAAGTTCAACTTCGATATTCAAATTCAAGAGAAATCGATTTCAGTAAAGATAAATCTGCGGTATTGGAGTCAGGCAATCTGGTAATTGATACATACAGCTATACAGCCAAGCTAAATAACAAAGAATTGAACCTTCGCCCTCGCGAATTCAATTTATTAACGTTTTTTATGCAGAACAAAGGAAAAGCTTTATCAAGACACAAAATTCTTGAGGCGTTATGGGGACAAGATTATATCGGCGATACCCGTACAATAGATGTGCATACAAGGTGGCTTAGACAAAAACTTGAGTCTAACCCAAGTAAACCTCTAAGGATCGTAACAGTAAGAGGAATAGGATATCGGTTTGACGGGTGAATATACCTAAATCTTTACAATGGCATTGGGTTGCACCCTACATCATTTTAATTCTAATTATTATGATTGGGCTAGGTATATATATCAGTAGCGCCAAAGACGCGAATGTTACTTTAGCCATCGTTGTTTCTACCGCTGTAATCATAATCTCCTTTTTGATAATTAGTTTTAACGTTATGAATAAAACATCAGAGCTAATCAGGGATTTTTCTGAGGGATCTAATGCTCTTGCCAACGGTAATTCAGATTATGAGTTTCCAGCTTACGGAAATAAAGATCGAAGAATTTTTGCTAGCTCATTTAACGTAATGGCTAGAAGAATGAGATCTGATTTAAGAGATCTAGAAAGTGAGCGTTCTAAGTTATCAGCCGTACTGGAAACAATGAATGATGGCGTAATAGTTGCAGACTCTGAAGCAAAAATAACTTTAATAAATCCATCAGCCCAACAGCTACTAGGTATTAGTGAAGATGTCTATAGCAGGTTGACCAATACTTCTGGTCACGATTCATTGGGCCACATATGGGATCATGAATTACGAACTATAATTTTAAATACGGTAAGTACTTCTGAGCCACATAGTCAAGACATCTTACTTCAGCCAGGTAGAAATGTTGTTAATGCGATAGCCACCCCTATAAATCATCTCGGGGGCGAAGGTGTTTTAGTGACCTTGACGAATATTACGGAATATAGAAATATCGAAAATACACGTCGGGAATTTATTAGTAATGTTAGTCACGAGCTTAGGAGTCCATTGGCTTCCGTAAAAGCTCTAATCGAAACTCTTATGGACGGAGCAATCGATGACAAATCGGTAACATCGGATTATTTATCAAGAATTAATACAGATGTGGACAGGATGAATCAACTCGTTGGTGAACTCTTGGAGTTGTCCACATTAGAAAGCGGGCTCGTTCACATGGACCTCCAAAATGTTAATATAAACGACTCCATTTTTTATGTAGTGCGAAGCTTAGAGCACAAAGCAAAAGGGAAAAATATAGATGTCGCCTATCCAAATCCTTCTATTAACTTAGAGGTTTTCGCAGACAAACGTAAAATGATTCAGGTGATTTTAAATCTTTTAGACAACGCTATTAGATTTACACCTGAAAGCGGTAAAATCATTATTTCAACATCGCAAAGTGCAGATATGGTTGAGATTTCAGTCGAAGATAATGGGGTTGGAATATCTACTGAAGATCAAAAGCATGTCTTCGAAAGATTTTATAAAGTTGATCCCTCCAGATCAAGTTCAGGAACAGGCCTCGGCTTAGCAATCGCAAAACACATTGTAATGGCGCACAGCGGAAATATATTACTTGATAGTAAACCAGATGAAGGTTCCAAGTTTTCGTTCAAACTACGTAAAACTTAAACAAGGTCTTAACATTCTGTTAACAAAAATTTAATTCAGCATTAAACGACTGCATAGAAACTAGATATAGTCTCTAACGGTAGTCAGATAAAACAGAAGTAGTCAATTAATTCATGTAAGACTTTACCAAAATGATGGATATTTAAAATACAAATTATAGCAATCTGAACTACTGAAAATAGTTGAAGAAAAATAAAGATATAACCACCAGGTCAAGCGTTTATAAACGCAGCGCTAGCTCCAAGATAGAAGGCAAAGCCATAAAATGGATATTGCTAGCATGTGCACTATTGTCTGTGGCCACAACTGTTGGCATAGTCGTTAGTTTAGTTGTTCAGGGTTGGAACTTCTTTATGGAGGTCTCACTTTGGGAATTCCTTACTGGCACTCGATGGTCTCCAATATTAAAGCCTAGAGCTCACGGTGTTCTCCCTCTTGTCGGTGGGACTATGTTGGTTTCAATAATTGCAATCCTTTTTGCAGCTCCGGTAGGACTTGGCGCAGCAATCTATTTGTCTGAATATGCTGCAGATCGAGTCAGACGTATAGTTAAACCTGTACTAGAAATTTTAGCAGGAGTGCCAACCATTGTGTATGGGTACTTTGCTCTAAGTTTTGTTACTCCATCGCTACAAAAAGTTATTCCAAATATGATTGTTTTTAATGCTCTTAGTGCTGGCCTGGTAATGGGAATAATGATAATGCCGATGATATCTACCTTAAGCGAAGATGCGATGATGTCAGTTCCGAGATCTCTAAGGAACGGAGCGTATGCTCTTGGAGCAACACGACTTGAAGTGGCATCACGCGTAGTAGTGCCCGCGGCCTTATCTGGCATAATATCATCATTTATATTAGCTGTTTCAAGAGCAATAGGTGAAACTATGCTAGTCACGATAGCTGCTGGGGCAACACCCAGGTTAACAGCCAACCCCTTAGAAAGCATCCAAACAATGACTGCTTATATAGTGCAGCTTAGCCTTGGAGAAGCGGCTTTCGGTTCATTAGAATATAACACTATATTCGCAGTTGGGCTTTTATTATTTTTCATTACCTTAATAATGAACTTGATTGGAAGTCTTGTTGTGAATAAATGGCGGCAAAAATATGAGTAGTAATCAAGCTCAATCTTCGCTATTTCCTGAAAACTTGAGAAAGCGCAAAAGATTTGGACAAATAATATACTTCCTATTATTATCATGTGTTTTAATTGGAATTGTTAGCCTATTAATTTTATTAGTTAGAATTTTATTTGACGGTATAGACTGGCTTAGCTGGCATTTCTTAACTAACTTTCCATCTAGGCACCCAGAAATAGCCGGAATGAAATCAGCAATTTTCGGTACAATTTGGACGATCGCTTTAACTGGATCTTTCACAGTGCCAATAGGGATAGGTGCAGCGATTTATTTAGAAGAGTATTCCCCGAAAAGTTGGTTCACTCAAATTATTGAAATCAATATATCCAATCTTGCTGGTGTCCCATCTATAGTTTATGGGTTACTTGGGTTAGCACTGTTTGTTCAGTGGATGTCTATCGGAAGATCGGTTTTAGCTGGAGCCCTAACATTAGCTTTACTAGTACTTCCAATCGTAATATTAGCTGCTCGAGAAGCAATTAGAGCTGTGCCAGATTCTTATCGCCAAGCTTCATATGCTCTTGGTTCAACCAAATGGCAAACTCAGAAATACGTTGTTCTTCCATCGGCAATGCCAAGCATTTTGACAGGTGTGATTTTAGCTTTGTCCAGAGCAATCGGTGAGGCTGCCCCGATTATAGCTATTAGCGCTTTAGTTTATCTTACATTCATTCCAACAAACCCATTATCTCGATTCACCGTAATGCCGATACAGATTTTTAATTGGGTATCTCGACCACAAGATGAATTTCGAGGCCTAGCCGCCGCAGGTATAATCATTTTGTTGCTAATATTACTGGGAATGAACTCTTTCGCAATTTATTTAAGAAATCGCTATCAAAAACAATCGGAAGAATAGACATGGAAAATGAAATAACACAAGTAACTGACAAGGAAATATCTAAAAACATAATCATTAGTGCTCGCAATTTGAACGTTTATTATGGAAATTTTAGAGCAGTAAAAGACGTGAATTTAGATGTTAAGAAAAACCAGGTTTTGTCTTTAATAGGCCCTTCAGGCTGTGGCAAAAGCACAGTTCTAAGGTGCTTCAATCGAATGAATGATCTTATTTTATCTGCAGAAGTGGGAGGGTCAATTTTATACAATGGAATAAACCTATATTCTGCAGAAGTAGATGCAACTGAAATACGCTCTTCAATTGGAATGGTTTTTCAGAAACCTAACCCTTTCCCAAAATCAATATATGACAACGTTGCTTTTGGTCTTCGGATAAATGGCTATCAGGGCGACATGGATGAAGCCGTAGAAAAATCATTGAAACAAGCAGCATTGTGGGATGAGGTCAAAGACAGGCTAAAAGATAGTGGTTTAACCTTATCTGGAGGGCAACAACAAAGATTGTGTATAGCCCGTACCCTTGCTATAGAACCAGATATCATACTGATGGATGAACCTTGCTCTGCTCTAGACCCAATTGCGACACTAGCAATTGAAGAATTAATAAGAGAATTGATCACAAAATATACGATTATTATTGTAACTCACAACATGCAACAAGCGGCGAGGGTATCTGACGAAACTGCCTTTCTAATGGTTGGAGAAGATCGTGCTGGATACCTTGTTGAAACAGGAGACACACAACAGATATTCACCAATCCCAAAGAGGAACGAACTGAATCATATATAACAGGTCGATTTAGTTAACTAACTAATTAAATTAACCGTGTGCAAGTAACATAAGATACCAGCAACAGAAGGAGACTATCATGGCTAGAACAGATTTCGACAGAGATCTTAACACCTTAATGGATGAACTATTATCACTCGGCAGCATGGTGCAAAAAGCGGTTCTTTTGTCTCTAGACGCATTAAAGACTCGTAATCTAACTCTCTCAAAACAAGTTATTAACGAAGACGATGAAATTGATAATAGAGCTATTGAGATCGAAGAGAAGTGCATCGATTTAATGGCTACTCAGCAGCCCTTAGCTGGAGACCTTCGAACCATAATAACCCTTTTGCTAGTTTCCTCTGAATTAGAAAGAATGGGTGATTATGCTGAGGGAATAGGGAAAATAGGTTTACTAATTGGAAAAGAATCATTACTGAAACCATTGATAGATATCCCCAGAATTGGAGATTTGGCAAGCAACATGCTCAGACTAAGTTTAGAAACTCTTGTGTCAAGGGACGTAGATGGAGCTAAAAGGGTTATATTTATGGATGATGAAGTAGATGAAATATACAACCAGATTTATAGAGAATTAGTCTTGATGATGATTGAAAACCCAAAAAACATCCAACGTGCCACTTATTTACTATGGGTTGCCCACGATCTTGAACGAATAGCAGATCGTGCTACAAATATATCTGAAAGAACGATATTCATGGTCACTGGGAAAAAGAGAGATTTCACTGATGTATAACATAATGAAACTGATATTATAAAAGAATTTTAAATAATACCTAGCCGTCTCAGGGCACTCAACATATATCGAGATGGTATTGCGATCGGGATGTCAAACAAAAATCTGACTATCCAAGATTTGACTAAACCTTTCGATCGCTGTTTGACACAACCAACACAAGTGCAAGTTGGTGGATGTCCATCATAATACCAAGTTCGATGACTCATAAAAATCGATGTCCTTTAACAAATTTTCGATTATTAGGAATGATTTTACTAAAAACTAATTAGTGAACTTTAAAACCTAGTGTGCCCCCGGTGCGACTCGAACGCACGACACCAGGTTTAGGAAACCTGTGCTCTATCCTCTGAGCTACGGGGGCAGGAAATATTAATTTACTTCAAGATATTAATTTCTTGTTCATAAGAGTCTCGAAGTTGAGATATGAGATTCCTTAATTTCAACCCTGAAGAATCTACATCCAAGTTATCATAAAATGGCTCTATAAAATCAGCAACGCCTTCAGTAAGCGCATCGAGAACAAGCGGTTGTACAGAAATATTTGATGAATGAACAGTCACCTTGAAATGACTTTGGTCTACATTAGTTATATCCAAACTTACTGTTCCAGAATCAGATGTAAAATCATATGAAGTTAAACCTCCAAGCCTTCCTCCAATACTCATGTGAGCAAAACCCAGTAAAGACATATAATTATAGAAAGCCTCCTGAAACATAGTTTTGCCGGCTTGAGTTACTATAACTTCGTATGTATCTTGCATGTAAACATCCTTTATTAAAATACAACTATTAAAATACAACCTTCTTTATTAATACCAATTCACCATGCATCTCATGTAGATTTATTCTTAAATGACCTGACCAAAATTACTGGAGCTAATAAAGTAGTGATCATTGTCATAATAATGCAAACACTAAATAAATCTTGTCCTATTACGCCCTGACCAAAACCAACTCCTCCCATAATAAGAGCAACTTCACCTCTTGGCATCATGCCTACGCCAATCCTCCATGATTCTGCCCGGCTAAACCGAAACATTAGTGATGGCAATCCTGAGCCTGCAATTTTACCAACAGCCGCTAACGCACTTACCACAAGTCCAAACACCCACACATCTCCAAGTTCTGTAACATCCACCATCATTCCCATTACCACAAAGAATACTGGCACTAAAACATTGTATACACCTCTTAATGGATCTTCCAAGCGGTGGGCAAGCGGAGTCCCTGATAAAGCTAATCCTATCGAAAAAGCACCTATGATCATGGCCAGTCCAAAACTTTCGGCTAGCGCCGCAGCTAAGAAAGCCAATGCTAAAGATAGTGCCAATGCCGCTCCAGACACTCTAAAACGGTCAAAAACTCTAGAAATATGTTTCGCTAATACTAAGCCAAGTCCAGTTAAAATTATCCAAAAACCAATCGTCTTCAGCGCAACTATGGCAACTGACGAAGCAGAAAATCCTCCAGTGAGGTGGATTCCAATCACTACTGTCAAAACAAGGATGCCTAAAATGTCATCAACTACTGCAGCAGCTAGGGTTGTTATACCTTCCGGAGTATCTAAAACTCGCATGTCACCCAATACCCTTACCGTTATCCCAATCGATGTCGCGGTTAATATAGTTCCCATAAAAAGAGCTCTAGGATCACTAAACCCATCAGCAAATCCAAATAAAATGGTTGCGTATGAACCTAATGCAAACGGTATAATTACCCCGCCAATTGCTACAACTAATGCAGGTTTTGCATATTTCAAAAACTGTCGCAAATCTGTCTCTAGTCCAGCCCCGAATAATAAAACTACTGATCCCACTTGTGCAATTGACCACATACTTTGAGAGACAGGAACACTGTGACTACTCGAATAGTGTTCAAGAGGGAAAATTGGACCATAGCTCCATATACCAATCGAACCCAAAGCAAACGGACCAATTAATATACCTGCAGCCAATTCACCCAAAACTGATGGGATTTTTAAAAAACGTTCAGCTATTTCACCGCCAATTTTAGCTGCAGCTAAAATGACGGCAAGTTGAAACATTAATTTTATAATTTCATCATGCAAATGTTATATAAATTCCAGTTGATACATAGCAAAAATATACTTGAATTATACATGACTTCATTTTTAACCTATAGTTAAAAATTATCTTATTCTTTGATTTCAATTGTATAAACATAACCTCATGAATAATAAAATAAACTAAAGAGTCATTAAAAAATTCGATTGTACCTGAATCAACAGACCCCAAAGGGCTTGACATCCAGGTGCGTCGATTACTAAGATGAGCTTATCAGTACCTGAGTTGACTCGCGTATATAAGGCGTTGTTAATTGGGATAAAGCTGCCGCTATGATTTAATAGGTGGCTTTATGTATAATATATAAATCAAATTTTTCGATCCGGGGGGACAAATGAAAAAACTCATTAGTGGTAAGGGCTCTACCCTAGCTCTGATAGTTTCCAGTATAGCAATAATCGCCTTAGTGGCTTGTACAGGTCCTGCAGGAACGCAAGGAACTAGTGGGCAGCCTGGATCACAAGGAACCGCAGGTATAGAAGGTTCTGACGGATCTACAGGTAGTCAAGGTGTACAAGGTAAGCAAGGATCCAGAGGTGCATCAGGACCTCCAGGATCTCCAGGCTCAGAAGGACCTATCGGACCTGCTGGAGCTGCTGGAGAAGATGGAAGAGATGGAAGAGATGCAGTTAACGGCGTAGCCAGTGTAGTAGCAACCCAGTCATCAGGCGGTACAGCTACTATATATGGATCTGGATTTAAGCTAGGTGAGGCAATAACGTTAATAGCTGACGATATTGTTCTTGGCAGTCAATTTGCAAACGTAGATGGATCATTTCAGGCTGACGTAGATGTTAGCGCTTTAGAAGATGGTCTTTACACTCTTTGGGCAAACGGTTCAAAGAAGACTACTGCTACTGCACCTTTGCTAGTAGGTTCCAAATAAAATAACCATCTAATTTGGTTAAATAAATAAGAAAAGGCCTCTGAATCATATGATTCAGAGGCCTTTTCTTGTTTATAACAAAAACTAACCTAAACTCCCCTTCCAATGACTGCCCTTTAAGTCACACAATTCATAATACGAGGAAAAATTCTATGAAATTAAAACTGGATTGTAAATTTTTTAATCTATATAAGTTAGGCTTAGTTTTTCTAGCATGTGTTTCCTTGCTACTATTTATTTCCTGTACCGGACCTGCAGGAGCTGTTGGTCCATCAGGTACTACCGGCCCGATTGGACAGCAAGGCGACCCGGGAGAGCCCGGCCCCACTGGACCTCCTGGTAGTAGAGGGTTACCGGGACTTTCTGGACCTCCTGGAGAACAGCGAGTGTCAGATAATACTGTTTCAACACTTGAAGCTAGCATTATCATCCAAACCGAAATAAGACCAAACCTAACTACCTTAGACGCTAGTTTCGAGGTTTTTGGATCAGGATTTAACTCTAATGAAAATATCGTTATTTCCCTTCAAGTAGATGACTCGCTCCAACTTTTTCTATCCGATACTGTAACTAGTTTAGGTGGAGCTTTTAAAATTTTAATCAAAAGCATTAATGCCGACTCACGAGTTATATCTAGAATTAAACTTAACGAGGTATACACAGTTACAGCCAAGGGCTCGAGTGGCAGTATAGCGAACGCTCCTTTGTCTATTGAATCTAAAATTGAACCATTATTTGTTAATCATGACAAAGAAACTGACACAGATTTCAATTATGAGGAATTAAAAGATAACCTAAAAGCTTCGTTGGTAGCAACTGTCGCAGTTAAAGGAACACGAAATAGTTTCTGGGGTTCTGGATTTGAACCAAATGAGCGAGTGACTCTAAGTATAGTGGGTGGCCCAGAATTACTAGTTGCGCGTGACGCAGACTCCTCAGGAACATTAATATTAGAACCAATTGTGGACCTAGACGCCGGTGTTTACACTGCTATTGCAATCGGTGATAAAGGCTCAATTGCTACATGGCCATTAGTCGTTGTAGCAGACAAGTAAACGTCTAAGCTTCAAACTCTATTTATTCGAAGTCTTTTAAGTCGACGTCCAGATGTAGATATAACTTGAATAGTTATCCCACTATATTCAACTATGTCACCTTTATTTGGCATTCTGCCTAAGAGATGTAAAACTAATCCGCCTAAAGTGTCAAACCCTTCTCCCTCAACAACTATTCCAGCCAATTCTTCCAACTGATCAATACTGATTCGAGCATCAATTAGTAAATCAAGGTGTTCTTGTTTATTGGTGTAATCAGACAAATTAACTATCTCTGGTTCATCTATATCAAATTCGTCTTCTATCTCTCCAACAATTTCCTCTAGAAGATCTTCAATTGTTACTACTCCAGACACTCCACCATACTCATCTACGACAATTGCCAGCTGAACTCTTTTGACTTGAAATTCACGAAGCAATCCTTCAAGAGTTTTAGATTCGGGTATTAATAGGGGCGCCCTCAACAAACTATCTAAATTAACGTCGGTGCTTTCTTCAGCTTTTAAAGCGCGAATTAAATCCATCGAATAAGCTACTCCAGATATCTGATCCAGCTCATCAGTAAAAACAGGTATTTTGCTATGCCCTGATTCAATCATAATATCTGCAAGTTCAAGTATAGGTGTGTTTATATCTGCTGCAGTAACATCTACTCGTGGCACCATGATTTCTCTAACAACGGTTTTGTCTTGTCGTACTACAGCTTGAATCATTTTCACTTCCCTTTCATCTAAAGCTTCTCCTTCAAGTTCAAAGTATGAATCAATTTCAGAAGAGAGTGTATCATCCAATTTTTGCGATTTAGATAGTATTTTCAATAATCGAATTGAATTATTAACAAAGATATCTATAGGTGTAGATATAAAAGAAATCCATTTTAATAGCCTGATTATAAAAGAGCCCTTCTTAACTATCACTTTCGATGTGAAAGAAGCTATGTTCATGGATATAGATCTAAGTAAAGCGCTAACGAAAAAATTTAAAGTTGACGCAACTAATAACCAAATCCATACATGTTCAGTGTTGTTGAAAACTATCCAGGATGCTGTAACAAATGAACAACCTATTGAGCCAAAAGTTAATAAGCGCACACCGTCCACACTTAGCTTAATATGTTGTTCAGAAAATGTGTTACTAAAATTACTACTTTCAGAAGAAGCTTTATTAGTTATTAAATTACTTTTTCGAACATTTATAAGGCCATGATATATAGAGGTAAATATCAAATAACTTACAAACGACATTGCCAATAAAATACTAAACACAGTATTCATGACTATAATTTATTTTTCTCCACATTCCTAAAATAAGAGGTATAGAAGGCATATTGATACATGACACTTTTGTGTCTTATTCTCCCTCGATTCACGTTTTAATACGTGCTGGCACGCCGATAACAGTAGCTCCATCTGGAACATCACTCGTAATTACGCTTCCTGCTCCAGTTTTAGCTCCAATTCCAATTTTTAGTGGAGCAACCATCATAGTATTAGAGCCAATAAATGCTTCATCACCAATCTTTGTATAGTTCTTTGTAACTCCATCAAAATTACACGTAATAGTACCAGCTCCTATATTCACATTCTTACCAATTTCTGCATCACCTATATAACTATGATGCAATATCCGAGTGTTTTCTGCCACTTTACTGTTTTTTATCTCTACAAAATTTCCCACCCTGACACCCTTTGCTAAGGTCGTATTTGACCTAACGTTGCTAAAAGGACCTATAGAGACTCCATTTCCTATATGGGAGTCAAATACATACGATGATTCAATTTTACATTGAATACCAACTGTAGTATTTCTAACAACGGTATTCGGACCAATTTCAGACCTTCCTGCAATAATACTTTTACCTAACAGGTGTGTGTTTGGTTTTATAATAGTACCTGTAGATATAGCGACATCAGTATCTATATATACGGTTTTTGGGTCAGGTATTGTCACTCCATTTAACATAAATTTCATATTGATTTTTTCACGCATGTAATTTTCTGCAATTGATAACTGAATTTGATTGTTAATTCCTAAAACCTCGTATTCTTCATTCACCTTAACTGTAGCCATGTCTTTGTTGTCTAGAGCCGCACTATGAATTAATGAGGTTAAATAAACCTCTCCAGATTTAGCTCTAGGTAATTTAGGTAAAGAATTCCAAAGCCAACTTGCTTCGAACATATATATTCCTGCATTAATTTCACCGATGGCCAATTCATCACCAGTTGCATCAATCTGTTCTACAATTGTTGACATTGACCCATTATTATTTCGAATGACTCTGCCTAATCCATCCGGGTTTTTTACATCCGCCGTTACTAAAGTTATAGACGAGTTTGTTTCATGGTGTTTGGTAATTAATGAACTTAATAAATCTGCTGGAACTAAAGGGACATCACCGGACAATACAATCACATCATTATAACCCTTCAATAAGGATTGAGCGCTTAACAAAGCATCTGCAGTCCCAAGGGCCTTTTCTTGGGTACAGTAAGATACTGAGCTACCAATAACATCCTTAATTTCCTGGTTTTCTTTTGGCAGTACAACTATTATTTCAGTGGCTTCAGAAGCTTTAGCAACCTCTAAAACGTAAGAAATAATCGGCTTACCACACAACTGATGTAACACTTTTGGCAAGCAAGATTGCATTCTAGTGCCTTTACCAGCTGCTAAGATCACAACAGCTTCATTCATAGCTCACGTACCTTATGTTTTTGAAATACAAAGAGATAGAGTAAAGACATTCAGCGAATTGTACGCTTATCTTTACTTTTAAGGCGGATTTAATGTGAATAGACACATCCATCGATAGAATGCTAGCAACGGGGTTACTGGCATGTCAAGGCGGTATTAAAATAATGATGGACAATCGAGATTAATCTCCATTATTATTTTATATACTTTAATTGTAATTAAATATTTCAAAATAAATTCAAAAGGTTCTCAAAACGAAAATGGCAAAATACAAAATATATACACAAAAACCTTCTAAAGTTACGTTTGATATGGCTGACGGATTATTTGATCTAGAGATGGAAGCATTGAGCTCAATCGATGCTGAAATAATAGAAGTTGATGCGAAATCAGAAAATGAGTTTATAGATGCAGTACGTGGCGCCGATGCCATCATAGCTAGAGGTAGAACTATCACTAGAAAAATAATAGAAAACTTAGACTCATGTAAAGTCATTTCGATGGGAGGCGTAGGCACCGACACTATCGATGTTCATGCAGCTACAGAACATAACATACCTGTAACTAATGTGCCTGACACTTTTATTGAAGAAGTTGCGGATCATGCAATGATGCTAATCTTAGCGACATTTAGGCGACTTTTAGTTCAAGACAGTATGTCTCGAGATGGGAGATGGGAGAAAGGACGACCTGCACTATCAAATATACCTAGACTTTATGGACAGACATTAGGTTTTATTTCTTTCGGTCACGTTGCTCGTTTGACAGCAAGGCGAGCCGCACCATTTGGAGTACGTATGCTTGCATACGATCCATATATAGAAGAACTTCAAATGTCTGACTATGGAGTTGAGCCAGTCAGTCTTGAAGAATTACTTCAGCGTTCTGATATTGTTTCTATGCACGCTCCCTCCACAACTGAAGCACGACACATGATGACCACAAAACATTTCAAGCTAATGAAGAATACTGCTTTGTTTATTAATACAGGTAGAGGCACAACAGTAGATGAAAACGCTTTGATAAATGCTTTACAAAATGAGTGGATTGCCGGCGCAGGGCTAGATGTTCTAGAAGTGGAGCCTCCAAATCTAGACAATCCTTTACTTAAAATGGATAACGTAATTATCACCCCACATGTTGCCTCAGCTTCCCTTAGGATGGGCCCTGAAACACGGCGTAGGGTCGGGCAAGAATTAACTTTGGTTTTATCCGGGAGATGGCCTAGAACATGTGTAAACCCTCACGTACTCCCTCACACTGATCTAATAAGATGGCAGCCGTTCTCCATGGAAAGGGGCCCTGGTGCTGGTTAAAAAACGAGTTGGATAGGAGTTCATAACCATGTTACCTTTAGACGGTGTCAGAATCCTTGATTTAACCCAAATTCAAGCTGGGCCATCATGCACTCAATTGTTGGCTTGGTTAGGTGCAGATGTCATAAAAATAGAAGAGCCGGGCAAAGGAGATCGCACTCGATGGGAAATGGCTAATAAAGAAAATGTTGATAGTTTTTATTTCCTTGTTTTCAATTCTAATAAAAGCAGCGTAACACTGAATTTAAAAAATGAAGAAGGGATTTCTATATTTAACAAATTACTGGAAATATCTGACGTAGTTATAGAAAATTATGCACCAGGACGGATGGAGGAATTTGGACTTAGTAAAGAGTATATTTCTAAAAACCATCCTCATGTTGTTTATGCTTCAATCAAGGGGTTTGGGAATGATGGGCCCAATTCAACATTAAAAAGTTACGAACATGTAGCTCAGGCAGCAGCTGGGGCTATGAGCACTAATGGTTTCAATGAAGGTCCCCCGTTATTCACATCGACAGGTATTGGAGATTCTGGATCAGGTTTACATTGTGCAATAGGAATCCTAGCAGCACTAAGGCAAAGAGACCTGTCCGGGCAAGCTCCCTCTGTTGACATATCAATGCAAGACGCGATTTTAAATCTATTACGGGTACGGTTTGTAGAAACATTTATGGATGGACAGCCGGTAAAAAGAAGTGGGAATAGCGTATGGGGCAGCCCTAAGTCTGTTTTTCCATGTAAGCCGTATGGCTCAAATGACTACGTTACTATGGTTATTACAGGCGATGCATGGGAAAGCATATTAGCTCTATCAGGAAACTCAGATTTAATTGGGAATAAATTGTACGACTCTGAAATAAGTCGTAAAAAACAAGCAGATCAAGTCTATGAAATTGTATCTGAATGGACTAAAAAACATACAAAAAATGAAATCATGGACATTTTAAGCGACCTGGGAATACCTTGTAGCCCTATTAAAGACACTGTGGAATTATTGAATGATGATCATTTGAATCAACGTGAAATGGTGATCGACGTGAATGACCCTGCTCGGGGTTCATATAAGGCTATTGGCTGTCCGATTAAGGTAGGTAACTCTAAAATCAATATAACCCCTCCCCCATTACTAGGCGAAAACACTGAACAGATTTTAGAAGATTTACTTGGTTTTAATGAAAGTAAAATTAAATCTCTAAAAAAGAATGGAATTATATAGAGATATAATTCATAACCGAATTAAAAAAAAGATGATTTATACTTGTTAGCGAGATAAAACTGATGCTAAGATGCTCTATGATTTGTTACTTTAGTTTGTTTTGAAACCGATCAGCTAGTGCATCTACATAATTGTACGTATACAATTAAAGGTAATTTGCATTACGAATAAATATCACTGATTGCAGCCATTGTATAACCTCAATTAAATTGAATAGTTAACGGCTGTACATAGTTGGGAGAAATATGGGAACCATTAATGTCGCAATAATCGGAGTTGGGAACTGTGCATCATCATTGGTGCAGGGAATTAGTAAATATGCCGAATCCGATTCTGATTCAAAAGTACCTGGCCTTATGCATCCTATACTTGGAGAATATGCTATAGGCGACATCAAAATAGTAGCTGCTTTCGACGTAGATAAAACAAAAGTTGGACTAGACCTGTCTGAGGCTATATTTGCAGAACCCAACAATACAATTAAATTTGCTGATGTTCCGAATTTAGGAGTAAAAGTTCAGCGTGGCATGACTCATGATGGAATTGGTAAATACCTATCTGAAGTCGTTCATAAATCTGATGAACCAACTGATGATGTGGTCAATATTCTAATTAAAAAAGAAGTTGATGTGGTTATAAATTATCTGCCTGTTGGATCTGAGGAAGCAACAAAATGGTATGTAGAACAGGTACTACAAGCAAAATGTGCTTTTATCAATTGTGTGCCAGTTTTCATTGCTAGCGGAGCTGGTGATTATTGGCAACAGAGGTTTAGAGAAGCAGGAGTACCGATAATTGGTGACGACATAAAATCTCAAGTTGGTGCAACAATCGTTCATCGTGTATTAACCAGGTTGATGATGGATCGTGGAGTTAAATTAAATGACTCTTATCAACTCAACTTCGGTGGCAACACTGACTTTTTGAATATGCTTGAGAGAGAACGTCTCGTATCAAAAAAGATATCTAAAACACAATCGGTCACATCCCAGATTGATTATGAAATGAAAAAAGAAGATATTCACATAGGGCCAAGCGACCATGTTCCTTGGCTAAAAGATCGTAAATGGTGTTATATCAGAATGGAAGGGACTGGATTTGGAGACGCTCCTATAAATATGGAATTGAAGCTTGAAGTATGGGATAGTCCAAACTCAGCTGGAGTCGTGATTGACGCGATACGATGCGCTAAGATCGGATTAGATCGCGGGGAATCAGGACCAATTCCTGGACCATCAGCATACTTTATGAAATCCCCTCAGGATCAATATACTGATTCTGAAGCGCGGGCAATGGTTGAAGATTTTATATCAGGAACAGAATAACCAGGGTTATAAAGAAAGAAGTCGAATTGAATCGACATATATTATCCGCCAAAACAAAAGAGCCGATAAAAATTGGTATCGTTTCAGCATATGATCATTCAGCTCATGGCGGAGTAAGAGACCATGTTCAAAATTTAGCTACTGAGCTAAGACTGCGTGACTATCAAGTCAAAATAATTGCACCTTGTTCTAAAAAAAATTTAGTAGACGACTTTGATTTCATTCCATTTGATAGACCAATAACTATTCCAAGTGGCGGAAGTTGGGCGAGAGTATCTGTATCTATATGGAATAAACGCAGAATCCAAACAATGCTCAAGAATGAAAATTTTGATATTTTGCATTTTCATGAACCTTTCGCTGGCACCCTTACAGTAAACACAATAGCTTTATCAAATTCTGTGAATATTGGCACATTCCATACCTACGGAGGGCATAAAGTATATCGCACGGGACTTAGTAGGTTAGGTAATCCATATTTTAATAAACTACATGGGAAAATCGCAGTATCGGAACCAGCTAAACAGTTTATAAGCCAGCACTATCCTGGTGACTATGAAGTCATTCCGAATGGTGTAAATACCGAATTGTTCTCGACTTCGCGAGCACTAGATAAATTTAAAGATAAATATATAAACCTATTATGGGTAGGACGTCTTGATAAACGTAAAGGGCTAAAATATTTATTGGAAGCATATGGAGCTTTAAAATGGAATTACCCCCACTTAAGGCTTATAGTTGTAGGTCCAGGAGAGCCAGACGGTGATTGTTATAGAATAATCAGTGAAAGAAATCTACAAGATATTATTTTTATTGGAAGCGTATCTGATGAAATGAAAGCATCTTTTTATAAAACCGCTGATATTTATTGCAGCCCTGCCACAGGAAATGAAAGTTTTGGAATCGTTCTAATCGAAGCTATGGCAGCAGGCACACCTATTGTAGCAACTAGCATAGAAGGTTATTCCAGTGTTATCACCCACGAACATAATGGATTACTTGTAGAACCCAAAAACTCGAATGAGATTGCTAAAAGCATATCTCGAATCATTGAAGATAAAATGCTGACTCAAAACTTAATCGCTAATGGCAAAAAGGATGTTGAGCAATACAGCTGGGATAAGGTAACTGATCAGGTTCTCAAAGTTTATAAAAAACAATTAAAATTAAATGTAACAGAAACCGGTAAAGTTAAAGCTACTACTCGGCCGATAGTATGGTCAATTTAACTCCTTTATTATTCAGATGCTTTACAAACTAAGAAATCTCACTTCAAAATATTTTGAAGTCCCAATTGCAAAAATCTTAATTAAATTAAGATTTTCTCCCAATTTAATCACTCTTACCGGACTTGCTTTAGCAATTGTAAGTGGATACCTGATTTCAGATACAACAATCCAAAATCATTTTGTATATGCTGCTATTATTCTGTTGATATCTGGAATACTGGATTTATTTGACGGCGCTGTTGCGAGATTAACTAATAATGTTACTCAATTAGGCGCTTTTATTGATTCATTTTCTGATCGAATTGGTGAAATAGCCGTATTTTTGGGAATAACAATATACTTCGGTCTGAACGATAACCTTGTTGGATCCTCATTAACATTGGCTGCCTTGGGCGGATCTTTGACCGTAAGCTATATTAGAGCAAGAGCCGAGGCTTTAAAAATAAAATGTGAGACGGGGTTAGTGGCAAGGCCTGAACGAATAATACTCCTCTTTATTGGAATATTGGCAGCGAATTGGTGGCCTCCCATGCTCACAATAGTTATGGGAATATTGACTGTTACAACGATAATTACTTCTTTCCAAAGATTTTTAATAGTAGTTAAACACATTAGTAAAAGTACTTAAATCAGTTATACCTAAAAACATTGATCCCATCTTACTTTAAAAACAATTCAAGGTTACCAATATTAATATTGATACTTGCTGGCATCTTCATCCTCATGACAAACCCTATTAATGCTATGACTCCACCTATTGAGGTGATAGAAGCTTCAGCAACAAGCGAGTTTCCCAATGGAATCCGATTTAAAGTTAAAGCAACGTCCACTAGCAATATTGAATCAATAGCGGTCAGGTTTAAGATAGGGCTGATAAACACTGGGATTTATGAATATCTCTCTTACGCCCCTTCAGATACAGTGGAGGCAGAATTATTTTACCCAACAAACACCTTGGCTGGATATATACCTCCAGAAACAATAATACGTTACACATTTGAAATTCAAGATTCCAATCAAAATGTTTATAGCACTGAACCACAAGACCTAATCTATGAGGACGCTCGATTCGAATGGGAGCGAATATCGCAAGATCCTGTCTCAGTGGCATTTCATGGTCCTATTAAATCAAGAGCTGAGTCTTTATTACAAGTAATTATTGATACATTAAAAACCATGGGTCCGATATTAGGCGCTAATACCGATGAACCTATTAGAGTTACTTTATATAACAATCAAAAAGAAATGCTTGATGCACTACCTACAGGTAGTGCCGCAGTGGGAAGAGAATTAATAACTGAAGGAATGGCATTTAATGAGGAAGGTAGTTTAGTTATTCTTGGTGGTGGGGCGATGGCAAATGGAACTGCCTCTCATGAGGTAACCCACATATTAAATCACCGTGCAGGTCATAGTATATTCCGCCGAATTCCCTCATGGTTACATGAAGGATTAGCTGAATATGGAAATGTTGAACCCGGATATTCTTATAGCTATGCATTAGAATTCGCTGTGGCAGCAGACAGATTACTACCACACTTATTTATGCAGACTTTACCTGGGGATCCAGAAGATATAATTATCTTCTACGGGCAATCAAGAAGCATTGTGGAATATATGATTTTCCTCAAAGGTAATGAGGGAATGCGCAAATTATTAAAACTACATCAAGACGGTACAAACATGGATGATGCTTTAGTATCTATATATGGAATGGATCGCCTGGGGTTAACGAACTCTTGGAGAAAAGCATTGGGAACTACTCAGTACGAACCTCCAAATATTGCCGAATCAAAACCGACTGCTGTTAGTTATCCAACTGTCGAAGCTTTTACATTAACCCCAAAAGCAGGAGGAATGACTGTATCAGATTCTATTAACGATAATAAGTCAATTGACTCGCAACCACCTGCCGGCTCATGCAATTCCCGTTCTGATAATGGGAGTGATGTAGGACTACTTTCAATGTTCTTATTTATTGCTGCGCTTAGTAGTCAAACTTTTAGGCGTAAATTATAGATTTAACGAGTTCTTGGGTTTAATGCATCGCTCAACGCATCACCCAATAAATTCCATGCAACCACCATGATAAAGGCTGCTAGTCCTGGTATTAGTAATTCCCAAGGAGTATCACGGAGGGTGCCAATATTTCCCGCTCCTAAAAGCATAGTTCCTAAGCTCGGTCTTGGTGGTTGAATGCCTAGTCCTAACCAACTTAGCACAATTTCTGTTCCTGTTAATGCCCCCATACCCATGCTAACCGTTACAATAATTACACTAATACAATTTGGCAACAAGTGCATAAACAAGATTCTATTAGTGGACGCCCCAATCACCCTAGCTGCCTCTATATAATCTGTTTCCCTTAAAGCTAATATCTGTCCCCTAACTAATCGAGCCATGCCAACCCAACCAAAAGCCACAAGGGCAAATGAGACTACAAAATAGTCAACTACCCCAGTCCTTATGATGCCCTCTATAGCTGTGTTGTCTTCAACCCATCGAGCTAGCTCTAAAATCCTAGGTCTAAGTGTCGCAGCAAGAATTATTACTAATAAGATGTCTGGAAATGAGGCGAATATCTCCCCTACTCTCATTATTAGGCCATCTGTTTTCCCACCCATATAGCCAGCTAACAAGCCCAATGTCACTCCTATTATTAGTCCACCGGTCAGCATTGCTACAACCGTCAGTATTAAGGTGTTTTGGACCCCCCAAAAAGTTCTAGTTAATATGTCTCTTCCCGTCCTATCTGTTCCCGCCCAATGATCAGAATTTGGCGATTGTAAGATAGATGAATAATCTTGGTCAGTGTAACCATATGGGCTCACGCATTCAGCAAATACGCCACATGTATAAAGAAGTATAAGAGCTAATATACATATTATCGCAATTTTCTTGCGCAACAATCGTTGTATTGATCTAGGTAAAACTTGATCACTGATTTGTATGCGAGATATAAACATAAAGGGTTTAAGCTTCAAAGCTAGTCCAGCCTTATTCTAGGATCTATAAATGCATAAGCTACGTCAGCGATTAAGTTAGCGACTACAAAGGCCATTGAGCCAACTAAAGTAATAGCCATAATAACTGGATAATCACGATCAAAAATTGAGTCTACTGCAAATCTACCTATACCTGGTATCCCAAGAATAGTTTCAGTGATAAAAGCTCCTCCTATTAACCCTGCAAAAGAGAAGGCCAATATAGTTACTATTGGTATCATGGCATTTTGAAATACATGTACTGAGTTAACTCTCCATTCAGAAAGACCTTTCGCACGTGCTGTGCGAATAAAATCCTCTCCAAGCACATCAAGCGTGCTAGCTCTCATAATCCTTGTGATACCAGCTATACCAGGCACTCCCATTACTATTGCAGGTATCACTAATCGAGAGTCGAAAAAGCCCCCCCAACCGGAACATGGAAACCAACTTAATTTAAGACATCCTACCCAAAGAAGAGCTGGAGCAACAACCATTACCGGAATAGACATTATAAAAAGGCTTCCTGCTACTAAAGCTGGATCAATCCAGCTACCTTGACGAGTAGCAATGAAAAAACCCATCGGCAAGCCTATACCAACGCTAATTACCATCGCTGCAAAACCAAGCTGTGCAGATACCCACATTTTCGGAACTATTAAGTCACGTACTGGTCTTCCCCTAAACCGGAGACTCTCTCCAAAATCTCCTCTAAAAAAACCCCACATGTACTCTGCGTATTGGATTGTAAACGACCTGTTTAACCCTAGTTCGTCCCGTAAACGTTCAGCCGTGCTCTCTTCATATCTATTTCCTAGCATCACAACAACTGGATCCCCAGGTCCAAACCTACCCAAAGAAAAAGTAACTAAAGAAACAAAGAATATGAGAACAGGGATCCAGACCAGTCTACGAACAATATAAATCCACATTTCATGTACCCGACGGGAGCTTATAATTATTAATGACTATATTCCAAATCTTATTCGATTATTTTTCTATCTTAACTTGACGTAGTTTAGGTACCATCATTGGAGTTAATCTATACCCTTTCACATAAGGTTTTATTAGAACATGACGTTCTCCTTCAAACCAGAGAGGCACCCAAGCAGCATCTTGAACTATTTTTTCCTCAGCATCTTGATAAAGTTTGACTCTATCAACCGGGTCTGGATTGATTCGTGCATTCTCTAAAATTAAATCAACTTTCCCATTAGAATATTGGCCATGATTCAATTTGCTATCAGAGTGAAAAAGTATATCCAGAAAATCCTGTGGATCAGGATAATCTGCTTCCCACCCAAGACCAGCAAATGCTTGAAATTTGTTTTGTGACAAGTCCTCTAAATAAGTAGCCCATTCCACTTGTTGAATTTCAACTTCCACGCCAAGCACTTGTCTCCACATTTCTATGATTACCTCCATGTCAAGACCTACACTACCACCCCTACCTGGCACGGTAATAACAATCCGTGGACGCGTATCTGCATCAGCATATTTAGACTCTGCAAGTAGCTGTTTTGCTAATTCAGAATCATAACGCAATCCCTGCAATTGTTCGTTATGTCCTGGAAAACCCGGAGGTAAAATACCATAAGCTGGCGTTACGAGATTAGATAATACTTCTTCAGCAATTAATTGTTTATCTATAGCATGGTTTAAGGCCTGTCTCATTTTCACATCATCAAACGGAGCCATCTGTGTATTAAACCCAATATATGAAATCGAAAAGTCAGGCGGAGCTATTACTAATTCTTGATTTAATGGTTCATTAGGGTCTAAAACACGTTCCAAATCAAAAAGACCTACCCCTGTTATATCTATTTCGTTATTTTCATACATTGCCATGGATTGACCCCCTGCTAGGTTCATGACAATATACTCCACACCACCCACGCTTTCATCAAAGCTATCAAATCGCTCTAAAACAATACGTTCACCAATTTTGTATTCTTTGAGCTTAAATGGCCCAGTGCCATTAATTTCATCAGTCCAAGTTTGTCCTCCAGATTCCACGTTTTCACGATCAACCACAAATGCAGTAGGGTAAGTTAGTTTTGCAAGGAAATACGCCTTTGGGGCGTCAATAGTAATCTGTAAAGTGAGATCATCTATCACTTTAATACCTGTTATCTCTGATGCCCTGCCTTCAATTACATCCATTACCCCAACTATGTCATCAAGATAAGTTTCTGCGACTGGAGATACCGTCTGTGGATTAACAGCTCTTTCTATGGACCACTTAAAATCTCTTGCCGTAACTTGTTTGCCATTATGAAATTTAGCATTCTCTCTAATCTTAAAAGTGTAAACAGTTCCATCATTGCTGATCTCCCAGCTCTCAGCTAAATCAGGTTGAAGCCTTAAGTCTACATTAAGTTTTACCAAGCCACTGAAAACTTCAGCAACGATACCCATTGAAGTTGAATCTGATACTAATGCTGGGTCAAGGCTGGGCGGATCAGCCCATATACGCCTAAACACCCCTCCTGTACCTGGTTCAGTAATTGGGTCTTGCAGTGGCGTTGAATCTACAACATCTAATCCCTCCTTCTGTGCAAAGGGGCTTTCATCACTTGAAGAACCGCCTGCGCAACCGACGATCAAAGTGATGAAGAAAAATACTATTAATAAACCAAACTTATTCATATTAGCTCCAATGTTTTATATTTATTGTTTTCCTTCAATAATTACAACGATTTAAAATGAAATAAAGTTGCACATATTAATTGAATTACCCGACAGTTGAGGTGAGATAAGCTCTAATAAATTGATCTATATCTCCATCTAGAACATTATCTGCATTTGCAGTCTCTTCTCCAGTTCGATGATCTTTAACTAATTTATATGGATGTAAAACATAGCTCCGTATCTGGTTGCCCCATTCTGCAGAAACATGTTTTCCTTTGATTTCTGAAATATGTTTTTCGCGTTGTATTCTCTGTAGATCAGCGATGCGAGAAATCAATATCCGCATTGCTATCACTTTGTTTTGGTGTTGTGAACGTTCGTTTTGACAGGACACTTTTATGCCTGTAGGGATGTGAGTTATTCGAATAGCTGTAGAATTCTTCTGTACACTTTGACCTCCTGCTCCTCCTGCTTTAAAAACGTCGATTCGTAAATCATCTGAATCGATCTCAATATCAATCCCCTCTTCAACCTCCGGAACAACTTCCACCAGAGCAAAGGATGTATGTCTTGCATGATCAGAATCATATGGAGAAATCCTAACCAGTCGATGAACTCCTTTCTCAGCTTTCAAATATCCGTAAGCATTGTTTCCGTTAACTTGCAATGTCGCACTTTTTATTCCAGCTTCATCTCCAGGAGACGATTCAAGCATATCAATTGTATTATCAGTAGAATTAGACCAGCGTATATACATTCGCAAAAGCATTTCCGCCCAATCTTGTGAATCTACTCCTCCTGCGCCAGCATGCACAGTCAATATTGCATTTCGATTGTCGTATTCGCCAGAAAGGAACAGATCCAACTCAAGTCGCTCTAAATCAGTTGTGAGCATAAGCAAGTCATCTGCAATGGATTGAGACATCGAAGATTCCCCTTCAGCTATACATAGTTTTATCAAATCGATTAAATCATCTGAGCGGGCAAGCAGATTGTTCCAATCATGAACCTGTTTCTTCAATTGAGCTAAATCTCTCATGCTGTTCTGTGCAATCTTAGAGTCGGTCCAAAATCCAGCAGATGACGCTTCGCGTTCTAAATTTTCTATTTCAAGTTCTTTTGAATCAACGTCAAAGACGCACCATTAAGTCAGACACTCGCTGTCGAATAAGTTTAACCTCTTGGTATTTATCTTGCATATTTTTATGCCTCACATGAAAAAATTAACTCTACTACACGTCTATATTAATAAATAATTATACCAATTATCAAAAAAATTAAGCGCTCTTTTAGAGCATGTACAAATAGTTGATCTACTTAGAATATATGGCTATGCTTTGATAAATAGCGATTAGTTCTATTTTCAGGAGACACAAAGTTATGTATTTATTCCTTGAATTATGGAGTGCAAAGGAGTCTTGGTTTTTGTTATCTGAGACAGAAAAATCAGAATTCTTTAAAAAAATAAGTGATGGGGTTAAAGATATTTTAGAACCAGATTGTAAGGCAATTGGTTTTACAATAAATGATACAGACACGGACAAGCGACTCGATTATGAGTATCTTGCTTTATGGCAAATGCCAGACAAAGAAAGTGCAATAAGATTTGAAAAGAAACTACGAGAATTAGATTGGTTTGAACACTTTCATCAACAACACATGCGAGGCAAAGACATATCAGTAGATGAATGCTTCAGACATATGATGGCACGTTAACCATTATCGAAGATTTTAAAATGAGACTACAACACCAAATGTTTATATTTAATTAAATGATCAAAACTTCATTTTTTTCAGTATTGATCATTAGGGCATTAATGTTGATATTTTTCAGTTGTTCTACAAATAACACCAATAAATCAGACAATGGAGTCTAATAGAAAAAGTTGGCGATACTTACAAGTTTAACCAAGAAGCGCTAGCAAACTAATTTTTTAATGATTTATATGCCCGTTGGAGAGCCAATATAACCCATTGATGGATCAGGAACTAGTAAATGCCGGGAAGGCTGTATTGGCAGAACTATGGATGAAGGCATAATTTGATTGTGATACACAGTCTGCTCTGCGCAAATATATGATTTATCTATACCTATCTTACCGCCAGTATTGTTATTAACATCGAATCGAGGCCAATTACTAGAAGAAACATCGATACGAATCTTGTGCCCAGATTTAAATATATTTGATGTTGGGAAAAGGTCAAAATCAATAAGGTAGGGTATTCCTGGTTCCATCAGCTCTTCCTTTTCCCATCCATTTCTAAACCTAGTCCTCATGATCGAATCCGTTATATTGATCGCTAAGCCCTCAACATATTCATCTGTGGAAGGAAATAAATCTATTAACTTTACAGTGAAATCAGTATCTTTCGCCGAAGATGAAATCCATAACTTAACCTTAATGGGTCCCGTTACCTCCGTGTCCATGTCTAATTCTTCAGTTTGAAAAGTTAAAACATCGTCCCTAGAATTTAACGGTAATTTATTATTGCTACCAATAAAACGATCAGGATCAGCTCGTTGATCGAATGCTCCTGGACACAGCCAAGGAGCAGCGGCTGATAATGAACCTCCTATTGTAGGAACTGGGCGTTTAGGATCAAATGTGTATTTACTAGAACTCTTATTATCTAATTCAAGTATTTCCGTTGTGAGTCTACCGTTTCGATCCAAATAATATTCTTTGTATTGTGTAGACTTCAGAGGCCAATCTGAGGATGTTCTCCAGTAACCATCTCTTCTTAATCGACCCTCATAATCAATATTCCCATCTCCAGTACCCATAGTAAAAAATTTAACTTTAGACCAAGATGCTACCTCAGTATCCATATCTTTTAAATAATGATCAAACCAGCTTAGCTTCAAGTCGTTGTAGTTAATGTGTGACTCTATTCCAAAATCAGAATCTCCAGCATATGTAACCTCATATTCACCATGGGTCCATGGGCCCATTAAAAGTCTTTGATCGGAATCCTTAGTAGCGGAAAAATCTAGGAAGTTCTGTATTGTGTTCCTTGGATAAGTATCGTACCAGCCACCCAAGTATAAAGACGGTACGTCCGCATGTTCTTCAATATATTCGTTTATTGCATACCCTCGCTGCTTCCAATAATCGTCGTACTTTACGTTGGTTAATATATCCACTGCCCATTGCTCGTAATTCGGCAGCTCTCTCAAAATAGTAGAACCTTTCCGGACCGGAAAGGAATTAATAATTTCCCTAAGACCATCAGGCCAAATTTCTTGAAGACGTTTTTTGAGGGCTGGATTAGCCTCAGCTTCTTTACTATTTGCAGCCATACGAAATATATATATTTGAAAACGCTGCTCAAGTGCCCCGTTTTGTCTCATGGATGAATGAAAGTAATTGGAAGCACCTACAGCGACAATCATCGTTGACAGATGGGGCGGATTTAAGGTTGCAAGGGCAGACTGATCACTACCAGCATACGAATCACCCATAGTTCCAACCTTACCATCAGACCAAGGCTGTACGCCTAGCCACTCAACTGTATCAAACCCGTCATTTGCTTCTTTAGCAAATGGATACCATAAGCCGCCAGATTGGAATCTGCCTCTCACGTCCTGGATAGCACATATATATCCTCGTCGTGCGAAAAATTTAGCTTTATATACGTTAACTGGAGCTGATTTATCATAAGGGGTACGTTCCAGAATCACGGGGAACTTACCGTTAACTTTAGTTTCATTTAAAGCTGGGAAGTATATGTCAGTAGCCAACTTAATTCCGTCACGGGAAGTGATCATAACATTTTGGTCACAGACAGAATCATACGATTGTACTGATCCCTTATATTGGTTCTTGCTCATTTATCTCCCTTAATTAAAGGTTTTAAAACCTGAAACGACATTGAATTATCTCTAATAACCTGCCAATCATAAAACATCGGTATCAGTTTACTCTGGCTCCACATCTCCATCTGGTCATAATAATGCTTGCTACCTGGATGGCCAGAGGCTCCGAGTGGAACAATCCAATGACACTGCTCCCAATTAGACAAGTCAAAAACATATCGTGCTACCGAAGTAGACATTATATTAAAAGGTTTAGATGGGCCAAAAAAACCAGCGTGAGGCGTATCTCCATCTCCGCTTAATGATATAGAAGGTGGATTAATAAAATCAGATATATCGGGGAAAGCCTCTGATAGCGTATGAGCCGGGTCAGTCTTGTGGACATTCCCCCATTTCCAAAGCTGCATATCCTCCCCAATCCAATCAGTTAACCATCGAACCCCATCGATCAAAGAATCTTTTATTAACGAACTCCAACATAAACCGTCAGGTAAAAGTTCAGTGTTGTTTTCCTCAGCATGAGATACAAACAACGCCTCTAACTGCCTCATAAGGCCAGGGATCCCTGTGCCACTTCCGGCAGCATTTATTGCGTTTTCGGCGATATCACCCAAATTATGGTCAATAAGTTTTTTGTTTAATATAATTCTCATAGCGGAGTAGATCGTGGGTTCAATGAAATCCTTGTTCATAGATCCATCCCAATTGATCAACAAATTTTTTATTTCGTCGATTTCTTCACTTAGAGAATCAACATTTTTAAGCAACCTGCAGTAAACTCCAGCAGGAATCGATCGACAGGCTGCATGTATTTCAATCATGTCCTTTAGTTCAGCATTCTGCAGATCTTTAACTAAATCATGAATTACCTGAGCCCTATATCCAGGAGCATAGTCTAAAGAAAGTAGATGAGGATAATTCTCGTCTACAATCTTTTGATTAGCTGTGACAATAAAGCCTGCTTCAGGATTAACAATTCTGGGAAGATTTTCGTGTTTTACATAACCATCCCACTCTCCATCACCCGTCCAACCAGGCACCGGCAGCCAAACATTTTGCTCAGGCCGAATCGGTATCTTCCCCCGATTTAAATACCGAATTGATCCTTGAACGTCAGCAAAAATAAAATTGTTACAAGGATCCACCCAATCCTTCATAGACGCGTCCATCTGATTTACATTTTCTACTGAAAGCATCGACCTAATCGACTGTGTGTTTTTATTATCAGGTTCAAGAGCAGTATATTTAATTGCTATTGCTTTTCCGTCAGCTGGGCTACCGGAGATAATTGGTCCATGTATCGTAGATACTAATTCAATTGATCGATCATGAGAATCGCGAACTTTTATCGTATCCGGGATAATCTGAGCATTGAGCCATTTACCTTCGTATTCATATTGGCTAGTATCATTTGGGTTAAATTTCTCAATGTAGAGATCTTGATAGTCTGACATGGCATGAGTTACGCACCACGCCACATTTTTGTTATGCCCAAAATGTGGAAATCCGGGACACCCCGGAAAAGACATCCCTATAACGTCAAATTCATCACAAGAGATATGATTCTGATAATACACATTTGGCACATCAAGGCCTCTATGAGGATCGCCTCCAATCAAAGGTAATCCGCTTTTCGTTCTAGTGCCGTCCACAACCCAACTGTTCGAGCCTGAATCAAGTTCCGTTAAACCAACAATATGTTGACTCATTTCTTTAAAAAGACTTTCCCCTTTTGCATATGGACCTGAGTAAATTTGTCCCGGCGGAACAACCAATAAATGATTTGGCTGATAACCTTTATACAACTCAGATGTCTTTTCTGCCCCAATTTCGTTAACTAATCGTGCCCTAGTTAACTTTGGTTCAAACCCACCCATCATGACATGTCTTATTTTGTAAACAGCCAAGCAGTCCCAGGGGTCCCATTGTTCGGGCTTAGAATTAATTAATCCATATTCTAAGGGTAAGTCTCTAGCAGAATGAATAAATGCATTAACCCCTGACGCGTAAGCATCTAACATCTCAATTGTAGTTTCATCTAGTTCTGAGTAGTCTCGGATAACAGATGAATATATCTGCATTGGTCTTACAAACAAATCATTCACCAACCCTTGCTCTCCGGCATATTCTGCCCATCTTCCATATGCACGCATCCGATCATAATCCATATGCCAAAGACGGTCTTGGGCAGTCACGAATCCTTGGCCAAAAAAGGCATCTTTCACATTATTCCCTTTTACATGAGGGATACCATATTTATCTCTAGTGATTTCAACCTTCGATATCAAACCGGTTAAATTGAAATTGGATTCTGTATCAGGTAATCCAGTTTGCAAGCTATGTTCTGAAAATTTCATCTTAAATCCGTTATTTAAATGTTAATGAACGAGCTGGATTATCATATATTATTTTTTTGACTTCTTTTCTTGATATTCCATGAACAAGCATTCTTGGAACTATGGAATTTAGAATATGGCCATAGTTTTTGCCACCGAACCGTTTGTATCTCCACTGGGCACACACATCATGCGCTATCAAAATTTGGTCTTCATAACCGTTATCGATTAGAAATTTCACCATTTCAATACGTTGAGAATCACTAGGTATATCACTAGCCATATGACTACCGCCAAACTCAGTGTCTTCAATACCAAAAGTGTCTAATTCCAAAAAGGCGCCAGTATTACCTAACTCCGGCAAAATTGAAAAGTCGACAATCCTAGCATCTAGATGTCCAATGATTATATTGTCACTTTTTGCACCAGATTGGGTCAAAATATCAACTATCTCTATGGGAGCCTGTGGACTCTGTCCTGGGTGAATTAAAATAGGAGCTCCTGTAGTGTTTTGTGCTTCAACCGCAGCTGATAAAATCTTTTTTATGTTTTTAGTTAAAGGAAATTCACACCCGATTTCTCCTATAATTCCACTCTTTATTCCTGTGTCCCCTACTCCAGATATCAAATCATTTACAATTTCATCCTCAATATCTTTTTGCGTTACAAAATCCATGTTTGCACTATAACTTGAAGGTAAATAATAACCACAACCCATGATTATGTTAAGTCCGGTAGCTCTTGCAATTTTAGCCAAACCACTCGGGTCTCTTCCTATTCCAATGGATGTTGCGTCTACAACTGCTCCCCCACCTTCTAATTTCCAATCCATAACTTCTTCAATCACCATTGATATATCAGGCAGGTTCATAGATTCAGGGTGATTAAGCCATTTCCCAGGCAATTTGCCAATATTGCTGAATGAAAGTTTTTGAGAACTTAACTGGCGTTGTGATGATTCTTCGGGAATTTGGAAATAACAGTCGAGGCTACTTAATAAATGTTCATGAGTTAAGGTTGCCCCTAAGTTTTTAGGAGATATCGGTCCTAATACGGTGTTAATTTTTCCTTTGAATTCTTTTGTGTTCATTTCATAAATTTCAATTGTTAAGAGTATGTTGTGAGTTTATTCTGGTTAATTTAACGAGTCAATTCGATAAAATTACGGACACAATCCGAAACTGATGCTTGGTTAAAATTAAGTATTATGGAAAAATAAGTGAAAATTATGATGAAAATTAACGTATTCACAATAACTAAGCATATTATGAAAGTTTTTGATTTCTTGATTTTGATTTTCGGTATAGTTGCAATTGGATTTGCTGCGGTATCTATATTCTTTTGGTTTTCATCATTTGCTAACAACCAAGATTCATCAACCGGATCATCATTCCAGTATGTTTTACCAATTATTACTATTTTGGTAGCTGGTTTTGCAATAAAGCTTTCAAGTGACAGTAAATCAAATGACAGGACCTATAATATGGCTGCGATACTTGCACTCATTGCCATGGCAGGATTTCTTGTAATATCAGGATTGGTACCAGAATTTCGAGATCAAAAAACAGGTACTGATTGGGCTATTTTCAAATGGGTTATTCTTGCAGGACTGTATGGAGGTTTAATCACTTTTTGGTTGTCTATATCATTAATTATCTTTAAACTCTCATACATAAATAAAATAATTATTAGCCGACGCTCTAACACATCTGTGGTTGATGAAGTTGGCTCTGAAAAATAGATTGAATAAAGGCTCCACAAATATGAATCTAATTAATGATTTAAAACTTAACTACAAATTATTGTATTTGGCGATAACAGTGATTCTGACTTTAACGCTAATATCTTGCGGGTCGAAAGAAACGTCAGACTCGCAGACAATTTCAGACGAATCAGACTCCGTGCTCCAAACTGACACAGCTAGAGAGCCTCTATCATTTGAAATTGGGCAAGCTATGGAATCTAAACGCGATCGTTTTGCACTATTATTTTTAAGTAATGGAAACTTAATTGCCGCAGGCGGGAAAGAGGTAGGTATGCAAGCACAAAGCGGCAACTTCAATCGTACTGTAGAGATATTTGATCCAGTTACAAATCAGTGGACATTCACTGGTGAAATGAAAGAAGAACGAATGTCACCGGTTCTCTTTGAGCTACCAGGCGGAAACGTTATGGTAATAGGTGGATTAAGTGGTGCTAGAGATCCTTTAATCTCGACTGAGATATTGGATTCAAATACTGGAACTTTTAGTATGGGTCCTGAAATGATCAGATCTCATAATGAAATGGGGGCTGTAACTTTGAATGACGGTCGATTCATGGTTATCGGTGGTTCGTCTTATGACGAGGATGCCGGGTTCCAAGTTGCCTTAAGCAAAGAAACCGAGATATTTGATCCTGAGTCGGGAACATGGACAGAAGCTGCTCCGATGTCTGAAAGAAGAGCTAATCACTCAGTATTGATTCTTAATGATGGCAGAGTCATAGTTATAGGTGGGGGTAAAACGGATGGGCCATATTTAAAGTCAATAGAGATATATGATCCAAATACAAACACATGGGAATTTGGCGCCGAAATGACAAAGGGCCGTGTGGCCCATACGGCTACTATCTTATCGGATGGGAACGTATTAGTGGTTGGCGGTAAAGGTAAATTAACATTGGCCGAGATATACGACCCAAACACAGATACATGGGCACTTGCAGGTGAAACTAACAAGTCTAGAGGACACCATGCCGCATTACTTTTAGCAGATGGCTCAGTATTAGTTACTGGCGGAATTGGGTATCTTACAGAAGCCGAACTTTTTGATCCCAACACATCAACATGGAATGTTGTTGGGTCTTTAAATACCGGTCGGATTCGACCCGCGGTCACGCGACTTTCTGACGGACGGGTACTGATAATGGCTGGAGTAGGTAAAGATGGCATGCTAGCTTCGGTGGAAGTCTACCAGGACTAATTTAACCGTGTATTTTGCTTGATTTAATTTACGAGCCCATCACTTAAGAATATCGGATCAACCCTATAATCATAAAGATGAGAGCTAGTGCAGCAATCGCATACTGGGCTCTTTTTAATGATGTTTTACTGTATTGTGGCCGTTCGCTTAACTCTATTGCTCGCACAATAAAAACTCCAGAAAGAGTCACCCAAAAGATCCCGAAAATCAGCTTACCCATCCAGTTGGTGTATATGAAGCCAACAAATATCAATAAAGCTATTAGAACAACATTAAATAATTGATCTCGTTTCAAATCATTTTCGCTTTTGCTAACAGTAAAATTACTTGTAAATAAAATATAAGCTTACGCAATTATAACCCTGTTCAGGAAGCCTTTTTCACAGCTACATGATGTTTGTTTTAAAAAATTAAAATTGATTAACTAATTATTCCGCACAAATCATAGTATGATTAATTCTCACATCTGATGACTGTTTAACGCAGTTGTGATCAATATAGGATATCGATGTTACTTCTAAAACAACTTGGAGACTTATTTTCTCAAAATTATTTTTTAATAAGACTCTTTAATTCAATACACGTCCAATTATTTCGTATAACAAATGGATGGCTGCTTGGGTCACTTGCTGGACTACCAAGCTTGCTACTAACCACAAAAGGTCGGCGCACTGGAAAACTCAGGACATCAGCCTTGATATATCTTGAATGGGAAAATAAATACTTGATCGTTGCTTCATACGGCGGCAACCCAAAACCACCTGCTTGGCTACTTAACATTAAAAAAAATGGAAATGTAACGGTCCATATACCAGGAATGAAATTAGATGCGACCGCCAAAGTAGCCGGGCCAAACATACGGGACGTGGTTTGGCCAAAACTTTTAGAATTTTACCCCAGCTTTGGCACATATGAGGAACTTTCGGGGAGAACTATACCTGTTGTAATTCTCGATCCATTAATCCAGAATTAACGGATTTAATATTAGAGATTCCTAAGATCGCTTTCGTCTAAAAAATATAGGAACTAATATCATACCCATGAGAATGGTCGAGGCGTCCACAGTTTGATTCTGTGTAGAAGAACATGAACCTCCAATTTCTTCAGTGTCTTTTGATTCAGGCACTACTTTTGAATCTAATTTCTCATCTTTACTCTGGGTGTTTGCGTCAATATCAGGACTATGTTTCTGCTGTGTTTCAGTTGACCTGGTATCAAGTAATTCATCAAGTTCAAAAGTTTCTTCTGCTTGTCCTACAACTACTGTGTTTTCGATTACATCTGAGCTGGACCCGGAAGAAACTTTTATTTTACGACCAGAATCTTCAGTAGGTTCTTCAGTAGGTTCTTCAGTAGGTTCTTCTTCGATTGTAATTGATTCAATATTATCTATTGTGTTTTCTGTGTTTTCGTCTGATTCAAGACTAACCTCTGTTTCAACTTTAATCGGCTCGCCAAAAACCTCCACATCGACCTCGTCAACTAAGTCAATTGACTCTTCGATTACATCAGTGTCTGGCATCAAAGCTTCAGTGACCTGAATTTCTTCTTTAAAGAACTCTTTCTCAGTATTTCCGGTGTCCCCTACAGAGATTGTCTCGTTTATGTTGATCTCAATGTCAGGTTCCTCTGCAAAAACTACAGAATTTGAAACAAGTGAGAACAAGGCAAATATAAATAGTGAAAGTAGAAGTCTAATCATTATTTATTCGAAAGAAATGGTCATGTTGACCGAAACTTTTTGACCAGCTAGAACAATTATGGGGTCTAGCCTCTTATATGTAAGATACTTCTTATATTTAAAATCCTCAATTGGAGTCGAAACATAATATTCGAAATATGTTGTAAAGTACCCTATATTGGCATCTTGATTAAAACTGCATGAGATTGAAAGCATAATTAAAGTCCCACCAACCGATGAAGTCTCAGTTGTATTATCACAATCAGCACCAGTATCATCCTTAGACGTGAAAACAGTTATGACATCAGATTCAGCAAGTTCGCTCTCATCATAACGAAGTAGCCCGTCTAAATCTCCTGAATTCCAAGGTTGATACGGAACTCCATTCATCTCATATCCGTAGCCAAACAGATCCCATTTCGTAACTCCATGAGTCTCAGGCCATGATGCTCTCAAAAAATCTATCAATATGGGCTTTGCTTCTGTAGTTAAATCATTCTGGAAAACACGTCTTTCAAACAAATCACCATTTAGATCATATATTTCTACTTCCCAGTTCCCATGAACTTGTATTCCCTCTCCCGCACTTTGGCTCGCCAAAGCCAATTGCTGCTCGACATTGTTTTCTGACAAATTAACTGAAGAAATCGTTAAAAATAAAGAAAGTCCTACAAACCCTGCTATAACAACTGAAATCCAAACGAATATTGATTGCCGCATTAAATTACCTCCTTTGCAGATAAACCTATAACTATGATCGGATTATCCAACTATTCGTCACTTTATAATCCTTCTTTTTGGACTATTTAAAACCATTTTTATACCGTGACAATTATTGGATCATCAATTTTTCTGCCCGAATCTCGAAGGTCTAAAAGCGGACAAGCATTCTACCTTGAGGTTTCCTACAATCTCCATTGATGCTAGTTCTCCTACTATCGGTGCTAATGTCACACCACTATGCATCAACAGAAAATAAATATTAGGTGTTTTAGGAGTGGACCCTATAACTGGAAGTTCATCCATTGGCATTGGGCGATACCCAACCGGTACTCTAATCGGTCTGACGTTTTGCAATTCAGGTATATACCTAGAAGTTTCATTTATCAATTTCTCAGCATGCTCTAACGAATCGTCTGTCGTTTCATGTTCTTGGCTACCTGTACCAATCATAACTACCCCATCAGTACTTTGCCTAAAGTGTATTTGATTAATTTGGCCTTCACTATTAACAATCTGTAGTACAGACAATGACTTTAGAATCTGAGGCAAAGGATTAGTCTTAATGACTACTCCTGGGCTAACACGTTGAGGCAAATTAATCCCACATGATTCAGAGAATTGACTTGTATTTACGCCTGCAGCAACTACCACCATATCAAATTTATAAATTTTCCTACCAACTACTACAGAAGCTCCTGACACATCTTGGCTAATAGAGTCCACTCGAGTCTGTAACAATACTTTTCCACTATTTGAAAGAATGCTACTCATACAGGCGCGAATAACTTTGTCTGTGATTACGTGTCCCTCTGACCAGGTATACGCCGCAGAGGAGATTTTATGTATTTTTAATGACGGTTCAAGCCGAAGCAGTTCTTTCTTGGTTATCAATTTAGATGGATAGCCCCAGATTTGTAATCGTTTAACATCTTGAGCAAGCATGTTTCCGCTTGTCGCATCAGTCGCAACAGTAACATTTCCTCCCCATTTCAAACCAATATCTTGATTTAACAATCTTTCAAAACGAGGCCAACGTTCTACAGAGTCATGATTAAGCTCATGGTAGGATCGAGGAAATTTATTAAAAGAATTAATCCATGCAAAGGAATGTCCACTAGCACCAGATGCCGGTTGTTCCTTCTCAAAAACTGTCACTCGCGCGCCCATCTGGGAAAGATGGAATGCTGTGGAAGCCCCAATGATGCCACCACCAATTACAGCTACATTAATAGACGACTTCAACTATTCCTTCTCCTAAGTTAGGAAATAAACTATCACATTTAACATAGGTTATTTTTCGATTCACTATCAATATGTTAAATTTAACAATATCCTGCATAATCATAGTTTTAGAATTATTTCTTTACAACTTAAATAAAAAAGGTAAATTATGGAATTGTCAAGTATACCTAAACACGCAGACACATTAGTCATTGGTGGTGGAACTGCCGGATCAATAATTGCCGGTCGACTAGCTAGCCGCTTAAATCAAAAAGTAGTTTTATTAGAAGCAGGGCCAGATTATGGCTCATTTCAAGATAAAAATTGGCCCTCTGACCTACTTAACGGGACGGTCATTGGAGAAACTCATGATTGGGGGTATAAGAGCTCAAGCCAAAATGGCAAACCTAACCATAACCTAGAGAGAGCTAAGGTAATCGGGGGTTGCTCCTCTCATAATGGGTGTATTGCAATATGGGGCAGTCATGTTGATTATGACACTTGGGAATCTTACGGAAATAAGGGCTGGTCAACAAAAGAGGTGTTGCCATTTTTCAGTAAAGCAAATAAAGGCTTAGGTGTTCGAGATTTTAAGAAATCAGAAATTACTCCCTTTCATCAAGCATGTGTCAACTCAATAGTAAAAATCGGCATACCTCGAACAAATAATTTAAACGATTTATATGAAGATCGTGGAGTCGACATTTGCCCTGTGAATAGCTTAAACGGAGAACGGTTTAATGCAGCATTTGGATATCTGGATCCAGTGCGAGAAAACGGTTATTTAACGATTGTGGCAGATGCATTAGTCAACAAAATCAATATAAATAGCAACAAGGCAACCTCAGTCGACACCATTATAAATAAAAGGCGTATTAATATTTCTGCTGACAGAATAATTGTTTCTGGAGGGACTTATGAGTCTCCCTGTATTCTTATGCGCTCTGGAATTGGTAGCGCATCAAGTTTATCTGAGTTAGGAATTAAGCCCTATATAAACCTCTCGGGCGTCGGTGAAAATCTACATGATCATCCATCTATAAATTTAAAATTTGAGGGGACTAATTTATTATCAAACTTAATGGGCGAGTTTAAGCAAAACGGAAATACCGTATATAGCGAACAGACTATAGCTAAGACCCGTAGTAAAAATTGCAAAGAAGGTTTTGATTTACATGTATATCCAGTGACTTGGCCCACTGTGAACATAAACGGCAAATGGGATTGCGAAATTTATTCGGCTAATATGGCTCCTATATCACGAGGATATTTATCCCTTAACAGCGCCAACCCACTTGGACTACCAATAATCGATCAAGGATATTTAAACGATCCCGGAGATAAAGATATTACGGTTTTAATGGAGGGGTTAGAACTTATCAGAGAATTATCACAACAAAAAGAGCTTTCCGAGTTAATCGGTGACGAACTACTAGAAACTTCTAAGGTAGTCTCTCTCAATGATATTCGTGACTCAGCATACCACTACTATCATCCTGTGGGAACATGCAAGATGGGTCCTGTTTCTGATTCAAAAGCAGTGGTAGATAATATGTGTAAAGTACACGGCATGGATAATTTATATGTAGTTGATGCATCCATAATGCCTAATGTTCCAAGAGGAAATACTAATATACCAGTAGCAATGGTTGCTGAGCGTATAGCAAGTACTTTGACTTAATAACTAAGCAAAATAAGCTTACTGGTATATTACTTAATATTTTTTTGTTTGTGATGAATTATGCATGGTCGGGGTGGCCGGACTTGAACCGGCGACCCCCTGCACCCCATGCAGGTGCGCTACCAAGCTGCGCCACACCCCGATTGACTTGAACATAAATTAATATCATTTAAGTGCTTAATATTCAAATTAACCAGAGTCTTCTTATCGTTTCAACTTGTATGTATATTTACATATAACCGTTGGATAATGAGTCAATAAAATCCAATATTCTATTGTTAACTTCAGGATTGTTTTAAACACTATTAGATACGTAATTAACACTTAAATCATTAGCTTTAAAATCATCTTAAAGACTAACCCATGAAATAGATACAATCTAGTTAGATTTAATTTAAATTTAACTTTCCCCCTCAGAGACTTAATTATATTCCCTCTAGTTTTTAAACTATGATTACCCTCTAGATGTAAGGTTGATTTAACAACGCTTATATACATGTTTATTACTTGCCTTTGAACACAATATTGAGCCAAATAGACAAAGTTAGATATATAATTTTATATATGGAAGACCTACAAGATTGGATACGCGCTATTGAACAGACTTGGATAGTACGATACCCAAAACAAAAATTAGCTACATTTGGCGTTACAAACATTGCTTATTATGTAGTCACAGAGCCTATATATAGAGAGATTGATCAGGGCGGGCAAGAAGGGGTTGTTAGGAAGGGCAGAGTGATAGCTGAAAAACCGACCATTATAACTCCTACTTACGCAATGAATTTGGAAGGGTTCAGGCCAGAGGCTTATGAATATCTTAAACAGATTTCTTTGAATATGGGTCCACAGCACCCAGGTATTTTATATAGATATAAAAATGTACCTGAGAATTTTGAAATTGTTAAAGGAGAGCCATCCGAAATAGCACACAAAATAGCTGATGATCTAGATAAAAAAGATCAGGAATTATCAGTAGTTATGGTAGGAGTAGATGAGTGGTGGGACGTAGCTTTACTGAAATTTATATATGAATTTACTTCGAATTCTGCCACAACAAATCTTCAAGAATTTTCATCAAGAGGGATGTTAAATCCTCAAAAAAGTTTTGGAGGAGCGCCCAAAGTTGCTATAGATCGAATTGAAAAAATGTTCAGTGCAGCATCTACCATGGAAGATCGAGATGATCTTAAATCTGAGTTAGACCGGTGGGGTCTATTCAAACACTATGAGGCAAGATTTCTTTCTCTGTATAGACGAGGTTAAATCGATACAATAAACATTATTTTTCATCCGATTCCAGCAATTCCAAATGAAAAACACTTTAATAACCATTAATTTAATACACATACAACAGTCCAGAGTATATCTAAGAAATATTATGAAAATATAGGTTTAGGGTTTAATGCACCGTCGTTTTAAATTATTGCGATTGACTCTAACTGCAGCAATATTAATAGGGATCTTACTTATTGCAGATACGAACAGGCTTAATCCCCCACAAGAGTTCGGCAAAGATCACCTTTTCAGCATACTAGATTGGGAATTGCGTAGATTACCAAAAAAATGGTATTACAAAATTCAGTCATCATTCAAACAGAATGATGACTCTAAATATAAGCGGTCAGAAAATATATATAGATATTTTAATAAGCAGCATAGTAATTTAGATAAATTATCTCAGCTAGACATCGAAGCAAGTATTGAAAGTTTAATCAGTGATGCTATCAAGTTCGAGGGGTTGACATATTTAGGCGGGATGGTTTTTCCTCCCGTCTTAATAACCATTGAATCAGCACCTAACATCTTAGTCACCTCCCCTAGAGATGAAATCAAAAGAGGTGATGAAGTATTATTAAATTCAAATTTATCATTGCATCAAGCAGTTAATATAGAAAATAAACTTTTGGACCAGAAAAACTTGTCATCTCTAGTTATCCCCATTGGGGGTATTGCGACGTATCCGGTTATAGTAAACAAAACAAATGACATAATATGGAGCTTACAAACTGCAGCTCATGAATGGGTGCATACGTTTCTGTTTTTTAAACCAATAGGGTTTAATATATTCAAAAGCCCCGAAATGCAGATACTAAACGAAACTGTGGCCAATATAGTCGGTAAAGAGATAGGGTTTAGCGCCTTCAACTTACTTTTAAAAGAGAGCTATAAACCAACTGATTTGTGTAAATTAATAAAGCATACTGGACCTAAATCAACCAGTGGGTTTAATTTTTCAAATGAAATGAATGAGACAAGATTAAATACGGAAAGACTGCTTGCAGAAGGCAAAATAGATAAAGCAGAAAGCTATATGGACAATCGGCAACTATTTTTTTCCTTAAATGGGTATCCAATAAGAAAGTTAAATCAAGCTTACTTTGCTTTTTATGGCACATATGCGGACAGCCCGACATCAATTAGCATTATAGGACCACAAGTGAATCAATATCGTAGTTACTTTGATAATCTGGAGGAGTTTATACACGAGATTTCTCGAGTCGCCAGTTATCAAGAATTTAAGAAATCCCTAGCATACCTTAATGTAAAAGGTCCTCCTTTAAAAACCACATATACTGATTCAACTGTGATACCATTTATTTGTCGGTAGATATATTTAAAGTTATTGTAGTATCTAAATCTTTATTAAATAAAATTACCAATAATTATTTTTAGCAAATAAACCCTAAATGAACCCTAATAATAGACAAAGCGAACCAGAAATTAACCTAGACGATATCGCAAATAGACTGCGATCTATGTTTGGTAGTTTCAGGTGGTCCTTCCAAAGGTAGCCTGCCTGGAATTATAATTTTTGCAATATTCACTGTCGCAGCTTTAATTTGGATAAGCACTGGATTCTATACAGTTCAGCCGGGTGAACAGGCGGCTGTAAGAACATTTGGTACATATCAAGCAGATTCATCCCCTGGAGCATTTATTGGTGGAACCAACCCAGGGCTCCATTGGTATTATCCTGCACCCATCGGAACTTTAAATGTCGTTGCAGTAGATGAAATTAGAAGATTAGAACTTGGTTTTAGGGGCGAAACTTCTATACCAGTTGAATCTTTAATGATAAGTGGTGACACCAATATTGTAGATGTACAACTACTGATTCAATACAACATTAAGGATGTTGGTGCATTCTTATTTAAATCTGTAAATCCAGACACAATAATATTAAAAGGCGCAGCCGAATCGTCTCTCCGTCAAGTGGTTGGCCAACGTAACATCGATGATGTCCTAACCACCGAAAAAGAATCTGTTCAAGCAGAAACAAAAATACTACTTCAATCTTTACTCGATAATTACGATACTGGCATAAACGTTACAGAAGTAAAGTTACAAAATGTCCGCCCTCCGACACAGGTGCAAGACGCATTTGATGACGTGGTTAGGGCTCGAGAAGATAAAGAGAGAACTATAAATTTGGCACAGGCGTATGAGGCAGACATATTACCTAGAGCGCTAGGTGAAGCACAGCGTGTAAAAGAGCTTGCAGAAGCATATAGAGTAGAGAGGATTGCACAAGCTACTGGACAATCTGCTAGATTCCTGTCTGTTTTATCTGAATACAATAAATCAAAGAATGTTACCCGCCAGAGAATGTACCTTGAAACAATGGAGGCTATTCTGCCTAATGTTACAAAGTACATTATTGATGAAAAGGTTGGCGGAAACTTACTTCAGTTTTTACCTTTAACAAATGATAGTAGCAATTTAAGCCTTGATTCACTTGAGAAAATGGCGGAATAATTATGAGTATTAATCGTAGCGCAATTATCCTTGTAATCTTTATTATTTTATTAGGCATTATAGGCCCTCAGGCTTTCTTCGTTGTAGATGAAACGCAACTAGCAATTGTGACAAGGTTCGGAAGTGTAAAGCAAACAATTATTAGTCCTGGAATAAGAGCTAAGACTCCTTTTGTAGACACTGTCACCTATTTTGAAAAGCGTAATGTGCTTTTTGACGCCAACCCTGATGCTCTGTTGACTGCTGACAAAAAACGACTCGTTATAGATACCTACGCTATAGCAAAAATATATAACCCTTTATTGTTCAGAGAGACTCTGCAAAACTCTCAAAGGTCAATCTCGAGAGTTAATGACATAGTCGCTTCTGAATTGCGTAAAAAAATCGCTGATGACGACCAGGTTGACATTATTCGCGATAAACGTGAAGGCATAATGGAAGAAGTAAAATACGATGTGTTTCCTAAGTTAAATGAGTTTGGAATGAAAACTGTTGACATCCGTATTAAGAGAGCTGACTTTCCAAATGAAATTGCGACTGCTGTATACGCAAGAATGCAGGCTGAACGAAAACGTATAGCAGATGCTGAGAGATCAGAAGGTGCAAAAGCAGATCTTGAAATAAGGTCCAATGTTGACAGGCAAGCTAAAATTATAACCGCAGAAGCTGAAAGAGATGCCGATGTCTTAAGAGGTGAAGGAGAGGCTGAAGCTATCCGAATTTTCGCGGAAGCTCTAGAGCAAGACCCTGAATTCTATAAGTTCCAAAGAAGCCTAGAAACATATCAATATGTGTTTTCAGAAAATACAACTATAATTTTGCCATCTGACTCTGAATTATTCCAATTCTTGGAATCTCCAGAACCATTTCCAGTTGATTAGTTTGTAACTTTTCGATCTACATTGTACCGATACCATTTAACTGAAAATTAATATTACCTCGATGAAATTAGTTTCATCTCCTACAATATTTAACCTGCTAGATAGTAGAAATGATAACCTTCCCTTAGTACTAGTGTTTAACAAAAGGTTCCTTTGTTGCAAAAAAGACATACAGCTGTTTTTATAGACCCAGAAATTTCTATCGTTGACAAACTGATGACTGAAGAGTGGCTATGTACTATTACTCATTCCGCCCTGACTTCACTAGAAGTCGCTGACACAAAATCAATAGAGATTGCTATAACAAGCGATGAAAAAATGATGGACTTAAACCTTAGGCATCTGGGTATAGATACTACGACAGACGTGTTATCCTTTTCGAACGCAAATTTACCAAATAAAAGTTTCGTTTCTGACAAAGAGAGTGTAATCATGTCTGAGTCTATTGGAGAAGTAGTAATTAGCAGTCCTCAGGCTGAGCGACAAGCTACTGACAAAGGCATAAGTTTTATTCAAGAAATATCATTTCTTTTAGCTCACGGAATTCTACACCTTTTAGGTCAAGACCATGAAATAGAAGATGAGAGAATTGAAATGGAAAACTTGCACAGGAAAACATTGTTTGCCATGTTAGGTGAATCAAGTATTCCAATAGAAGTTAATTATCTAGCATGACTGAAGTTCTTTATCGAAAATGGAGGCCAAAACAATTCTCAGACATTGTCGGCCAGTCTCATGTTGTACAAACCTTGACTCGAGCTGTACAAAGCGACAGGGTAGCGCATGCGTATTTATTCTGTGGGCCAAGAGGAACAGGTAAAACAAGTACCGCAAGAATTCTAGCAAAGTCGATTAATTGTCAATTAAAAGACTCATGTAGCCCTAGTAGTCCCTGCAGAATGTGTAGCTCGATTGATGAGGGTGTTGCATTAGATTTAATTGAAATAGACGCTGCAAGTAATAGAGGGATAGATGACATAAGAGACCTAAGAGAAAAAGCTCGTTATGCGCCAAACGAAGCGAGCCATAAAGTCTATATCATAGATGAAGCCCACATGCTTACTGATCAAGCATTTAATGCACTATTAAAAACCTTGGAAGAGCCTCCAGACAAAGTTGTTTTTATTCTAGCCACAACGGAATCTCATAAAATTCCAGCAACTATATTGTCTAGGTGCCAAAGGTATGATTTCGCAAGGATAACAACTGCACTTATCTCTAAAAGATTGTCTGAGATCTGTAAGAGTGAGGGCTTTAATGTTGAAATTGATGCATTAAAACTGATCGCAAATCTGGCAAGCGGAGCCTTAAGGGACGCGATCAATATATTAGAACAGTCTGTTGTTTCGGACGATCCTCCAATATCTGAGACTAAGGTTAGAAACCTACTAGATATTGGTGATGACACTATCAGCTTAGAATTATCTAAGTACATACTAGATAAAAACACAACTAAAGCTTTAGAAACCGTAAACGCTGCAACTAACTCTGGGATTGATTTAAGATATATTCACATGGGTTTAATTAAATACCTGCGTGCCATTTTGTTAATTAAGTCGAATATAAAACTTAATGATAGTTTCAGCGAAGATATATATAAAAAAATTGAATTGATCTCTCAACGTTGTGAAATGAATTCAATCTTGAGTTGCCTAAAAATCTTGATCGATCCAAATATAAAACCAGATCCATCAAATCCACTTGGTCTTGAATTGGCGATTATCGAAATTGAAATACAATCTGGCAATTACAACGATCCAATAGTTAACATTAATCAAGTTGATAACTCAAAAACTTTTGATGACCAAAAAGAAGAAAATGTTCAGGATAAAAAAGAAAGAAATGATTCAATAAAAATAATTAAAGGAAAAAAGAGCTATCCAGATTCGATTAAAGATATTGATGAAGCAGACTCTCTCACAGCCAAAGATACTAATACCTTAAACAACTCTGAGGGTGTCGAAATACTTGAAAATGGCTGGCAATCAATTTTAGATTCACTAAGATACACAAAGGGACAAAAATTTAATCTAAAAGCTTTACTCGTTACCTGCACTAGTCGGAAAATTACAGGAGATTCTATTCTTCTAGGATTTTCACATCCTTCGCATAGAGAAAGAATGGAACATGAATTAACAATTCCTGAAAGCAGAAAGATTCTTAATGATACTTTTGCAAATATTATGAGCAAACGATACGAAATAATTGTTGAAAACAATAATGTAACCTCTAGCGAAAATAAAAAAAATAGCGAACTAGATAGTCCACTAATTAGAGTCGCTCAGTCAATGGGAGCTCAAATTATTGAACAAACCAAAAAAAGGGAACTAGATAATTGAATAAAAAATTTTTACAACAAGCACAACAACTACAGAAACAAATGATGGACATTCAAGTAGAGCTTGAATCAGCAAAAACTGAAGGGTCTTCTGGAGGAGGCGCAGTAAAAGCAACTGTTACTGGTAAAATGAGATTGGATTCAATAACTATAGACCCAGAGGTTATCTCAGAAGATGTAGATTTATTACAAGATCTTATAACCGCAGCAATAAACGAAGCCTTAGAAAAAGCGCAGGAAATGGCTTCTACAAGAATGGGAGCAGTCACCGGCGGATTAAACATTCCAGGTATTACGTAATAACAGTGAATTTGAATAGTACAAATAATGGTCCGATCGAAAGACTTGTTTCGGAATTACATAAGCTGCCTGGAATAGGCCCTAAAACCGCTCAAAGACTCGCATATTATCTTGTACGAATATCAAAAGATGATGCCTCACAATTAGCTGACGCTATTCATACAGTCAAAGAGAAGATAGATTTTTGCTCTGAATGCTTCGATATCACTGAAAACAATCCATGCAGTATATGTGCCAGCGACAACAGAGATAAAACCCGTATATGTGTAGTTGAAGAACCATTAGATATTCGTGCAGTTGAAAAAACAAGGTCATATATAGGAACCTACCACGTACTACATGGAGCTATATCCCCTATGAACGATGTAGGACCAGATGACCTACGCATTGATGCCTTGCTTAAAAGAATGAAACTACTTGAAGTAGAGGAAATAATCATAGCTACCAACCCAAATGTTGAAGGAGAAGCCACCGCTTTATATATTCAACGACTTCTCGAGCCTTTTAAAGTGAAAATTACCAGGCCTGCTAGAGGCTTACCAGTTGGCGGAGATTTAGAGTATGCAGATGAGATCACTTTATCTAGAGCAATGGAAGGCAGACAGGCATTTTAAATAAGTTAATCATATAGTAGGCCAAATGGCCAAACCACGCATTTACACAACGACAGCGCTAGTTCTTAAATACCGAAATTATGGTGAGGCAGATCGGTTTGTAACCCTATTGTCCAGAAATTTAGGTCAACTACAAGGCTTTGCAAAAGGTGTTCGTCGTTCTACAAGTAAACTTACTGGACATTTGGAGCTTTTTTATAAAGTACGCATCACCCTTGCTGTTGGCAGAAATACGGATGTGGTGACAGAAGTTCAAATACTAAAAACACTAGGTAAAATAAACAACAATCTCGATACCATGTCTTGCGCTCTAACCATTATGGAACTTGCCCTAAACATTTCTACTGAAGGTCCTGGCAATGAAAATATTTATGACTTACTTGATCAAACACTAAATAGATTAAATATAACTGATGAAAGCAATGTCGATAAATTACTCACGTATTATCAATTAAATATACTTTTTATCTCGGGCCTATCTCCAGAATTTAAAGAATGTGTCGAATGTGGATCTGTATTAAAACAACAGGACCAATTATATAGTGCTCCAGCAGGTGGAATTATCTGCCCTAAGTGTGCCCCCAAACAAACTGGGGCGTTAGTAAATCTTTCGGTCAATGCAATAAAAGTATTGAGGTTCATAGGAAA
>Ga0209501_10000278_pt1 | contig 64442 bp, 46 predicted proteins | sample ArcticOcean_MG_C_4_FD_187434 | JGI IMG/M metagenome (GOLD analysis project Ga0209501, IMG submission 187434) | Marine microbial communities from western Arctic Ocean - ArcticOcean_MG_CB4_134 (SPAdes) (version 2) | ecosystem: Environmental > Aquatic > Marine > Oceanic | place: Arctic Ocean...
TATCTTCATTTATTGTAACAGTAATAGTGTCACAATGTCCTGCCATAGCCTCATCAATAGAGTTATCCACTACCTCATAAACTAAATGATGGAGGCCTCTATGTCCAATATCGCCAATATACATTGAGGGTCTTTTTCTTACATGCTCCATACCCTCGAGGGCCTGAATACTATCAGCAGAATATTGTGTGTTTTTTTCAGAATCACTCATAAAATTATTGGGTGTTTTTTAGTTATCTTGATATACTATCAAATATACTAAAAAACACTCGCTATTATTGATGTTAGCATGTAAATACTAAGTATGAGTTATCAACAATATTTTAGCTCAGAAACACGAATAAATAATATCAATTATTTATTTTTTATAAGCTTTTTCATGAATTCTTGATACAGCTCTTCCGCTTGGATCATTTTGATTTTTAAATGCTTCATCCCACTCTAAAGCAGTTGGTGTACTGCAAGCTACAGAAGGAACAGAGGGCACACTTAAAGCTGCGGCATCACTAGGGAAGTGTTCTTCAAAAATTCTCCTATAATAAAACTCTTCTTTGTTTTGGGGAGGTTGATTTGGGAAGCGGAAATGAGCATTTTTAATTTGCTCATCTGTTACTTCCTTTTCAACAGTTTCTTTAAGAGCGTTAATCCAGCTATAACCAACACCATCAGAAAACTGTTCTTTTTGACGCCAAACAATACTTTCAGGTAAATAATCTTCAAACGCTTTTCTCAAAACCCATTTTTCCATTTTATCATTAGTTATCATTTTATCTTTAGGGTTTATTCGCATAGCAACATCAATAAATTCTTTATCAAGAAAAGGAACTCGTCCTTCAATTCCCCAAGCAGCAAGAGATTTATTTGCTCTTAAACAATCGTATTGGTGAAGTTTATCTAGTTTTCTTACTGTTTCATCATGAAATTCTTTGGTAGATGGAGCTTTATGAAAATATAAATAGCCTCCAAATAATTCATCAGCACCCTCACCTGAAAGTACCATTTTTATACCTAGGGATTTGATTGCTCTTGCCATTAAAAACATTGGCGTAGATGCTCTGATAGTTGTAATATCATAAGTTTCTAAATGATAGATTACTTCTCTTAATGCATCTAAACCTTCCTGTATTGTGAATTTAATTTCATGATGAATTGTCTCTATATGATCAGCAACTATTTTGGCAGCTTTCAAATCAGGAGAGCCTTCTAATCCAACAGAGAAAGAGTGCAGTTGAGGCCACCATGCCATCTGCTTATCCCCTGACTCAATCCTTTTAGAGGAAAATTTTTTAGCTAACGCAGAGGTTATTGAAGAATCTAATCCTCCCGAAAGTAGAACTCCATATGGAACGTCACTCATTAATTGACGATGAACACTATCAGATAAAGCATCATGTAGATCATTTATTGATGTTTCATTCTCTTTAACATTATTAAATTCTCTCCATTCCTTCTTATACCATCTAGTTGGCTTTTCATCGCCACTAATCAAAAAATGACCAGGAGGAAAAAGCTCAATTTTGTTACAAATACCCTCAAGAGACTTTAATTCAGAAGCCACATAAAATGTCCCGTTTGAGTCCCACCCCATATATAATGGAATAATACCCATATGATCTCTTGCTATTAAATACTGATCAGTAATAGAGTCATAAATAGCAAAAGCAAAAATACCGTTAAGATGATTAATGAAATCCTTTCCCATTTTTTGATATAACGCAAGAATAACTTCACAGTCTGAAGCTGTAGTAAAAAAATAATCATCCGAGAATTTTTTTCTTAATTCAACATGATTGTATATTTCACCATTAGCAGCTAAAATTAAATTTCGATCCTTACTGTAGATAGGTTGTTGACCAGATGTAGGGTCGACAATAGCTAAACGTTCATGAGCCAAAATAGCATTTTTATGACAATAAATCCCGCTCCAATCCGGGCCTCTATGTCTAATTCGTTTAGCCATCTCTAAAAGCTGAGGTCTTAAATTATCTGAGGATGATTTTAAATCAAAAGCACAAACTATACCGCACATATATAAATTTTAAATCAAAAGTATAAATTTTTAGTTTAAAATATTAAAAAAAAAGGTGTATGGTTTAAAATATCAATTATAATTCAATTTTTTTTAATAAATTTTAATTATTGATTTGAAATTATATGGAATAAGTAAATATTATTAAGTCTATAAACGATTGCTGTAAACAATATTTCCATCTAAAATAGTAGCTACTACTTTAGTTTTTGGAATTTGTTTTTCTTCAACCTTCATGATATTACGATCAAGTATTACAAAATCGGCCATTTTACCTGGCTCGATACTTCCTTTTTCATTTTCTTCAAAATTAGAATGCGCAGCCCAAGCCGTCATGCCCATTAAAGCTTCATATCGAGATAGAGAATTTTCACTTTGAAATCCACCATAAGGAATTCCTGTTAAATCTTTTCTTGCAACAGCAGCATAAAAAGTATGAAACGGATTAATTTTTTCAACAGGAAAATCAGTTCCTAAAGCAAGAATTCCTGACCAATCTAGTAATTTTTTATAAGCATAACCACCTTCTTTAAGTCTTTTAAGCCCTAAACGTTCATCTGCCCAATACATATCACTAGTAGCATGAGTTGGTTGTACTGAGGGGATTATTTTTGAATTAAACATTTGGAAATCTTCAGAAGAAATAATTTGAGAATGTTCAATTCTCCAGCGCGGATCATCTATATTACCTAAAACTTCATTGTAAATTTTTAAAATTGAATGATTAGCTTCATCACCTATTGCATGCGTGTTCATCTGAAAATTAGTTAATGCAATGATTTTTGCTAAACTATCCATCGACTCATATGAAGTTATAAATTTACCTATATGATCCACCTTATCACTGTAGGAACTTTTTAATGCAGCACCTCTTGATCCAAGCGCTCCATCTGCATAAACCTTTACTGACCTAACATTTAATTTGTCCGTCTTTAAAACACCTCTATTCAAAAAATAGTTCAAATCATCTTTATCATTCGATATCATCGCATAAACTCTCATTTTAAGAGTGTTAGATTTATGTAAACTGTCAATTAATAAGATATTATCTTTTGAAAGTCCAGCCTCATCAATAGTTGTTAATCCATATTCAAAACTTTTTTCTTCTGCAATCATAAGGGCTTTAATCCTATCTTCAAGGCTAGGACTAGGTAAAGACTTCTTAACCAAATTCATAGGGCTATCTATTAATATTCCTGTTGGCTTTCCATTTTTTAAAACAACCGTACCTCCCGGAACTTGTGTTGAAGAATTAATACCCGAAATATCTAAAGTTTTTTGATTGACTAAATAAGCATGACCATCTACACGTTCTAGAACAACCGGAATATCAGGAAAAAGTATATCTAATTCTTTTTTATTGGGAAAGTTCTTTAATTTCCAATCGTTTTGGTCCCAATATCTTCCATAAATAATTTTTGGATTGTTTTCTGATGCAAATTTTTTAACCTTTTCAATAACTTCATTAAAACTCTTAGTGCCTCGTAAATTGATTTGCTGACTTTCTAGACCATATTGTAAAAAATGACAATGAGCATCAATTAAACCAGGAATAATTGTCAAGCCATGAGCATCAACAGTACTTTTAGGATTGTATTTATTTTTTAAATCCTCCCCTCCTACTTCAACAAAAACACCATCTTTAACTACAAAAGCTGTTGCTTCGTCAAAAGTTTCATTAGCTGTATAAATTTTTGCATTATGAACTAATAAATCAACTTTTTCACCACAAGAAATAATTAGAAAAAATAAGAAAAAATAAGAAACTTTTTGCATGAGTATTATTAATAATAAGTTGCTAAATTTAATCCAAATACTTGGAGGTTAAAAATTTTTTTACACACAAATTAAAATGTTAGGTTAAAACTATACCTGATTCCGGCCAAAATTAAATTTTGATTTAACAAGTAATAATCCCATTGACTGATAGAATTCCCAATGTTAAGCTGAGCTCGCAAGTAAGTTTGCCATTTAGATGCTAACTTATAATTTATTTCAGCTTTGATTTGAGATATTGGAGATAGAATTTTTAATTCAGTTGGACTGTTTTCAGGTAATTGATTTAAAAAAACCCGTTTATAAGCTGACGGTCTTTCCCCTATATGCCTAGTCAACATATTTATTCTTAATTTATCAGCAATTTTTATATCTAATGTTAGCTTGCCTTCAAAATTGGGAAGATTCCAAGGATGTGAAATTTTATCTATCTCATAGTTAAATTGCCATAATGAAATTTTAAAAAAGTTTTCTTTACCGAAATTAATAGATGTTTCACTAAAAAATCCATATTGAATAGTTTCATCATACACCAAACCGTATGAATTAGCTAATCTATAACCTTGATTACTTATTGACGGATCATAAGCATAACGTTTAAATAAAGGTGAATTCAATTGTTTTTTAAAATGTAAACCAATATTTAAATCAAGACCTGAATCAAAAGATGATTTAAATCCTATTCTTCCAATATATAGATTTTGAGTTGGAATTAAGTTTAATGTAGGAGCTACATAAGGATTTAAATTTGAAATAGCAGAATAATCATTTATTTCTACCCCCCCTTTTAATGTTAGATATGGTTGGAATTTTGAGCCATTTAAACCGTATGAAATCATTATTTTTGGGCTTATTGAAATCTCAGGTGTTAATTTATTAGACTGTTTTAAAAGGTAATTAATTGTTCCTCCAACTTGATATTTCAATTTATCTTCGACATTACTTAATTGAATTGATGTTTCAAACTTTGTATAAAAAGATTTAATTTTTTTTCTATCGAAATAATCTTGATTAAAAAATGTGTTTACATATGAAACTTTTGGAACTACTAAAAGGTTCATTCTGAAAATTGGAATTAACATATCAGTTTTAAAATCTATCACCTCTTCTTTTGAATCAAAACTATCATTAAGAAACTTGACAGTTAATGATGCTCCTTTTAAAAAACTATTATAAAATTTCCAATTAGATAATACGTTGATAGTACTTCTTCCTTGATCACTAATTATTTTTCCAAGCAACAAAGGATCTGATAATTTAGAGGAATCATCATAAATACCATAATAATTAATACTATGATGATTGAAAAAGATTTTATGAACTGTCTCCATTTTTTGAGATGATAAAATATGATCTAACCCAAAAATAAATAGCGATTCATCACTTGAAATTTGAGTTGAATTAACATCTCCATAATTTGTATTTATTATATCCATACCTATACCTTGAGAACGATCAATACTAATATGACTACTAAAATCCAAAGTTAATTGACCTGTATTACCCATTCCAAAATCAAAATGACTATTATAGCTAGATTCATCAATAAAATTTCTTTTTAATGTTAATGGGCTCGCCTTATTTGGCTTAAATGTAGAAACAACAGGTATATCAATTAAATTATAAGTTACGGTCACTTTATCACTTATAAGCAAATCATTAATTGAAATTACAGATCTAATTTTATTAATATTTGTTAGCTCTGGAGCATAAGATTTAGAAACAGTTATTTGCTGAGTTTTTACACTTTCATTAAGATCTTGACAATTAACACCCAAAACAACAAAAAACAATATTAAAAAAAATAAATATTTATTCATTAGTTGGGGTGTTAGATTGAATTGAAGAATTGTCTTCAGACGCTCTTTCTTTAACTTTAAAAAGCAACTCTTTGGCCTCATTAATTATTTCAGGATATTGATCAAAATTTTTAATAAGAGTCTCCAATAAATAAGTTGATTGAAAATAATCATTAAGATTTTTAAAATTTTTAGCCATTAACAAAATACTTCTTGCGCTCCAAATTTGTGAGCTACCATAAACTTTTGATAATTCAGCTATCACATCATTAGATAAATCATATTTTCCCGACTTAGAAAGCTGATAAGCTTTAAAAAATCTAGCCTCTACTGCCAGTATTTTTTTTGGCGAAATTTCTAATTCTTTGAATTTTTTGAATGCTGCAGTAGAATCTTTTTGAATTAATGCAGAACGAGCATAAATCTCAAGTGCATCCCAACGAATATTGGGATCTAAATTCTCTTCATTTAAAACCTCTTCAGATAACAAAATAGATCCTGTATAGTCCTTAATTTTCATGTATATTTTCATCAAATTATAACGAGCAAATTTTTTATTTTCTTCATGTGAAGTAGTTTTTTCTAACCTAATTAATAAAGAAATTAATTTTTCGGTTTGATTTAAATTTTGAAGTGCTAAAACAGCATTAACTAGAGATCTTTCAGTGTATTCATGGTCAGGTAAATTCAAAAGATAATCATAATTAATAATTGCATTGTCCCAATCCTTATTTTGAAAATTTATATCTGCTAGATAGTATTTTAATGTTGTTACGTCACTGTAATCAGGATAACGAATTAGAAAATCCTTAATTTGTCTTTCAGCTTGTCTATTCTTTTTTTCAAAATAAAATTTTTCAGCAGCTTCAAATGCTGAATTAGCAAGATCTCCCTCAGTAAATGAACCAATATTTTGTTTCTGTAACCACTCAGTAAAAACACCAACCTCTCCTAACTCAATAGCAATTTCTTTTAATGTGTTTAATGCCTGTGAAGTGATCCTATCATTTCTATAACGCTTTACAACAAGCTCTAGAACTTGTTGAGCTTTTAGCAGCTGTTCTATGTTATATAAAATCAAGCCCTTATTTAAATAACTTCTACTTATATAATTACTATTTGGGTAACGACTTATTAAATCATCGTATATATTTAATGCAGCTGCATAGTTTTTTAAGGATGCGTATGTTTTAGCTAATTCATATAGAGACTTGTCTACTAAAAAATGGTTTTGATCATCAGAAGTTAAATCAATTAAAACATCAATTTTATTATCAAATTTTTGTAAAAATCCATATGATAATGCTTTTTGAAACTTCGGATAACTTGTGTTTTTATTTGACAAACTAATTGAGATATTATAATTTTCAAGAGCTGACCAATAATTTGAATTTGCAAAGTAACTATCCGCTAAACGCAGGTAGGTATCTAATAAATAGCTTGAATCTGATTCATTGAGCTTTTGTAGTTGTTTTTTAAAACAATCTATTGCCGATGGGTAATTTTCTAGTTTAAAATATGAATAACCTATTTCATACCAGAAGTTTTCATGCATTTTTAAGTCATTTTGAGTGATATTTTTATAATACTCTTCATATGACTTTTTAGATCCTGAAAACGAACCTGATTCAAATAAAGATAGACCTTTCCAAAATGAGCTTTTTGCAGTTACCTGATGAATTTTATTGATTTTTATAGACTTATGAAATAATAATTGAGCTGTTAAATAATCCCCAGACCTATAAGAATATATTCCTTTTAGGTATAAAACTTTTTGAAGGGCTATGTCGTCTTTATAATCACCTCCAGACTCTAGTATTGATATAGCTGCATCATAATTACCCCCTTGGGTGTATGATGAAACTAATATAGATTCTACATCTTTAACCTGATCATTTTTAGGAAATAAATTTAAAAAACGAACCATTACTTTTTGAGAAGAATCAAAGGGATTGCCTGATTCATAACTCAATTTGGCATATTGTAATAATGCGTCTTCTGAAATTTTTAAATCATAATTCATTTCTGAAGCTATTTTAAAAGCACTTAACGCCTCAATCTTTTTATTTACCTTGAGATAGCTGTCTCCAAGATGGTAATACGCATTTTGTGATAATGAATTTGATTTATTTATAATCTTTTTAAACTGATCTATTGAATTTAGATAATCTCCTGTAATATAGTATGCATATCCTAATTGATAAAAATCATCATTAGACCATTTACCTTTTTTACCTTTATAATTTTGTAAATAAATTAAAGCCTCATTATATTTTTTTAAATTAAAAAAACTTTCTCCTATTATTTTAGACAATTCTGATCTAACAGATTCATTAGAATCTACCATTAAATCAGATCCAAGGTCAATAGCCTTCTGAAATCTACCTAACTTATAATTCATATCTACTTGAAAGTAAGCCAAGTCATTTTGCTCAACACTTTTATTAGCTTTCTTAAATTCATCCTCTGCTTTCTCGTAATCATCCAATTGATAAGAAATATGGCCTAAATAATAATATGCATCTGATTCATATTTAGGAATCATTTTAACCTTTTCAAAAAAAGGTTTTGCAGCTTGAAATCTTTTAACATGAAACAATGAGTATCCTTTATTAAAATTAAATTTATTTCTTAGAGATTTGGAAAAATGATTCTCATTCAAATTCCTATACCATTTTAAAGCATATGAGTACTTTTGATTTTCAAAATAAAAATTAGCCAGATCAAATGGAAGTTTACTTCCTAAAGAACTTAAAGGCTTTTGTTCTAAAAAATAAGGTAATTGTTTATCAGAGCCAGTTTGATTGTTCCTTAAAGAAGACAACAAGATTAAATATTCAATAGATTCTTTTTCTTTAAGATTTATTGATAATCTAAATGAGGCTAGAGCATTAGAAAATGCATTATTATGAAATAAATTTTTAGATCTATCAAAAGTGTCAAAATGAAAGTTCTGTGCAAATAAAGCGGAAGTTGTTAAAAAAAATAAATAGGGAAAAATTCTATTATTAGACATATACAAAATTACCATTTTTAACCTGCTTATTTATAACGTTCTATTTAGTAAAAAGGTATATTTTATCAACAATTTTTAGAAAGATTGTACTTAAAAGGTATTTTTACAATATCATATCAATTAAATAAAAAATGGTTGTATTAAATTCGGTCACAATCAGTCAAAGAAATAAAATTATTTTTAAGAATGTTAACTTTAAAATTAATTCTGGAGAATTTGTTTTTTTAATAGGTAAAACAGGAAGTGGAAAGAGTAGTTTAATAAAAACCTTATATGGAGATCTAATTATTAAACAAGGAGACGGAAATGTGGTTGGGTTTAATTTAAAAAAACTTAAAAGTAAAGAAATTCATTTATTAAGAAGGAAAATTGGTGTTGTTTTCCAAGACTTCAAACTTCTTCAAGATATGACAGTTTATGAAAATCTTAATTTTGTTCTTAGAGCTACAGGATGGAAAGATAAACTCAAAATTAAAAATAGAATTCAAGAGGTTTTAGATCTTGTTTCAATAGATATTCCTACAGAAAAATATCCTTTTGAACTTTCTGGTGGAGAACAACAAAGAATTGCAATTGCTAGAGCTCTTTTAAATGAGCCAGAATTAATTATTGCTGATGAGCCAACAGGAAATCTTGATCCAGAAACTAGTCAGACTATAATGCAACTTTTAAAAAAATTGCATGAAGGTGGTATAACAATACTAATGGCTACTCATGATTATAATATGATAATGAAATTTCCTGGTAAAATTTTTCAGTGTGAAGAAGAGGGAATATTTGAAGTTGTTCCGAAAAAAAATTAAACTTTATTAGATACTCTTTTTCTTTGATTTTCATCTAAATATACTTTTCGAAGACGAATAAAATTTGGGGTTACTTCTACATATTCATCAACTTGAATATATTCTAGGGCTTCTTCTAAAGAAAATTTAATTGGAGGAGCAAGCTTTACTTTATCATCGGTACCTGCAGCTCTCACATTTGAAAGTTTTTTTGTTTTAGTAACATTAATAACCATATCATCTCCTCTTGAATTTTCACCTATTACTTGACCAGTATAAACCACCTCATTTGAACCAATGAAAAATTTACCCCTTTCTTGAAGTTTATCAAGAGAATAAGGAATAGCCATTCCATTTTCCATTGAAATCATAGAACCATTGATTCTACTTGGAATATCTCCTTTATAAGGTTGAAACTCCTTAAATCTATGATTCATAATAGCCTCTCCAGCAGTGGCAGTCAACAATTGATTTCTAAGCCCTATGATACCTCTAGAAGGTATAAGAAACTCACAAACCATTCGACTACCTTTAGGAGCCATACTAGTCATTTCTCCTTTTCTAAGTGTAACCATTTCAATTGCCTTACCTGAAACACTTTCAGGTAAATCTATGGTAAGCTCCTCTATAGGCTCATTTTTAACACCATTGATTTCCTTAATAATAACCTGTGGCTGTCCAATTTGAATTTCATAACCCTCTCTTCTCATAGTTTCAATTAAAATAGATAGATGTAACACTCCTCTACCAAAAACTATGAATTTATCAGCTGAATCAGTGAGCTCTAATCTCATAGCGAGGTTTTTCTCTAATTCTTTTTCTAAACGATCCTTAATATGACGAGAAGTTACATATTTTCCATCCTTACCAAAAAATGGTGAATCATTAATAGTAAACAACATACTCATTGTAGGTTCATCTATTTTAATTGTAGGTAAGGCTTCTGGATTATCTATATCAGCAACAGTATCTCCGATTTCAAAGTTTTCTAACCCAACTATTGCGCATAAATCACCTGCAACCACCTCATCTACTTTTTTCCTACCCAGTCCATCAAAAACATGCAATTCTTTAACTTTAGACTTTTCTATTTTACCATGTCGTTTACATAAGCTAACTGACATATTAGAGGATAATATACCGCGTTGAAGTCTACCAATTGCTATTCTACCTGTAAAAGATGAAAAATCTAAAGAAGTAATTAACATTTGTGTGGAACCCTCTAATATATTTGGAGAAGGAACATGTTCCAAGACCATGTCAATTAAAGGAGAAATTGAATCTGTTGGTTTAGACCAATCAGAGCCCATCCAATTATTCTTTGCGGAACCATATACAGTAGGAAAATCCAATTGCCACTCCTCTGCACCTAATTCAAACATCAGATCAAAAACAGCTTCATGGACTTCCTCAGGTGTGCAGTTTTCTTTATCTACTTTATTTATTACAACTAGAGGTTTTAACTTTAAATCAATTGCTTTTTGAAGAACAAATCTCGTCTGAGGCATAGGACCTTCAAAAGCATCTACAAGAAGTAGAACTCCATCTGCCATATTTAAAACTCTTTCAACCTCACCTCCAAAATCTGCGTGACCAGGGGTGTCTATTATATTTATTTTAATTCCTTTGTATTGAACTGAAACATTTTTAGATATAATGGTAATTCCTCTTTCTCTTTCTAAATCATTATTATCCAAAATCAACTCTCCAGTTTCTTGATTATCACGAAACAAAGAACAATGGTGTAATATTTTATCAACTAATGTTGTCTTGCCATGATCAACATGTGCAATAATAGCTATGTTCCTTAATTCTTGCATATTAACTTAAAATTTTGGCAAATATAGTATATTCAAAAGCTAAACAATTTTAAATTTGAGTTTCTTTATCCTGTTAGACAGGCACTATATTTATTGTACATTTGTTTAAAATTTTGCGATGATTAAAAACGTCCCCAAAATAAAACATACTGAAAGTGGACAATTTTTTTTAATTGCTGGCCCATGTGCGATTGAAGATGAAAGTATGGCGCTTACTATTGCTGAAAAAATTAATACTATTAGTGATAATTTAAAAATCCCATACATTTTCAAAGGCAGTTTTAAAAAAGCTAATAGAAGTCGTATTGACAGCTTTACAGGTATTGGTGATGAAAAGGCTTTAAAGATAATATCCAAAGTAGGTGATACTTTCAATATACCCACTTTGACCGATATTCATGAAGTAAGTGACGCTGAAAAAGCATCAAATCATGTTGATGTACTTCAAATTCCTGCTTTCCTTGTAAGACAGACAGATTTAGTCGTTGCTGCTGCAAATACAGGAAAAATAATTAATCTCAAAAAAGGTCAATTCATGAGTCCTGAAAGTATGAAGTTTGCTGTTCAAAAAGTTAAAGATTCTGGAAACTCAAATGCTTGGATTACAGATAGAGGCACACAGTTTGGCTACCAAGATCTTATAGTTGATTATAGAGGAATTCCAATAATGAGGGAAATTGCTCCTACCATATTAGATGTTACACATTCTCTTCAACAACCCAATCAAAATAGCGGAGTAACAGGAGGGCGTCCGCAAGCGATAACTACCCTTGCTAAAGCTGGAATTGCTGTAGGAGTTGATGGTTTGTTCATCGAAACACACTTTGATCCTAAAAACGCAAAAAGTGATGGAGCAAATATGCTTGACATAGAAAATCTTGAACAACTACTTACTAAGTTATCGCATATTCGTAAAGTAATTAACCAACTCTAGTTATAAAATTCTATATTAATTATCTTTGTAGACTTTTATGTTTCATAAAAGGTTCTTTGAAATTTTGGGGTCGACTGGTTTTGACAGCATGTTTAATGAATAAGTAAGCAGGTCGAGCGTTGATACATTAGCTCGTAAATCACATGTTTCACACTTTTAAATGGCGAAAATAACTACGCTCTGGCTGCATAATTAACTGAATTATATTAAGTTAATGCCAAGTTCTGACTAGGTCAGAAAGCTGGATGTCTCATAATAGCCCTTGTTGACGGCGATTAATATAGAGGCACCATAAAAGTCAACATCGAAAAGCGAACGCATTTTTCGTTTTTTTCAATTTCAATATGCTAAGCTTATTGTAGCTTGTTTTTGTTCAGCAATAAGTCTAAAATTATACGAAAACTAAGCTTGTAGAACGCTTGTTTATGGCTTGTTTGGACGAGGGTTCGATTCCCTCCGACTCCACAATAAAATTCCCTAATATATTTATAAACAATATGTTAGGGTTTTTTTATTAGTGTATTTGTGCGATTATTGTACGGCCAGTAATATAAAACCCTAAAAAAATCTGACCCAAGAGCTTAGAAGGAGTAGCTTTTTCATATTCTTAAATGTAAGAAAAATTAAAAATACTATTTCTGGAAATAACATTTATTTAAAAATTCTAAATTAGAGCTGAAATTGTTCGCCTTATTTATTAATATACTATTATGAAAAAACAACTCCTTGGATTCTGGAGTATCTGGAATATGAGTTTCGGATTTCTTGGAATTCAATTCGGTTTTGCTTTACAAGGAGGCTTCATGTCTCGAATTTTTCAAACATTAGGTGCTGATAAGGAAGCTATCCCACTTTTGTGGATTGCAGCGCCTTTAACAGGATTACTCGTACAACCTATAATAGGTTACATGAGTGACAGAACTTGGCACCCTACTTTAGGGCGAAGAAAGCCTTATTTTTTAATAGGAGCTATATTAAGTTCTATTGTTTTGTTCTTTGTGCCACATTCTCCAGTATTATGGGTAGCAGTAGGTTTTTTATGGATTTTAGATGCTTCCATTAATATTTCAATGGAACCCTTTAGAGCTTTAGTTGCCGACAAACTCCCTGAGTCGCAACGCTCCTATGGATTTGTAGTTCAGACCTTAATTATTGGGATAGGAACTTGGATTGCAAGTAACCTCCCATGGATGGTATCTCATTTGGGTGTTTCAAACTCAGCAGCTTCAGGCATCGTACCAATGTCTGTTAAAGTGGCTTTTGCCATTGGGGCCTTTGTGTTTTTTGCAAGTATTCTTTTTACAATCCTAACAACCTCAGAATATCCCCCAGAAGATATGGAGGCTTTTGAAAAAGAAAAAAACCAAAAAAGTAGATTTGTTAAAGATATTTTAGAAAATATAGGTAAAATGCCTTTGACTATGAAACAACTAGGTGTAATTCAATTTTTCTCTTGGTTTGCATTTTTCACAATGTGGAGTATGGCAAATCCAGCATTGACAGAACACGTTTTTAAAAATGCCGCTCCAATTGAAGAAAACTATGACATGCAATCTCAAACAGGTATAGAATCCTTTGATATAGCAAATACAGCTTTTCAACAATCTTCAAATTTAGTAGGCTCTGCCATGGGTGTTTATGGCTTATCTTCAATGATATTTGCATTGCTGCTCACATTTTACACTTCCAAAAAAATAATCAATAGAAAATATGTTCATATGACTTCTTTGATTCTCGGGGGTATTGGTTTTTTAGCGATGTATTATGCCACGTCAGAAAGTTTAAAATATTGTTTCATTCTTATAGGTTTTGCCTGGGGGAGTATTTTATCAATGCCTTATGCTATGCTTTCAAGTGCTGTTAATCCTTCTAAGATGGGAATGTTTATGGGTATTTTCAATATGTTTATTGTAATTCCTCAGATCATAGCTGCCTTAGGATTTATTAACTTTTTGTCTAATTTATTAGGACCAAAAGCCATTAACGCGATGCTTGTTGCTGGATTTAGTCTAATTATTTCAGGCTTGTGTAATTTTTTAATTACAGATAAAGCGGCCATAAGCTACCAATCTAAATAACTCCAATAAATCAATAAAAGGTACTTTATATTTGACCTTGATGGTGTAATTATTGATACGGCTATATATATTAATTTATAGCATGGAAGAGCATCTAATTCCCCAAAAAGCAAGTGAAGTTTAATTATTTTTTGCAATTAAATTATTATATTGATTTCTTGATCATAAATCAATATAAAATGAAAAAACTTTTCTTAATTACTTTTCTGTTCTCATTTGTCTTTTCAGCTTTTGGACAAAGGAACCCAAATTCTGAATATTGGAACACATTCCATTATAAAGCAAAAGAGGGAAAGGAGCAAAACTTCATCCAAGCTGCCGCAATAAAAACAAAGAAATTTAATACCAGTCCAGATAATCTAATTGTTACTTATAGGATTACTACTGGAGAAAATGCTGGAGTGTACGAAAGAATTATGCCTTTCCAAAGCTCTAAACGTTATGATAGAGATGCTTCAAAAGAATTGAAATATTGGGCTGAGAATGTTGCTCCATATGCTAGCCCTGTGGGTGGTCAACAAATTTGGATTCGTCAGAAATGGGCTGATGTAAACATTGACCCAAATGATCCTCCTTTTAAGCATCTTTTAAAAACCACATATATAGTAAAACCTACCCATCAAAACCATTTTGGTACATTTATGGCAAGAATAGGTAAAATTATGGCTAAAAGAATGCCTGATGCTGGAAGATTAGTTTTGAGACTTTTTTCAGGAGGTCAAAGAAATATGTTCGTTTCTTACATAGCTTTTAATACTTTTGAGCATAATAACCCTAAATTTGATTCCACTTGGGAAGATGATTATAATGAAATTTTTGGTTGGGATAGTTGGAATACTGACACTAAATTATTTGATGAATCCTTAGAAATGATTGTTGGAGAACAGAGAGTTTCTCTTGAACTTGTAGAAGAATTATTACCTAATTAAAATATTAACCCTCCCTAAATACCCTCTAAATTGATTTTAGGGGGTATTTATAATTAAAATAGAGGCTTGGTATTACTTTTATATAAAGTTGTTCAAATTATTGACGTTATTTGATTCGATTGTATTTTTTTAAAGTTTCAACAAGTAAGTCATGCGGGAGAGCGTATGCTTTATTTCCATTAATTCCTTCCATAGTTTCTGCAGCAACCATCGCATTTATAATTGCCTCTTCAACAGCTTGAACAGTTGCTTCAAAGAATGGAGTAATCAAATCATTTGAAAAATTTTCTACCGTTGTCGTTTCATCACGATTAAAAGCACTTTCATTTGCTGTTGAAAAAGCTAAAAAAATATCTCCCGAGCCATTACTCCCTCGACCTCCAACTATTCCAATTCCTAAAGGAACTCTTTGTGCGATTCTCTTTAATTGATGCGGAAGAAATGGAGCATCTGTAGCTACTACAACAATAATAGAGCCGTCTCCTTCTTTTCTTCTTGATTTTGGAGGGGAATTGTACACATAATTTAGGGTGTCTCTTAACTCGAAACCTACTGGAACACCAGCAACGGTAAAATTTCTTTTGCTTCCAAAGTTGGATTGAACAATTACACCAACCGTATAATTTAAATCTTTAACTTTTACAATTCTTGAAGAAGTTCCTGTTCCACCTTTGAACCCTAAACACATCATTCCGGTTCCTCCACCGACATTTCCCTCTGCAATTTTACCGCTTGACGCATTATTTATAGCTTCTAAAACATTTTTTTCTTTTACGTGAAAGCCATAAATATCATTTAAAAATCCGTCATAGGTTTCTGCAACAACTGGATAGGTATACCAAAAATCTTCACCATTATACCAATCTGTGTCTACATACCATTTCAAAACTGCATCTCTAACGACTCCAACGCTATTTGTATTGGTAATCATAATTGGAGTTTCAAGAAACCCTGATTCTGTAACCCAAGTTGTTCCTGTCATTTCACCATTTCCATTTAAACTATACCAATTAGCATATACAGGGCTAAATTTTTTAGATTTCCCTCTCGGAAATATTGCTGTTACACCTGTTCTTACTGGTCCTGTTCCAATAATATTTTCACCACTGCCAGATATAATAGTACTGTAGCCTACTTCAATACCTTTTACATCAGTTATAGCATTATTTATTCCAATAGTACCATTAAATGGAACACCTAAATCTCTTGCTCTTGGCTTTTGTCCAAATGAATGGTAGCAAATGAGCATTATTGTAAAAACAAGGAGTATTCTTTTCATTTTGGCTCGTTTAATATTAAAAGTAATAAAACTAAACTTACTTATATTTACAAAAAATTAAACTCCAATTTAAATTAGTTTAAATCTTATAAATCAAAAAAATACTTTTCATGAGAAGAATATTTTTGTTTTTTTTATTCTCTACTTCAGTTTTTTCACAAATCCAAATTGGATTAGATATTAATGGAGAAGTTGCCGGTGATCAGGCTGGTTTTAGGTTATCTCTTTCCGGTAATGGAATTGTGGTTGCGGTTGGAGCTAATGCAAGTGATGGAACTGCAGGACATGTCAGAGTTTTTGAATATTCAAATAATTCTTGGAATCAATTAGGATCAAATATAGTTGGGGAAGCAACTGGTGATTTTTCTGGTGAATCAGTATCGATTAGTCATAACGGAACTATAGTTGCTATTGGTGCTCCTGGAAACGATGGAAACGGATCAGGCTCTGGTCATGTTAAAGTTTTTGAATATTCAAATAATTCTTGGTCTCAATTAGGGTCAAATATAGATGGAGAAGCAACTGGTGATTCATCTGGTATTAGTATATCCCTTTCTAGTGATGGAACTAAAGTTGCTGTTGGAGCACCCTCTAATGATGGAAATGGATTTAATGCTGGTCATGTTAAAGTTTTTGAATATTCAAATAATTCTTGGAATCAATTAGGGTTAAGTATAGTTGGAGAAGCAGTTGGTGATTTAAGCGGTTTTAATGTCTCCCTTTCTAGTGATGGAACTAAAGTTGCTGTTGGAGCTCCTTTAAATAATGGAAACGGATCAAATTCTGGTAATGTTAGAGTTTTTGAATATTCAAATAATTCTTGGAATCAATTAGGATCAAATATAGTTGGGGAAGCAGCTTATGATTCATCTGGTCAATCAGTATCAATTAATCATGACGGAACTATAGTTGCTATTGGTGCTCCTGGAAACAATGGAAACGGATCAGATTCTGGTCATGTTAAAGTTTTTAAGTATTCAAATAATTCTTGGTCTCAATTAGGGTCAAATATAATTGGTGAAGCGCCTGGTGATATTAGCGGTTTTAGTGTCTCTCTTTCTAGTGATGGAACTAAAGTTGCTGTTGGAGCTCCTTTAAATAATGGAAACGGATCATTTAATGGTCACACTAGAGTTTTTGAATATTCAAATAGTTCTTGGTCTCAAATAGGATCAGAGATAAATGGTAAAGCAGTTGCTGATTTATCCGGATATTCAGTTAGTTTGTCTAGCAATGGAAGAACTAAAGTTGCTGTTGGAGCTCCTTTAAATAATGAAAATACAGGTAACGCTAAAGTTTTTGAATTCAACGCGACCCCTACGGACATTTCTTTATCTTCAATGTCAGTAGATGAAAATGTTACTATAGGAACAACCCTAGGGTCCTTTTTAACAACAGATTCTGATTCAGGAGATACTCATACTTATTCTTTGGTCTCAGGAATAGGGGATATAGATAATTCAAGTTTTATAGTAAGTGGAGCTAATCTTTTAACTAATACTTCTATAGATTACGAGACTAAAACAAGTTATTCTATCAGAATTCAAACAAGTGATGGAACCGATACTTACTCAAAATCATTTACTATATCAGTTAATGATATCAATGAAGATATAGATAACGATGGTATTAATAATGATATAGATAATTGTCCTGCTGTCGCAAATATTGATCAGATCGACACCGATTCTGATGGGAAAGGTGATGTTTGTGAAGATGATGATGATAATGATGGGTTTTTAGACACAAACGATGCTTTTCCATTAGATTCTTCAGAATGGTTAGATACCGACTCAGATGGGGTTGGAAACAATGCTGATACGGATGATGATAATGATAACTATTCAGATGCTGATGAAATTGGTTGTCAAAGTGATCCTTTAGATAGCGGTAGCCTTCCTCCTGATAATGATAATGACTTATTAACTGATTGTATAGATCCTGATGATGATAATGATACTTATTTAGATTCAAACGATGCGTTCCCATTAGATCCAACAGAATGGTTAGACACTGACTCAGACGGAGTGGGGAACAATACTGATACGGATGATGATAATGATATGTATCTCGACACTGATGAGGTAAGCTGTCAATCAGATCCATTAGATAGTAATAGTCTTCCTCTTGATAATGACAATGATTTATCACCTGATTGTTTAGATCTTGATGATGATAATGACAATTATTTAGACACCGAAGACCTATTTCCATTTGATTCTTTAGAATGGGCAGATAATGATTCTGATGGTATTGGAAATAATGCAGATACAGATGATGACAATGACACCTACCCCGATGTAATTGATTTCTTTCCATTTGATCCTTCTGAGTGGTCAGATACAGATTTAGATGGAACGGGTAATAATGCAGATACAGATGATGATAACGATGGGTTTTCTGATTCAGATGAAATTAGTTGCAATACCAACTATTTGGATAGTTTAAGTTTTCCTTTAGATTCAGATGGAGATACTATTGCTGATTGTATAGATGAGGATTCAGATGGAGATGGATTTAAAGATGATCAGATTCTAATCTCCGGAGTGTTAACGCCAAGAAGTAATGGTTTAGAGTCTACTTGGAAAATTGTTAATGCAGAAAGGTTTAATCATGAAATTCAAGTTTATTCTTCAGATGGAATATTAGTTTTTAAATCCTATAATTATAAAAACGATTGGAAAGGAGTTAATATAAATGGTGAAGCTCTCCCCTCGGGTCCTTATTATTATGTAGTAACAATAAGAGGTGTTAAGACTGAAGTGAAAAAAGGATGGCTTTATATTTTTAATTAAATACTATGAAAAAACAACTATTATTACTATTGATTACTTTAAAGTCAATAACAGTGTTTTCACAGGTAAATGAAGATATGATTATGGAGCGATTCAATATGAATGCTTTTAATCCAGCCTTTGTTGGAATTGAAGGGCAAGTATTTTCTTTCAATTCAAGAACCAAATGGCAAGGAATTGATAATGCTCCCAAAACTAGCTATTTTGCTTATAATAGTAATCGTAAAAAAAATCTGGCATTAGGAGCTTCTGTAATTTCAAATAAAGTTTTTATAGATGCAAGAACTCAATATGCGATTGATGCGAGTTATCAACTTCAAATGGAAGATGAAAAACATCTTTATCTAGGGATTAAAGTTGGGGCAACATCTACAAATTCAAATCTTGATGGTTTACAAAGAATTACCAATCAGGCAAATCCATTTCTAACTAAAACACAAAACTCTATTTTTCCTGTTTTTGGTGCTGGAGCCTTATTTAAAACTAATAGTTATTATTTTTCAGCTTCAATACCCAATATCTTAAATCCTAAAAACTTTGTAGATGAAAATTCAATGATTTCATCAGAAAAACCAATCGCTTATCTATTAGGAGGAACCTCATTTAATTTAGAAACTTTTGATGCTGATATTAAACCTTTTATAAGTACAAAATTAAATTCAAACACTCAGAATATTACCCATCTGGGAGTAACTCTAGATTTTAATGATACTTTTGAAGTTGGTGGAGGATATAAAACGAACGGCTTCTCAAACCTATTGTTGATTTACAAAACTAAATTTGGATTAACCATTGCTTATGCATATGATTTTGGAGCAACGCCTGACAAACAAAAAACAATAAAAAATAGAGGAAGTGAGATTTTTTTACAATATAAATTAAACTCTGATAAAAAAATAAGTAATTAATTTATCATTAATTTCAAATTATTCTTTAGCCATGAAAAAAATTATTAAAATTCTAATGTATAGCTTCTTATTACTTATAGGACTTATTATTGTTGGTTTTTCATCACTTTATATAACTAGATTGATTGATAAGACAAATAATTATAATCTTCTGGGAGAAGAAGCTCCATTATTATCCATAAATGGAATTAAATATAGAGACTTAAACAAGAATGGAAAATTAGATATTTATGAAGATAAAAATCAAACTATTAATAATAGAATAGATGATTTAATTTCACAAATGACAATTGAAGAAAAAGCAGGTTCAATGTTTATAACCATGATTGGTGTAGATCAAGACGGAGGACTAATGGAAACTCCTTCTTTTTCTGATCCATTCAGTTTCTTGATGGAATCATCTTCTAAAATGTTACTTATAAAAAAAATGAATCATTTCAATATTCGAGCTGCTCATCCAAAAGAAAGTATGTTAAAATGGTATAATTCAATTCAAAAAATAGGGGAACAAACTCGTTTGGGAATACCTATTACTATTGCATCTGATCCAAGACACGGAGTTAAAAATGAATTCGGAGCATCAATATATACTCCATATTTCTCAAAATGGCCTTCAGCTTTAGGTTTTGGAGCTATAGGAGACTCGTCTTTAGTGAAAGAACATGCAGACATTGTTCGTCAAGAATATAAAGCAATAGGAATCAAATTGGCATTGGGTCCAATGGCAGATATTGCAACCGAACCAAGATGGACTAGAGTTAATGGTACTTTTGGAGAAGACGCAGAAACTAATGCAAGACTCACTGCCGCCTATATCAGAGGAATACAAGGTGATTCTATTGGAAAAAACTCTGTGGCGGCGATGGTAAAACATTTTCCTGGGTCAGGACCTGTAGAAGATGGTAAAGACACTCATTTTCCGCCAGGAAACCAATCATATAAAGGTGGGTATTTTGAGCATCATTTAATTCCTTTTGAAGCTGCATTTGATGCTAATGTTGCCTCTGTAATGCCTTTTTATAGTATTGCTAAAGGAATTACTGGAAAGGACATTGGAGGATCATATAATAAGGAAATAATCACAGGGCTTTTACGTGAACGTTACAACTTTGATGGTATTATCTGTTCCGATTGGGGACTTGTAACAGATATAAAAATTTTAGGAAAACTTTTTAAACCAGCCTCAGCGCATGGAGTTGAGCATTTAACTACAGAAGAGCGATTAGAAAAACTAATCACTGCTGGAGGTGATTTGATTGGAGGGGAATCACTAAGTGTTCTGTTATCTAAGCTTATTTATTCCAAAAAAATAAAAGAGGAGCGAATCGACGAATCTCTTCGTAGAATTATGAGAGAAAAATTTAGATTAGGTCTTTTTGATGACCCTTATCTTGATGAAAAAGGCTTGGCTGTTTTTAACAACCCAGAATCTATTAAAAAAGGAATAGAGGCTCAAAAAAAATCTCTAGTTCTGCTAAAAAATAAAAATAATATTTTGCCGCTAGATCGAAAAACAAAAATTTATCTTCACGGATTTCAAAATATTTCCGAAACAAAATTTAAAGTTACTTCTATAGAAGAAGCTGATATTATTATTGCTAAACTCAAGTCTCCAAAAGGAGAAGGAGTAGAAGCAAAATCTTTAATGCAAAAACTGTTAGAAGGTGGGCGTCTTGATTATACTAAAAAACAATTAGATGAATTAATACCTCTTTTTAAATCAAAACCAACCGTAGTGGTTGTTTCACTTCAACGTCCAGCTGTTCTTACTGAAATTAATAATGCCTGTCATGCTATGATAGCTGATTTTGATGTTTCAGACGACATCATTTTTGAACTTATTTTTGGTGATTTTTCTCCTACTGGAAAACTGCCATTACAATTACCTTCTTCAATGGAATCAGTTTATGAGCAATACGAAGATGTCCCTTTTGATTTGAAAAATGCACTATACCAATATGGTCATGGCCTGACTTATGAATAACACTTTATAGGATTTCTTTTTTGTATGAGGGGGAAAATAAAAAAGCCTCAATACATATTGAGGCTTTTTTAATAATGAATTAGTCTCTTAAGATATCCGGGGCGTTTATTGATTTCAATTTAGATTTAATAGAAGGCAATGTTTGATTATGCATCTTCATTACTTTTGGCATAATATCAGCAAGCATTTTTGTAGCTATCTTTAAACTTTTTTCATGTAATCCTGTTGGCCCATATGTAGTCCTCATTCCTGACCCCGCAGCTCTAATGTGAGATTGAATTGTTGGCGGATTTCTTTCTCCAATCTCTGAACGAGATGAATTTCCTTGAATTTGAGTCTCCAGCTCAATTAAAGTTTTTTCTGCAGCCATTAACTCATTAGATAAAGTACCTGGTTCACTTAAAGATTTATTTGCAGACATTTTATAAGCATTTAGCATTTTTGAGTTTTCACTCATCATCTTATTAGCTATAGCAAGATCACTTTGGAATGCAGAAAATTTATTTCTATAAGAATTATAGACTTCATAATTCGCACCTTTTAAAACTCCATCACGAATTGAGTTTACATCAAAACTAATAGGCCCATCTAATAGTTTATATTTTCCATTGGATTCTAAATATAAACTAGCAATATATTTCCCTGGAACTGCCATTGGACCTCCCCAACTTCTCCATCCTCCACCCTGTCGGCTTGAAACTCTATCTGGGTCAATTGGAGTTGATGTTGCGTGTCGTAAATTCCATGAAATTCTTTGAGTTCCTTTTTTAGCTGGTTGACTTATATTATTGATTATATTTCCACTAGAATCTTTAATATTTAACCATACCAAGGATTTATTTTCATTTTTTTCATCTTCTAAAGCATCCCAGCCTGGAAATGGAATATCAGCACTAATTTTATTTAACTGACTCTCTTCTTTCTTTCTTTTTTGCTGACTCGTTGAAAAATCTCCATTTAAATGATAAGTAAAAACAGCTCCAAAAGTTGGATTTTTAGCAATATAATAATCTGCACCTGTGTTACCTGTATTACTTTTTGGGCTATACCACTTAGCAGGTCTAGGCTTATATAATTTAGCTTCTTTTTTTAAATTATCTGGCGTCATTTCTCTTAATGCGCTATAATCATCAAGCACATAGAAACCTCTACCAAATGAAGCTGCAACTAAATCATTTTCTCTTTTCTGAATCACTAAATCTCTAATACCCATATTAGGTATACCAGGTATTTTATTCCATGTTTTTCCTGAATCCAAAGAAGTATAAACTCCTAATTCAGTCGCAACAAAAAGTAAGTTTTTAACAACTGGATCTTGAACCATCCTCCATATTAGCATCCTATTTGGTAAATTTCCTTTTATTGATTTCCAAGTCAAACCCCTATCTATACTTTTAAAAATATAAGGCCTGAAATCCCCTTCTTTATGATTATCTAAGCTAACATAGACGGTATTTTCATCAAATAAATCAGCTTTAATATCATTCACAAAACTTCTAGAGGGTATACCTAATTTTGTGACTGAAATCTTAGTCCAAACTTCTCCTCCATTTGAAGTAATTTGAATAAATCCATCGTCTGTACCTGCATAAATCAAACCTTCTTTGACTGGTGATTCTGATAAAGAAGTAATAGTGTTATAATTGGACATAGCTCCAACATCCCATGCATTATCCCAGCTTTGTTGACGTCCCATAATAGGCAGAGTTATCCTTTCTTCATTTCTAGTTAAATCTTTAGAAATAGGTACCCAGTCATCTCCTCTATTTTCAGATTTCCACACTCTAGAGGAGGCAAAATAAAGTCTTGATGGCTTATGAGGACTAACCAAAATCGGGGCGTCCCAATTATACCTTTCAAATGGGTCGCCAAGAGCTGGTTGAGGTTGAATCATTACTTGATCACCAGTAGTCAAATCCACTCTATGAAGTCCCCCTTGTTGGGTTTCAGCATATATAATATCATTAAACTCTGGATCAGTTGCAGATTGATGACCATCAGCACCTAAAGTTTTATACCAATGCTTATTACTAATCCCCTCTCTTTCATCTGTAGCTGAAGGACCTCCAGCTGAACCATTATCTTGTGTTCCTCCAAAAATGTGATAAAAAGGTTCATAATTATTAACTGCTACTTTATAAAATTGTGTTAAGGGTAAATTTTTAATATATCTCCAAGTATCAGCCAAATCAAAACTCTCATAAATACCAGCATCTGTTCCTATCATTAAATAATCTGGATCATCATTTTTAAAAACTAAAACATGATTATCAGAATGCTTTTTTTCTTCTTTTAATTGATTAAATGTTTTTCCGCCATCTTCGGATGTTAGAACTCGAACATTCATTAAATATAAACGATCAAATTTATGAGGACTAGCATATAATTCCTGATAATAATGAGGTCCAGTTGCCCCAGAGACCGTATTAGACATTTTTTTCCATGTTTCCCCTTTATTTTCAGATCTAAAAACACCACCTTTTGTTCTATCTAATTCTACAGCAGCATAAACCACATCTGGATTCTGGACAGAAATTGCTAATCCGATTTTACCTTTATTAGACTTTGGTATACCATTATTTAATTTTTTCCAATTATTTCCTCCATCATCTGATCGATATATAGCAGTTCCTGGCCCACCACCCATTAATGCTGCAACGGTTCTATGACGGTCCCATGTAGCAGCATATAAAGTGTTTGGATCTCTTGGGTCAATTAAAATATCTGTAACTCCTGTCCATTCTTTATTTCCTAGAGTCTGAACCCATGTTTTACCACCATTTTCAGTTTTATATAATCCTCTTTCCCCTCCTTTACTCCATAAAGGACCCTGAGCAGCTACCCATACAATATCTGGATCTGTAGGATGAACTATAATTTTTGATATATGTTCAGATTTTTTTAATCCCATATTTTTCCATGTCTTTCCTTCATCATCAGATCTGTAAACACCATCTCCATAGGCAACATGACGACCACCCACATTTTCTCCAGTTCCAAGCCATATAGTTGATGGATTGTTATTATCAATAGTTACACATCCAGTAGAGTATGAAGATTGCTTATCAAACAAAGGGGTCCAAGTTGTTCCTGCGTTTTCAGTTTTCCATAAACCTCCAGAGCCCACAGCAACATACCATGTGTTTTCTTTGTTTGGATGTATTGCTATATCAGCGATTCTACCTGACAAAAAAGCAGGGCCAATATTTCTAAATTTAAATGCTGATAAATCTATCCTATTTGTAGTTTTTGATTCTTGTTTTTTTTGCCCTCTCTTTTTTTGAGCATTTGAAAATGAAGAACTAAACACGAATAAAATACTTAATACTAATAAACTAAGTCTTTTCATTTTATATTTTTTAATTAGTTTTTAATTTTTATTGATATATATCAATAATATAGACTATAACATCAATAAAAGGTTTAATTTTTATTTTATAACTCAATATATAAAATTTTTATGTTTTCTTCATAAAATTGAATATTAGTAAATTGCAATAAAAAATAATTTATTAATCTTTAACTAATGGAAATAATTGTTGAATATTTTGAAAATATCCCTGCACTTCACAGAAGTATAATTTTAGTTGTTGGAATTTCATTTTTTTGGCTATTAGAAGGTGCTTTACCTCTTTTTATTTATAATTATAAAAAATGGAGACATGCTTTGCCAAATTTTTTTTTCACACTAACAACAATCCTTATAAATTTTTCATTGGCATTTTTACTTTTAGCTACTTCTGATTGGGTTGTAAACAATAGATTTGGTTTTTTATATTTATTTGATGGGCTGCCTTTAATCATTGAAGTTTTTATTGCAATTCTATTACTTGACTTTATTGGTGCTTTTCTAGCTCATTACGTTGAACATCGATTTAATCCTTTATGGATGATTCATCTTGTCCATCATTCTGATCATAAAGTTGATACAACTACAGCAAACAGACACCATCCTTTAGAAAGCTTAATCAGGTTTAGTTTTACTTTATTAGGAGTTATAATTGTTGGTGCACCTATAGGATATATAATGCTTTATCAGTCCCTTTCTTTAATTTCTACACAATTTACTCACGCTAACATTAAACTTCCAAAAAGAATTGATAAAATAATAAGCTACATTTTGGTTTCTCCTGATATGCATAAAATACATCATCATTATAGGCTTCCATACACTGATGCTAATTATGGTAATATTTTTTCCATATGGGATAGGATTTTTGGAACTTATATGGATTTGGATAGGGAGAAAATAGTTTATGGGGTAGATGTCTTTCCAGATGAGAAAGAAAATTCTAAAATAAAAGAGTTATTAAAACAGCCTTTTCAAGCCTATAAAAGACCAACAAAATCGAGTGAAATTTAGATATTAGGTAATTTTTCTAATATTTTTATTATATCATCTAATGGATATTCATTTTGTTCACCAGAAATCATATTCTTAAGAGTAAATTTTTCATTTTTGAGTTCTTCATCTCCAATGATTACAACAAAACCAATATCTTTTTTATTAGCATAATTCAGTTGTTTGCTCATTTTAATATCAGAAGGATAAATTTCACATACAACTCCTCTTGATCTTAATTTATTTAAACTACTAAAAACAATATCAGAACCATTAATCCCAAGATTTAAAAACAAGATTTCTGTCTTTATTTTAATATTGGGAGGAAATAAATTAAGTTCATCCAAAACTAGATACAAACGATCAAAACCAAAAGAAATACCAATGCCGCTAACATCTTTCATGCCGAAAGAACTAGTTAAGTCATCATATCGACCTCCTCCACCGATTGATCCCATTTTTACAATTGAAGGCCCATCAACCTCAACAATCATTCCTGTATAATAATTAAGTCCTCTAGCAAGAGTTAAATCAAAAGACAACTTTACAGATTTTAACTCCAACTTATTAAGTGTATTAAAAATAAACCTTAGCTCTTTAACACCTTTTAATCCTTCAGGAATATCCTTAAATAAATATTCTAAATCGAGTAATATTTTATCTGGATTCCCTTTTAAATTAATAATAGGCTTAATTTTTTCTATTGAATAGGCTGTAAAACCTTTTGATATTAGCTCATTTTCAACACCTGTAAATCCAATTTTATCAATTTTATCAACTGCAACAGTGAAATCAATTAATTGATCATCATTACCTATTAATCTTACGATTCCTTCAAGTATTTTTCTATGATTAATTTTTACAGTGATTCCTTCTAATTTAACATCAGAAAAAACTCTGTCATATAGTGAAATCATTTCAATTTCTTGCCATAAGGATCTGTCACCGACTATATCAGCATCACACTGACAAAATTCCTGAAAACGGCCATGCTGTGGCCTGTCAGCTCTCCAAACGTTTTGAATTTGGTATCTTCGAAAAGGAAAAATCAAATCATTTTGATTTCCAGCAACATACCTTGCAAAAGGAACAGTTAAATCATATCGTAAAGCTTTTTCACTTAAAGAATTAGAAAATTCTTTTAAATCATTAATTTCAAGAGAATTTAAATCTACTTTTTTTAATTTATTACCAGAATTAAGGATTTTAAATATTAATCTGTCACCTTCGTCTCCATATTTACCCATCAAAGTTGAAAGTCTCTCAAATGATGGAGTTTCAAGTGGTTCAAACGCAAAAGATTCAAATGCTTTTTGCAAAATCATCTTGAGATAATTACGTTTAGATAATACTTCAGACGAAAAATCTCTTGTACCTTTAGGAGTAGTTGGTTTTAATGACATAATAATTATCTACTATACAAATATCTTACTTTTCACTTGATTTTAAAAGTCTTTCATCATACATAATAAATAGTTGACCTTCGGATATTTGTGAACCCCTTGAAATTAATGAATAAATTTCATCATTTCGTTTAGTCTTAAAATTTTTAGTTGACCTTAATACTGTTATATTATTTGCTTGTAAATTATTTAAAAGCCAAATCTGGCCATCAGAGGAATTTAGGTTGATTGAAGAATCCTTAGACTTAATTATAATAGAATCAATTAAATTTTTATTACACTTAAATAAAAATAGATGAGTTGAACTAATGTTTTCGATAAATTTTACTTTATGTAAAATATCTTCCCAGACTAAATCACTAAATAAATCTAGAATATGGTCAGTGCTATCTGCTGAGTTTAATTTGATTTTGTTCCATTGTTCAGAATCAATAGAATTAGAAGCCAAAAAAAGAGAGAACTCATTACTAAGGGAATCAAATTGTTCTTTTGTTAGTCTAGAATATTTCAATAGTTTATATAAAAAAACCCCATAAAATGGGATTTAAATTTAGTTATTAAAAATTAAGCTTGAGCAGTAATTTCAAATGGAAATTGAATACTAATATCTCTATGAAGACGAATACTAGCCTCATATTTACCAGTTCTTTTAATTGATCTTCCAGGAATACTTATAAATTTCTTATCAATAGATTCACCTTTAGATTCAAAAAAGGCAATTATGTCTTGTGCTGTGATTGATCCAAAAAGACGATCTCCAGTAGACACTTTGGATGAGATTTTCATTTCAATTTTCATTAATTTATCTCCAAATGACTTTGCTTCTTTGATTAATTTTTCTTCTTTAAATTTTCTTTGTTTTAAATTCTCATTCAATACTTTTTTTGCTGACACAGTAGCAAGAATAGCTTTTCCTTGAGGAATTAAAAAATTTCGACCATAACCGTTTTTAACTTCGACTAGGTCATCTTTAAAGCCTACATTTTGAACATCTTCCTTTAATATTATTTGCATGATCTCTGTATTTATTTTAACATATCGGCCACATATGGCATTAAAGCAAGATGACGAGCACGTTTTACAGCAACTGAAACCTTACGTTGATATTTTAATGAAGTTCCTGTTAAACGTCTTGGTAAAATTTTACCCTGTTCATTAACAAACTTTATTAAAAAGCTAGGATCTTTATAATCAACATACTTAATACCTGTTCGCTTAAACCTACAATATTTCTTTTTATTAGAAGTGTCAATGTTAAGAGGGGTTAGGTATCTAATCTCTCCTTCTTTTTTTCCGCTATTTTGTTCTTCAATTTTTGACATAAATTAAGCTTTTATAGTGTTCTTTTTTCTTCTTTTTTCAGCCCATGCTAATGAGTGTTTATCTAACTTTACGGTTAAATATCTCATTATACGTTCATCTCTTCGAAAAGAAACTTCTAATTCATCTATTGTATTACCAGTACCTGTATATTCAAATAAATGATAAAAAGCACTTTTTTTATTTTGAATTGGATAAGATAATTTTTTTAAGCCCCAGTCTTCTTTACTGGTTATGCTTCCACCTTTGGAAATCAGAAATTTTTCATATTTCTGAACTGCTTCCTCTATCTGAGTTTCAGACAGAACGGGATTTAGAATGAAAACAGTTTCATAATGATTCATAATTTTTATTTTAGTCAGCAAAAGTAGTAGAACTCATTGGGATCACCAAGTATTTGCGTTTTTTTTTCTATATTTTTTTTTGATAACATTGCCCTAATACGGATCAACATCTATAATAAATTTGGTGCTTTTAAAAGATGCTATACTCTCAAAGCTTTTTTTTGTTTTTTGCAAAACTTTTTTAAAATGAAGTCTAGATGCTTTGGAATCTAGTTTTATTAGCAGTTGTTTGTGATAATAGTTTCTAACTCTGGCCACTGGAGGATAAACTGGACCTAAAATCTTACCATCAAAAGACTGACTTAAGACATTTAAAAACCAATCGGAGGCTATTGAAAGTATTTCTATGTTTCTGTTTTTTAAAGTTATTCTTATTAATCTAACAAATGGAGGATAAGAATGTGATTTCCTGTCCTTTAACTCTGATTCAATAAAACATTTTATATTATTTTCAATTACATTTTTAATTACTGGATGTTGAGGTTGATATGTTTGAATTAGAACTGTACCCCTTTGATTAGATCTTCCTGATCGACCTGAAACTTGAGTAAGCATCTGAAAACTTCTTTCATAAGATCTAAAATCAGGGAAGTTTATTAAATGATCTGCATTTATAACTCCAACCAACTGAACGTTTTTAAAATCTAATCCCTTTACAACCATTTGAGTTCCAACTAAAATTTTAATTTTTTGTGAAGAGAATGAATTAATAATTCGATCAAAGTCATTTTTACCACGTGTACTATCCCAATCCATTCGAGCTACAGCAACATTTGGAAAAAGATCATGAAGTTGTTTTTCGATTTGTTGAGTTCCAGTGCCTTTAGTAACTATATTAGGGGAACCACAAGAATGACAAATAATAGGAATAGGTACATTATACCCACAATAATGACACTGTAACTTCCCGCTATTCTTATGATGAGTCAATGTTACATCACATTGAACACATTGAGGCATATGTCCACAGGTTAAGCATTCTAAAATTGGAGCATAACCTCTCCTGTTCTGAAATAAGATTACTTGTTTGCCTAATTCTAAGGTGTCAGAGATTGATTCAATTAAATCAATAGATAAATCACCCTTAACGCGTTTCTTTCTATACGCTTCTTTTAAATCTATGGTTTTAATTTCAGGCAATTGAACACCTCCAAACCTGTTATTTAAATATACAACACCATACTTTTTATATTTAACATTAATTAAAGTTTCTAAACTTGGTGTGGCAGATCCTAAAATGACTTTTGAATTTGAAATATTAGATAAATAAATAGATGCATCTCTTGCATGGTATCTTGGAGCTGGATCAAATTGTTTATAAGATATTTCATGCTCTTCATCTACAATTATGAGATCAAGCTTGTTAAAAGGTAGAAAAAGTGATGACCTAGCCCCAATAATAATTTTTGCATTTTCAGCTCCTTCATAAACATTCCTCCAGACCTCTGTTCGTTCGTTTAAATTAAATTTAGAATGATAAACTTGAACTAAGTTTCCGAAATAAGCCTGAAACCTAACAAGCATTTGAGAAGTAATCGAAATTTCTGGAAGCAAAAATAAAACCTGACCACCTTTATCAATAAGCTCTTTAATATATTTCATATAAACAGCTGTTTTTCCTGAAGAAGTAACTCCTTGAAGAAGGACTACATTTTTATTATTTAATTCTTTTTTTAATAAAATAAAGGCCTCATTTTGTTCATTAGAAAGTTTTTGAAGAGATTTTTTAGTCTTTCCTTTATATCTAAGTCTTTCTATTTGAACATTTTTTTTCTCAATTATATGTTTTTTCAAAAGAGCTGTTGAAATTGAACTAGATGTATTTGACTTATCAAATACAGTTTTGGCATTTATCCATTGATTTTTGTTATTCCCTAAAGCAAATAAAGACATAACAAAATCCATCTGCTTAGGAGATCTATTTAAAGACTTAAATAGATTTTCAAGTGTTTTAGATTCAATTATTTTTTGATTTATACGAAAAACTCTCTCTGTTTTTGGCTTGTATTTTTCTTGAATATTTTGATGAATGATTATAGCTCCCATTCTAACTAAAGGCTGAAGTAATTTAATAGCATTTCTTTTTCCCGAAATCTTTATAACATTTTCTATTTTTAAAACTGATTTTTCTAATGCCTCATAGATCAAATACTCTTCATCTGAAAGAATTGTTTTATCAATAGAAACATCTGGGTTTTTAACAATATTAGTTTTACTCTCCAAAAGCAAAGTTGCAGGTATTGAAGCTCTTATTACAGATCCAACAGAACATTGATAATAATCAGCTATCCATTCCCAAAATTCAATTTGAGAAGGATAAACACATGGCTTTTCATCTAAAATTGATTCTATAAATTTTGCTTCATAGGCCTGTGGAGACACCTCGTGTTTACGAACAACTATTCCTGTATAAATTTTTGATTTACCAAAAGGAACTGCGACTCTAAAACCTGAAGATAAAATTTTAAACTCTTCATTAGTTACTGAATAAGTGAAAGGTTTGGGCAAAGCCAATGGTAAATAAACATCAACAAAAAAATGCATATTCAAAACTAATGAAAGTTCATGTCTTATTCTTTTTTTGGAACTTCATTTTTTAATCTCATAAGAGTTGCGTTTAATTCAAACCCCAAAAGAAGCACATTTGAATTCAACCATATATAGAGCATAAAAATTAATAATGCTCCAATTGAACCATATAATTGATTATAAGTAGAAAAATTTTCAATATAAATCCCAAAAACCCATGTTGTAAGCATTATCAATAAAGTTGTCATCAATGCTCCTGGAGAGAAAAATTTTAACTTTCTTCCCTCAATAGTTCCAAAGAAATATAAAATAGAAACTGAAAAATATGTAAGTACAATATAAAAAAATGACTGACCAAACCTTATCCAATTTACAGTGTTTTGAAGAAGCTGTTTAATGTTATTAAATATGTAAATTTCAAAATAAACTGCGACAACAACAGCTATTAATAGAGTGAAAGCTAATAACACTGCCACTCCCATAGAATAAAGATATTGTTTAAAAAAATTTCTTGAAAGTTCAATATGGTAAGACTCTTCAAAACCTGCAAATATTGCACTCACTCCATTAGCCGTAAGAATAACTGATAGTAAAAATACAGAAGACAACAACCCTCCTCTTGGCTTATTCTGAATATCTTGAAAAATTGCAGAAAAAAACCCTTGACTGTCATTTGGCAATAATATCTCAATGAAATTCAACAAAATTGAATCAAAATTCTCTATAGGTATAAAGGGAATAAGGTTTAAAACAAATAGAAGAAAAGGAAAAATAGCCATAAAAAAACTAAATGATATACTTCCAGCTCTAGCTGTTAGAGCACCTTTTACAATTCCCAAAAAATACATCTCAATTAAATCAAAAAAAGAAAACCCATTAAAACCAGGCAATTTAATAGAATCTATAAATTCTATTATTGATTTTAATACAGGAATATTTTTAAGTCTGTCTCTCAAAATGATTTTTTTTCAATTCAAATATAGTATGGAATTATATATTTTAAATGTGTTAATTATTTTATCTACATTATTTTTACACTATGGAGATTATTTTATTGACAATAAATAATATTAAAGATCATAATATAAAAAAATTGTTAGATGATTTTGAGCTAAGAATAAAGCATTCTATAAAATTTTCGACTATTATTATTTCTGATAATAAAAACACAAAGAACTTTCCTCCCAAAGAGAAAAAGAAAAAGAAGGAGTATTGATTCAAAAAGAATTGAAAAAATTTATCAAGCTCATGTTATTTTAAAAAATGAAAAATATCAACACACATAAAATGACTTTTGTTTTTGCTACTAATAATCAAAATAAAATCAGAGAAATAAAAACTTTTATTCCAAAGTCGATTAAGATTTTAAGTTTGCATGATATTGGATGCTTTGAAGAAATTAAAGAAGCAGGGAAAACAATTTCTGAAAACGCATTGATTAAATCAAAATATGTAAAAATTAATTACGGATATAATTGTTTTTCAGATGACACAGGACTTGAAATTGATTACCTAAATGGTGAACCCGGTGTTTTTTCTGCTCGTTATGCTGGTAAACCTATAAATTCAGAAAAAAATATTGATTTAGTTTTAAAAAAAATGAAATCACAAATCAATCGATCTGCACGGTTCAGAACCTGTATATCATTAATTCTAGGCAATAATCATAAAATATTTGAGGGAATTGTCAAGGGTAAAATTTTAAATTCACGGAAAGGAAGTGATGGATTTGGTTATGATTCTATTTTTAAACCTAATGTTTCAGACAAGACTTTTGCAGAGTTAAGTGTAAAGGAAAAAAATAAAATAAGTCATCGAGGAATTGCTTTAAAAAAACTAATTAATTATTTAATAAAACTAAATCTCTAAAAATTTAGATGTAAAGACCTTTATATTTGTATGGATCTTAACTATTTTCGCTATAATCAATGAAGTATTTTTTTTATTTAATAGTTTTTATAAGCTATGTTTCATTAGAAGCTCAAGAGCAATCCAAACTTGTTAAAGGATTAGTTGAAAATGAGATTACCGAAGCTCCAATGCGAAGTGTACACGTTATTAATTTAACGCGTGTAATAGGAACAATTACAAATCAAAAAGGTGAATTTGAAATTGAAGCATTCGTTAATGATACACTATATTTTTCTTATGTAGGTTATAAGCCATTAAAAATTTCAGTAACAGGTGATATGATAAAATTCGGCAACTCAAAATTTAGATTAACAGGTTTAGCTTTTGCATTGGAAGAAATTATTTTACGTCCATATGAACTTACAGGTTATTTAGAAATTGATGTGAAAAAAGTACCTATCAATTCTTCAAGAAGATATAGCATCTCAGGTCTTTCAAATTCAGGTTATGAAGCAGGTAATAGAAATAAGGGAGCTATTAGTAGAGCTCTAGGGGCTTTATTTAATCCTGCAGATTTCCTTCATAATCTTTTTGGAAAAAACCCAAAACAATTAAGAAAATTAAAGCAAATGAGAGCAGATGATGAAATTAAAAACTTGCTAGTCTCTAAATTTGATAGAGAAGTTTTGGTTCAACTACTTGGGATTAAAAAAATTGATTTAGAAGAAATTATTCGAAATTGTAATTATTCTGATTTATTCATAAAAGAATCTAATGATTTACAAATCTTGGAAGCGATTAGTTCGTGTTATGAGGAATTTAGAATAATGCAAGGAACTCAATAATTTACTTATAAATTAAAAGAAATGTATCTTTGCAAATCAATTTATATTAAAAAATGTTGCTAACAGTATTAAATGCGATTTCTCCTATTGATGGGAGGTATAGATCTAAAACAAAAGTTCTGTCGAATTTTTTTTCTGAAGAGGCTTTAATTAAATATAGGGTTCAAATTGAAATAGAGTACTTTATTTCACTTTGTAAATTACCATTACCTCAATTATCTAAATTTAACCATTCGTTATTCGAAGATCTTCAAACTATATATAAGCATTTCAGCACTGATGATGCTATAGCAATTAAAGAAATTGAAAAAAAAACCAATCATGATGTAAAAGCAGTTGAATACTTTATAAAACAAGAGTTTGATAAGCTTGATTTACAAGATTATAAAGAATTTATACATTTTGGTTTGACCTCACAAGACATAAATAATACTGCTATTCCTTTATCCATAAAAGAAGCAATTAAGAAAGTTTATCTGCCTGAATTAGAAGAAGTGTTAACTAAAATGTCTTTGCTGTCAGAAGATTTTAAAGATATACCGATTCTTGCAAGAACCCATGGTCAACCTGCCTCTCCGTCAAGATTAGGAAAAGAGTTTATGGTGTTTATTGAACGAATTAAAAATCAAAAAGTGTTTCTTTTACAAGTACCACATTCAGCTAAATTTGGAGGTGCAACTGGTAATTTTAATGCCCATAATTTAGCATTTCCAAAAATAGATTGGAAAAAATTTAGCACTAATTTTGTTGAAATAAACCTTGGTTTAAAACACTCATTTCCAACAACTCAAATTGAACATTATGATTCATTTGCTGCTCTTTGTGATTCCTTAAGGAGAATTAATACAATTTTAATTGACTTTAATCGCGATATTTGGTCATATATTTCAATGGATTATTTTAAACAAAAAATCAATGATGGTGAAATAGGTTCTTCAGCTATGCCACATAAAATTAATCCTATAGATTTTGAGAATTCGGAGGGAAACTTAGGTCTTGCTAATGCAACCTTTAGTTTTTTTTCAGAGAAACTCCCAATTTCAAGACTTCAACGTGATTTAACTGACAGTACTGTTTTAAGAAATATTGGTGTTCCTTTAGGTCATACAATTATTGCCCTTAAATCCACATTTATAGGATTATCAAAACTTTTGATTAATACTGAAAAAATTATTCAGGATTTAGATAATAACTGGGCTGTTATAGCAGAAGGTGTTCAAACAATTTTAAGAAGAGAAGGATATCCCAATGCTTACGAAGCTTTAAAAGATTTAACAAGAACTAATGAGAAAATAACTAAAGAAAGTATGTCTAATTTTATAGATAGTTTGGATATAAACAATTCTGTTAAAAAAGAACTTAAAGCAATTAGTCCGTTTAATTACACGGGAATATAAATCAATGAAATTTTTAAAACACACATTAGTCTTAATTTTATTTATCAATTTTGGATGTACAAAAGACAGAGATGATAGTATAATTGAATTAAGTGATGATCTTGAAATTAGTGATTTTATATGGAAAGGTTTAAATGATTTTTATTACTGGCAAGCTGATGTTATAAATCTTGCTGATAGTATGATTGAAAATCAAAACACATATACTCAGTTTATATCCCAAAACTCCAATCCTGAATCATTTTTTGATCTATTATTATATTCAGCAGATAGATTTAGCTGGATAGTTGATGATTATGTTGCACTAGAAAACTCCTTACAGGGAATTGTAGCATCTAATGGATTAGAGTTTGGTCTAACTCGCCAATGTAGTGGGTGTGAAGAATTAGTTGCTTATGTAAAGTATGTTCACCCAGAATCCGATGCATCAGTAAAAAATATTCTAAGAGGAGATTTCTTTACTGTAGTTAACGGTTTTAATTTAACAGTTAGTAATTATATAGATTTATTGTTTGGTGATGCAATGACCTATACTATTAGTCTTTCTACATATGATAATGGGAGCTTTAGTCCTACCGGCCGAGATATTACACTAACCAAAGAGGAGAATTTTGAAAAAAATCCGGTGCATATTTTTAAAACAATTGAATCTGGATCAAATAAAATTGGATATTTAATGTATAATCAATTTGTATCAAATTACAATGATGAATTAAATGATGTTTTTGCCGGTTTTAAATCTGAAAACATAACAGATCTAGTTCTAGACTTAAGATATAACAGAGGGGGCTCAATTAATAATTGTATTGTTTTATCTAGCCTAATAACTGGTCAGTTTACCGGTGAAGTTTTCTCAAAACAAAATTGGAATGCTAAACTTAATGAGTATTGGAATGAAAAAGATCCGGAATCTTTGATTGATTATTTTGTAGGTTCACTATCTAACGGTATGGCTTTGAACAGTCTTAATATGGAAAGGCTTTATGTTTTAACAACTAGTGAGAGTGCTTCTGCAAGTGAGCTATTAATTAATGGCTTAGCTTCACACATAGAGGTAATTCAAATCGGAGATACAACTACCGGTAAAAATGTAGGTTCAATAACTATTTATGACTATATAGATAATGATGGTAATAAGAATCCAAATCATAAATATGCAATGCAGCCAATTGTTTTGGCAATTGCTAATAGTGCCGGATTCTCTGACTATACTGATGGATTAATCCCTGATTATAATCTTAAGGAAAGTGTTTCACAATTAGGTGTTTTAGGAAGTCCTGGAGAATCACTATTTTCAACAACTATAAATTTAATCAATGGTAATGGACGATTATCTTTTATCCAAGATAATCTAATTGAAAATAGAATAATTGATCCTGAAATGGAAAATGAACAAAGATTATTTTTAGAAATTCCTGATTTTAAAATAATTAAAAAATAGTCATATTCACTCATATTTTTCTTAACTCCAAGTTTTGTTCTACAGAACAAATTTATTAATCATACTCAATCTAGATTTATGTTGGTTAAGATTTGCAAAAATCATTGATTTAATTTATTATTTTTTATATTCCCGCTCAGTGACTACACCCTCTGAAACCCTTATAAAAAATGAGTTTGAGAAATGCTTTGTAAGACCTTTGTAAGAGATTCCATCTATTTAGTCAAATACATCTTTCTTCTTGAGTATAAGTCATAAAACTCATCATCTTTAAGATTGTCAATAAATAAAATACTCTCTCCTGTACTTTTCATTTCAGGACCTAACTGCTTATTTACATTAGGAAATTTATTAAAGGAAAAAACGGGTTGTTTTATAGCATAACCTTTTAAAATCGGATTGAATTTAAAATCGCTTACTTTTTTGTCTCCCAACATGATTTTAGTAGCATAATTAACATAGGGCTCATTATAAGCTTTTGATATGAAAGGGACAGTTCTTGATGCTCTGGGATTAGCTTCAATTACATATACTTTATCATTTTTAATTGCAAATTGAATATTAATCAATCCTTTTGTTTTTAATGCTAATGCAATTTTATGAGTATGATCTTTTATTTGTTGCAAAACATATTCTCCTATATTAAAAGGAGGTAAAGTGGCATTAGAATCTCCTGAGTGAATACCACATGGCTCAATATGTTCCATTATTCCAATAATATAAACATCTTCTCCATCAGATATTGCATCAGCTTCAGCTTCTATAGCACCTTCAAGATAATGATCTAATAAAAGTTTATTATTGGGAATTTTTCTTAACAAATCAACTACATGAGCTTCTAAATCTTCTTTATTTATTACAATCTTCATTCCTTGACCACCTAGGACATATGATGGTCTAACTAAAATAGGAAAATCAAGTATTTCAGTTAATTTAATTGCATCTTCTGCAGTTTCAGCAACTCCAAAATCAGGATATGGTATATTATTTTCTTTTAAAAGGGTTGAAAAACTACCTCTATCCTCAGCTAAATCAAGTGATTTATAAGTTGTTCCAATTATTTTAATACCGTAACGATCTAGCTTCTCAGCTAATTTTAATGCCGTTTGTCCCCCTAACTGAACAATTACACCATACGGTTTTTCATGCCTGATAATATCATATATATGCTCCCAAAAAACAGGCTCAAAGTAGAGTTTGTCAGCTACATCAAAATCTGTTGATACAGTTTCTGGATTACAATTAATCATTATGGTTTCATAACCAACTTCGCTTGAGGCTAAAACACCATGAACGCAACAATAGTCAAATTCAATACCCTGACCAATACGATTCGGTCCTGAACCGAGAACAACAATTTTCTTACGATCACTCACCAAACTTTCATTAACGCTAAATGCCTTTTTTGAATCGGTAATTTGCATTTTTTCTTCAAAAGTCGAATAATAGTATGGTGTTTGAGCTGCAAATTCAGCTGCACATGTGTCAACCAACTTATAGACACGTTGTATCCCTAACTTATCACGCTTTTTATAAACCTGGCTTTCTAAACAATTTAACATGTGAGCAATTTGACGATCAGCAAAACCTTTCTGTTTAGCTTCTAGCATTATGGATGATGAAATTGTTTCTATTGAATAATTTGAAATTTCGCATTCTAACTTGAATAATTCTTCATACTGCTTTAAGAACCACATATCAATTTTAGTAATATCATGAATTGTGGTAAGTGGAATACCTATTTGTATTGCATCATAAATAACAAAAACTCTATCCCAACTAGCGTTTTTTAATTTATATAAAATTTGATCATAATCAGTATAACCTTTTCCATCTGCACCTAATCCATTTCTTTTAATCTCTAATGATTGAGTAGCTTTGTGAAGAGCTTCTTGAAAAGATCTGCCGATTCCCATAACCTCACCTACAGATTTCATTTGTAAACCAAGTGTGCGATCAGACCCTTCGAACTTATCAAAGTTCCAACGTGGAATTTTAACGATAACGTAATCTAAAGTTGGCTCAAATAAAGCTGATGTAGATTTTGTTATTTGATTTTCTAATTCATCTAAAGCGTATCCAATAGCTAGTTTAGTAGCTATTTTTGCAATTGGATAACCAGATGCTTTGGATGCTAATGCTGAAGAACGAGAGACTCTTGGGTTTATTTCTATTGCAATGATTTCCTCTTTTTCATCAGGACTAACAGCAAATTGAACATTACAACCTCCTGCAAAATCCCCAATACTTCTCATCATCTTGATGGCCATATCTCTCATTCTTTGAAAGGTATGATCAGAAAGAGTCATTGCGGGAGCAACTGTTATTGAATCTCCCGTATGAATACCCATTGGATCCATATTTTCTATAGTACAAATAATTACTACATTATCATTTTTATCCCTTAATAATTCTAATTCATATTCTTTCCAGCCTAATAAAGCTTTATCAATGAGCACTTCATGAATTGGTGATGCTTCTAATCCACGAGTAAGTAGTTCGCTAAAGTCTTGTTTATTACGAACAAGTGAAGCTCCAGTTCCTCCAAGTGTAAATGATGGTCTAATTACTAAAGGAAAATTAAATTTTTGGGCAATTTCTTTACCTTTTAAAAAGGAATTAGCAGTTTCAGATGGAGCCACAGGAATATTAATTTTTTTCAACAATTGTTTAAACTGTTCCCGATCCTCTGTAATTTGAATTGCATCTATATCTACGCCTATAATTTCTACATCAAAATCTTTCCACACATCCTTGTCATCAGCTTCTATACATAGATTCAGAGCAGTTTGACCTCCCATGGTTGGCAATACAGCGTCAACCTTATGTCTTTTTAAAATTTCAATTATAGATTTAGTTGTTAACGGTTTTAAGTATACGTGATCCGCCATTGATGGATCAGTCATTATAGTTGCAGGGTTAGAATTGATCAAAATAGTTTCAATTCCATCTTCTCTAAGTGAACGAAGAGCTTGAGTACCTGAATAATCAAATTCACAGGCTTGACCAATAATTATAGGTCCTGAACCTATTATTAAGACGCTCTTTAATTTATAATTTTTCGGCATTAATCTTTAATTACTTTATAATTCCAATATAAAAAAAAGGTGCTACTTAAAAAAGTAACACCTTAATAAATTATTGATAATGTCAAGCATTATTTTTTATGTCTTGGTTCAGATGAAACAGATATTTTATTTCTTCCTTTTGATCGACGATTTGCTAGGACTTTTCTTCCGCTAGCACTTGCCATTCGCTCACGAAATCCGTGTTTATTACGTCTTTTTCTTTTAGAAGGTTGAAATGTTCTTTTCATATTTAAAACTTTGGGGCAATATGTGCCTGACAAAAGCCGTGCAAATATATAACATCTTTTTATTTAACAAAACCTTTAGTTGATAATTCCAAACCTTTTTTTTTACCTTTGAATATTAAATCAAAATTTATGTTTCCAAAGATTATTAAATTATTATTTGCTTTCTTTTTATTTGTATATGCTATATATCAATTTATAGAAAACTATATTGGAAATGGAATTTTCTGCACATTACTAGGTTGTATGTTTATTCTTTTGTATTTCAAAAATGAAATAATTTTTTTGGCATTTTTGAGACTCAGAAAACAAGATTTTAATGGCACAGAAAAATGGTTAAATAAAATTACTAATCCCAGATCAAGTCTTGTTAAAAAACAGCAAGGATATTTTTTTTACTTACATGGAATCATCACTTCACAAACTAATTTAACAATTGCTGAAAAAAATTTTAAAAAAGCGATTAATTTAGGACTTTCTTTTAATCATGATCTAGCCATGGCTAAAATGAGTTTAGCTGGAATCTCTATGCAGAAAAGACGAAAACGTGAAGCAATTATGTTACTTGCTGAAGCAAAAAAATTAGACCGACAAGGAATGTTAAGTGCACAGATGAAATTGATGCAACAGCAATTAAAAAAAATATAGTTTTTAATCTGAAATAAGTTTAGGTAAATTTTTATTAAACCAATTTGCCTGAGTCAATATGATTGCATGAGAACCTTTGATCTTAATAACAGGTTGCTGTATTGATTGAATTGGAAAAATATTATCTTTTTTCCCGTGAATATGAATAATAGATTCAATTACATCATCCTGTTTCCAATTAACAAGTACATCAATAGCCCAAGCAAGATATTCAGGATCCCTGAGGGATAGGTATTTTTTGTAAAGATCTACCTTAATCTTAATTGAATCACCAAAAACAAAAAGTATTAGATTTTCAATATTTTCTATCCATTGTAGAGGAAAAAGTTTGTGTATTTGCGCATGATTTAACATTCTCATAGGGACTGGTAATTCATTTTTTGATTTTACACTAGAAACAATAATCACTTTTTCACATTTAATTATTTTGGATATTTCTTGTACTAAAACACCTCCTAAAGAGACCCCTAGAAGTATAGGGTCTTTAGATGTTATGTAACGACTCATTCTGTAAGCGTAATCTGAGAATCTTTCATTTTTAATTGGCTGAATCCAAAATAAATATTTAACTGTAAAAGATTTAGGGAATTCCAATAATTCAAAGATTTTAGGACTAGCAGCCATTCCTGGCATAAGGTATATTGTTTTTTTTTCCATATTTTAATACTCAATTACTTTATCGTCAACTATTTTTTTGTAAATTTGAGGCCCTTTAATATTTGATTGTTTTTTAAAAAATAATTCAGGGTTACAATTTTTGACAAACTTAATTAATCCAATATGACAAATATAGTTCTAGAAAACAATGAATTCCTGAGACAATTTGAAACTAAAGTAGATAACACTCTTGCTCGTATTGAATATGCTGAACAAGAAAGAAAAATATTTTTGACAAAAATAATTATACCCAATAGTGTTAAGGATAAAAATTTTGAAGAAAAATTTATACGTTGTGTTTTAGAAGTTTTATCAGAAAGGAACATGAAAGTAGTACCTACTTCTCCAAAAATTGCTGGTTTTGTTCGTAGAAATAAATCATATAAATCTCTTCTTCCAGTAGGTATAAAGCTATAATTCTGTGTATCTTACATACCCTTCATTATCTATTTTATCAAGCCTTACAGCCTTTATTTGATTTATTAAACTCGGATCCCAAGGAACTCTAACTTTTACGTAGTTATCTGAAAAACCATGTATATATCCTTTTTTATTCTCACCCTCTAACAATATACTTGTATTTTTACCAAGCTGAGTTTCATAAAATGCTCTTCTTTTTTTTACTGAAAGGCTTCTGAGTACTTTACTTCTTTTGTTCCGTATATTCACAGGCACAACATTTTTCATTAATGAAGCTTCTGTATTTAATCTTTCTGAATAAGTAAAAACGTGTAAATAACTAATAGGTAAATTATTTAAAAAATTATATGTTTCAATAAAATGCTCATCAGATTCTCCTGGAAAGCCAACAATCACATCAACTCCAATGCAAGCATTTGGTAAATATTTTTTAACCTTCAAAACACGCTCAACATATAAAGGAGTTAAATACCTTCTTTTCATCTTTTTTAATATATAATCACTCCCACTTTGAAGAGGAATATGGAAATGAGGAACAAAAGATTTACTTTTTGATATAAATTTTATAGTTTCATTTTTAAGTAAATTAGGCTCTATAGAAGATATTCTTATTCTTTCGATTGATTTGACATTATCTAATGTTTTTACCATATCCAAAAAGGTGTAGTTATGTTTTTTATTACCATTCTCACCTTTACCGTAATCACCAATATTGACTCCAGTTAATACAATTTCTTTAATTCCATTTGAAGCAATTTTTGCAGCATTTGATACAACATTAGACAAACTATCACTTCTTGATACTCCTCTAGCTCTAGGTATTGTACAATAAGTACATTTATAATCACATCCATCTTGAACTTTTAAAAAAGATCTTGTCCTATCGTTTAATGAAAAACTACTAACATAATTATCTACTTCTTCAATCTCGCAAGAGTGAATTTTACCGTGTTCTATTTTTGTCAAATCGTTCAAGTAATCTGACAGCATAAATTTTTCATTTGCACCCAATACCAAATCAACCCCTTCAACTGACATCAATTCCTCTGGCTGTAACTGAGCATAACAACCTACTGCTGCAACAAATGCGTTATTATTAAGTTTAAGTACTTTTCTAACTAACGCTTTAAATCTTTTATCAGCATTTTCTGTTACAGAACAAGTGTTAATTACATAAATATCAGCAATATCACTAAAGTTAACATGCTCATATTTCTCAAAATTAAAATCACGTGAAATAGTTGCTGTTTCGGAAAAATTAAGCTTACAGCCTAATGTATGAAAAGCTATTCGAGATCGAATGGTACTTTTAATCTTTATATTTGAGGATAAATTAACAGGCAACAAGGGAATAAAAATAATTTTTCAAGGGCAATAAAACCCTATGTTTGAAAAACAAATATATGAAGTAAAAAAATTACTTCTTAAACTTAGAGTATTTGTTTTTAAACTTATCAATTCTTCCGGCAGTATCAACTAATTTTGACTTTCCAGTATAATAAGGGTGAGAAGTTCTGGAAATTTCAAGTTTGACAAGCGGATATTCAACATCATCTAATTTTATAGTTTCTTTTGAATCAACAGTAGATTTGGTAATAAAAACATCTTCATTTGACATGTCTTTAAAAGCGACAAGTCTATAGTTTTCTGGGTGGATATCTGTTCTCATTTTATTTATTTAGAGGATGCAAATTTACTTTTTTTTTTAAAACATACAAAACAGTATCGTTTATTTTAAAATTAAAATAACATATAAAAAACTATCTTGTAATAAATAACAAAGAAAAATGGAAAAATCAACTTCAGAAGAAGCGGATAATAGAGCTGGTTTACAAACAGCAGTTAATTCCGAAATTCAAACATCATCATATGCATTAAACTTTGGAACTATACTTGGGATAGCTTCAGTATTCTTTTCACTAATGCTATTCTTTTTAGATGCTCATTACAAAGGTGACGCCCTCTCTTCGACTGTGCCTCTAATTTTGAGTGTAGGTTTTATAAATTTTGGTATATATCAATTCAAAAATGATAATAATGGTTTTATATCACTTTCACAAGGTCTTAAAGTTGGTGTAGGAATAGCTTTAATTTCAGGAATCATAGGAACACTTTACGGAATCATCTTAACCGAATTTTTGGACCCTCAATTCATGGATAAAACTTTTGAAATTGCTAAACAAAAAATGTTAGATGGAAATCAAGAATTATCTATTGAAGATGCAAATCAAGCAATAGAAATGTCGAAAAAATTTACAACACTTCCAATCAGAATAGCTGGAGGATTACTTGGCTCAATTTTTATTGGTTTTTTAATTTCTCTTATTGGAAGTTTAATTCTAAAGAAGTCAAAGCCTGAATAAGCTTCAATTTTTGTAGATTTGCTACAAATATTTTGCTTTGGATATTTCTGTTGTAGTACCCTTATATAATGAAGAAGAATCTTTAATAGAATTACATCAATGGATTAAATCTAGCCTAGACGCTTCTGGTTATTCTTTTGAACTCATTTTTATTGACGATGGTAGTTTGGATAAATCTTGGAAAATAATAGAGGATTTATCAAATAAAAATAAAAATATTAAAGGAGTGCGTTTTGCTAAAAACTATGGTAAGTCTCAAGCATTGAATGCTGGTTTTAAATTTGCTAAAGGTCAATTTATAGCAACTTTAGATGCTGATTTACAGGATTCACCTGAAGAACTTCCCTCAATGATAGAAAAGTTAAATGAAGAAAATTTAGACTTAGTATCAGGTTGGAAAAAAACAAGATATGACAACTTATTTCTTAAAAATATACCTTCAAAACTTTTTAATTTTGCTGCTAGATTAGTTTCGGGTATTAAATTACATGATTTTAATTGTGGTATCAAAGTTTATAAAAAAAATGTAGTTAAAACTATTGATGTAACTGGGGAAATGCATAGATATATTCCATTTTTAGCATCACAAGCTGGATTTAAAAATATATCTGAAAAACCAGTTAAACATCAAATAAGAAAATATGGTCTAACTAAATTTGGGGCGGAAAGATTTGTTAATGGTTTTCTAGATTTGATCACTCTATGGTTTTTAAATCAATTCGGCAAACGACCGATGCATTTTTTTGGTCTCCTTGGCAGTTTTATGTTTTTTTTAGGTTTTGGGTTCACTATATATCTTGGTGTTGATAAATTGTATTTTAACACCAACTCTAGACTGATAACTGATCGGCCTCAATTTTTTATTGCATTAATTACAATTATTGTTGGTGTGCAATTTTTTATTGCTGGATTTATAGGTGAACTTTTACTACGACAAAAACCTAATCATAAAAATTATATAATTTCTCAAACTACATCAAATGATCGAGATTAAAGAAAAAGCACTAAAATGGTGTAAATTTCCTTTTGATTCTCAAACACAAAAAGATGTCAAAGCGCTTTTTGACTATCCTGATCAATTAGAAGATTCTTTTTATAAAGATTTAGAATTTGGAACTGGGGGCATGAGAGGAATAATGGGAGTTGGAACAAATAGAATTAATAAATATACTTTGGGAAAAGCGGCCCATGGACTTTCATTATATCTTAAAAGCAAGTTTCCTGAAAAAAACATAAAAGTTGTTATAGCTTATGATTGTAGACATAATAGTAAGTTGTTTTCAAAAATAATTTCAAGTATATTATTAGCAAATGACATAGAAGTTTATCTGTTTTCATCGTTAAGAACTACTCCTGAACTATCTTATTCAGTAAGGTATCTTAAAGCAAACTGTGGTATTGTTTTAACTGCATCTCATAACCCTCCAGAGTATAATGGTTTTAAAGTTTATTGGAAAGATGGAGGACAAATAGTTCCTCCATATGACGAAGAGCTGATGGAAAAAATAAATTCAATTAGTTTTAATGAAATTCTTTTTAACGGAACAAATGATAAACTAAATTTAATTGATAAAGAAATAGATGATGCATTCATAGAAACATCTACTCAACTTGCCAAACAAGATGATCTTAAATTAAGAAATATTAAAATAGTATATACTCCTCTCCACGGAACCTCTATAATGTCAATTCCTCAAGTTTTGAAAAAAGCAGGGCATGAATCATTAATAATTATTGATGAACAATCAAAACCTGATGGAAGTTTTCCAACTGTTAAATCTCCAAATCCTGAAGAGCCCGATGCACTTCAAATGGCAATTAATAGAGCAAAAAAAGAAAATGCAGATATTGTAATAGGTACAGATCCTGACTCTGACAGACTTGGAATATCCGTGAAAAATAAACAAGAGGAATTCGTAATACTTAATGGTAACCAAACCATGCTACTAATGGCTCATTTTATATTAAAGAAAAGAAAAGAAAAAGGATTATTAAGTTCCAAAGATTTTATTGCATCTACAATCGTTTCTTCTCCAGTTATGCAAAAAGTAGCAAATAACTTTGGGGTAGAATGTTTGATAACTCTGACTGGATTCAAATGGATTGGTAAAGAAATTGAAGAAAGAAAAGATCAAAATTTTATATTTGGTGGAGAAGAAAGTTTTGGTTATTTGATTGGAGATAAAATCAGAGATAAAGATGCTGTTACTTCTGCTCTATTAATATGTGAAATTGTATCCGTTTTAAAGACAAAAGAAAAAACTCTGTATGATTTTATGATTGAATGTTATAAATTATACGGACCCTATAAGGAACGTCTAATTAGTTATAAACTTGAAGGGTTGAGCGGAGAAATAAAAATAAAGAATATGATGGAAAATTATAGAAACAATCCGCCTAATAAAATTAACAACCAATTTATTATTTCCATTCAAGATTATTTAAACTCAACAAAGACTAATGTTAAAAGTAAAACGGTAAATGATATAAATCTTCCAAAATCAGATGTTATCATATACACTTTAAACGATAATAGTAAAATTGCAATTCGTCCAAGTGGAACAGAACCAAAAATTAAGTTTTACTTTAGTGTCAACAATAAAGATTTTAAAAACAACTGCTGGGAATCGACCGAAGAAGAATTAGATAAAAGAATTGACTCAATCATTTCGGATTTAAATTTATAAAATGGAGTATTTTAGAAAAATATTAAAATATGCAATACCATATAAAGCCTATGCTCTACTAAATGTTTTTTTTAATATTTTATATGCTTTTTTCAGCGCACTATCAATGGTCGCATTTATACCTTTATTAGAGGTTCTTTTTCAGAACACTAAAAAAACAATGATTAAACCTGAATACTCTAAAATAGGCTCTCTAAAAAGCTATCTGGAGGAATGGTTAAGTTATCAAGTAACCAATCAACTTAATGAAGATATAGGCTTTACATTGATATACGTTATTAGTTTAGTAATAATACTTTTTCTGCTTAAAAATTTATTTAATTATCTCGCTTTATTTTTCATTACTTTTCTACGAAATGGTGTTTTAAAAGATATTAGAAATGCTATTTATGATAAAGTAATTAATTTACCTGTTGCTTTTTTTACAGAAAAAAGGAAAGGAGATTTAATGTCTCGGATGTCTTCGGATGTTTTAGAAGTTCAGGTTTCTTTTTTATCTATTCTTGAACTTTTAATACGAGAGCCACTAACTATTATTTTCACATTAATTGCAATGTTTACAATAAGTTCAAAACTTTCATTTTTTGTTATAATTTTTATTCCAATTTCTGGATTTTTTATATCATTAATTGGGAAAAAACTAAGGAGAGATTCTGACTTAGTTCAAAAAGAGCAGGGGTATTTTTTATCAATAATTGACGAAACAATTAATGGTCAAAAGATTATTAAAACTTTTGGAGCCGGTAATTCTTTTTTAAATAAATTTCAAACTTCCACAACAAGATTTTTTAATTACTCAAATCGTTTACTTCACAGAACTAATTTAGCTGCTCCAAGTAGTGAATTCTTTGGAATTACAGTTATAGGAATTTTATTATGGTATGGCGGGCAAATGGTGTTAATTGATCAAACTATGAAGGGAAGTACCTTCTTAGTTTTTATTGGATTAGCTTATAATATTCTAACTCCTGCTAAAGCTATAAGCAAATCTATTTTTAGCATTCGTAAAGGAGATGCTGCTGCTGCTAGAATAATTGAAATACTTGAAGCTAAAAACTCATTAAAGGATAATACTGATGCTATTGAAAAATCATTTATAAAATCAGAAATAGAATTTAAAAATGTAGGGTTTTCGTATAATAATAAAATTATAATTCCAAGTTTTAATTTAAAGATTAATAAAGGAGAGACAATAGCATTAGTTGGTCAATCAGGTAGTGGAAAAACTACAATAGCAAATCTTCTAGCTCGCTTTTATGATGTTCAAATAGGATCAATTAGAATTGATGGAGTGGAGCTTCCAAAAATCAAAAAGAAATCTCTCCACAAAATGATTGGAATTGTTACTCAAGATGCTATTCTTTTTAATGATAGCATTAAGAATAATCTACTTATTGGGAAAAATGATGCGACAGATCTAGAAATAATAGAAGCCTCAAAAGCAGCTAACGCTCATTATTTTATTATGGATATGGAGAATGGTTATGAAAGTAATATTGGAGAAAGTGGAAATAAATTGTCAGGAGGTCAAAAACAAAGAATTTCTATAGCAAGAGCGATACTAAAAAATCCTCAAATTTTAATTTTAGATGAAGCAACTTCATCTTTAGATACTGAATCAGAAAAACTAGTTCAAGAAGCATTAGAATTCATCATGAAAGGAAGAACAGCCATAGTAATTGCTCATCGCCTATCTACAATTCAAAAAGCAGATCTTATTGCAGTAATGCAAAATGGTGATATTATTGAAAAAGGCTCACATGATCAACTTCTTTCTAAAAAGAAAGCATACTATAATTTAGTTAAACTACAACAGATTTAAATATTTTAATAATATGCCTTAATGAAATGGCATCATAATTTACTAATCGGAATAATCGAAGGTTTAGAAGAAATTTTTTTACTAAACAAGCCTGCAATTAAAGCTGTAGAAAAACTATTTTATCAAAATAAAAAATGGGGTTCTCGTGACAGAAAAATTGTTGCTTCAACTATTTTTGACTCAGTCAGGTGGATGAGAAAATATGAATATTGCTCTAATGTTAAAGTATTATCTACAAAAAAAGACTTATGGAATATTCTTGGCACATCAATAGCTCTCAAAGGTCAAATTATTCCAGATATTGAAGAATTTTCAAACATTAATTCAGCTAAAGTCTTAGAAAAAGAAATTGAAATTGAAAATAATAGAAAAATAAACGAATCTATTCCTGATTGGCTAGATAAAATTGGATTAAAAGATTTTGGCGAAATTTTTTGGGGTAAAGAAGTTAGAGCTTTTAATACTAGATCATCATTAGTTTTAAGATGTAACTCATTAAAAACAAATATTAAAGACTTAAAAAAAACACTTAAGAATGAAAATATAAATACAAGTCTAAAGAAAGAATACCCAAACGCATTAATTGTCAATGAGTATATAAAAATTACCCATCTAAAGTCTTATAGATTAGGCTTGTTTGAAATTCAAGATGCAAATTCTCAAAAAGTTGCATTATCATGTAATTTAAAACCTGGATTGACAATTATTGATGCATGCGCAGGAGCTGGAGGAAAAAGTATTCATATGGCTAGTATTTTAAAAAATATTGGGGAAATTATTGCATTAGATCCCTGTGAGAGAAAATTAAAAGAACTTAATAAAAGGGCTAAAAGAAATGGTGTGGATATAATTAAAACAATTAACACATCAAAAATTAAATCAATTTCAAACCTGATAGGTGAAGTAGATAGAGTTCTAATAGATGCCCCATGCAGTGGATTAGGTGTACTTAAAAGAAATCCAGATGCTAAATGGAAAATGAATCCTGAAAAAATTAAAAAAATAATTAACACTCAGCGAAATTTAATTAATTATTGGTCTAAATATGTTAAACCTGGAGGTGAACTAATTTATGCCACATGTTCAATCTTTAATCAAGAAAACAAAGATCAAGTAAAAATGTTTTTAGATAATGAAATCGGAGAAAAATTTATCATAAAAAATGATAAAACGTATTTTTCTCATATAACAGGATTTGATGGTTTTTATATTGCGCAACTTAAAAAAATACTGTGAATAAATGGTGAAAATATAATTCCTTGTATTTGACACATTGGGTTATTAAAAAAGTATTTTTACAATACTATATATTTTTGATATGATTCATTTTTTTGGTGAGCAAAGTCAAACTGTTTTTGCCGTAGAAAGCACTACAAGTTTAAATGAACAAACGTTAAAGAAATTAAGCTGGTTATTTAATGAAATTCCATCAATCGGAGAAACAACAATTACAGATAATTACATAGGATCAAGGGCTACTATGGTCACTCCATGGAGCACAAATGCAGTAGAAATACTTCAAAACATGGGAGTAGATACTGTATTAAGAATTGAGAAGTATTTTTCTGAAGATAAGATCCTCAACTTTGATCCCATGTTACAAGAAAAGTTTTCAAAACTTGATCAAGATTTATTTACACCAAAAGCTAAGCCAGAATCTGTTCTAAAAATTAAAGATATTGATGCCTACAATCAAAAAGAAGGCCTTGCCTTAAATAAAAATGAAATAGAGTATTTAGAAAATTTAGCTTTAAAATTAGATAGAGAATTAACAGATTCAGAGGTTTTCGGTTTTTCTCAAGTTAATTCTGAACACTGTAGGCATAAAATTTTCAATGGTGAATTTAAAATTGATGGAATTTTAAAAAAAGATTCACTTTTTGATATGATTAAAAAAACTTCAAAAGAAAATCCAATTGGTATTATTTCTGCTTATAAAGATAATGTTGCTTTTATTCAAGGACCTGAAATTGAACAATTTGCTCCATTAAAAGGAGACAAACCAAGTATTTATTTAAAGACTAAAATAAATAGTGTGATTTCATTAAAAGCTGAAACTCATAACTTCCCAACTACGGTTGAACCCTTCAATGGAGCTGCAACTGGATCTGGAGGTGAAATAAGAGATCGTTTAGCTGGCGGTAAAGGCTCGATTCCACTTGCTGGAACTGCTGTTTATATGACTCCTTACTCTAGAGTAACTGATGATAGAGTTTGGGAAAGGAAATTTTCCAAACGTAATTGGAGATATCAAACTCCTCTTGATATATTAATAAAAGCATCCAACGGTGCTTCGGATTTTGGAAATAAATTCGGACAACCTTTAATTTTAGGATCATTATTTACTTTTGAACATCACGAAAATGAAAAGAAAATAGGATACGATAAAGTAATAATGCAAGCCGGAGGTGTTGGTTTTGCTAACAGCAATCATTCCAAAAAAAGCATACCAAAAAAGGGAGATGCTATAATAGTTTTAGGTGGTGACAATTACAGAATTGGTATGGGAGGTGCAGCTGTATCATCAGCTAACACAGGAGCTTTTGAAAGTGGAATTGAACTAAATGCAATTCAGCGATCAAATCCTGAAATGCAAAAAAGAGTTGCCAATGCAATTAGAAGTCTTTGTGAGCAAGGGAGAAATCCAATTATTTCTATTCATGATCATGGAGCCGGAGGTCATTTGAACTGTTTGTCTGAATTAGTTGAAAAAACTGGGGGGGAAATCATTATTAATAAACTACCTGTTGGGGATCCTACACTTTCAGATAAAGAAATTATTGGGAATGAATCTCAGGAAAGAATGGGGTTGATAATTGCTCCAAAAGACATTCAAATTCTTAAAAATATTTGCGAACGCGAGAGAGCTCCTATGTATGTTGTAGGTAAAGTTACCGGTGATGAACATTTTACTTTTTTAAATAAAGCAACTAATCAAAAACCCATTAATCTAGAATTAAAATCTCTTTTTGGAAATCCGCCAAAAACTCAAATTCAAGATAAAACTTTAAAACAAAATTTTAGTGAAATTGATATAAGTGGAGACCCAAAAGCAATATTATCTAAAATATTAATGTTAGAGGGTGTAGCTTGTAAAGACTGGTTAACTAATAAAGTTGATAGATGTGTCACAGGTCGAGTTGCTCAGCAGCAAACAGTGGGTGCAATTCAATTACCGTTGAGTAATTGTGGAGTTGTTTCTCTAGACTATAAAGGAAAAAATGGAATTGCAACAAGTATTGGACACTCTTCTATTGTTGGTTTAATTGATTCATCAAAAGGCAGCATAAATTCAATTGCTAAAGCATTAACTAATATAGTTTTTGCCCCCTTAGAAAAAAACTTAAATTCAGTTTCTCTTTCTGCAAATTGGATGTGGCCTTGCAATAACCCAGGGGAAGACGCTAGGCTATATAAAGCAGTTGAGTCATGCTCTAAATTTGCTCAAAAATTAGGTATTAATATTCCTACCGGTAAAGATTCTTTGTCAATGAAGCAAAAATATCCTACGGGAGATGTTACTGCGCCAGGTACAGTAATAATTTCAGCTTCAGGACATTGCTCAGATATTAAAAACATCATCACTCCTGATATTAAAATTGATGGTGGTTCTTTATACTATATTGACTTTTCTAGTGATGAAAATTATCTTGGCGGAACTGCATTTGCTCAAGTTCAAAATAAAGTAGGTAAAAAAGCTTCTGTTGTTAAGGACTCTGACTATTTTAAAAAAGCATTTAATGCAGTTCAAGAAGCTATAAAAGATGGGGTAATCTCTTCCGGGCATGATATAAGCTCCGGCGGATTCATAACTACTTTACTAGAAATGTTTTTTACAACACCAGATTCTGGTGCTGTTATTAAATTTAATAAAACAAAAAATATTAACAAAAATTTATTTTTTGAAAATCCAGGAATCATTCTTCAATCAAATTCATTATTAACAAAATTTTTTAATAAAAGAGGTGTTATATGTTTGAAGATAGGAGAAGTCAATTTGTCTAAAAAAATTATCTTAGAACATAATGGCAAATCAATGGATTTTGAACTAAGTCATTTTAGAGACATTTGGTATAAAACATCTGCAGATTTAGATGCTCACCAGACGCATAATAATCTTGCATTAGATCGATTCAGAAACTATAAAAGTCATATTTTGAATTATAATTTTCCAAATTCGTTTACGGGAAAATTTCCATCAAACTCAACTAAGAATAAAATTAAAGCTGCAGTAATTAGAGAAAAAGGAAGTAATTCTGAAAGAGAGATGGCTTATGCTATGCAAATTGCTGGTTTTGAAGTAACAGATATTCACATGACAGACATAATAAACGGTTATTCTGATCTATCAGAATTTAAATTTATAGTTGCTGTTGGAGGATTTTCTAACTCCGATGTTTTAGGTTCAGCAAAGGGTTGGGCGGGGTCTTTTATCCATAATGAAAAGGCTAAAAAAAGTTTAGATGTGTTTTTTAACAGACCAGAGACCTTATCTCTTGGCGTGTGTAATGGTTGTCAGTTATTCATCAAATTAGGTCTTATCACTCCAGAATTAGAAAACAAACCTAAAATGCTTCACAATGATTCTGGAAAATTTGAATGTATTTTTACTGCAGTTGATATTTTGGATTCATCTTCTATAATGCTTAAAGGGCTTGAAGGAAGTCGATTGGGAATATGGGCTGCTCACGGAGAAGGTAAATTTTATTTACCTGGATCAAAAGATAAATATCAAATACCTGGCACTTATCACTATGATACTTATCCTGCTAATCCCAATGGATCCGATCATAATGCAGCTATGCTAAGTAGTAATGACGGAAGACATCTAGTAATGATGCCTCATCTTGAACGCTCAACATTCCCTTGGAATTGGGCATACTACCCAGATAATAGAAAAAATGATGAAATCTCTCCTTGGATAAAAGCATTTGAAAATGCTTGGTCTTGGCTCAATCAAAATGAGTAATATCCAAATTAATTTTTCCATTGTTTCAAAGTAATTAATTTGTACTTTGCATGTGAAAACCTTATAAATGAAGCCTACTCGTCTTTTTGATTTTTTAGAATATGCTAATAAAAATCATCCATTTGACAATGTTTTAAATACAAAATATAATGGAAAGTGGGAACCACTCTCGACACATCAATATGCTGAAAAAGCAAACCATATTAGTTCATCCTTAATAAATATGGGTGTTAATCCTGGAGATAAAATCGCAATGATTTCATCAACAAATAGATCAGAATGGTCAATTATTGATATGGGTTTATCACAAATTGGCGCAATAAATGTTCCCCTCTACCCTACTATTTCTTCTAAAGACTATTTATATATTTTAAAACATTCAGAATGTAAATTTTGTTTTGTAAGTGACACAGAAGTGTATCAAAAAGTTTTTTCTATAAAAGATCAAGTTGATAGTCTTAAAAATATTTATTCATTTGATAATATTAATAATTGTAATAATTGGAAAGAATTAATTAATTCTGGTAAAGAAAACATAGATATTAATTTTATAGAACAAAAAAAAGCAAAAGTAGAACCTGAAGATCTTGCTACAATTATATATACTTCAGGTACAACAGGCACTCCAAAGGGAGTAATGCTGAGTCATAATAATATTGTATCAAACGTCCTTTCAACTTCTAATAGCTTTCCTTTTGAAACTGGAAAAGAAACTGCACTAAGTTTTTTGCCTATATGCCATGTTTTCGAAAGAGTTGTATTGTATAGTTATTTATATAATGGTATTAAAGTTTATTTTGCAGAATCACTGGAAACTATAAGTGATAATCTTAAGGAAATTAAACCAGAAATAATGACGGCAGTTCCTCGTCTATTGGAAAAAGTATATGATAAAATATATTCTAAAGGAGAAGAATTAGACGGTTTAAAACAAAAATTATTTTACTGGGCTGTGGATATTGCACTTAAATATGAGCCTTATGGGAAAAATGGAAAACTCTATTCTTTGAAACTTGCAATTGCAAATAAACTAATTCTTTCAAAATGGAAAGAAGCACTTGGAGGAAATCTAAAACTTATAGCATCAGGAAGCGCACCTCTTCAACCTCGATTAGCTAGAGTATTTACTGCTGCTGGAATGACTATTGTTGAAGGATATGGATTAACGGAAACATCACCTTGCATTTCTTTAAATGATATGAGAGATGGAGGACTAAAAATAGGAACAGTGGGTAAGTTAGTAGATGGTGTTGAAGTCAAGATCGCCGAAGATGGTGAAATACTTTGTAAAGGACCCAATGTAATGATTGGATATTATAAAGAAGATGAAAAAACAAAAGAGGTTATGTCCGGAGATTTTTTTCATACTGGAGATATTGGTGTCATTGATTCTGATGGGTTTTTAAAAATAACCGATAGAAAAAAAGAAATGTTTAAAACCTCTTACGGGAAATATATTGCTCCAGCTGTAATTGAAGGTGAAATGAAGCAATCTTTGTTTATTGAACAAATAATGGTTGTTGGTGAGGGGGAAAAAATGGCTGCAGCTATAATTCAGCCTAATTTTGATTTTATTGAAAACTGGATGAAAGATAAAGGTCTTGTTGAATCAATAAATAATCTAGATTTAATAAATGCTATTCAGAAAGATATTGACTTTCACAATGAAAAATTTGGGAAATGGGAAAAAATCAAAAAGTTTGAATTAACACCTGAAGCCTGGACAATTGAAAGCGGATTACTAACTCCTACAATGAAACTTAAAAGAAAGGCAATTAAATCAAAGTATTTACATTTAATACAAAAAATTTATTCTTAGAGAAAGAATTAGCATGAGTGTTGGTTAGATCAATCATATAAAATAGATGTATTACTGATGCCTTTTAAAGCTAATTTGAAAGTTATAATCACAAAGAAAGCGAATAGAATTTGTCCTAATATCATCCAATAATTAAATAACCATTCAATTAATTTAATGTCATTTAAGTACAACTCTTCAAAATAGAAAATATTGTTGTGAATAACATCAATAACTATTATTGTCAAAGTAAGAAAAATACCCTTTTTAGGTTTTAAAATTAATAGTATAGCAGCCAAAAAATCCAAAAAAAGAAGACTGTCCCAAAACATCTTTGTAAATAGAGTTGCGTTATACTGTTCGGCTAGAAATCCATTTTTTATTATCCATGATAAATGTGTATAAGTCCCAATAATCATAGCAAGTGATTGTATGATTAAGATTAATTTAGTTTGTCTATTTAATTTAAAAAATAGAATATAATAAAATTACTAAATTTTATTATGCACGCATAGTAATTTTTATTATATTTAGATTTAATAAATGGAAAAACTCAAAACCTTTGATTATGCGCTTAAATCCACTTGGCAAGGTGTAAGCAATATGTATAACAAAGCTGCAGGTAAATTTGATTCAACTATGGCAACTGGTTTTGCATTATTAAGTATTGAACCTAGCGGAACTCCATCGACAGCTTTAGGTCCTAAAATGGGTATGGAAAACACTAGTTTATCTAGATTACTAAACACATTAGAAGAAAGAAAATTTATTGAACGAAGACCAAATCCAAACGATGGTAGAGGAAGGTTAGTATACCTAACTAAAATTGGTTTAGAAAAAAGAGAAATATCAAAAAAAATTGTTCTTGAGTTTAATAAATCAATCTCAGAACAATTAACTAAAACTGAAATTAAGAGCTTTTTTAAAGTTATTGATCGAATAAATACACAAAGTCAAAAAATATAATACAACCAATATATGTCAACTAAAATAACAAAATCTATAATGCAGGGAGGAGCATTTGTAATTAAAAAAACCGATAATCTTGATACAATTTTCACTCCTGAAGATTTTACAGAAGAACAAATCATGATGAGAGATTCTGTAAAAGAGTTCATCGATAGAGAAGTATGGCCACACAAAGAACGATTTGAAAATATGGACTACGACTTTACAAAACAAATAATGGAAAAAGCTGGACAACTTGGCTTTCTTGGTGTTTCTGTTCCTGAAGATTATGGAGGACTTGGAATGGATTTTGTATCTACAATGTTAGTTTGTGATTATATTTCAGCTGGAGCTGGATCATTATCAACAGCTTTTGGAGCACATACAGGTATAGGAACTCTTCCAATAACCCTATATGGAACCGAGGAGCAAAAACAAAAGTACGTCCCTAACTTAGCTTCAGGAAAATGGTTTGGATCATATTGTCTAACTGAGCCTGGAGCTGGCTCAGACGCAAACTCAGGTAAAACTAAGGCTGTGCTTTCTGAAGATAAAAAAAACTATCTAATTTCAGGGCAAAAAATGTGGATCTCTAATGCTGGTTTTGCCAGTATTTTTATAGTATTTGCAAGAATAGAAAATGATAAAAACATAACTGGGTTTATAGTTCCGGCAGATCTTAATAATGGTATTACCCTAGGAGATGAAGAAAAAAAATTAGGCATTCATTCCTCATCAACTAGGCAAGTGTTTTTTAATAACACAAAGGTGCCTGTAAAAAACATGTTAGCTGGAAGAGGTGATGGCTTTAAAATAGCAATGAACGCTCTTAATGCTGGTAGAATAAAGTTAGGAGTTGCTTGTGTAGACGCTCAAAGAAGAGTAGTAAATGGTTCCGTAAAGTATGCAAATGAGCGTATTCAATTCAAAACACCAATTTCTCAATTTGGGGCTATTAAAGAAAAAATTGCAAGAATGTCAGCTAATCTTTATGCGTGTGAATCTGGGTGTTATAGAGCTGCATCAGACATTAAGGATCATATTGAACTTTTAAGAAGTCAAGGAAAATCTCATCAAGAATCTGAACTAAAAGGTCTTGAGGAGTTCGCAATTGAGTGCTCTATGATTAAAGTTTTCTGTTCCGAATCTATGCAAGACTCTTCTGATGATGGAATTCAGATTTTTGGAGGAATGGGCTTTTCTGCAGAAACCCCTATGGAATCAGCATGGAGAGATGCTCGTATTGGAAGAATTTATGAAGGAACCAATGAAATTAATCGAATGGTTTCAGTTGGAATGCTATTGAAAAAAGCCGCCAAAGGACACTTAGATCTTATGAACCCTGTAATGCAAGTTGTAGGAAAAGTAAAATCTAACGAAATTGATCAAACCATAAGCAATTCCGTCTTTGCTCAGGAAGAATTACTAGTCCAAAGTATTAAGGATGTATTTTTACTATTAACTGGTGCTGCTTTTCAAAAATATGGACCTGACCTTGAAAAGCATCAAATTGTCCTTTTAGGACTTTCAGATATTTTAATTGAGGCTTATTTTTCTGAATCAACTTTATTAAGAACAATCAAAAATCATAATAGAGAAAATAAAAAATATACTGAAACGCATAAACACATGACTCAATTATTTTTATTTAATTCTCTTGAGAAGGTGGGTACTAAAGCAAAAGAAATAGTTCTAAGTATTTCGAATGATAAAGAAAAAATTGGACTACTTAAAAGCATTGATCTAATGACTCGATATATTAATTATCCTAATATAGTTGAACTAAAAACGAATATAGCCGATACTGTTATTAAAGAAAATGAATACAAATTATAAATGGAAAAGTTTTGGACAGTTTATGTAATTAGATTTGTCACAATAAACTTTTTATTAAGTGTTGTGATAGCAAGTTTTTTATATTCTGGAGGAAATATATTTGAACCTGATCAGATTGGGTATTCGTTTACAAAAAATTATTTAAGTGATCTTGGGGGCTATAAAAGTAGATCTGGAGAAGTAAATTTTCTATCTTCTTTTATCTTTAACACCTCAATGCTTTTTTATGCAGGTTCAGGAATTGGCTTTTTATTTGTTCCAAATCTTTTTAAAGACAACAAAAAGATATATCGTCTAGCATGTGCAGGAAGTTTCTTTTTTTTTATTGGTTCTTTCTTCTTTGTAGGAGTAGGTTTAACTCCCCATGATCTTTATCTGGATCTACATGGTCATTTTGCTAAAAATGCTTTTAGACTTTTAGTTCCAGCATCAATTTTATATGTAATTGTATTATTTAAAAGTACAGTACATAACAAGTATGCATTAATTACTTTGGGGTATTTGATATTTACTTTTGCATATGTAATGTATCAAATTTTCGCTGAAGATGCTATGAAAAGTCCTGCTGCACTTATGGAGTCCGTCACTATTCAAAAGTTAATCGCTATAATTAGTACAATTAGTATTTTTTCATTAACCTATGCATTCTCTTCTAAATTATCTGAAAGAAAATAACATCTATTTATAAAATTTTTGTGTTTATATTTTTATTCTATAAGTTTCGATGTTTTTTTTGTAATTTTTAAAAAAAATATGCGTCATATTCTTTATGTTTTTTCATTACTTGTTTTCAATTTTACACATTCTCAAACATCAAATGATTTCTTTAACATTATAGACCAAGTTAGTGTTGAAAGGATAAAAAATGATATATCTATTTTAGCCAATTTTGGAACTAGACATACACTCAGTGATACCATTTCAAATTCAAGAGGTATTGGAGCTGCTAGAAGATGGATTAAATCAGAGTTTGATGAAATTTCTAAGGATTGCAATAGCTGTTTAGATGTATTTTATCAAAAAAATTACTATACTCAAAAGGATGGAGCTAGGATTGTAAAACCAGTCTGGATAAACAATGTAGTAGCTATTCAAAAAGGTGAAAAATACCCTAATAGATTTATAATAATGAGTGGTGATATTGATTCTAGAATTTCTGATCCTACTAATTATACAGGCGATTCCCCTGGAGCTAATGATAACGCATCAGGAATGGCTGGAACAATTGAAGTAGCTAGGGTGTTGTCAAAGTATGAATTTGAAAATAGTATAATTTATGTAGGTCTTTCGGGAGAAGAACAGGGTCTTTTTGGGGGGAAAGGACTATCAGAGTATGCTAAAAAAAATAAATGGGAAATTATAGGAATACTAAATAATGACATGATAGGAAACATTGAAGGAGTTGATGGTGTTATAGATAATAGGACTTTTAGAATTTTTTCTGAACCAACCCCACCAAATGAGTCTGAAAAAGATAGAAAAGCAAGGCGATTTTATGGTGGAGAAGTAGATGGTATCTCAAGACAGCTAGCTAGATATGTTCATAAAACAGTAAAAAAATACATGCCAGAAATGAATCCACTTTTAATATATAGACTGGATAGGTTTGGAAGAGGTGGTCACCATCGACCTTTTAATGATTTGGGTTATGCCGGTGTAAGAATAATGGAAGCTCATGAAAACTACAATCGACAACATCAAGACATAAGGATCGAAGATGGAATATATTATGGTGATATTTTGGAAGGTGTAAATTTTAAATACGCTGCAAAATTAACTGCCGTCAATGCAATTAACTTAGCTAGTATAGCTTGGGCACCTCCTGCAGTGAAATCACTTTCTATTGGTGGTGTAGTTCAACCATCGGTAAAATTCAAATGGGAATTAATTAATGATGAATCTATTAAAGGATATAAGATTTATTGGAGAGATACCACAAGTCCTGTATGGCAATACAGTCGTTATATTGGAAATGTTAATGAATACACTTTAGAAGGTATTGTAATTGATAATTTTTTGTTCGGTATTTCAACCGTAGGTGAAAATGAAATAGAAAGCCCAGTAGTGTTTCCCAATAAAGTATTTCGAGATTAGTAATAGTTGTCAATACTCAACCTTCTATAATCACCTCTTCTATTTCTCAAATATGGACTAAAATCAAAAGTTAAAAACACCTCAAAAGTACTAGGTGAGTATGCTTTAGCAGGATCCTTTCTTGAAGGAAAGTTATATAATGTTCCAAACTCAAAGTTTTCGTAAGACAGTGCAACTGATATTCCTACATTTAGCATAGAAAAACTATCAGTACTTTTCATGACTTCATTTAAACCAATGGAAAATTCTCCAAATTGAGCTTCTTGGGAAAGATAAATATCTGTACTGTATGAGGATTTTGAAATATTTGTAAAAGCATAAAGTGTTGAATATCTTGGTAAAAAACCTTGATCATATGGGTTAATATCAAATTCATAACCACCTTGCAAAGAAAAACGAATTGGCATTTTATATTGTTCATTCTCTTTATTAAAAGATATATTAGGTTGATTAAGGTGTTGAGCACTAAATCCAACTAAATACTTGTCAGAATGAATAATAAATGAAGCGCCCAAATCCAAATAACTAGCATCTCCAATTAATGGTGCTAAAGGATCAATAGATTGGGCTTGAAGGAATCCAGAGACAAGAGATAATTGATCTTCAAAAATTAATTTACTCGTATCTATCTTGGAACCACCCATACCTAATGTAATAGAAGGCAAGAAAAAATCTTGATTGTCTAATTGAATTTTGTAAATAAAACTCAAAGATGGTTTTGTATAAACTAATCCTGCATTATCCAAGGTATAAGAATACATGTCAACCCCTAAAGAAAAATAATCTGAATCAAAAGAAAGTGAACCAAAAAAGTATCTACTTTCAATTCCTTGATTTGAAACTAAGCCAACGCTATTATATAGAACTCCTGTTTTATTCATATTGTTTATGCCCATGAAACTAGGGTTAGCTTTTTGCATAAATCTTGAATGACTAACTATAAGATCGTCTTGTGCTGACAATTTGAATAAAAAGAGCATCAGTAATAATATGTAGTTTATTTTTTTCATATCATCATCTTAAAAGAATAAATGTTCCATCTCTAAACACATCAACACTATCCATTGTTTTCCCTTCAAGTGTATAAATAAAATATGGTGTAATTATTTCTTTGGCATCATCTGCGGACAAATCAGGACCACACCAACCTGTGATAGTTAGCGCCTCCTTAGTTGGATCTACTGGTGGGACACCTATCTCCTCATACAGAAGAGCACCTTGAGCATCATAAACTCTAAACGTAACCTCACTCAATCCGTTAAATAAAGGTTTAAAGCATTGGTTATAAATATCACCATTTGGTGTAAAAACATTTGGAGACAACACATTATATCCTTTTCCGATTTTAATTGTTTGTGTTAATTCAGCAACACAACCTATATCGTTATATATTCTAAGAGTTACATAATAAGTACCTGATATTGCATATTCGTGTGTAACTGGTTCAGGTTGATTTCTTTCTAATAACTCAGTTTGTGTACCATCACCAAAAATAAATTCGAATGAGTCGTATTCATTTTCTGATAAATCTCTAAAAGTAATATCTTCTCTTGCAATATATTGTTGAGATTGTTGGAAGCTAATAGAAGTAAAGTCAAATAAAGGATTTCCAATTCCAATATTTATTTGTCTTGCTATTCCGCATCCAGCATCATTTAAAATTTTTAAACTTGCAGATGTAACTGGACTATCAATTTCGAGTATATATTGATCTTCACCAACTATCTGACTAGTAACAAGGTTTTCGTTATAGAAAAATGATAGTGGCCCTGTTCCTCCATCAAAAACATCTATAAAAATAGTTCCGGCCAGACCAGTACATAGCTCTGAATCAACCACCGGTCCTTTACGGATTTGTAAAACATTTTCATCTAAAACAGTAATAACTCCTTGAATCTGGTTATTCTGAGAAAGATTTGAACCTACACAATTAGATAGACCTGCTGGGGTAATAGTGTATCTGTAATTTCCTTCAGCTAAGTTATTTAAAGAAGTAAACCCAACCCAATCAAATGTTCCGTTAGTTCCGTCCAATGGAGTCCAGTTAGCTGTACTAACTGATGAATTTAACATTTGAAGACGTGTGCTTTTAGACACTATCTCAAGTGTAATTGATGCACCAGAAACTGAACTAATTGTAATTTGAACATCCTGAGGTGTTACTCCTCCATTTGGAGCAGCTTCAACAATTGATGTGAACAGAGGTGAGTTTTCAATAACCTGAGCCATTTCTTGAACAACAGATTCAATGGGTTCATCAGGGGTTTGAGTAGTATATGTAAATGGAATACTATTAATTAACACCGAATATACTTCTAAACTATCTGTATCAGCAGAAACTCCTTGGAATAACAATATAGCTTCATTATCATTTAACTGAGCTCCTTGAACTTCCCATGTAATATCAAAATTAGATGCTTTAGAACCATCTGGATTTAAAACATCAATTGCAATCGATCCATCTTCAGCATCTAACTGGCAACTTACAGAGGTGCTAAATGCTCCCGAAGCATCAGTAGCAGAAATAAGAAGATCTTTAAATTCAGCGGTAAATGTATATTGAACTGTTTCAGTATTACCATTTTGATCAATAACTGTACATCCATTTTTATCTTGGATGCCCAATTGGTATACACCTGGTAATGGGAAAAACGCTACGTTGTTACTTAAACTATTAAATACTGTTAAGTTAGCTGTTGAATTTGGATCAGGATAATAAGTCCAAGTTAAACTATAATAAGGCTGGCCATTAGAATCCAAGTATGGAGTTCCTCCACTTACAAGGAACTGATCAAAAAATGCCTCTTGGTAACTATCATAACATGCGCTGATTGTAAAATCTGTTTGACCAGAGTATTTAATAGGCACTAAATCTTCGATTGTAAAATCTAGAAGTACAATACAGCCCGTCTGAGTGTTTTTAACTTCTAAATTGTATGAGTTTGGTTGAAGATTCTGAATCAATATAAAATTTGTAGCTAAGTTAGGAGTATATGTATTACCCGATAGGTTAGATGAACCGTTAGAACCAGTACTTTGCAGAAGACTTCCATTTAAAGTAAACGAGTAAATAGATGCAACAGGGATCAAATCAAACTGTCCATTACCAAGTTTGAAACTTATAGAGGCAGTACTGTTTACACACGTTATTTCGTCAATCTCAACATCTTGAATTTGTAATTTACTTGGATCATCAATCTCAAATTCATAACCTCCTTGAGTTAAATTTTCAACCAAAACACTCCCACATCCTGAAGAATCAGAAACAATTCCTCTATAAAAACCT
>Ga0209501_10000279_pt1 | contig 64369 bp, 52 predicted proteins | sample ArcticOcean_MG_C_4_FD_187434 | JGI IMG/M metagenome (GOLD analysis project Ga0209501, IMG submission 187434) | Marine microbial communities from western Arctic Ocean - ArcticOcean_MG_CB4_134 (SPAdes) (version 2) | ecosystem: Environmental > Aquatic > Marine > Oceanic | place: Arctic Ocean...
CTTCGACATCGGGCTGCCATGCGGACCAGCATCGATGACCCCAGCCATGGCAGCCGAAGGTGATGTTGTCCAGACCTCTCAGCACTTCCATTCTCTGCGTGAATACGAAACAGTCGAGTTGCTCCGCAATCAGGAAGACCGTGACTGGAGGTCCATCGCGCACCCATTCGATGAAGCGGTCCGTGGCCTGCAGCAATTCTGTGGATGCAGCATATCCCGTCGTTCTCCACCCCGTCTCGGGACCGGAGGAACGCAGGGGGTGGCCCCGCTGCTTGGGCAGGTGACAGCAATCATCGGTATCGACACTGAGCCAGACAGTCATTCGCTGACCTCCAACGGCAGGCGTGGAATCAACCAGCAGTGGTGGAATATGAGGTCCTCGCCGAATTCCACATCTCGATCCCCGTCCTCAAATCGGTGCCCCGCCCATCGATGGGCAGTCGATACCGCGGTCGCGACGCCCGCCGTGTTGAGAGGGTCGACCCGAATCTCGACCGCGGTCAGTCCTCCACGCCCAATCCATTCGAGAACGGCATCGATGGAATGACTGGCCAGACCTCGGCCTTGACACCCATTGCGAATCCAGTAACCGAGATTCCAATGACCCACCGTGAGATGTGGTGTGTGGTCCAGTGCGATGAGGCCGACCAAACGTGTGGACTCATACACAGCCCAATGGTGTGAAAGACCACCCCGCCCCAGTCGGTTGACCTCGTCCAGATATTCGACCAACTGGGTCCTGATATCTTGGTCCCATTCGATCCACGGCAGGGCGCGATGTACATCGGGTTGACTTTCGCAAACCGCGATCAGGGCTTGTGCGAGGTGGCCCCGATCCGCCGGTTCCAGTCGCAATTCTCCATGCTGAAGAGACGCGGTCGGCCGCACGCCATCACCCTCAGGAGAGCAGATGCTGCACGGCCTTTGCGACCTCGGGCGAATCCGGATGTCGAGCGCGGGCGGTCTCGATCATGCGTCGCATGACCTCTTCTTGGCCGAAGCGCTTGAGCAAGACACCGACGTGGAAGACCAGATCGATGCGGTCCCCAAGATGCGGTCCAAGTTTGACCAAACTTCGCTTGGCATCATCGACTCGCCCGGCTTTGACCGCCTCCATGGTCTCTCGCAGATGCTTGCGCACCGTGCCATCATCCCAGGGTTCCGCCTGCGGCCAGGGCCACATGCCCAAGGCCGGCGTGGCACCGACGGGTTGTGGGGTCGGGTCGAGATCCAAGTTGACCGGGGCGGCGGCGCCATTCGCTGCGGCCACCTGTGGAATTTGAGGCATGCCCACCGGTGCGGCGGTCGGAACCGGGGCCGATGCAACCGGTGCGGCTGCTGACGGCATCACCGCGGGCGCGGGGGTTGCGACCGGTGCCGGTGTCTGCGTCTGAGGAATCGTGGGGGTTGGAGCGGGTGCTGGTGCGGGTGTGAGTGCTGGAACCGCAGCGGGTTCCGGCGTTGGCTCCGGCGTTGGCTCCGGGGTCGGCTCCGGCTCGGCGGCCGGTGTAGGGGCCTCCGCAGGCGACTCCGCCTTCGGGGTTGGAACGTAATCCATCTCGTCGGGAATCTCTGAGGCCGAGGCGACAGGCGCGACATCCTCACTCTCGGTCATCTCGACCAGTTTGACAACGGGCGCGCTGTATTCCTCTTTGACGAATGTGAGGTCGGGGCCATCGCCGACATCGAACTTCTCGACATTCTTTGGTGCATCCGCAGCCGTCAGGACGTATTCCTCCTCGGGCTCCTCAACCTCACCCTTGACGCGGGCCAGGGGTGGGGGGGCATCGAATTGATGGTCCATCGAGACGCTTTGATCCACCTCGACGATGCCATCATCACCATATTGAGAAACCTCGACAGTCATGTCGTCCATCGAGAATGAGTGGGAGGTCCAATCGACCATCTCGCCTTCGGCATCGGCCTCTTCCTCCTCCATCAGGGCATCGAACAATCCGCCGCTCTCCTCCTCGCCCATCTCGGATACGACTTGGCGATGTGCGGCGACGGTGAACTCGTAGTAACAACGGGAGCAGGATTTCGCTTCTTCCGGATTGCCCAACTGACAAAGAGGACAGGTTTGACCCTCGGCCTCCTTCTTCCGTCGGCGTCCGAACATGACTTTGCCCCGTTATGATGCGCTCTCGATTCCGGTTTAAGACTCACTCACTCTCGCTTGAGGGCCCCCAACGTTCCCACCTTGGCCCTATAGGGGCCATCTCGATTGTGCGAGGGTCCAAAGACGGGCGACTGTCCGTCGGGGTCATGGCGGACCGCAAAGGTGGGGTTCGACGCATCGGCAGAGGACCGGCCGCCGGCTCGGCCGCCCAGCCAGGCGAAGCGGAGGAGGGCGGCGATGCCTTTCCACGCTCACAAGATCACCACGAACGATTCCACCATCTGATCGATGTTGAATTTGAGGAGGAGATGGCCGCGGTCGAAGAGCGGCTGAGCAAGTGGTCTCGAAATCGATTGGTCGAGGATGGCGTCACGCTATTCGACCTGGAAGCGCGCAACGATGGCTGGCTATTTGGGGACCGGGTTGTCAAGCTATTCGCCCGAAAACAGAATCTTCCCCACCATCGGTTTCGTCACGGCGACATGGTCAGCCTGTCGCGCAAGGACCCGCTGAAGGAGAAAGCGATCGAAGGGACGGTGCTCGCGCGCTCACGAAAATTCATTCGAATCGTCGTCAATGCCCAGCCCTCAGGGGTGCGCGATGGCACGTGGAGACTGGACCGGGGTGCGAATCGTGTGGCCCACGACCGCATGGCCAGCGCCCTGAACGCACTGTTCGCAGAGGATAACGCCACCGAATTGCGTGAATTATTCCTCGGTCAGGTGAAGGAGATGGCCGAGAGTGCGGCCCGACCGGCAAATCTCGGTGGCATCCAGAAACGACTCGCCGCCGCCGCCGGCGGAACCGGAGAACTGAACGACGGGCAATCCACCGCTTTCCGCGCGGCGATGACCCAGCGGCTCTCACTGATTCAAGGCCCGCCCGGCACGGGGAAGACCCACACAGCGGTGCGAATACTGGCCGCTTGGGCGCGCAACGGTGCAGGGCCGATTCTCGCCGTGGCAGATTCAAACGTCGCCGTGGACAATCTCTTGGAGGGTTTGCTCGAACAGGGCGTGCGCGCGATTCGACTCGGTCAGCCGGTGAAAGTCCGAGAATCGTTGCGTGAGGCGACGATGGCCGCACAGATGGCCGAACATCACCTCAGGGAGGATGTCGATATTCTATTGAAACTCAATGAGGATCTCACGCGAAGAATTCCCTCCATCAAAGGGAAGGAAAAGGGCTTGGCCCACCGCGATGTGAACCGGGGGTGGAAGGAGGTTCGACGGATTGAGAATCAGATGCGCGATGACATTCTCGAACAGGCACAGGTGGTCTGTGCAACCTGTGTGGGCACTGGTCATCAGCTCCTCGATTCGAGGCGCTTTCCTCTCGTTCTCGTCGATGAGGCAACCCAAGCGACCGAACCCGCAGCGCTGATCCCCCTGACGAAGGGCGCCCGACATGTGGTACTGGTCGGCGATCATCGCCAATTGCCCCCGACCGTCATATCCCAACGCGCCGAAGAGGGCGGATTGTCCCGTTCTCTGTTTGAACGACTCGTCGCCCTCGGCGCGCCGGCCACCATGTTGACCACCCAATACCGGATGCATCCCGTGATTCGAGAATGGCCGAGTGAGCGCTTCTACGGTGGCGAACTCGAGGATGGAATCACAGCCGAAGATCGCATCGCTCCAGCGGGGTTCATCTGGCCTAATTTCGATGCCCCTGTTGCATTCGTCCCCGTCGAGGGCGTCGAGGATTCCAGTGGTGACGGTACCTCCAAACAGAATCTTGAGGAGGCGGCACTGGCCGTGCGTATCGTCGACATGCTTCTTTCAGGCGGCGACATCAAAGCCTCAGAAATCGGTGTTGTCACACCTTACTCAGGACAGGTCCGTCTGCTCAATGACCTCTTCGAGCAAGCCGGTGGACGCGAGGAATTCGAATCCTACCATGGATTGGAAATCAAGACCGTCGATGGGTATCAGGGCCGTGAAAAAGACGTCATCGTGCTGTCGGCTGTCCGTGCGAATGACGCGGGCGAGATCGGCTTTTTGAAAGACAGACGTCGACTGAACGTCGCCATCACGCGCGCGAGACGAGGCCTCATCCTGATCGGTCATCCTCGGACACTGCGCAAAGACTCGAATTGGGAATCCTGGTGTGACTGGGCCTGCGAACGGGGACTGGAGGCGTACCATGTCCTCCACATGTGAGAAAAAGGGGAAGCCGCGCGGGTTTGAATCGAGGTGTGAAGATGGCTCATGATTCTCCCATATCCCTGCACGGGAAAGGTCCAACTCTGGCCAGACAAGCGGTCGAAGCCGAATCGGGTCATTGGCCGATTCCAGAGGGCACCGTTCTCGCCCCGCTGTGGAAGCGTGGTGCCGCCTTCATGCTCGATGTGATCGCCGTGATCGGTGTACTGTCGATCGTCACGCGATTTCAAATTCTGTCGGCCTTCGATCAAAGTTTGATTCTGACTGATCTTTGGTGGGTCTTCCTGTTGAATTGGGGGCTCATCTTCGCTGCCAAATTTCTCTATCAGAAGTATTTGGTCAACGCCATGGGTCGCAGCCTCGGTCAGTACTGGTTCGGTCTGGCCGTGGTTCGAGAGGATGGCGAACGATTGCCGCGTGAGGATTGTGAGCGCCGAGCGGTCTCGAAATTGCGCTATCTGATCCCTTTGTTGAACCTGTGGTGGTTCTATTCTGATGCAAAGCACATCCATCTGCGTCACACCCACCAATCCAATATCGATCTCGCATGTGCAAGCATCGTCGTCGTGGCGAATTCACTGCCGCCGGCCAAGCGCCGACATCTGCGCTGAAATGAGCGGGATTCAAGTAGCGGCTGAGGGCTGGTCTTTCCCATGGCGGAGCGCACGACTTCATCCGGTGGCGTCACGGCGACGCTGTGGGCCGTCATCGAAGAGATCGATGATGACGATGATGACGTGCTCGAGGTGACGGTCGATGTCGTCAACGAATCCGGCGATGATCTCTGGGATCTTCGCGGCGGATTGCAGGCGATGGATGGCACACGTGGAACCGAATTGAATATCCTCGATCGAATCGATACTGGCGAAGATGGAAATCTGACATTCTGGGTTCCCGCGAAGACCGGCGCTTGGTTGTTCAAACTCGATTACAACACCGATGGTGGACGCGGCTCGATCGAGCTCGGTCCATTCGCCAATGACCTGCGTATCGCTGCAAAGGAGAAGCCGATGCGCCAAGCCAAGCCGAGTTCAGGCAGTCGAGTGATGCAGACGGCCGCTGGACTTTCCGATTCTCTCGCCGGCGCGTTCGGCGCGGCGCTCGAAGGTTTTGGCGCGGGCGCGATGAAGGCAGATCCGGCCTTGGAGTCAGAAGCGGGGTCCGCAGATCCGATGCAGGCCGCCTTCGCCGGTGGTCTGCTCCAATCACAGACCGCACCGGTCACCCCCGCACCGGTCGCCCCCGCACCGGTCGCCCCCACACCCGTCGCCCCCACACCCGTCGCTGCCGCACCTACAGCGCCTGCACCCTCGGCACCTCCTCCCCCGCCCGTGGCAGAAACTCCACCCGGGCCAGCAACCCCACCCGGTCCTGCAACACCACCCGATCCACCGACTGGCCCGCCCACGGGCCCTCCTGAAGCACCACCGGCGACCGGGCCCGAAGGACCGCCGACCGCACCCCCATCTAGCCCGCCGACGGGTCCCCCCACCGGGCCACCGGGTGCGCCGCCGGGACCACCACCCACGGGCAGTCCGCCCGGCCCACCACCGACGGGACCACCCACAGGGCCTCCGACCGGGCCGCCCGGGCCACCGCCCAGTTGAGGAAGCGAGATGATTCCCGACGAACTCGAGCAGCGACAGCGCCGCTATGACTTGGAATGGCGGGCCTATGCAATCATTCGGAAAATGCGATGGCTCACCCTCATCCTCGGTCCGGTACCATTGATTTGGGACCATATCGTCTGGCCTGCGCTGCAGAAAATGGGTGTGCCCTCCATCATCACGATGGAGGATCTGATGCGAATCCTCATCCTCGATATCTTGCCTCTGGATCGATGGATTTCCATCGAGACGTTCGAACGGATGTGGCCACATGTGGTGAACGTCTGCACCATCCTCTTCCTCGTCTTCTTCATCTGGGCCGTTCAGAAACGAAGGCAAGCAAGGGCTGCAGCCCACGATGTCGCCGAGATTGAGAACATCATGATGCAGGGTGGTCAACTTGAGTGAGGAAGGATTTCTCCTCGAGATGTGCAGTGGTCGTGCCGCTTGGACAGTCTTGCCCGAAAACCTGGATGGTATCGACCTCGAGATGGTGACGGCGCGCATCGAGAACGAAGGTTGGACATGTACGCTGAGGAATCGATTGTGCTGCACCTTCACAGGCGAAGCGGAAATCACCCTCTTTCCCAGCGGCAAACTGCTCGTCAAGTCTGGAGATCGAGAGGTCGCCGAGCGAATTGCAATCCATCACATGCGTGTATGGCTCGCGGAGTCCTGAAGAGGGCGAGGCATAGTCGGCGAATCGTGACAGCGTCTCAGCCCATTCCGAAACACCTCATCGAACGGGTCGAGGCGGGCCTACCGATCGTCTACCCCACCTCGACTCAACCCGCGTTGGGCTGCCTGCCCAATGCAGCTGCATTGGATCGCCTCTTCGAGGTCAAAGGACGTCCTGAAGATCTGATTGTGAGCCTCGGCGTCGCCAATCTTGACCAGGCCAGAGCATTGGTCGAGGTGCCCGAACGCGCAGAGGAAATCCTCGCAGCCTTCCCCCCCGGATCTTTGACCCTCGTCCTGCCCGCTCACCATGCTTTGGACGCCCGACTCGGTGGAGAACGCGTTGCCATCCGACTTCTCTCTCATCCTCTCGCGCGCGAGCTCGTGGCATTGACCGGGCCACTGACAGCCACCAGTGCGAATCCGAGCGGACATCCACCCCATTCAGAATGCACCGCCGCCGCCGCTGCACTGGGGTTGGATGAAGGGTCGGCTTTGGAGGGAATGTGCGTGGGTGGAACACCGAGCACCTTGATAGCATGGAACGTCTCCGGGTACGCGTCGATTGACACGAACTGGACCATCATCAGAGAAGGAAAGGTCAGCGCAGAGGAGATCAAGGCATGGTCGACGCAGCCGACATGAAGCATTGGCGGGATGCTGGCCACGTGGCCCGTCGCACCCTCGACGCCATCTCAGAAGAGATTCAGGCCGGCGTGGAATGGCATACGGTCATCGATTCAGCCGAGCGTTATATCCACCGACACGGTGGCAAACCCGCTTTTCCCTGCACGATCTCAGTCAATGACATCGCAGCCCACTTCACGACCGACCATCTGATGGCCCCGCCCGAGAACTGGGAGGAGCCGATGGTTTTCCAGAACGGGGATCTGGTCAAACTCGACATCGGTGTTCACATCCACGGCGCCATCGCCGACAATGCGATGACCATCGAGGTCGGCAATGGTGGTCTCCACACCGAGCAGATCAAAGCGTCGATCGAAGCGCGGAATGCCTCCATCGAGCAAATGCATCCTGAGACCCCCTGGCACAAGGTCGGTGCCGCGGCCGAGCAGGCTGCAACCGACGCGGGCTTCGAACCGATTCGCAATCTGTGCGGTCATCAACTCGAAATTTTCAATCTACACGCGGGCACGAGTGTGCCCTCCTATGCATGTGGACCCGACAATCCTGGGTTCAGAGGCAATGTGCCTCTCGGCGGTATCTTCGCGGTTGAACCCTTCAACACCACCGGTGCATCCGGGCTTGTCGAAAACATCGCGCCCCGGAACTCATCCAACATCTACCGCGTCACGGGTGATGTGAAAATTCGCAAAGCGGTCGCGAAGAAGAAGTTGAAACCACTGGGTGCGCGCCTGGCCCACTATCTCGAGGAGCGATACAACACACTTCCATTCGCCGAGCGATGGGCCTTCCCTCTGATGGAGAAGCCCTTCCCACAAGAGGACGAGGAGAGCCGGATTCGCAAGTGGAATGCACTCGTGAAGAAACTCATCAGCATCCGTTTCCTAGAGACATACAACGCCCTGCGCTGCTCGGATGGCGGCATGATCGGTCAGTATGAACACACGGTTTGGATCACCGATGGTGGCCCAGAAATTCTGACGGTTGCCTGAATTCAGAATGCCAATCCCTGATTCTGATGTGGAATCGCACATTGGAACGCATTCCGGTAAGGATTATACGGCGGCAGCCAACACCGCGGCATGAACAGGGTCGAAAGGAACTCGTCGAGTGCATCCCATCCCCTCTACGCTGCGTCTCTCGCCCCTGTTCACCTGATTGGGACTTGCCGGCAGGCTGTTTCCCCGAATTCCGGCAGAGAATCGTAGGTAGGGGTTGGAATAGGGTATGTTCAGATTTATTACCATTCGTTAATTGATTATGGGGCACAAATCTAAGTTGGCTTACAAATCGATTGTACCACGGGGTCCCGCACCGGGTCTCGAAACTAACAGTGCACATCCACCATAAATCCCAATGCAGCGCAGTGTGCCGTTTAAATCGCCCTCGACTTGATTCGGTTCGGCAGGTATCTTAATACCAATGGCCATCATAGGCGAAGGTACCCCCTCTGGGGGAAATGGAGGACATAAATATGAAGAATGAGATGAAGAATGAGCAGGCAGTGAGCCCGGTTATCGCGACCATCCTGATGGTTGCGATTACGGTGGTACTCGCTGGTGTACTGTACGTCTGGGCGAACAGCCTGGCCGCGGACCAGCCCGAATCGGGCACCCGCAACAGCTACACGGCAGAAGACAGTGCTGCATCAATCAGCGCTGGCACAGATGACACCCTGATGAGCATCCGCTGGCAGCACGCCGAGGATGAACTCAACTGGGCGTTCGTTGTGATGAAGCTGACAGTCGGAGACAACACCTTCGATTGCAGCACCGACGGAACCGAAGAGTGCGCAATTGCGCAGGACGGCAGCGACGCTGGCGTTTGGGAGACAGGCGAGTTCCTGACTCTCTCTGAGACCGTGGACATCTGCGGCGGCGCTGGTGAAGTCACCTGCCAAGTGGACCTCTACGTCACCTACCGCGGAACCGCGGTCGCTGGCACGGACAATCTCGCGCTCTCCTGAGCTTACGCTCAGTACCTGAACGAGATCTGTGTACAACCTGCACATCCAAGATGACATACGTGCTCTTCGGTGGGCGCCCTTGTGGCGCCCACCGGGGGGCCTTTTTTTTGTTTCAGATTCTGCGATTGGACATCGATGGCGTCCACTTGTGGAGGCTGGTTCCAAGGCGCAGGATCAACATGCCCCGCACCAAATACACATTGTTCTCGAGGAAAGCAAGAATCGTTGCACAGAGCGGAACCCGCCAACCGGCGACACCGATACCGAGGCTGGCGAGGACGATGGCATCGACCAAGAGCATCAGCCGGTCGAGCAGCATCGGCTCGCCACCGGTCCAACCGAGCAATACCACTGTGGTCGCATGGGCGACGCCGGCGAGGATGCCGAGCAAGACGAGCCACGGCGTGATCGTGTGCTGAATCCCATTGAGGCCGAGAATCGTTCCCCAGCGGCCGCCTCTGAACCATCGAATTCGATTGCGCCAGAAATGTCGTGACAAACCCTGTCCACGGCGTACAGCACGCTCTCGCTTCTCGCGATGAATCGTGATGGGTTGCTCCCTGAATCGAATCGCGCCGTCGGATAGTGCGCGCAGCCCACCCTCTCTCACGAGGAGGGCGAGTTGGGAATCATCGGCATTCGCCCTGTCATCGATCGGCCGCAGGGCGCTCGCGCGATAAGCAGCGATTGATCCTTCAAAGATGGGTGTTGAATCCGCCTTTGATTCACCCTCGCGGAACCAACGGAACCAGCCACGATATGCGCCACCGTTTTCCTCCTCCACCAGGGTTCCACAGACTGCGCCCACGGTCTCATCCTTCATCCAGCGGCCGATGCGGCGCAGCGCGCCAGGCTCGATAGTGGCCTCTGCATCCGTGATGACGAATACCTCATCCTCGGGATGCAATTCATCCATGGCTCGATTGACCGCCGCACTCTTTCCCAATCGAGCGGGCATCTGGATGATCTCGAGTTCTGTGTCGTTCTCCACCGCCCAGGCCCGCGCACGTTCGACGGTCCCGTCGGTCGAAGCCGAATCGATCAGGACATGGCGCACTTTGGTGGAAGGATATCTCTGATCGAGCAAATTGGTGAGTTTTGTCTCAATCACATTCGCTTCATTCCAGGTGGGAATGACGACACACAATCGTGGCAAATCGGCATCCGAACATGCATCGGGCACCGGGAGAGGTAGACGATTCCACCCTCGGTTCAACCAAGCATGAATCAACAAGGGCAGGATGACAGCACCGGCAGAAGCGACTTGGATGGTCAGAAAGGTGAGCCGAACCAACATCAGAATGCCTGACCCGTCCTCGCAAGGTTCCCAGATAAGCGCACCCCCCGTCCGTGGGGTCGGCGAGCCCTTCATGCGAGGGGCGCGGTGTGAGCCACTCACAGGGGGAGTCAAGATGCGCAGAGTGCTCCATATCGGGCCGAGTCAAACCCGTGGCGGCATGGGTGCGGTCATCCGCTTACTCGCAGCCCACCCACCGAAGGGTTGGCAGGCCTCAACGCTCGCAAGCCATGCCGACGGCGGTACCGTCGCCGTACTGAAGGCTTGGGCGAAGGTCAGGTGGAATCTGGCCGAGGCCCTCATCGGAATCGATCTGGTTCACATCCACACAGCGACACGCTGGTCGTGGAAGCGGAAACGGGGGTTGATTGAAATTGTGAAGAAGGCCGGTATCCCGATCATTCTCTCGCTCCACTCGGGCGACTTCGATGCCCACTGCCGAAGTCGAGGGCCCGAGGTCAATCGGGTCTGTGCGGACCTGACTCCCGTCGTTCTCACCGAGGGTTGGAAGCAGCGATTGTCGGCCTGGATTCCGCACGCTAAGGTCATCCCCAATCCCTCACCTGACGTCGCGATCTCCAATGCGAGAGACCGACGTCGCTTCCTACTGATGGGCCGTCCCAGTCCGATGAAAGGGCAGCAAATCGCCATCGATGCGGTGCGCTCCCTCCGAGCCGAAGGCCAAGATGTGATGCTCGATATGACAGCGAGCACGCATTGTGAAGATGGCATCACCGGACATGGCTGGGTCGAGGGATATACTCGGACAGATCTTCTCGACATCTGCGGTACCCTTCTCTCACCCTCCGAATGGGAGGGGCTCTCAATGACGGTGATCGAGGCGATGGCACGTGGCATGCCGGTGATCGCCAGCCCTGCGAGCGAAGGCGTATTCAGTGAATCAGGACGGATTGTCGAGCGAACACCCGAGGCTTTTGCAGACGCGATGCGCGATATGCTCGAAGGGGATACATGGGGAACGATGGTGGCCGCAGGACCAACAGAAGCAGAGCCCTATCGGCTGGAGAACGTCATCCCAATGTGGGGCGCATTGTACGATGAGGTGGTCGGATGAAGGCCTTGTGGATCACCCATCGACGGCCCTCCGAGATGTCTGCGACCACCCGTAAAGGCGTGGCGAATGCACTCGAGAATAGGGATTGGACGATAGAATTCATGGGACCGGACGCGGACCATCATGTGCATCGTTCCACCTTCTTCGGCCGCGGCCACCCCTCTTTCACACGGGCGCTGAACGAGCGATTGACGGGGATGGATCTGTCTGAATTCAGCATCGCCATCGTCGAGTGGACGGCCGTGTCTGGAGCAGCAGAAGCCCTGCTCAACGCCGGACTTCCCTGGATCATCATGGATCGCAGTCCACCGGTCAGCACTGGATGGGTTGGCTGGTTCCAACGCGTCCAGTATCGAGAGGCCTGGGCCATGGCTGACATTTTCGCCAAAGGACGGGCTGTCAAGAGTCCCCACATGGCGGCCACACGCGCGTGGGAAGGGCCTTCAGCGGTCGTTGCCGCAGGCGTCGATACCTCGGCGTTCACCTGTGCCGAGATGAATGAGGAAGCGGTCATCGTCTGTCATGGCAGCCTCTCTCGTGAGCGGGAATTACATCGTCTGGTCGAGATGGGATTGGAACCCTATCTATTCGGTGCAGGCAACGATGCGGCGCGATTGGCTCAGATCACCCGTGTCGAAGGTCCCGGTCCTGTCGCACAACGCCTCGCCGCATGTGACGTCGGTGTGATGCACCTGCCCGACCGTGAGGTCTGGCGTCACGCATCTCCACTGAAGGTGGCGGAATTCGCTGCTGCGGGTTTGCTCGTGGTCTCATCCGAAGTCAGTGGATTGGAACACCTTCGTGGGGCGGAATGGCTCACACTGGTTCCTCTCGGCGATGATGAAGCCTTCCTAATTGCGGTTGAATCCTTGCGCAGCCTGCCGTTGGAGGAGCGACGACGGCGAGGGAAAGTCGCACGTCAAGATGCCGAGGAACGGATGAATTGGATGTGCTGTACCGAAGCGTTGCACGACCTTCTCCTCGAGGTGAAACGGTGAGTCGCAAGGTTCGCTTGGAACGGGACACGATCTGGTTGTCGACCGCCGACCTGTTCTCTTTGTTGGTCGGCATTGCGGTGCACGTCATTCTGACACGGACCTTTTCCGATGGCGATTATGGCCGTTGGGTGCTCTTGCTCGATCTATTCTATCTGACGGCGACCTTCGTCGACCTCGGACTCCCGACATTGATCGGCAGGGATGGGGAACGTCTCGGTGCGGCGGCACCCGACCTCGTCCATCGCTGTCTGAAGATTCAGATTCGCTTCGCCTTGCCCATCATTCTCATCGGAGGTGCAGTGGGATGGCTCTGGGTCGGGGAATCCAATGTTTGGCTGGTCGCCTCCCTGATTCTCGCCCTCTCCGCCTGCGTCCAAATTCTCACCTATGCACATCGCGCGGCCCTTCGCTCCCTCGGTGAGTCGAGGCAGGAAGCCGTCGTTCGCACCGTCGACCGCGGTGCAACCGCAGTGGCCATCGTCGTCGCGGCCAGCATGTTTGGCGCCCATCCCATCGCCCTCGCCCTCGCCACCTTCGCGGGCCCGGTCGGTGCCATCCTTATCGCCATTCGACTGGGTGAAAAGCGCCTGCAGCTCACCGAGGGTGGCGTGTCGCTTGAGACGGAGAAGGCCGGTGGGTGGGAATTGATTGGCCTGGGTCTGCCCTTTCTGCTCGCGGCGGTCGCCCTGGTCGCCAATGTGCGCGTCGAGAAATTGATGCTCGGCCTGCTCTCCACGCCAGAGTCGGTCGAAACGTTCCAGATCGCCTGGCTCGCCTTCATCGCGGGGTATGCACCCATCCTCTCCGTGCGGGCTGTGATGCTCTCATGGTTTGGGGAGGTACGCGATGATCGGGAACGGCTGAGGCACCGGGCAAAACGGGCGATGTACATCCTTTCTCTGGCGAGCATCCCGGGGTTCTTCATCGGGGGTTGGGTTGGAGGGTTGGCCATCGATGCGGTCTTCCCCACCTATGCGGGCGACTCGGTCGGCATCTTCGACTGGCTGCTCATCGCTTGGCTGCTCGCATTGCTCTCCAGTGTGCCACTGACCTTGATTCAAGTCAGTGCTCAACCGTTGCATTACGCGGCCATCCTGTGGATTGGAATCATCTGTGATGGCATCGCCTGTGCCCTTCTCATTCCAGAGCGTGGTGTCGAGGGTGCTGCCCATGCCGCGATCATTGGCGCGGGGGCCGTGTTGGCCGCAGCGACTTATGCCGCGTTGTCGCCTTCGGAGAGCATCTCCTGAAGTTCGCCGGACTCGTACATCTCGAGGGCGATGTCGGATCCACCGACCAATTCACCGTGGACGTAGATCTGAGGCATGGTCGGGAAATCTGCCCACTCGCAAACCGAGGGAATGGCCCGTGAATCCTGCAGAATGTTGACGCTGACAAACGGTGTATTGAGCGCCTTGAGAACCTGGGCTGCACGGTTGGAAAAGCCGCACTGCGGCATCTCGGGTGTGCCTTTCATGAAGAGCACGATGCGGTTGGCATTGACCAGTTCGGTCAGTTCGTCGGGGGTCCAGTTGAATTCTTCATCGCTCATGTTCATTCCTCCTTGGATCGGATATTGATGCCCACGAATTCCGCTTCACTGCGGCGGTTCGGGTGGGGGTGGAATACCTCGCCATCATCGGCGGCGGCCTGTTCCGGGGTCAGACATTTGAGGTCCAACGCATGAACTTGATTCGGGATCCAGGGCTTGAAATGGCCGAGCAGAATCCGTTGGCGGGGCAAGGGGCGCATGCCTTCGAACGTCGGACTGACGACGCGCACATGGAAGTGATCCGCGCCTCCGGTGAGGTCGACCACGGCCACTTCGATCGCGTCGGGAACGGCCTTGCGGACCTCGGCCTCCATCCATTCGACACTCGGCATGGTCAACCCCCGTGCGCCAGGTGGTTTTGAATCCTTGTCAGGCATCCAATGCGGCTTGTATCTCGACGAGGTTCTCTGAGATCGTTCCGTTGGCATTGATCAGACCGCTCCCGACGACGGCAACCTCGATGCCCCAATCGGCCACCTGAGCGGCATTGTGAACTTTGATACCACCGTCGATCATCAACTTGGTCGCCCGGCCTCCCGCAGCGATTTGGGCATCGATGGCTGTGCGGAAGCCGCGGACCTTCCCCTCCATTTCCGGCATGAAGGATTGGCCACCCTTCCCAGGCACCACACTCATCACCAGCACCAGATCCAATTCTGCCAACAGGGCGAGAACACTGGCGGAAGGCGTCGCCGGATTGAGGACCGCGCCGATTTGACAACCCGCAGCGTGAACGTTTGAGATCAATGTGGGGAAGTCCTCGACCGCCTCGACATGGGCGATGACAAGATCCACGCCCGCGTCGACATATTGTTGCCAAGTATCCTCGGCATTGGTGACCATCAGATGACAATCCAAGAAGACATCGGGGCCGACTCGGTTGCGAACGCTGCGAATCAAGGCCGGACCGAACGTGATGGTCTTGTTGATCACCCAATTGCCATCCATCACATCGAGATGAATCCAATCCATGCCCGCGGCGAGTGAGTCATCCATCACTTTGCCAAGTTCACACAGGTCGGCTGTCAGGATACTCGGGGTGATGATCACGGCACTCTCTCCAGTGAGGGCGAGCGGTCGGCGGTTCTCAAGTCTTGACCCGCTGGCAATACCTGCATCAGGTTGATAGAACGTCGCAGCGGCGATGGAATTCCATGTCAGGAAATCTCGTTGATGCGACCGATGCGGACTTTGAAGCAGTGACCAATGGCAGCGAATGGGTGCTGGTCGATTTCTGGGCACCATGGTGTGGTCCTTGCAAGATGATCGCCCCCGTTCTCGAAGCCATCGCAGGGGAGCGAGCCAACCTCACAATCGCCAAGGTAAACACCGATGTGAACCCGTTGACGCCCGGTCGATTCGGCGTTCGCGGCATCCCCTTCCTCGTGCTCTTCCACAATGGGCAACCGGTCGATCAGAAGTCCGGCGCCATGCCGAAGGCGGGCTTTGACCAATGGCTGTCAAGCCACATGGGATGATTCAGCATCGGCGAGTCGGCTCTTGCGTTCATCGAGCGGAGCGCCGACCTCTCTGAGCAGACGTTCTTTCAGTGCCTCGTGCAACCACATGCCCTCGGGCAGTTCGATGAGCAGTCCACGCTCGACCAATGCGGCGGGCGGATTGCCATCGTGCCCACAAGCTCGCGCCAAGATATCCCATTCAACCGGCCGGTCGGATGCGGCCAAGGTGGCGAGCAATTCACGGTCGTCATCGGGGAGGACATCCAAGATCTCTTCATCCAGAAATCGAAGCCAATCGCCATGGGTGACCTCGCCATACATCTCCATCAGTTCGATGGCCAGCGGATGGCCACCCGTCACCTTGTGAACCACGGGTGCTGAGGGCAATTCCACGCCTTTCAAGCCGGCCAACCAATCGTCCAAATCATCGATCGAAAGCCCGGAGAGGGCCAGTTCTTCCACACGGTCTCTGGTGTGGACGTCTCGCCGGTCGTAGAAGGTCAACGTCGTGCGGCTGATCAGCAACAATTGGAGGGGGGATGAATCGGCGACCTGAAGCAGTGCGCCGAGCAGGTCCGCAGCCTCCTCCGCGATGTGGTGAACATCGTCGAGAACGAGCAAGAAATAGGGGGGTGGGCCCGCCTCCTCTCCCTCGGAGAAGCGTTCTCTCAACACCCTTGGGTCGGTCAGGTAGGAGAGCAGAAGTCGGCGGTATGCATCGATGTCGAGTTTGGCACCCGGGGTCAGGGGCAGGGTATCCATCAGTTGAACCGGATCGTGTGCAGCGTCGATGCCGACGCGATGTAGCAAGGAGGTTGCTAGGCCCAGTGCGGAATCCCAAGGCTGGCAGGGGTACCAGCAGATTGAGAGTTGTTCATCCTCCGCTTTGCGAGCCTTCAGCCAATGCGCGGCGAGTGTGGATTTGCCGATGCCGGCGATGCCGTGCACCAACATGCAGGGCGCGGTCGAAGAGAACCAGTCGTCGAGCACCTCAATCTCGGCGACGCGGCCGTGGACCTCGCGGGTCTCGGGCGGTTCGGTATGGTAGGTCGCGTGTGCGCCCGAACCCAATTTGAGTCGCCCCGGTGCAGGTCGGCCCTCCTCATCGCCGGACCGGATCAGACCGAAGCGGATGTCGCCGAAGGTCAACACGCCCTCGTGTTGGGCGTGCATCAGCACTTGTAGAAGACTCAAATCGGCTGAGATTCGATGGCTGGCCCGGTCGGCCGGCACCTCCAACAATTGGCCCGATTCATCACGGATGAGCACCTGGGTTTGCCCGAGGTCCCGCTGCCGGTTGCGCGCCTCCTCCTGGCCGGCTTTGGTGAGTTGCCATGTCTTCTGCCGGCGAGATTCGCCACGGACTGTTCGAGTGTGCTCACTGACCCATTGATTGCGCAGCATCGTGCGCATTGAACGGCTCACGTTTGGGGGGTGAAGCGCACAGGCCTCCGCGATTCCTGGTCGGGTGACTGCGGCGCTGACCATGTACAAATCGGCCTGACTCTCCTGCTCAAGTAAATGCAGTAGAAGGCGGTCCTCGACCGCGATGTGAACCCGCAGGTCTGCGCCCGGCATCGGACCTCCCTCCGCCTCCATCCTGTTGAACTTCTCGCCATCGAGAGCCCTCGTGGGCCCGCTCGTACGTGATGCAAGAAGACCGGAACCCCTTATTCGGATGAATGCAGCCGGGTCCATGCGCTCAACATCTTTCAGCCCAGCCCGTGCCATCCTGCTCGGCCTCCTGATGGTGACGAGCACCCTGATGCTGGGCACGGCATCTGCCATCGATACCGATGGTGATGGTGTCGATGATTCGGCGGATGACTGCCCCGTTGCAGAGGGCACGAGCACGGTCGACCGCGTCGGCTGCCCAGACCGAGATGGAGACGGAACCAGCGACATCAACGATCGCTGGACAATCAGCACACCGGGTTTTGCACAGGACAATCATCAGGGTAGCAGCGAGGACCTCAATGCGGTCGCCTACAGCCCGGATGCCAGCGAATACGTCACCGGTGACGGCGATGGTTGGGTGCGTATTTTCAACTCGACGACCAACCAGAATCTTCGATCCGTGCAGATCAGTGGAACCAACGTCAACGATGTCGATTGGTCCGGTGATGGATTGTGGATTGGCGTGGCCCGTGATGATGACTCGGTCAGCATTTACCACGCCAGCAACTTCAGCCATTCGCACGCCGTCTCGACAGATGTCGGCGGCGGCGACAAGACCCATGAGATGGCATTCAACCACGACGGTAGCCGCTTCGCTGCTGTGGTCGGTCGGTCGGGCAGCGGCGGAACCGATGGCGAAGTCTTCGTCTTCCACACCTCCAACGGAACAGCGATCACGACGCTCACACCCGGTTCCGAAGATGAATTCTATTCACTCGACTGGTCCCCCGACGGCAACCGTCTGGCGGTCGGTGGACCGAGCCATGTGTGGACCTACAACACCGGTGGATGGAGCATCAATCGCACCATCAACCCCAACCGAGGCACGCACAATGGCATCGCTTACTCGCCCGATGGCAACAGCATCGCCACCTGTGAGGGATATGAATCCAACAGCGCCCGGGCACGGATGTACAACGCGAGCACGGGCTCACAAATCTGGTCCTACACCAGCACGTCCACCTGCAATGCCGTCGCTTGGTCTCCCGACGGCGCACTGGTCAGCATGGGCTTCTCCTATTACCAAGGGGACGGTGCCAGCTTGCGCATCTTTGACGCCGCGACCGGCGGTCTGATCGACACCGTGCACGGTCCTCGACCCGGTGGATGTACGAGCAGCGGCTGGGGCAATAACTGCGGCCAGGTGCTCGCTGCAGATTGGCATCCGAATGGAATGAACATCCTGACCGGACACGGTCGCAATGACGAGGGCATCTACATTTGGGGCATGGACCCAGACATCGATGGCGACGGCTGGATGAATCACGAAGACGCCTTCCCCGAGGATGGCACACAGTGGGAGGATAGCGATGGTGACGGCTATGGCGACAATCTCGACGGCACCGAGGGCGACGCATGTCCGAACGTGGCAGGAGGTTCCAACATCGATGTATACGGATGTCCCGACGACGATGGAGATGGATATTCCAACGATGGGGATGCATTCCCCAACGACCCCTACCAGTGGGCGGATGCCGACGGCGATGGCTACCCTGCCAACACCGCGGACAACCGCGACCCGAATCCCTACGGAGGGGTCGACCACTTCGATGACAACCCGACCCAGTGGGACGATTACGATCTCGATGGCTATGGTGACAACTATGCCAATGTATCCTGGAATGCAATCCGGCCGGCCGAATGGCCGGGCCAATTGCTCGCGATGACCCCGCTTCAAGTGGCTGACATCGACACTTTCCCACTCGACCCGGAGCAATGGAACGACACCGATGGTGACTGGTTTGGCGATGAACCGTTCACGACCCGATCCGATGGCTGCCCATTGATTTACGGAAATTCGATTTGGGACCGAATCGGCTGTCCGGATCAGGATGGAGACGGTTACTCTGACCCGGGCAACTCCTGGCCGGGTGAGGGCCTTGCAAGCCCCGATGGCGATGCGGATGCATTCGTCGACAATCCCTCTCAGTGGCACGATTCAGATGGCGATGGATACGGCGACAACAAGTCGGGTACCTTCGGCGATGAATGCACAGGTCAGGCCGGTACCAGCACGATGGCCATCCAATGGAATCAAGAGACCGAGTCCTACATCGACATCACTTGGTACGGTTGTCAGGACAACGATGAGGATGGTTATGCGAACAGCGGCGAAGCCTTCCCCAACGACCCGACCCAGCATGTCGACACCGACGGCGATGGCTACGACCGAAACAGCGCCATCTCATCGTGTGGAGATGATCCCGAGGGCAACAACCCAGACCTCTTCCCACTCGATGGCACCCAGTGCGATGACCGCGATGAGGATGGCTACGGCGACAATCCGAGTGGCCCCAATGGTGATTGGTTCCCCGATGACCCGACCCAATGGCACGACAGTGATGGCGATGGATTCGGCGACAATCTGGACGGGACCAATGGTGACATCTGTCCCTTCCTCTACGGCTCGACCAACACCGCCGATGCGCGCGGTTGCCCGGACAGTGACAATGACGGCGTGCCCGACCCACAGGATGCATTCCCCAACGACCCCTTCCAAGATTCGGACACCGATGGCGATGGATTTGGCGATTCGGCCTTCAGCACAGATGCCGATGACTGCATCGATGTGCCCGGTACCTCGACGATGGGCACAATCTACGGCTGCCCCGACACGGATGGAGATGGTTGGGCGGATTCGATCGATGCCTTCCCTGACGATGGTGTTCAGTGGGAGGATGCTGACGGCGATGGCTGCGGTGACAACTACACCTACGTGCTCGAATTGGTCGATGACCCCGAAAACGAGGGGCTGATGATCGAGCTGCGGGTCCAGAGCGGCGATGCATTCCCAGAGGAAGCATCCCAGTGTTCGGACCAGGATGGAGATGGCTATGGCGACAATGAGACCGGTCGCAATCCGGACCCCTTCCCGCTGCGCCAGAGCCAATTCAAGGACGTCGATCAGGATGGTTACGGCGACAACGGCACCTTGGGCGCCTATGAGCCCGACCTCTGCCGTGGTGAGCAGGGCTTCTCCTATGAAGATCGATTCGGCTGCCCGGATTCCGATGAGGATGGTTGGTCAGACCAGGCCGACTCCTGCAAATATGACCCGGATATCCACCTGATCGGTCAGCCTTGCAAAATCACGGCACCCGAATCTGACGACCCCGAAAAGGCTGGAAACATCTTCGCTTCCGGCACCATGATGGCCATCATGGGCGGTGTGATCGCATTCATGCTCGCGCTCATCTTCGTGGCGCTGATCGCCAAGCAGATGGGGGCGCGAAAGCGCCTCGCAGAGATTCGTGTCTATCAAGCGCAGGATCTCGCCTTTTCCGAGGAAGAGGACGATCGCAGACAGAAGTGGATTGACCATTATCTCGCGGCGGGAGACATCGAGAAGGCGGAGGAACTCGGCTATGTTGACAAGGCTGAATGGCAGGTTCACATGGAGGAGACCGCGGCTGAGACTGCGTCCTTGCCCGACCTCGGAGATCTCCTCGATTAAGCGGCGAGATCATCGTCGAATCGATTGAACGGTAACGCGTCGAAGGCGACGATGTCAGCCGCGTTCAGTGCCCGGTTGTGGGCGAGGACTTCGGCGATGGAAACCCAATCCGGCGTCGAGCCATCGATCCAGTCGTAGCGATGCCCTGGAATGAGACGCCAATCGGAGGGCAGCGTCTCCAAAATCTGCCTCGCCCTACCCAAGCTCTTCCACTGGGCGGCGGGGTCGCTTCCAGGCAGGTCGACACGGCCACTTCTCATGGTGAAAAGGAGGTCTCCCGCCACGTAGACACCATGGCCGTGAAAGGTCACGTGACCGGGGGCATGGCCGGGTGAATGCGTGATGGCCAGGGCCAGATTTCCAGCGCGCCATGTACAGGTCTCGTCCGGCGGTTGATCCCACACGTGGGTGAAATCTGTGCGCCGGAAAATGATCCGCCCGAGCAGGCTTGGTGAGACGGATTCCACATGACCCCATACCTCGATGTCGGGGTGGGCTTTTCGAATGGCTTTCACACCGGATGTGTGATCCCGGTGGGTGTGTGTGAGGAGGATGTGGGTCGGGCTGAGATCGGCGTCGGCAAGGGCGTTCAACCAAGCGCGGCCATCGGCGGGATCCACGATCGCGACCACGCCATTCTCGCGGTCGATGAAGGCGGTGTTCATATTGTCCCAGCCACCCAACTGGACGACCCAGATCTCGATGCCATCGGCGCCGGCCGAAATGGCGAATTCACCGGTGGACAGGGCCATGGCACTCCATTCATTCCTGGTCAATCAAGGGTTCGGCGTTGAATTGGCACCCCTTTAGGGGGGCCAATGGATTCAAACAGGAGTCCGGGGCTGTCCAAACCGGAGCGGAGCGCATGCTAGACGGTGTGAGGTCAGGAACGGCAACCCTCGTGGGTCTGCTCGTCCTCATGACCCTCGCACCCCTCGCCATGGCCGAGCCAGCCCAGAATGGGCTTGAGCTTCTGGTGGAAATCGATGCACCGGAGCACGGTGAGATTTTCAGCGATGCCGAGGACATCTCGGTGACCTTGCGGGTCAAGAATCACGCTACAGAAGCACGACAACTGACCTACAACCCGGCCTGTCCTTACGACCTCAGCCTGACGAACGGTGCCTGGGAGTTGGACATCGATGAGACGCGTACATGCCCCGATCAGAGTCGAGCGATGACCATCCAACCCGGCCAGACCCGAATTCTCTCGACCATGACCTGGGATTGGTCCGACGCGCCCAGTGGACCGATTACCCTCGAGTTCGAGCAACCGGATGCCGGCCTGTCCGCCTCGGATGTCGTGATGTTCCACCGCACGGTCGTGATACCGGCCAATCTGCAACTTCAAGCCGTATTGGCCGAGACGGTCGGAGAGCAACCCGGTCACAGCAGTGAGATGCCGGCGATGGTGCTCCTCTCCTTGGCCAACACTGGGGAATCGACGATTGACCTGCCCTTCGATTCCTTCTGCCGCGTTGCGGCGACCGACCTCGCCTGCGGCGAAGGCAGCCTGGCGCCCGCCACCAGCCGAGCCCTCGGTTGGGCGGTGTGGGAACTCGATTCCTCAATCGAAGGCGAACAGGCCCACACATTCACCCTGACCGCCGTCGAAGGGGCCGCCGCCACCGTCTCCACCTCATTCACGCGCACCAGCACGTCGGACAGCAGCGCACTGATTCCCGCTGCGATGATCGATGCGGATCTGAACTGGCGATTCCTCGTCACAAACTCGGACGACGTGCCCGCGAAGATGCTCTTCGAGGATGCCTGTCTGGTCCAGATGCACATCGTTGCGCCGACCGGCGAAATCGTCTACGACACCCGAACCGAGAGCGATTGTCCCGAAATTGGAACAGAGATCAGACTCGATCCCCAAGAGACGTTCACCTTGGCCGGTGATGCGTGGGATGGATTGGATGAGAACGGCTGTGAGATTGAAGATGGTCTCCACCTGATGGTTCTGAACCAACCCGACCACCGATTGATCGCCAGCCAGGCATTTGAGCACACGAATAGCGGAACCGACCCCGCGTGCCGCGCTGCCAACGGGGACATCTCCGACATTCGCTTCGCCGTCGAGGACCTTCAGGTGCTCGATGCGGATGGTGCATCCGAACGCATCTCACTCCACATGGGCCTTGCGAATCTCGGCAGTGATTCGGTCGAGGTCTACTGGCCGACCGACTGTGCGCTGGAATTCACCCTCGGGCGCATCGGCGAATCTCCCCTCCGCACCTGGACCGATGATTGCGAGGGTGGCGGTGGACAGATGATGGACATCCCATCGATGGCTTCCCACGATTGGCCAACCTTTGAGATTCCATTCATCACAGATGGCGAGCCCGTCGCCAATGGCACCTACCTGCTGTCGATTCGCACAACCTCCATTCCCGCGTTCACCGCTCAGGCGGCCCACACCTACGATGGTCCCCACACCGCGGCACCCGAGACACCGGTGGAAGAGGTTGAGCCGGTGGTTGAAGTCGTCGAGGAAATCATTGAAATCGATTCCACCGAGATTCTCTCCGGCGACTGGTATCACGTGACCGAAGCCCATCAGGGCTGTTGGATTCTCATCGATTCCAGTGGGCATGAGCGAAGTCTGGTCGCCCACATGCAAAACGGCCGCTGGATGCCATCACCGGGCCTTTCCGGCACCTATCTCACCGAGGAGAGTCCCGCGTCGGGCGACTGTGCCAAGTGGTCCGGATTCGTCATCCTCGAAACCTTGGATGAGACCGAGACCGCCCCAGCGAGCGTGGTCGTCGAAGCGCCCATCGTACCCGTTCAAACGCCTGTTGAGGGCGTCTTGCAATACACGCCCACCGCCGCGGCTGTGGTCGCCTCCACCTCGATCTCCGTACTGGTGTTGATGTACGTCGGCAACACGGAGTGGATTCGGATTCCCGCCCTCCAATTCGGGCTCGGTCTGGTCGGCATGGTCCGCCGGCGCCGTGAGCACGATGGCGAATATCAGCGCGGTCGAATCATGGGATATTTGACCGCCAATCCGGGTGTGCACTTCCGCGCACTGCTCGGTGCGCTCGAGATGAGCAATGGCCAACTGACGCACCACCTCAAGCATCTCCAGGGTGAGGAGCGAATCTGGCGCCGAAAGGACGGGCGACTCGTTCGGTTCTATCCCGCTTCGATTCAGGCGACCCAGAACGAGGACGAACTCCCCGTGCCTCTGCTGACACCGGACCCCAACAGCCTGCAGGGCAAGATTCTGCGGCTGCTCGACGCGACCGAGAACGACATCATCAACCTCAGCCAGAAGGAGCTCAGCGTCCGACTTGAGGCAAGCCAGCAGTTGATCAGCCACCACCTCCGTACGCTGGAGAAATTTGGCCTGGTCGAGCGCGAAAAGGTCGGCATGCGATACCGTTACCAATTGACCCGGGAGGCAATCTTCCTGGTCAACAGCACCGAATTCAGTGTCGAGACCGATTGAGTCCCGCCTTCGGCGGACCCTTCAAGTGACGCCTTCAGTTGGCGATAGCGTGCACCTCCGGTGCACGCACGCACGAGGTATCGGTCATGGTGGAGTACGACCCTGCAGCCATCGAGACCCGTTGGCAGGCGGCCTGGGCAGAGGCAAAGGCCTTCGATAGCGAGGTCGATTCGACCCGTCCGAAATTCTACTGCCTCGAGATGTTCCCCTATCCCAGCGGCCAGATGCACATGGGTCACGTCCGCAATTACAGCATCGGCGACAGCATGGCGCGCTTCCGCCGCCTGTCCGGATACAACGTCCTCTATCCAATGGGTTACGACTCGTTTGGCATGCCCGCAGAGAACGCGGCCAAGAAGATTGGAGGGCACCCTCACGATGTCACCTGGTCCAATATCGAGAGCATCCGAAGTGACCTGCAACAGATGGGATTCTCCTATGACTGGCGCCGGGAACTCGCGACGAGTGATTCGACGTATTACCGCTGGAATCAATGGATCTTCCTCAAATTCCACGAGATGGGTCTGGTCGAACGCCGCACGGCCCCGGTCAACTGGTGTGATACATGCGATACCGTGCTGGCCAATGAGCAGGTCAAGAACAACCGTTGCTGGCGCTGCGCAGACGAGGTTCGTCAGAAGGACATGGCTCAATGGTTCCTCAAAATGACCGCCTATGCAGACGAATTGTTGGACGAGCTGGAGGTCATTGAATTTCCAGAGAATGTCAAAGCGATGCAACGCAATTGGATCGGTCGTTCACACGGGGCTGAGATTCGATTTCCAATCGTCGATTCCGATCAGGTCATCGAAGCCTTCACGACCCGTTCAGACACGATCTTTGGCGTCACCTTCCTGACCCTTGCACCCGAACACCCGCTGTGCAACGCTCTTGTGAAGGGCACCGAACATGAGGCGGCCTTCAGCGAATTGGCCCTTGAATGCGCTCGGATGAGTGAATTCGACCGCATCAACATGCTGCGCGAGAAGAAAGGGGTATTCCTTGGACGCCACGCGAGCAATCCTCTGACCGGCGATAAGATTCCAATCTATGCAGGAAATTTCGTCGTCGCCTCTTACGGCACGGGCGCGGTGATGGCCGTGCCGGCCCACGACCAACGGGATTTCGAGTTCGCCGCGGTTCACGGACTGGATGTCAAGGAGGTTCTCATCCCGAAGCAGGATCACCAATCGGCCCCAATCACCGAGGCCTTCACCGGCGAGGGGTGGATGGTCAATTCCGGCAACACCGGATTCGATGGTCTCTACGGTGAAGATGCCCGAGCCGCGGTAATCACCGCACTGGAAGCTGCGGGCATGGGCGAGGGAACGATTCAGTATCGCCTGAAGGATTGGTTGCTATCACGACAACGATTCTGGGGCACACCGATTCCTTTCGTCCACTGCAAAGCCTGCGGGGTCATGCCCGTGCCCGAGGCGGACCTGCCGATTGCGCTCCCCCTCGATGTCACCTTCACCGAAGGACAGTCGGGCAATCCGCTGGCTTCCCACGAGGGATTCGTGAACACCAGTTGCCCGGGTTGTGGTGGGGCTGCAAAGCGTGAGACGGACACCATGGATACGTTCTACGATTCGAGTTGGTATTTCCTGCGCTTCTGTGACGCGATGAACGGTGAGGCTCCGTTTGACAAAGCGATCGTGGATTACTGGATGGAGGGTGGAGTCGACCTCTACATCGGTGGCATCGAACACGCTGTCATGCACCTGCTCTATGCACGATTCTTCACCAAGGCACTTCGAGATGCGGGCTTGAACGATGTCGGTGAGCCCTTCTCACGCCTGGTTTGCCAAGGCATGGTGAATGCACCGACGCCCTATTGTGCGGATTGCAATGTCGAGTACCACGTCGACCACACTGGCTCGGATTGCCCAACCTGCGGGGTCGCATTGACCTCGAGATCGGCCAAGATGAGCAAGAGTCTCGGCAATACGGTCAGCCCCGAGGTCATGATCGAGAAGTTCGGGGCGGACACCGTCCGACTGTTCATTCTCTTTGCCGCCAATCCCGAGGCCGGCATGGATTGGTCGGGCACGGCGATCGAATCCAATTTCCGGCAGATGAAGGGAATTCATGCCGCTTTCTCCACGCCAGCCGGTGATGGCAAGATGGATGACTGGCTGCTTGCGCGGATGCGGGTCAATCGAGAGAATTGGCATGGCTCGATGATGGATGTCAGCCTTCGAGAAGGGGTCATGGCGAGCCACTTCGACATGCTGTCCGACTGGCAATGGGCACAGCGGCGTGGAGGGGTTAATGACGCCACGAAAGAGGCATTCATGACCGCATGGGCCCCGATGATTTACCCCGCAACACCCCACCTTGCCGAAGAGTGGTGGGCTGCTCTGGGTCATCGTGAGATGCTTGCCCAAACGACGGTCGATACCCTCACTCCGTTGGCGGAAGATGCCCTCACTCTCGCTGCGGAGGCCTACCTGCGCGGTGTCATCGATCGGGCGCGGAACGTCAAGGATCTCGCCCTTCGACATGCGGATGGTCCGTTGCAAGCCGTCGTCATCCAGACCGCGCAAGCGTGGAAGCAGGACCTCGCAACACGTGCGGTTGGAATGCACGGTGAGGATTTCGATTTCAAACAGGGTGGCAATAAATTCCTCCAGACTCAGCAGGTCTTCCAAGACGAGGCACTGCGAGGAGACGTGATGCAGGTATGGCGAAATCTTGTCGTCGGACACAAGAAGCGGCGCGGACGCATCCACACCTATGGGGATGGGGAGCGCGCACTGATCGACAGCGGCTTTGACGAGGCTGCATATCTCACCAAGAACGCGGTATTCATATCCCACGTACTCGACATTGAATCCGTCGAAATTTATCGGGCTGGCGAGGGCGAGGATGTGGCGGGCAAGGCCCGGTCCAGCATGCCGCTCGAGCCGGGCGTCGCCTGGTGGTGAGACGATGACAGACGTCTTGTTCGACGGGCATTGTCCGAGTTGCAGCCGTTGGGCATCATGGATATTGAAGCGGGATCGGCGCAAGGTGTTCGAATTGATTCCTCAAGCATCCGATGCAGGGGCCGCCATTCTGGTCGATCTTCCCCCGCACCTCTTGGAGGTCGACTCACTCTTTGTCAGGGATGGCAGTGGCTGGCATACCCGCTCTTCAGCGGTCTGTCGGATCCTGTGGGGATTGGGCATCCACTGGCGGATTTCAGGCCTGATTCTCTTTATCGTGCCACGCCCGATCCGCAATTTCGGTTACGATTTCATCGCTCGTAGAAGACACCGGTCCGCGCCCACGGATTCATGAACCTCCGACGAGTGGACAGGTTTAGTGAGTTCAGAGAAGGATCCTACCAAGGGTTCCGCTCCCTCCGATTCCAACGCACCGAAGAAGGGTGCGCCCGATCCGCGCCGACGAAAGCGACGTGGGCGCCGCGGCCGGGGGAAGGGGAGCGGTACAGGCGACGACAAGCCCCACCAGAAGGGCCCCGACACACCTCGACGCCAGAGTGCGAAGGGCGGCAAGAGCCAATCCATCTCGGATGAAGAAACGGTTCGGATGGCGAACGAACGCTTCGACCGCAACCCGCCGGCGATGGGACTGCCCGAAGAGATGGACCCACCACCGCAGAAGGTGAAGATCGATTGGAAGCTCTCGCCCGTGCCTGTCAATATCGAACGCGAGGTGCACGACATCGTCTGTCGACCCGGGGAATTCGGTTTCCTCCCCGACGACCGTGTCGATGAGATCGCCGCCCAGATCGGAGATCGTCCAATCACGTTGGAGCAGGCCCTCAGTCTGCGGGCAGCCCTCAATCAGGAGAAGGCGGTGTTCAGCCACGGTCGCTTGCAGAGACGCGCCCAAGAGATGCTGAGAAAATACGAGGGGGGCGAGAGTGTGGTCTCCCTGTCCAAACGCTATGATTTCCCACCCGTCAACCTGTTCCGTGCGATTTTGACAGCGCGAAACTGGTCGAAGAATCGGATCAAGGAAACGCTGCGTGAGCCAGACCGAAAACTCGACGCGCGCGACCTCGCCGAGTTCCGCAAAGCCGAGGCGGCCGATCGTGTGACCCATGTCAATCAATCTGAGACCCACCATGCAGCCGACCTCTTCGAGAAGGTATTGTGCGACCACTTCGAAGCCAATGGGGTTCGATTCCGCACCCAGACGGAATTGCTGAAGGAACAGGTGGCGACCGAGGGTCGACCGATTCGCACACCCGACCTCCTGATGCTCGATCATGTCGAGATCAACGGTGTGCCTGTGGCGTGGATCGATGCCAAGCACTTCTACGGTGCCAACCTCTCATTCCAGCGCAAGAAGACGCAAAAACAGGTCAATCGATACGCCGAGGAATGGGGCCATGGCGCCATCATTTACCGCCATGGATTCTGTGCGGGCCTGAAGTTGAAGGGGGCGGTGTTGCTCGATGCGAGCCACATCGATCTTTCCGAATTGATTCAGCACAACAAGCGGCTCAATCAGGAACGGGTCAACGGAGATTGAGCGCGTCCGAAGCAATGTTGGCCGCGGCGGCTCCAAGCCCTCGCGCGCGCAGACTTTCGACGACGGATGCCTTCCATTCTCCGTCCGAATCCAGCGTCGTTGGCACGACGACCACGCTCTCTCCAAGCATGCACAATCGCACGGATAGACTGCCATCCGCATGTCCAGCACCGGCCAGTGCACTGCCACAGAGGTGGAGGAGGGCGAGCCGGTCCGCATCTGCGAGCAATCCACTCGTCTCTGCGAATTGGGCTGATTTTTCGAGCAATTCACCCCACCGAGCCGCTTCCCAGCGACCCTCTCGCAAACCGAACAAGGCCTTCTCACCGGCTGCTCGGATGGCCAATTTCCACTCACCATCGTCGATGTATCTGGATGTGTGTTGACTCGCTGTCAGTCTCCAACCCAGAACGACGGGGATGTCGGCATGCCAGGACAGGACTGCGCCGGGACCACCGAGGTCTCCTGCCAGTTGAGGACAGCCAGGTTCGAGTCGAAGCTCGACTCCACCGACGTGTAGTGCAGCGACGTCCCCAAGGCCACCCGAAAGGCGACGTTCCACCCGATGGGCGATGTGAATCGAACGGGCTCGGGCCAATTCCGCTTCGACACCAAGGGCACGCTGCATGGCCAATGCGGTTGAGATCGCGCCGGCGGCGGACAAGCCGAATCCCTGTGATACGGGCAGGTCTGATGTGTGAATCAGGCTCCAATCAAGGGCTTTGACGCGAGGTTCGAAGTCCGAGAGTTCATCGAGAACCGTTTCGAATAGCGCATGGCCCGGTGCATCACCCTCGATCGACAATTGACCTGTGCCTTCGACGGCGGATGCCTCGACTTTGACGCCTCTGTCCAAACAGAATCCCGCGCCCCGACTCCCCTGTTCGAGAAGCGCCTCGGCATCATCCTGCACGCTGAAGATCAACGTTAGATGGCCGCCGACCTGGGCGCTGCTCCGCATCATCATCTCCCCTGAGAGGGCACTCGGGCCTTGAGCCGTCCGCTGTCTCACAGTGCTTCGTCGAGGAGCTCGGTGAGGCCTGAGAAGCGGGTTGCAAGGGCTGTGCACGCTTCCGCGAAGGCGGTGCGGGCCGTCATCGACCCATCGGTGTCGAAGCTGAACAGATATTCGCCGGGCACGTCTTCGAGGGTGACGGCATCCGAGAAGTCATCGATGCGCGCCGTGCCGGCTCCGACGTGGTGCAGTTCGCGGGCCAAGGTCTCGACCTTGAGCACATCATCGAGCTTCTTGTTCTTGAAATCCTTCGAGGTGATCGTCAGGTCCAGGTCCCACAGGGCCTTGGCCTTCTGTGGGCGGGCGATCGTCGCGATGCGACGGGCGCTGAACGAGACACCGGAGACCGGGTTCCACTTGGCGTGGTCTCCGCCAACACCGAGCACGGCATAGGCGTAGAATTCGAGGTACTGACCCGTGTACAGCTTGGTGATTGGAATCGCGTGATAGGCTTCCGGAATCTGCAACTTGTCCTCACCGAGGACATTGAGATCTCCAGCGGTCACCAGTCGACCCTCGGCCGTGCCGCGGGCACTGCAGTGGTAGATGATCTGGCTGGCTGGGCTGCCCCACTCCTCGCGCGGAAGGCCCTCGTTGGCGGGGTCTTCCTCAAGGAAGCAGAACTCTTCGTGATAGGTGGGGATGGGCACCATCGCCAAACGGTGGGCGATGACCTCGTCGGGCAGGGCGCCGATGGACTCGTAGGTCTCGCCGGTCTGGCTGTCCGTCACGGTACCGAGTTCGAAGCGAACCTTATGGATCGCCATCTTCGGCACGTCGGTCATCATGGTACGGCGCAGTGCGTTGACGAATGCACGGTCGGTCTCCTTGAGGAGTACCTTTACGTGATCATCACGCTCTTCAACAACTTCAATCTTGACCATTTTTTCAACCTCCATAAATCAGACGCGGCGACCTCTTCGGCCACCCTTCTTCTTCGTGCCATCGTGGGGGACCGGGGTCACATCCTCGATGCGCGTGATGGTCATGCCCGCACGCGTGAGCGCACGGATTGCTGCCTGAGCACCGGGACCGGTGTTGGCCGACTTGTTGCCGCCCACACCGCGATACTTGACGATGACCTGAGTGAATTCCTTCTCGCGGAGCATATCCGCGATGCGTTCGGCAGCGCGGGTTGCGGCGAATTGACCGCCCGCATCGCTGCCCTTCTTGGTGACCTGACCGCCGCTGACCTTGGCGATGGTCTCCGCACCGGTGAGATCCGTGGCGGTGAGTAGCACGTTGTTGTACGAGCTGTAGATGTGGAGCACGGCCTTGTGGGACATCACTCATCACCTCCAGCGACGACGACGGTGTCCTCGGCTGCGGGGGCTGTCTTCGCACCCTCTTCGACGCCGGCGACGAATTCGGGGCTCGGGCCTTCGCCCTCGCCGTACTCCGCCGTTGCGCGGATGGTCTCGATCTCGACGCGGATGGGGTGGTTGCCATCCAGCAAGGGAGAGGTGCTGTGGTAGGTGAGGCTGTGTTCATCATCGCGTGTGATGATGTAACCGGGCACGTTCATCTTCTGGTCACCCAGTGCGATGTGGCCATGCACGACCAGCTGGCGAGCCTGACGCATCGAAGCGGCCAGTCCGCGATAGTAGACCTGACTCTGCAGGCGTCGGCTCAGAACGTGCTCGACACTGATCTGCAGAATGTCGTCGAGGCTTGCACCATCACCGAGCAGGCCACGGCGGTAGAGAGATTCGACCAGGTCGTCCTTCTCACGGGAGAAGTGGCCCTGGGTCGTGTCGGCTCGGCCGATCAGCTTCATCGCATTCTGTCGCCATCGGCGCAGCTTGGACTTGGCCTTCCAGATTTCCTTCATGCCGCCGACCTGTTTCAGGCCGAACTGCTCTTTGAGTGCGTGCTCTTCCTCGATGCGTCCCTTCTTCCAGGGGTGCGCCGGGGTGTCGTAGCGGGGTCTTGCAAACTTTGGATGTCCCATTCATGTCACCTCCAATCTCACTTCTTGCGCTGCACGCCGAGCGTCAGGCCACTTCGTCCATTGGAACGGGTTCGCTGACCGCGGACACGGCGGCGGCCAGCGTGGCGGATGCCGCGGTAGGCCTTGGTCGCGCGCAAGCGTGCGATGTCGTCGTCCTGAGTCATGGTCACGTCCATCGAGAACAGGTGAAGTTCGTCACCGGTCTCAAGGTCTCGCTGACGGTTGAGCATCCACAAGGGAACCGCTGTCGGGTAGGCTTCGATCGCGTCGCGGATGCTGTCCTGCTCCTTGTCGGTCAGGTGACCGGCCAGCTTCGTCTTGTCGACACCTGCAATCTCGCAGATGGCCATCGCGGTGCGAACACCGACTCCTTTCACACTGTTCAAGGCCATCCCGATTCGGGTGAGGCCGTCCACGTCGCTGTCTGCAAGCCGGATGATGTAGTTGAAATCATCACCGAGCTCGGACTCGTCAATCTTTGCCATTCTTGGGTCCTCCCCTGTTCACCGGTCGCCCAGTGGCCTCGTGTGAGGCGTCTCGCCGACTCGACTCCCCTATATGAACGGCACGATGCCGTCCCGATTGCCCCATAGGGGCAGGTCAGAGGTCTTCTCTGCAAATCAGGTGGATGCCCTCGATGTTGGCGATGAAGCCGGCCGGGCCTGCCGCATCTTCACGCTTGAGCGAACGGTCGAGTGCGGATTGCAACTTCGGCTGGATTTCAGGCGGTAGACTGCAGCGTAATTTGAGGGATCCGAGCTCAGCGGTCAGCGCCGCCTTGGTCAACGCCTCGACCTCGTCCAAATCCACGGCGGGCGCCATCGCGAGAATCTCCCCTCCGATGCGGATGAATGCCGACAGGGTCGGCTCTGCAACGATCGGGTGCTCACTCAACAGCACGGGCCGGCGCCCATCGATGACCGCCCAACCCGATTCGCCGGTCGGCGCCGCATTCGCTCGCCATGATTCGGCCAGGCCACTGGCGATCAAACTCGGGTCGACCACGGTCAAGTGCACACCCGGTTCGGCCTCCATTGTGCCGATGACCGAGGTCGCCTGGACGCCTGAGATCGTCTCCAGTTCACCGTCTCGTGATAGGCGGAGTAAACGGGCGGGATTCTCGTCGGCGATCGGCCCGACCCACAGGGAGAGGCGGTCGATTCGACCCCGGCCCTGTGTCATCCATTGCCAGGTGGAGGCTGCCGTTGGCCAAAGACCGGCGACAATGGCATCCACCTCTTCTCTCTGCCCATCCGAAAGGCGGGGAGACAGGTCGAGGATGAGCGCGGGTTCGGTTGCAAGATGCGGTGCCCAAGCGGCGAGCAGGACATCCAAGCGCGGCTCCATCTCATCCAAGGTGTGCCGTTGGGCATCGGCGGGCCTTGCCGGGTCGATGTGGAGCAGGGCGATCGGTGGTGCGGCGCCCAGGCTTTGACGATGGACCTCAAGAATCTCGGCTGCGGCGGTGCCATCGCCCCACAGGACGCGACTGGATGTCCCCCAGGCCGCCTCGGCCCAATCGCCTGCTGCGCAGAGATTGACTGCGGCGAGCGGCGCGACCGCACCCGACAGTTCGACGCCGAGTCCGGGGCGGCCGAGCGTAGCGCACAGGGCGGCGAGTTGTGTGGCCGAACCACAGGCCGGATCGAGCAGGATGCCAGGGGGCAAATCGCACCCTGCGAGAAGGCGGGAACGGGCGAGGGCGACATTCCAAGGGGTGGCCAATCGACGCATCTCGGCTGTCGCATGCAGGGCGGGTCCGCTCTTCTCTGCGGAAGCGGGCGCCTCGGATTCAGCGAATGCACGGGTGCGCTCATCGACCGTCATGGCGACGGGGCGGATGGCTGACATATTGGCGAGCAAGACGCTCTCGGGCAAGTCCCTTTCGCTCAGACGAGCAGCTGTTCCAGTTCCAATTCAAAGAGCAACCAGCGGTCCTGAATCACATGCCCATCACGGTCCGCATAGGCAAGGTCAGGTGGCAGAAGCACGCGGTGGGTCGTGCCGGACAACGTCAGGGATTCCTCCATGTTGGCATCGAGACCGACCAGTCCCCAACCGAAGCCCTCGATGTAGCACACCCAAGGCACAGGCGTGCTGCACATCGGGTCCTCGCCCGCCGTCGCCGGCAAGAGGCCACTGTCGAGTTGGTCCCCTGTGTCCGCATCCCAGACGGTATAAGCCACGTTCAGTCGTTCATTGCGGGCATGTCGATCCTTTTCCGTGCCATCTGAATACGCATCGACATCGAGTGAAATCGAAGCTGAAGGGAGAGATACATGTGAGAGCGTGATGGTGAATAGCGCCTCGGAAAGACCCGCCTCCAAACGCAGTGGAATGACCACCGCATCACCGGCGGCGATCTCCAAGAGCAAGCCCTGACCCTGACCATCGAGACTGACCGCTGCATGGTCCACCTTGATGGAGAGTGGAAGTGGAGAGACGTCATCGACGTTGTGAATGGCAAGGTGGGCATAATCCCCCGGCCCTTGGTGCTCCCAGGTGCAGACTACATCCCCGGGCAACCAGAAAATGTCGTCCTGGGCTGCGAGATCGCTCGGCCAAGGCCAATCCCCGTCCCGGGCTTCGCAGCCCTCGAACAACAGGGTCGCCTCCCAGGTCCATCGGCCATCGACTTGGATGTCCTCCTCAGCCACCGAAGCGAAGGCGCCGTCGAATTGGTCGAGGAAGGTGAATGCGCCGAGGCCGACCCAGATGATCGACAACAAGAGCAGGGCGATGGTGCCGAAACTGGCGATGATCGCCATACGTGGCACAGCCATCTCATTCAGCCCGATGGGGACGACAGGATGCTCTTCCGCCTCCGGTCGATCCGAGATCCAAGATCCGCTCACGAATTCCTGTCCAACGCCGCCCTGCATGAACATTCGCCCGCCCCTCAAGGGGCGGAAATCAGTCCTTGGCCAGTTGAAGGTCGTATCGAGTCCCCAACCAAGCGACGATTCCGAGCTCGGTTCCAAGCGCGGTGAGCATCAGCAGCAGCATGGTCGGTTCGAGTACTCCATCCTTCACGATGAGCAGCCAGACGGCCAAGGTGAGCGCGAGGTCGAATGCGCCGACGATGCGCATGCCACGCCGCAACTGGAGAATGCCACCAACCCATGTCACCAGGCTGAGAGAGATCAATGCGACGACGATCCAACCCGACCACCCGGCGACGAACAACACACCCACAGGCAACAGAATATGGGCATTCCACAACCATGCTGTGGTCCATTTCGGCATCTTCAGAATAATCGTGATCAGGTGGGCGACGACCATCGTCACACCGACCCCGAGGACGATTGCCGCTAGGAATTCACCCGCATCGGGGGAACGCGTCCAAGCGAGGAATGCGAGTCCCGAACCGAGCAGGACGTGGACCGACATCGCGGCACCCGCGGGCTGCTTCCAGTCAAACGAACGGCGCAAGCAAAGCAATCCGGCGATCAATCCTGCAGGGCCTGTCGAGATCAGCATGACCATGAGGGCAAAACCACCGCGACCCGCGGCACCTCGATGATCAGGCATCTCCCGCTTGCGACGGAATCCCTCGATCCATTCCCATACACAGACCAGGAATAGGAGCACTCCTTCATGGAATAACCACGGCAGTGTCCACTCCATCATATCGATCGATGAATCCAACGGGTCGACCGTGAATGGGAACGGCGTCGCATTGACGAATAGACTGCCCATCACACGCACCATCACCAAGGTGAGAACGACCCACTCCGCCGCACTCGGCACGCGCCATGCAAGGTCATCGCGACCGAACAAAGAGAGGATGGCGATCCCGATGAGGGCGAAGCAGAGCACCATCAGGTCGAGTTGGGCGAATTTCGAACCACCCGGCCCGAAATGTCCGATCAGATAGATCAGTCCGAGCCCGCCCATGGTCAATGCAAACGGCATCTCAATCCCCATCACATCGGGCAGGCGGAGGTGGTGCACCTTGGCGCGTTGGCGTGAGACATAGCTGAGGGTCAAGGCGAATAGGCTGACCAGAAGCAGCAGACCCGGATTCAGGCTGGCATTCATCCACGCCATCCAACAAGCGGCAAAGGTCGTCACAGCGATGAAGGCCATCACGATGACCGGACGATGATGGATATCTCCGATCAACAGGTCGAGTTGTTCATCACCTTGCGGCCCGGCCTTTCGACGGCGCTTTCGTTGCTTGTCGATGAGGGCGATCATCTCTGGGTCGGCCATCTCCAACTCACCGGTCGACACCGATTGTGAAACCGCCTTGATCAACGCCCCGCTGGGGTCCGCCGCCGCTCGAGCAGCGATCTCCTCATCGGGAAAGTGGTAGATGTGGCCGGCCTTGACGTCAGCCGGCGGCAAATTCGACAGGTCCCCCGAGGCGAGCGCCTCGGCGAGCAACTGACGCTGGTGGATGCGGGAGAGGCGAGCCTCGCGCTTCCCCACCTGTTTGAGTTCCATTCTCAACTCGCCTTGGGCGGACAGATAGATGGCGGTGGCAACGAATAGGCCCATCGCGACCACAACCTCAGCCTGAGCCATCTCTTGGTGTGAGGTGGCCCAGATCTGCAGACTGAGGAGCAGAACGACGGCGACCGCCGGCGGCAAGAGCTTCTCGAGTTGGCTCGCGAGTGGGAGATAGATCGCCAACAATGCCATCGACATCAGCAGCATGATCCAACCGGTATCCATGCGCGTGAGAGGTTCAGGGTCGATCAGCGGGAAGGGCAGATGACGGTCCAGACCGAACAAGCAAATTTGCACGGTGAGCAGGCCCATCGTGAGACTGAGCATCTGAGAGGAAGGCCCGGATTCACCGCGCGTCAAGAGAATCGTCACCGATGCTGCGGTCAACAGAATCATCCAGACTGCATCCAGTCCACCGTTCCACTGGAATACGGCGAAGGCGATGGCCAGACAGATCAGAATGAGACGCGGATTTCCCTGATGGCGCCCTTGGGCTTCTGCCGCGACGTGGACCGCCACCAAGGGCAGGATACTCGCCACGGCGATCCAGCCGATGTCGTTGCGAGGTTCGAGAATCATCAGCCAAACAGCGAGACCTGAAATCAGACCGAGATTCCATAATTTCATCAAGCCTGAGTCACGCAGCCGAGCGGACAATTCGCTGGCACCGATCAACTTGCCCGCCAGATTCACCCCGGTGTCTCCGAGCCGCATGTTCACCGGGTACTGGAGCATCGCAGCGAGGCCGAGATACACGGCGATGAATGCGGGGTCGAGCACGACAAGGTCCCAGCCGCTGACATCGAAATTCCGCGCCTGAGACAAATTCTCGATGCTGGATGTCCAAAATCGATGTGCGAACATCCAGGCCCATGGTGCCAGCACGGTGACGCCTGCAATCGAGGGGGAGTCGCGCCGCAGCGCAAGCCAAGCGGTCGAGAAGTGGACGAGGATCAGCGCGGAGAGCAGGAGCAATCCACCGTCGCCCCCAGACTCCAAGGCCTCGGCTGGAATCATGATCGTGAGCAGGAGGATGAGCACGAGACTGCCAATCCACAACACCCGGTCCGTCACATTGGATTGATGGCGCAGCAAGATGCCGATCGTCACGACTGCGGCGAGCGCAGCGAAAATCTCGTAACCAGACAACGGTGCACTGATCAATGTCTCAAAGCCGACCAAGATGACGACGAGGAAGGGCAGGGCACCGAGGAGGGGTTTGAGCACCTCCATCGGCTCGACCCCTCGCACGACCAGATAGGAGCCACCGTAGACACCGAGCAAAGTCATCAGAATACCCAGCGCATACCCAGTCTCATCTCGTCCACTCGCCAAAAGCAGCATCGCACCGATCATCCCAAGCCCGACCGATACCCCCCATAGACCAGGTTTTCCGAGACCGGTGACGGAGATGCCCTTGCTGAACCAATTTTCTGAACGGGCGAATTGCGCCGCCATCGCACCATTGATGCAGGCCACGGACAATGCGAGCAAGAAGAGGGGCATCGGGTCGACCAAGGGCAGAATCTTGAGTGCACCGATCTCGAGCGGAGAGGATTGGATGGCGTGTAATCCAATCCACATGTGGCTGGCGGCGATGCCAAGTGAGGCGAGGTTGCCACTGCGCCGGTGCAAGGCGAGCCCATGCAAAAGCAGGGTGGCGATGAGAATCAGTACGGCGACACCCAATTCGCCGCCGACCGAACCCGCCGCCGAAGCGATGGCCAACGAGACCAATGTGGCCTGGGCCATGATGGCGTCGTGGCCATGCCGATAGCCGACGGCGATATTGACGCCGACCAGACCGATGAGGGCGAGGCCGAGTTGCGGCGTGTCGATCCAGTTCCAATGATGGGCATCGAGGGCCAATCCATAGAGGAGTTTCATCGAGATGATGACCCAGGTGACGCCGAGCAGGTGCATGCCTTGGTCGGGCACCCAACGCTCACCGAGAATGAATCCAAGCGTCGCAAGGCCGATCAGGCCAGCGGTGGCAGCCATCGGTGGCAAGGCGGTGGCGACCAGCCACCCGATCAGGCTGTAGACGATGATCATCGCCACCATCAGCGCCCAGTGCAGGCGCCGTTCGCCCTCGACAGCGATCTCAGTGACGGTGTCCATCTCCGGGGTCATGTAGACCGTTCCATCGCGCAAGATATCTCCTGGGCGAGGCCCGGCGTCCTTCTCGAAGGGGTCGAAGACATCGCCAATTGCGACATCCTCAATCTCGTTCACTTCAACCTCAGGGGCTTCGCCCGCGGTGGCGTCGGTGGGGGATGCCCCCGGCAGCGCCGGGCGCTTGGCGTCGGCCAGCCCATCGGTGGAAATGAACGCATCCAGAGAGATGCCTCCACCCATTTTGAAGGTCCGATTATCGATGATTCGGTCCTTCTCGGGAAGGGGCTGTTCGCCTTCCTCCTCGCCCGCCATGGCCCGAAGCAGGCCCGATGCAGCATAAGACTCGCCCCGCCGTGTCGTCGATGAAATACGTCTGAATCATGCCTCAATCTGGCCAGAGGTTCAACCGCGTTCTTCCGAAATGCACTATAACGAGCAGCGTAGCGCGCCGCATCATGGCCCTCTCGGTCATCGGCTGCGCGGGCGCGCGAGGACCTCTCGGTCTGGAATCCCATGGACTTTCTCCCGCGGGAGATGTCCACTGGAATCTGGAATGGCAGACCTTGCAGGAGGCTGCTCTGCGCCGAAATGAAGGAGTTCTGACCGCCCACGGCGTGTTGATCGCCGAAACCGGCGAGCGCACCGGCCGGTCCCCCAATGACAAATTCATCGTCCGTGAGGGCGCATCCGCCGACGATATCTGGTGGGGCGAGGTCAACGTGCCGACCACACCCGAAATTTTCACCAATCTGAAAGCGAAGGTGTGCGATTACCTCTCCGCCTGTGATGAGTTGTACGTGCAGGACCTGCACTGCGGCGCAGACCCCGACGAACGTCTCGCCGTCCGCGTCTGTACCGAGAATGCCTGGCACGCTGCATTTGCGCGCAACATGTTCCTGCGCCCGAACACAGACGAACTCGAGGCTCACATTCCCGAGTTCACCATTCTACACGCGCCGAACTTCGAGGCCGATCCCGCCGTCGACGGCACCCATTCCAGAGTATTCGTCATGATTTCCTTCGAGGAGCGCACCGTGATCATCGGTGGCACCCGCTACGCGGGTGAAATCAAGAAGTCGATCTTCTCGATCATGAATCACCTTCTACCCGGCCGTGGCCACCTGCCGATGCACTGCTCCTCCAATACCACCGGTGAGAACACGGCGGTATTCTTCGGGCTCTCGGGCACGGGCAAGACCACGCTCTCTGCAGACCCACTGCGGGCGTTGGTCGGGGATGATGAGCACGGCTGGTCGGCAAAGGGCATCTTCAATTTCGAAGGCGGTTGCTATGCCAAACTCATCGACCTCTCAGAGGAGGAGGAACCGGCGATTTTCGCGACGACCCGCATGCCGGGATCAATTCTGGAGAATGTCGTGCTCGATGCGGATGGTGTGCCGGATTTCACCGATGATTCGTTGACGGCGAATACCCGCGGCTCCTATCCCATTGAATACATCGATAATCGAACCGAAGATTCGATGGCGGGTCACCCACAAAATGTGGTATTCCTCACCTGTGATGCCTTCGGTGTACTGCCGCCGATCAGTCGGCTGACAGCCGAACAGGCGGCCTTCCACTTCATCTCAGGATACACGGCGAAGGTGGCGGGTACCGAGGTCGGTGTGAAGGAGCCACAAGCGACCTTCTCGGCCTGCTTCGGCGCACCGTTCATGCCCCGACACCCCAGTGTTTACGCAGACCTACTCGCGACCAAGATGGAGGAACATGGCACCCATTGCTGGCTTCTCAACACCGGTTGGGTCGCGGGTGGATATGGCCAGAGCAAGCGCATTCGCATCAAGTGGACGCGCGCGCTGCTGAATGCCGCACTCGAAGGGCGATTGAACGATGTTCAATTCATCATGGACCCCCGCTTCCGCTTCGACATTCCCCAATCCTGTGAAAATGTGCCCTCGGAGATCCTCAACCCTCGCAAAACCTGGGATGATCCTGCTGCCTATGATGAAGCGGCGGACAATCTTGCCCGCATGTTCCTCGCCAACTTTGAACAATTCGAGGCGGGCACCAGACCAGCCGTGCTCGATGCTGCACCCCAACCCCTCGAATGAAGGAATTCTGGCTGCAAAGCCTTAGACGAGGTTCGCGGTGGGCCGCGTGATGGAGGTCACGGCGACTGCGCTCTTCCCCACCCTATTCCAATCGGGCGGGCGCGTAACCGGGCTGACGATGCCGAAAGAGGAACCGGTTTGGGTTCTTCTCAACAAACAGAATCCACAGGGGTTGGCCGCCCAACTTGAAGCCCTATTGCAAGGTCTGGGTTCCAATCGTCGTGGTCTGCACGCCTCGGTCACCATCGATGAGAGCGCCGGGGTGGTTCACATCGTCGATGGAACGAAAATTGGACCCGGTGTCCACATCGAAGGGCCGGCATATATTGCGGGTGAAGTGAGACACGCGGCCTTCGTGCGCAGCCATTCATGGATCTGCAGGGGTGCCGTGGTCGGCCATTGCTCAGAGGTCAAGCACAGCCTGCTCCTGCCCGGAGCCAAAGCGCCGCATTTCAACTACGTCGGGGATTCAATTCTTGGGCGTGGCGTCAATCTCGGGGCTGGATGCAAACTCTCCAATCTGCGAAACGATGGTCGCAACATTCGAATCCAGTCTTTGTCCGTGGATACAGGCCTGCGAAAGTTCGGTGCGATTCTCGGCGAAGGGGTGCAGATCGGCTGCAATGCGGTGTGCAATCCGGGCACGGTGCTCGGGCCGGATTGCAACGTCTGGCCGAACGTCAACGTCAGCGGAGCACATCCTGCAGAATCTGTACTGCGGGGGTGAGTTGAATCTCGGTGACACGTCTGCATGGAACGGATGGCATCCGAGGTCGATTCGCCACCTTCGATGGCAGCGATGAAGCCGCGTTGCTCGCCCTGGTCGAGAAGCGGGTTCTCAGCGAACGTTCGATGCGCATCATTGGGGAATCCACCGGACTGCATCTGGTCGATGCGGTGGGAGAATCGCCTCTGGTCATCCTCGGTTGGGACCGACGCGATGCAAATCCGCCGCTCGTGGATGCCTTGGAGTCGGGACTGTTTGCCGCCGGTTGTCGCACGCTGCGCATCGGCGAGGTGCCGACCCCGGGTCTGCACCATGCCGTGCTGGCCAGCGCAGCCGATGCGGGTATGATGATCACAGCCAGTCACAATCCCGCCACCGATTCGGGCGCCAAATTATTCGATGCGGGAGGCTTCAAGTCGATGCCCGAGGTGGAGGATCGCATCTCGGCAATCGCTTGGGATTTGGTCGACGGAACGCTTGCTGCGCCCCAGGAGAACGGTGGTTCTGAGGCATCGATCGATGGGCTGAAGTTGTATCGAAGCTGCCTGAAGCAAAGGTTTGAGGTCTTCGAAAGCTCGTTTGGATTGAATTTCGAATCCACCGATTGGACCGACCTCATCCCCTCACAAGGTCTGTTGCTGGATTGTTCGGGAGGCGCCGCGACGGAATGGCTGGCCGACGGGTTGAGTCGACGCGGATTGGAGACCACCGAGGTCAGCAGTCGCTTGGACCCGATCAACGAGAACTGTGGGGCGGGGGGCCTTTCCCCCACCGATGTCTGGTCGATTTCTGAACTGCTGATGAATCCACAGACCCACCGCCTGTTGTGGACACTGGCTCAACGCCTCGAATCCAATGACGGCATGGCACCGTGGCAAGCTGGACAAATCGTCGCCGCTGCACTGGATGGAGATGGCGACCGCTGCCTGCTCATCGAGGCCACCGAGACCGGCCTTGCCGTGGTTGATGGCGATCGAATGTGCGATGAGATCATGCGCGCCTATCTCGGCAACGAATCCCAACCGTGGGCGATGGCTGCAAGTATCGAGAGTGATCTGGGATTGACCGCAGACCTTGCCCGGCTCGGTCAACACACCGCACACATCACCGCGGTCGGCGACCGATGGTTGTCCGCCGCCCTCGCGCCCGAGGGTGTTCTCAAAGGAACGGCCCTGCCCGCCTCCATCGGCACCGAAGATTCCGGCCATCTGGTCATGCCCGCTCCCTACCCTGGTCGAGCCGACCATTGGAGTTTGGTCGGAGACGGTGGTGCGACCCTTCTCGGCTGTCTGATGGCACGGGCGGCACTGCAGGACTCGGACGATGCCGGCCCATTCGCATCCGGATGGAAGAAACGGGTGTCAATTCAACCGAGCGAGCGGTCCCGATGGGACGGGTCCAATGCACTGGCCGACCTTGTGCAAACCGAGGCCGAGGCATGGTGTGGATTCGAATTGTCTCGCATCGACGTCACCGGAGAACCGGCCCTTCTCCTCCTCCAGGGCATGGACGGGGGACGGCCGGTCTCGATCGCGGTCCGCAATTCGGGTACCGAAGCAAAAACCGCAATCTCCATCCGCTTTTCCCGTGGTATCGAACGAGATGGTGCAGCCCTCGCAGAGACTCTGGTCACGGCCCTCGGGCCACACCTCACCCCTTGATCAGAGGATATATCGGGGCAGGTGACGGGCGACGGTCGCATGGCTGACCATGCCGATGAGTGCACCCTCGCCATCGACGACGGCGAGTTGGTTGAGATCGTGGGTGAGCATCAGGACCGTGGCCTTGAGCAGCGGTGTATTCTCCTTGACTGCCAGAGGTGGGAGGCTGACGCACTGCAGGGCGGGCACGGCTTCGGCCCAGGCGGTATCGCGATTGACCCGCTTGCGATCGACCATCTTCAGCAAGTCGACAGCGTGGACGCGACCCACAGGCACACGCTCGTCGTCGACCAGAAAGATGTGGTCCCATTCACGCTCGGTCATGACATGAATCACACGAGAGAGCGAGGCGGAGTCCCCGAGCATGCGAGGCTTGGACATGACCTCGCCGCAGCGAAGGTTTCGGGCATCATTCGAACGGGTTCCCCGCGCAACATTGCGCCGAACGCCAGCCGGCCCCTCAGACAGCACACCCAAGCCTCATTCCTCGAGCCGGGCCCCACTGCGTTCCCTATTTGAATCCATCAGTTCCCAGATTCCGGTAGCACTTTGCAGAATTATCGAGGGGTCCCCCCGATTTCTGGAAGTGACCTTGCCGTGAACGGTTGGCGGCAATCGCTAAGACGCACGGTTGCGGAAGCCCGGTTGAGTGCCATGCTACCAACCGAGATGCTCGCGAAACTCGACGCCATGGATGATTATGATCGTCAGCTCGCCTACGACCGATTCGGCCGGGACCATCGGATGAGTGCAGCCGAGGTCGAAGCCCAGTACAATGCATGGAAATCCGGGGCCTCTATGCCGAGTTCGTCCGGGGCAGCCCCATCACCACAGGCACAGGTTCCAGGGGGCACCTCGGCTTCTTACATTCAGGACGCTCACAAGTACCGCCCCGCCTACGACCCCAGCCAAGAGGGACGCAGTCGCCAATCCAAGATCGAACAAGCCGTGATCTGTCCCGCATGTGGATCGGCTCTCGGCATCCCCGCCAGCCGCCCGATCAAGGTGACCTGCCCGGGATGTCTGACCGAATCGACATTCACAGCCTGATGGTTCAACCCAGTCCAATGATTGAAAACGGACTCGCACCCCTCAGGGGGCGAAGGAGGGGTCTGGTCTGGTTCGTACTCTGGTCCTCACGGTCGACCGAGACAATGACCTCGGCGTCAAGGCGGGCATCCGCGGAAGCGTCGTCGGCCGGCGTCAAGTGCTGACTGCGGCCCTGCGTCTGGGCATCGCCGACCCCGAGGAGAGCGATACCAACGCGATTCTCGGCGCCTTGCATCAGCACGACCTCCTCGCCGAACAAGCCGAACCGAATGATGAGGTCGAAATCGCCATTCTCACCGGTGATGAGCGAGTCGGCATCAAATCCGATCGAATCATCGCCCAACAATTGGAGGATGTAATCGCAGGATTCCAGCCAGATCGTGGCATCCTCGTGACCGATGGCATGGAGGATGAATCCGTCCTGCCAATCCTCTCCAGTCGCCTGTCCATCGACCATGTCGAGAAGATCATCGTTCGCCAATCAAAGGGCATCGAGGGCACCTACTACTACATCGCCAAGGCGATCGAAGACCCTCGCTGGCGCGCCCGGCTCTTGGTGCCCATCGCCGTCATCATGATCATCCTCGGCCTCGGCATGATTCTGCCCAATGGTGGCGTGCTCATCGGCACAATGCCGCTTCTGGTCGGCATCTACCTCCTGTTCAAGGGACTGGGTGCGGAACAGCAACTGGAACGATTGGTTCGAGAGATGCGGGAATCGGCCGATGCTGCAATTCTATCCTCGCTCTTATGGTCGGTCACAGGCGTGGCCATACTGCTCGGCGTGGTCGAGGGGTACGACACCTTTGCAGACTTCGAAAAAATGAGTGAACGCCCCGAGGGAGGTGCGTTTCTCGTCGGTCTGATGGTGCTACAGAGCGCGATGACATGGATTGTTCTCGGTGCACTCGCCTTCACACTCTCACTGATGGTTTTGCGATGGCGCAAGGGCACATTCACCGGCCGTTCCATCCAAATCATCGCCTTCGGCATCGTGTTGTGGACGATGTCGACGGCTGCACTGACAGTTGCGATTCGCATCGTCAATGGAGTTGGCTACGAGTATGACGTCAATACGATCATCACCGATTGGGGACAGACCCTGCTCGCCCTGTTCATCTTCTGGGCCGTGCGAACGGCGGTCAGGTCCTGGGCGACCCGCCAAGATACAGGGCGCTATTGGGGCGTCTGACGACAGCATTCAGGGCGAGTTTTCTGAGGTTCCCGAGTTTTCTGAGGTTCCCGAGTTTTCTGAGGTTCCCGAGGTTCCCGAACCACCCGATTGTTCATCCCGGTGCTTGGCGCGCTGGCGGGCCCTGAGATACTTGAGCGGGTGGTCCATCCACTCGCGGCTGCACAATGAGGAGGAGACGTCGCCGCGGCTGACTGGGCAGCAGGCACTCATCTGCAACTTGGCGCAGCCGTGCGGGGTATACTCGTGCTGATAGACGTGGCCGATCTGGTAGCGAGTGGTGTCCTCGGAATAATCCGGCGCATTGACGAAGAAGGCATGGGCCTCATCCTCGGTCAGACCGATGACTCGTGAGATGCTCGCCAAGAACACCCGGCCGACGTGATTGACGTTGACCGAGGTGGCGAGTTGCTGGGTGATCTCCGCCATGCAGGGGGGCCAATCTGACTCATCTGCCGAAGTGAACGATACCTCGGTTGTCGCCTGATGCTGCAACAGTCCGATGATGCGGCCGATCTCATCTGCCATCGTCCCTGCGAAGGCCTCATCCATCCGTTCCATACGTTCACGGCATTCCGCGATGAGCGCATTTCGAATGCGCTCCTTGATCAGTCGGGACAGGCGCTGTTGGCTATTCTCACCCGAGGCCGGAGAGAGAATCACCCAGCCATCACGAACCGGCCGATTCGGCAGTCGCCAATAGGCACCCGAAATCTTGGGGCAGAGTTCCAGATAATCGACCAGGCGGACCTCCCAATTGCCCGCCGCCCCGAGGCGCACCCCACCCAGATAGGTCGAGGCGAGGCGTTGGAAGGAATCCGGATGCTCGACCGTGCCCCACAGATGGTCGGCCCGGCTCGATTCACCCTCCGCCCATCGACCGAGGAGTCTCTCATCAAACGAGGCGCATACCGTCACCATCGCGTAGAGAAAGGAGAGGCATTCCACCATCTGTCCATAGGGTGTGTGGATGTCGACACTCGTCGCCGCATCGATGTCCTTGTGAACGATCGATTCGACCAAACGTACCCGCGCTCGGGCGCGAACCTCCTCCAACCACTCGACTTCAACCAAAGCTTGGATGTCGACTCCATTTTCATCCATATGACCCCTGATCGCCGGCTTCGCCTGAGGAAGGAATGGATACCTCGCCAGCACGACGGGGTCCTCGATGGCGGGAGGGTTGAGCGGTGTTGGCATGGAGAATCAAGCGTGTGAACGAGGGTTCTTCAAGACTCTCCAACCCATGCGGTCTCTGTGGCGACCACGACCCGACCGGACCTGACCGCTGAGCTGGTCGCGTTACAGGACGAGATTCGCAGTGATTTCGGTTGGGATGTGAAGGATGATCTTGCCAGTGCCTTCGCCTTGAAGGATGCGTGGCCCCGCACAAAACGTCCACTCACCCTATTGCGAATTCAAGAGCGTCTGATGCTTGCCCCGATCACGGTTCTTGGTGCGGCGGTCGAGGTCGAAGACGTCTACAAGGCCTTGCAGGATGGCCATCATATCATCGCTGCGGATGGTGCGATCGGTGTACTGTCCGAACTTGAATCATTTTTCATCGCAGAGGCATGGTCGCGCATCATCTGTGTCGTCAGCGATGCGGATGGTGCGCCTGAACATCTGGATGAGGCGGCCCGTAGAGGCATTCCCTTCGTTCTCCATGCCCACGGGGACAATCGTCGGGCCTGGGGTCAATTCCTCAACAGACTCGAGGATGTCGACCTTCAACTCGTGCTCTCGCACCAGACGCCAAACCCTCTCGCCGGTATGATCAATCCCGGTGGATTCACCGATGGTGACCGAGCCGTCTGTCTCGCCCTGCACCTTGGCGTTGCACCCGATTCCATCCACTTGGCGGGCTTCAGAACGGACCGAATCGGGCGCTGGACCGGTGCGACCCACCCTGAACGTAAGGTGCGTAAACTCATCTGGATGGCCCGCATCCTCGACCGTGTGGGGGTGAAGATGTGAATCTCGTTCACGAGGCCATGCACCGCGAGAAGGAGGAGGATGATGGGAAGAAGAAACCCGGCAAGGCCATCCCAAAGGATGGCCGTGCACGAATGGTCGCCACCCTGCTGACCTGGTTGCTCCTCAATCTGATCTGGTTGTACGCTTCGGATGCCGTCGCCGTCAACGAGGTGCACGAGCACGGTGGCCAAATCAACCGAAATTACCTGTTGGATGTGCCGGACATGATGGGGATGGACCGGGAAACCCCCGTGGGCCTGACCTGTGATTATGCACCGAGGAATGCGAGTTCTCCTGTCGTCAACGTCGAGCTCAGTCACGTGTCTCCCGACGAGAGCATCGAAATTCTGTGGGAGGGCGAATCGACCGAAGCCTGTCCAGACATGTCCCTCTCATTGGAACCCGGGAAGCATTACTTCACGACCCGTGTGGTGATGGAAGACGGTCAAGCCGACATATACCCCTCCCGCAATCTGAGTGCCGAAATGGATCTCGGCATGCGACTGTGGCAACCGTTCCGGACCGAGGGATTCGTCGCTGCCAATGTCCTCGGTCTGGTGCTGGGAATCGTCGACCGAACGATCCGTCAGATGGCTCAGCGACGCAAGGATGCGCTGGTGCGCAACATGCCACTCCACACCCGACGCCAACAGGAGGAGTGGGAACAGATCGTCCAATCCGTCTCCGGCGGCGATGCGGTCGATGTCGAGGGCCTCGTCATGGGACCGACCGGGTCGGCCGATGAGAGCATGGAGGTTCAACGGCGCCGCATGCGAGAGCAATTCGCCGCGCAATCTAGCGAGGCCGACGGCGACATCGCCCCCTTCGAGGATGAGGATGCCATCGACTTCGAGGACGAGTTGGGCGAGGGCACGACCGAGGGCCTGACCGGGGCGGTCGAAGAGGACCGGAGCATTCGCACCGTCGGTGACCTATGGCGCCGATTGGGTGGCTCTTCCAATGAGAAGAAGAAAGGAAAGCGCTGATCAAATATCGATGAAATCGTCCAACGTGAATACCTTCACTCGATCATTCTTGAACAGAGAATCGACACTTTTCGCCAATTGGTCAACGCGCTGTCGGGTGTACATGTCGACCCCGTAATGCTCGATGACGTGCTGCATGACGCGGATGTATTTCCGCACAGCACCCTCACTGACGGTGAGGGCGAGATTGCCGCCACACAGATGAGATTCTCCACCCGTGAACGACATGCCACGCCGCATTCCGCCGCCGCCGCCACGGTTGGCATTCGGATCCTTGATGCATTTGCCCGCGAGCGGCCAACGGCGGTATGATTCGCCGCAGCGGACGCAGCGAATCTTTTGCCGGGTGAAGGCGACCAGATTGCCGCGCAGATCGGGCAGGAAGTGAGACTCCACGACCTGGCTCGCGACCTTGCGGACATCCACAGCTCGCAGGCGTTGACCGAGCAGAAGTTGTGCATTCATCTTGTCAATCATTGATTCAAGGGTCTTGTAGGAAGAATTGACCGGGCCGGCGTCAATCGAATCCGCATCGTGGGTGAAGCCGTAGCCCCGCATCGCACCGACGTTCTCAATCCGTCGCTCGACCACGTCCATCTGTGAGAAAATCTCCTTCGGGTGGGGTTGGGATTGCGTCGCTTCGTAGAATCCACGATGGTACCACCAGGCCGTGTCGACGTTGAGCGCCTCCTTGTCCAACTCGGTCGGTTTGAGGCGGGTCGTCAGAACCAGAGGTGCATCCATGCGACCGCCGCGATTGCTCGGCAGCATCAGGCGGCTGAAATTCAGTAAGCCGTCGAGAAGCAGAATCAACGCGTCTTCATCGCCATCACAATTTCTTCGTTTTGCCGCGTGGTACAGCGTATGTCCATGGCCGACACTGGCGTTTGACCAACCGATGATGCGGGTCAGCACACCGCCGGATGTGTGCGGTGCAAGCCCAATGCAGAGGTGACCGACGAGATCTGCGGCTGTCTCGACATTGTAGAAGGCCTCCATCTTGTAGAATCTGACCAATAATTCGTCGACGAATCGGCAGGTTCGGATGAAGAAATCCTCACCGTTCCGACTCGGGATGAAGTCCTGAGGATAGAGTTCGAGCAACTGATCCTCCCGCGTCAAAGGGGTGCCATCGATGTCGTGCCCATAGCCCAATTCGACCAGTCTTGCAGCAGGTGTACCGATGTCCTTCGGCCTGAAATGGGTGACGGGGACGTCGATCATGTCGAAGCGGATGGTGCCGGCCTTGAAGGTCGGCAAGGCGTGCTTGGCGCGCAAAATTCCCTTCTCCAACGGTTCTGGAAACCGTTCAAGCGAAGTCAATACTTTGACGCATTTGAATTTCTTCGGGATGCGGTCGAGGCCGAGTTTGATGCGTTTGGTCTCGAGCAATTCTGGAATGTTGATGGATTGGAAGGTTCCTTTCCGACGTTGCCCATTCTCGGGGCGTTCCTGCATCCCCTCGGTGCGGCCACCGCACTCTGTCGGGTCACCGGGGACCATGCGGTGATGACAGATGGTGTAGGGACTGCGTTGGCCACATCTGGTGCATTCTCTGACGCCGAGTTGGGCGCGGATGCTGCCTTTTTCTGCGGCGACGGTGATGAGGCGTTGCGGACCACCTTCGTTGCCGATCGGGAAGATGCAGTGGGGTTTGCCCTTCATCTCCCGAGGTGCGGCCTTCTCCGGTCGGCCCATGCGGCATCCGATGCGACAGGGTGCCGCGGCCAGCCAGCGCAGGCTGCTGCATTGACGGACCAACCACAGCGTCCCATCGACGGCGTGCTCATCGAGCAGGGCCTCCGCGGATTCGAGCGCATTGGCGTCGGCGGGCCCAACATCCTCAATCGACTCAGCGGCCTCAGATCCATCGGCTTCCGTGGCGGCGATCGTCGCCCCCTTCTGTCGTGCTGCGGTCTCCGCCTCGATGCGCAGAATGGCGCGCCGATGCTCGATGTCAGCGGTTCTTTCACGCTCCACGCCCACCGTGGTGAGGGCCTCGGCAATGCGGGCCAGACGGGCTTCAACATGGGCGGTCGCATCGACGCGAATCTTTGGCTGGACACCTTCGACATCGGCGTCGTCAACGGCGAGACCGAGACCTTCGAGCAGGGCCTGCCAGCCGTGTGTGATAATCAGGTCATCTCCCTCGTGGAGGTGGGAAATGCCAAGCACCATCAAGGCGGATTTCACCAATCCGTGCTCCTCGAGGGAGGTGCCTTGGGGCCATGCACCGAGAATGGGCGAGGGCAGGTCTTCGCGACCAGGCATCACCGGTGCAGGGGCCGTCTGAACGACAGCAGCACGGGCGCGGATCGGTGTTTTTCCTGTCGGCAGCGCCTCCGGGGTGTGGTCCACCGGAGTCCAACCTTTGACCGCGGCGGGAATCCTCAGCCACCACCGGTCAGGGTGTGGATGCAACTGAATACCATCATCGAGGTGGGCTGCCGTCTCAATGCGGGCTGCCTGCAAAGCCTCGATCAGACTCGGCACCCATTCGATCGGCAGGTCATGCCACCACAGGTTCCACGGGTTGGGAATCGCTGTCAAGAAGGTCTGTGAGAGTTCGACGACGACACTCCAATCGAGATTGAGGCGTCTCAACCAGCGGTGCCAGGCGCGCTGCCGGGTGAAATTCGAGAGCGGTTCACCTTCCCCATCGATTGAGCCCGTGGCCGGCACGCCCTCTGGCATTCGTCGCCGGGGTGCACCGAGAATCTCGGCAAACCGTGTCACCTGTTCCTCGGAATCCAATGCCTCGAGAAGCTCGCTCGCGAACCAATCTGGACCGTAACCAGCGGGGACGAGATGCTTGTTGTTCTCGACGAACTCACCATAGCCAATCATCAATTCTCCATTGTCCCAGATCGACAACACTTCGTCGTGGACCCGATGCCACATCTCACTCGATTGAACGCGGCCGTATCGGCCATTCTTGAGCAGCACAGTGGGGCCTTCCAACTCTTCACAAGGGGTGATTGCACAGGCTTTTCCGGGCCGTTCGATCTTCATCTGGGTGCCGACTGCGAGGAAATCGCCCATCCCGTGCATGGAGGCGGGGTGCATGCCAGCAGCGGCCAGGCCCGAGGTTCGAGGCCGGCCATAGCGCAGCCGGAAACCACCCGGGGTATTCGGCTCTCCAAACACCGGCCGGCCGGCGATGATATCGTCCATGTAGCGATCGATCGTCTTGATTTGACGGCGTTTTTTCCCACCTCCCGGGCCATCCTCACCCCCATCATCCTTGCCTTTCGAGGCGAAGTGAGAGATGAATTCCCAACCGGGAATCTGCAGTCTCTCCGTGTGGCGTTGAATCTTGGGTGCCTTGAGACAAAGGCCTTCTCCGATGACCAGCATCACACCACCGCGGATGCGTCCACCCTCGATGTTTCGAACCTCTCTGTACCCCGAACACTCGATCGATTCGGTCTCCTCGCCGTTGACCATGATCGGACAGGCTCGCACGATCATGTCGATCTCCTCTGGAGAGGGCTTGTACTGCAGTCCACCTCGGTAGAGACCGAATTCTTCCTTGACCCGTTCCACCTCGGGGTCAGTGGGCTGATACTTGGAGAGTCCAAGGGCCCGACGAATCATGTCGGCGATGAGGACAGCGAGGGCTTGAGCGGTGCCGCCGGCGGCGCGAATCGGGCCACAGAAGTCGACCGAGACGAATCGGGACCCATCCAAATTGTTGAGCACCTGCACCCGACCGATGCCCTCGAGCGGCGCGACCAGCACCGCCTCGGTGAGCACGGCAAGGCCAACGCGCAAGCCTGTGTCGATGCTGCGCTGCACGTCCGAAGTGCGATCGTGCATGGCGTTGGCGACCTTGACCGCCATCTCGATGCTGCTCGTCTCGCGGTCCTTTTCGGCGAGCATGGTGCGGATGTCATCGGCGATCTCGATGCCATCCAAATACTCCTCGAGCAATTTTTCGGCCCGACCCGCAAGGTCGGATGCGCGGGGAATCTCGACCACGTCGCGCAGGTCAAATCCCTTGGACCGGGCTTCGCCCGCCACCTGGTAGACGGCCTCACACTGGACATCCAACGCCTCCTGATAGTGGGATAGTTCGGCTTGAAGGCGATCGGCATCGAACGGTGCGACCGGCCTCGTGATGCCTTCTTCCACCCAGTCATCCCCCCTTGCCTATGCGAACGTCGGCCATCGGGCACCGAGCGCCCAAAAGCATTGGGTGCCAATCGCAACACTTCCTATGGAAGTGAAGATGGGGCTGCGCTAGGTTCATGGAAGGCCGGCACAGCACCACCTGTGAGGAGTGGGCATGGCGGAGAGCACGGGTGCGCAAGAGGCGAAGGAACGACTCATCGAGAAAATTCGAAACCTGGCTTACCTGTGCACCGAAACCGAAGAGTTCACCCTCGCCTCCGGCCGCACGAGTCGCCATTTCTTCGACACCAAACCCGTCATGTGCGACCCTGAATCCGCGCACCTTCTCGGTGTGCTCATCCATGCCACAATGGAAGGGATTGACGGTGGGATCGATGTCGTCGGAGGACTCGAATTGGGGGCCGTGCCCTTGACGGGCATCGTCATCGCCAAGGCCCCGATTGGCAGCACATTGCGCGGCTTTGTCATGCGCAAGGAACCGAAAGGGCGCGGTGGTCGAAAGACCGGCAACCCTCCCGGCATCGAAGGCAGCACGATTCTCGCCGGTGACCGGGTGGTCATTCTCGAGGATGTCACGACCACGGGCGGCTCCGCACTCAAAGCCGTGGAGCGCCTCCAAGCCATCGGCTGCAACGTCGTCGCCTGCATCACCATCGTCGACCGCGAGGAAGGCGGCGTCGAGGCCTTCGCCGCGGCCGGCATTCCACTCATACCGCTGACGACACTTTCGGATTTTGCCTGAGAAGTCAATTTGAAGAAGCAGAGATGTCTCCGCGGGCCCATGAGCGAACAACTCCAGCACATGCTGATGCGAAATGCAATCGTCGTCAAGCAAGAAAAAGAGATGGCCAACATCTTGGTCGGATTTGATTCGGCAAACAAGTACAGCCTTCACGGAGAGAATGGCGAAGCACTCGGCTCAGCGATGGAGGAGGGCGGCGGATTCGGCGGTGCCATCCTGCGCCAGATGTTTGGCAACATGCGCTCTCTCACCCTGCACGTCTACGATGCACAGGGCCAGGAAATCGCCTCCGGAAAGAAACCATTCCGCTTCATGTTCCAGGAGATCACGGGCTCTGTCGGTGGTCAGGTGATGGGCCGGTCCCGACGCAGATTCAAGATGCTCAAGCGTCGATACACGATCGACGTCGGCGGCGTCGATACCTTCGAGATCAACAGCAGCATCTTCCAACTCGGCAGCCTCACCTTCGACGTCACCAAAGGCGGGGTTCATGTGGCGACAATCTCAAAGAAATGGAAGGGATTGCTGACCGAGATGTTCACCCAAGCGGACACGTTCTCGATTCAGTTCGTCGATGCGAATCTCACCTTGCAAGAGCGAGCGACCCTGTTCTTCACGCTGTTTCTCATCGATTACGATGTCTTTGAGCAGAAATCCGGCAGTTCCGCTGGCGTCGTGGGATGAGGATTCAAACCCTTCAAATTGAATCGCCGCCCTGCCTAAGTTCCGGAGGAATGCCCCTGTCTGATGAACCAATCGAACTCGATGCCTTCACACAGGGTTGTGTGGATTCGCTCAGTCGGTGGTTCGAAGAGGGTTGGCGGCAGCGGAATTTCGATCTCATCGACGATCTTTTTGCACCTGAATTCCTCGCTGAGGGTGGTGCCTCCGGCCGACTCGATCGATTGGGTTACAAGACCTACTGCAAGCGCATTATCGATATGAATCCCGATCTGGATACCGAGATCATCGAAATGGTTCCCGCGGGTGACATCGTCGTCTCTCGGGCCCGGACGTGGGGCACACACACCGGAGTGGTCCAAGGGATCGAACCGTCAGGGAAGTCCTTCGAAACAATCGTCACAGACGTTTGGAAATTCGATGCTGAGGGTCTGATTGTTCATCGGACAAATGCCGAATATGACTTCGAATATTTCAGAGAAGTTCTCGGCTTCGTGCCCCGGTTCAAACTCTGAGCCTCTGTGGGCACAGGCTCAAGAACCGGGAGCGGGGCGTGCAGGCCATGACACAAGTCCTGATGACGACGAGCAAGGGTGACATCACCATCGAGCTATTCACTGACAGCATGCCAATCACCGCGGGTAATTTCCTCGAACTCGCCGACAAGGGCTACTACAATGGCTTGCACTTCCACCGCGTCATCAAGGGCTTCATGCTCCAGGGCGGTTGCCCGAACAGCAACGATCCGAACAGTTCTCGTTGCGGCACGGGAGGACCCGGTTACGAGGTGCAGGATGAGTTTCCCGCAGATGCCAAGTTCAGCAATGAGCCAGGCACCCTATCGATGGCCAACACCGGCCGCCCCAACAGTGGCGGGTCGCAATTCTTCGTCAACACCGTTCACAATTCCTTCCTTGATTGGTTCGATGGAAGCACGCCCTCCAAGCATCCCGTCTTCGGCAAGGTCACGGCGGGCATGGAGGTCGTCATGGCCATCGAAGGCGTGCGAACCGGCACGGGCGATCGTCCGGTCGAACCGGTACAAATCGTCACCGTCAAGCGTTGTTGAGTGATGATTTCGGGGCCCCCTCCGACTTACTTATTAACTAATTACAATTCCGAAGGCCATGGCGAAGCACCGCGCGGGAGACCGCCGCATCATGAGCATCAGCATTCCAGAAGACTTGGCGAAGCGTCTCGATCGGAAGGTCGGAAAGGGGCGAAAAGACGGGCGAAGCGCGACCATCGCGAAGATGATTCAAGATGGCCTGGAAGGGCGCCAAGCCACGACTCCGCACGTCGCCACCGGCCCCCGCTCGGCACCCGCCACCCATGGAGATGTCCGCATTGAAGCCGATACGATGGGTGAATTGGATGTCCCCGCGGATCGATATTATGGCTGCCAAACGGCGAGATCTCTGATCAATTTCGACATCGGCGAGGATACGATGCCGAGTGGTGTCGTGCGAGGATTCGGCATCCTGAAGCAAGCGTCAGCAAGGACCAACAAGCAACTCGGTACACTCGATGGTACGATTGCCGACCTCATCATCGAAGCTTCGGAAGAGGTCATCACCGGCGCATTGGCCGACCATTTTCCGCTGCGCATTTGGCAAACTGGCTCCGGCACTCAATCAAACATGAATGCCAACGAGGTCATCGCCAATCGTGCCATCGAAATATCAGGTGGTGTGCTCGGCAGCAAATCACCCGTCCACCCGAATGACCATGTCAACAAAGCGCAATCCTCCAACGATACGTTTCCGACAGCGATGCACATTGCGGGTGCGGAGGACATCACCCACAATCTACTCCCTCAAGTCCGCCATCTCCGGGATGCATTGGCGGCCAAGGCTGACAACTTTGCCAACATCGTCAAGATCGGTCGAACGCACTTGATGGATGCCGTGCCATTGACACTCGGTCAAGAATTTGGAGGCTATGTCGCCATGCTTGACGCTGATCTTCGGCGAATTGAATTCGCACTTGAAGATCTATTCGAATTGGCGCTGGGAGGCACGGCGGTCGGCACAGGACTGAACACCCATCCCGACTTTGCTGTCATCGTTGCAGGCCATATCGCAGAGAAGACTGGATTGCCATTCGTCACGGCACCGAACAAATTTGCGCAGTTGGCTGGACACGATGCGGTCGTCGCAGCGAGTGGAGCATTGAACACCCTCGCCGCCAGTCTCATGAAAATCGCCAATGACATCCGTTGGTTGGGTTCCGGGCCGCGCTGTGGATTCGGCGAACTTTCACTTCCCGCGAATGAGCCAGGCTCGTCCATCATGCCAGGCAAGGTCAATCCGACCCAGGCCGAGGCGATGACGATGGTCTGCTGTCAGGTCATGGGAAATCACACCGCCATCACAATCGGTGGAAGTCAAGGTCACTTTGAGTTGAACGTATTCAAGCCGATGATGATTCACAATCTCCTTCACAGCGTTCGGCTGCTGGCCGATACCTGTCGTGCATTCACCGACAGGTGTGTAACCGGACTCGAGGCGAATGAGGCGGCCATCCAGAATCATCTTGAGAATTCACTCATGCTCGTGACAGCACTCAATGACCACATCGGCTATGACAATGCGGCGAAGATCGCCAAGAATGCCCACGAGAGGAATCTCACCCTCCGAGAATCAGCGATTGAACTCGACTTGCTCACAGATGCGCAATTCGATGAATGGGTTCGCCCCGAAGAGATGACTGGAGTCTGAAAATGAGGCCCCGGCGATTGTCGCGGACACAATAATTCGCCACATTGGAACGCGTGGCGTTCGCAATCATCAAAAGGTGAATTGGGAGGAAGGCCGGCCAGTCCTCGAGAGAGGAAGTTGGGAGTGCTGGCTGGCAGATTGGGATCTTGTGGACCTTTCCTCTGCCAGCCAGCCTCCGCATCCGAGTTCCTTTCCACACCCGAAGGTGTGTTCCAGTTCCCGGTCGGGAGGACGCGATGCTTTCGCACCGGTCCTGCCCTCTGAACGCTCGGGTCGGTTTCCCGACTCGCTTCCCTCCATTTCGTCCAGTGCCGTGAGCACCTTCCTCCGTTTTGGTTCCCGTCACAGATTGCTCCGTGTCAGCGTCCATTCGGTGAGACGCGTTCCTTTCGGTTCGCATCCCTCCTCCGGGTTTCCCCGCCACCTTTCGGCTTTGGTTCCACCCTGGAGCAGCAAGTGATATCGCTATCACCCCTGTTCCCCCTTCGGTCCGGTTCCAGTTCTTTCGATCCTTCGCCATTCCAGGGTCGGATTCAACTGCAGCGTCCTCCGTCCCCCGGCAGTCGCGGTCGGGCATTGCTGCCTTCCCGTTCAACCTGCACAGGATGCTATGTCATGAGGGATCGTCTCGGTCGGCTCGCTCAAGCCGACTGTTGTGGCTTCATTCACCGGTTCCAGGTCCCTGAGGTCACCTTTCGGCTTCCAGTGATTCCCTTCTCCGCTTCATTCGACCAAATTGTCGACGTCGGGCGTTCCTCCCATGTCTTTCCCCGTTCTTTCGAACAGACGTTTCTCCTGTGTTTTCCGACACCGAGGTGTCGGTGTGTGCTCAAGCCCAGCTCTCGCACACGTTCACAGGTGAGTCTTCTCACACACCGAAGCGTGTGATTTTCGTCTCCTGCGGGTCTGTGGCACCGATCTCTCAATCAATCCACACACCCCATCTCGCCCCGTTTTCACAGGGTCTGATGGCCCACCGCCGTTTCCCGAATTGGGTCCCTTGTGGGCTGGGGCCTGCCGGGGATGCTGGGCACCCTCCGACACCACTCCTCGGGAGCGGCAACTTTCTTCTGGCAGTCCATGGTCGATAAACCTTTCCCTATTATTGGTTATTTTCCACCCGAATCGGGTCCTTCCAACCCCTTTTTCCAGTGGAAGTTTCCAAAGTGGATGTAATTATTATTGTGAATATGATCAATTTCGCAGCGCTCGAAGTCTCGCAGCCATGGATGAATCTCGGGCTTCCAGCTCAGAATCACCATTTTCTGACAATCGTCGGGTCAACAAGTCGCCTTCAAGGATGAAAAGAGAGCCATCATCGAAACCGATGGCGACAAGGTTGTCTTGGGAGGCGGTCGCATTCAATCGTGAACCGAACTCAAAACGAACCAGGCTCGTGCCTTCACCCTCATCGCGTACCTCGATGTTGGCCATGCTTCCATCAAAGGTGACGATCCAAGCCGTGTCGGCGCCTCGGACCTCCGGCCCGTCGATCAGATGTTCGACATTGCAACCCTTTGTGGTCTCGACCTGCCATCGCATGTGGCCATCAGAGTCGTAAGCGCGCGCAAGGCCCGATGCACCGCCGAAGCCCGCGCCGAAGCCCGCGCCGACCGGGCCCGCTTCGATGGCCACGCCGACCAGCAAGCCCTGAGGCGTGCAGGCGAGAGCCTCGATGGAACCGGGTTGTTTGGCGAAGGGTGCATCCTCCAGCACCATGCCCTCCTCGATACAGGTCAGACAGCCATCCGCATGACCGATGACCGACCGGTCACGCCCGGCCAGACCACAGGTCGCGGGCGCATCGGTTGGCAACGGGGTGTGATGCAGCCCATCGGCCTCGGCGCGAACCATGCCGCAACGGGGCCGTCCGAGCCCAAGGCTGGCGACCCCATCATCGCGCATCTCGAGCGACCAAGGCCGCTCATTGATCGAATCCTTTCGCAACAATTCTCCTTCTGCATCAAAGCGCCACAGGGTCGCCTCGAGGAAGTCATTCATCTCAAGGTCGAAAATCGAGGAGGTTGCGACGACGATTGAGCCATCCGGCGTGCAGGCCACCAGATCACTGCTACCCTCCAATTCCTTCGTCCAATGGATCGACCCATCGGCCAGAGAAAGGCAGGTGAGATCGCGCCCACAGACCGCGTACAACACATCGCCACCGCAGGCCATCGCCGATACGCGGTTGCTCGTTTTCGCCGTCCACCTGGATTCGCCCTCGAGATCCCAGCATTGGATGCCTCCATCCCAATCGCCAGCGATCACGCCGCCCTCGTACAGGTGAATTGAACCGACGCCAGCCATCAGACGACGCTCGAACCATGCGACATCGCGCAGATCACGCAACGGAGCCGGCTCCATGTGTTGCACAGACGCGGGCTCGGCTTTGGGACTTCTCCCTCAAAGATGGGACCAGAGGGGGGACCTTGAAGCGCCAAGCGGGCAAGAAGAGAGCGTGATGGATGCCCGCAGAACAGTCGGGGGCGTTGTCGCCGTACTCTTCTGTCCCTGCCATCTGCCTGTCTATATTCTCTTGATCTCCGCTTTGGGAGTCAGTTCGAGTCTGGTGGTTGGATTCCTTCTTCCCACCTTGGTGTTCGGCTTTCTTGGCGGCCTGCTCATTCTGACCTGGCCCGAGCCGCAGGAGACCTGCTGCAAGGTTCAACTTCAGCCACTTCAGACGCCGTAGAGTCGTTCGATCTTGGCCGCGAGGTAATCGATGAATGGTTGCGGGGTCGGCGCTTGTCCCGTTGCCTCCTCGATGAGTTCGGCGGGGGAAAGGATGCTGCCTCGCGCGTGAATCTTTTCGCGCATCCACCCGAGCAGCGGACTGAAGTCGCCCTCGGCCCATTGGCTCTCGACATCGCCGAGGTCTGCGCGCGCGGCGGCGAGCAATTGCGCACTGTACAGATTGCCAAGCGTATAGGTCGGGAAGTAGCCAAAGGCACCGAACGACCAGTGAATGTCCTGCAGCACACCGAGCGTGCGATTCGGCGCGCGGATGCCGAGGAAGCGCTCGTACATGGCATCCCAAGCATCGGGAAGGTCATCGACCTCGAGTTCGCCATTGATGAGCTGCTTTTCGATCTCGTAGCGGATCATGATGTGCAGATTGTAGGTCGCTTCGTCGGCCTCGACGCGGATGAAACTCGGTTCGACCTTGTTGACGGCGCGCCACAGCATCTCGCCGGTCACACCCTCCATATTGTCGGGGAAGTGTTCGGTCCAATGGGGCATGGCCCACTCACTGAAGGTGAGAGAGCGGCCGACCTGGTTCTCCCACAGTCGACTCTGACTCTCGTGGACGCCGAGGCCGTCGGCGTGGCCGGCCGGTTGGAAATCGAGGTTTCGCGGCCGGCCCTGCTCATACAGTCCGTGGCCGGTCTCGTGCAGTGAGCCGTAGAGAGACCCGAAGGGTTCGGCCTCGTCATAACGTGTTGTCCAGCGGACATCATCGGGGTTGGCTCCGCCACAGAATGGATGGGTGGACTTGTCGCGACGGCCAGCATCGAAATCGAATCCAATCGCTTCGGAGATCGCGTGGCTGAGGGCGGCTTGAGCGGCTTCGGGCCAGTGATTGGATTCAACCCAGGACATGTCGGGTTCATCGCATTCCGCGACCGCTGCAATCATCGGCACCAACGCTTCGCGAAGACCGGCGAACAATGGGTCGACCTGAGCGACGGTCAATCCGGATTCGTAAATGTCGAGAAGCGCATCGTAGGGATTGTCCTCGTAGCCGAGGTATCCCGCCAGTTCACGCGCCAGGTCAATCATGGTGGCGAGATCATCGCGATAGATCGAGAAATCGTCCTTCTCTCGTGCCTCGGTCCAGGTGCGAATCGCCTTCGACTTGTGGCGGGCAAATCGATCGACGAAATCTGCGGGCTTCTTCGTCGCCTTGTCATGCGCATCGCGCAGCAAGCGCAGATTTCCAGCCGCCACCTCATCCCCTGCACCTTCGGCCTCGGCCGCTTGGAGAGCCTTGCCCATGCCAGGGTCAGTCATCATCGAATGGCTGGCCTTGGACAGCCAAGCCAGTTGCTCAGCGCGCAACGGCGCCGCCTTTGGCGGCATCATGACCTCTTGATCCCAACCGAGCAGACCTTGGATCTGTCCGATTGTCTCAATCTCGCGCACGCGCTCCATCAGGGCATCATAGGCTGCGGCCATGGCGTGGGCGAGGGGCATCCGAAAGAAGGGTCTTGCCCCGGACCACTGTCGCAATCATCAGGCGCGAACCTCCGCGTTCATCGGCCACATGGTCGTCGCACCTTGGTCACTGCCAGGTGAGGACCTCGTCCTCGGGCAGCGCATAGGCATCCGCACCGGGCCAGTCGAGCAATTGCGCCAAGAAGATGAGCGCGGCCTCGCGCGTGAGATTGGTCACCAGGCCGATGTCGGTTTGGTTTTCGCAGCCATAGAACTCACAGCCGATCGGCGCGAAATGGTAGTGGCCAATATTCGCGAACACGCCGAATGTCGTGAGATTCTCATCCAGATCACCGACGATTCCAGACACCATCGAGAGGTTGGTGGTGAGATCATCATCCCCAGTCAATACGAGAATGGGATTGTCGACATTGGCCACTCCGTCCTCGAGCACGAATCCTGTCCATGGAGCCAAGCCCACCGTCCCCCAAACCCGGTCGTCGGCCAGAGAGATTTCCGTATCGTCGGGGTGGGTGGCGAGCCAATGGTCGCGCATGTCGCAATGGTAGTCATACCCCTCGTCGCATAATTCGCTCAAATCGTCGATGATGATTGTTGCACCCGAAGCCATCAATGAGGTGTATCCACCACCCGAATGACCCATCACGGCATAGCCATCATCCGGCTCGATACATCCGCTAAAATCGCCCTCTCCTTCGGATTGAGCGACCATCCAATCAAAGCTATCGCGGATGTCGATCGGGCGGCGAAGCAGCGTGTAGGGAAGCAATTCATCATCGAAGTCGAAGAGGTTGTCATCCTCGTGATCGGGGGCGAGCACGATGAAACCATTTCTCACCAAGTGTTCGGTCAGGAATCCAGACATCCACCGCATGCCCGAGGCCGTGCCGTGGCTGTAGAGCGCGACCGGATGGGTTTCGCTACAATCCACATTCGCGCGTTCCCAAGCTTCGCCCGGGTAGGTATTGTCGTAGATGATGTCCTCTCCACTCTCATCCGAGGTCGGATACCAGACCTGAACGGTGATCTCAATATCAGTCGACGAGATGAACTGGAACGACTGTGTCCCCACCTTGTAAGGGCCCTCGTCGGAGAGATTCCATGCCGGCGTCAAGGGGAAGGGGTCGAAGGCATCGTCAAGCCCATCCGCATCATCGTCTCCATCCGCGTTGTCTCCCGTGCCATCCCCATCGGTGTCGAACTGTTCGGTGGCATCCATCGGATACTCATCGGGTCCATTCAACACACCGTCCCCGTCAAGGTCATCGTCGACATTGTCGCCGATGCCATCCCGATCGAGATCGGTCGACTCTTCTGGGTCCAGTGGAAATGCGTCGTCGTCATCGGCGACGCCGTCGTCATCATCGTCCCCATCACAGGCATCTCCATCGCCGTCCTCGTCCTGATCGGCCTGTTCCTCGTTGGATACGGCCGCGCAGTTGTCCGACCAATCATAGACGCCATCGAGGTCGCTATCGACCAATAACGCGGTTGGGCCGATGCCGATGAAGGTCGCGATAACGAGCACGAGAACGATGCCAACCGCAATGCCGATCTGGGTTCGATGGGTCTCCATCAGGCCCTCGGTGGGGGTTCGGGTCAATCAATGGCGCGCTCCAACTACAGCATAGATTGAAGCGTGATTGTGCACGGCCGAAGGCCGTGTCAGAGGAGGTCTACGAGGCCGAGGTGCTCACCGAAGCACCGAGCGGTGAGCGCCGCGAGCAGCGTCAGCTGAACAACGCGATGGGCGCCACCCTCGCCGTGGTCGTCCTGTTCATCATCCTCGCCGCCACACTCGGCATGCCGGCTGGGGATGCACTCACCGACGATGGCGATACCCACTGGCTACCTCCAGTCGAAGAGCGCAGCGGGATGCAGTACGATGATCAAGATGTCTTCAGCCGGGTATCGAACAATGGAACGCACGGCATCGGAGAGGTACTGTCTGTCTTCGTGCCGGTCCCCGCGATCACCGTCGCGGATGGTGGCGCGGGCGCGACCGGCGGGGCCGAGGTCCACCTCGGCCTGTGGCTGCCCGTCATCGAGGGTTGTGACCTGACGCTGGCCGAGGTCGAGGAATCCTGCCGCGTCCCCATCATCACCGAGATCGGCCCATACTATGCTGATGGAGATGTCGACGCCCTGACGCCGGCGGACCGATTGGGTCGCTTCCTCATCGAGAACTACGTTTCCCATGGCTACGGTGTGGCGCAGGTATCGGTCTTCGGCACCGGTGAATCGAATCATTGCATGGACCTGATGGGCCACGATGAACAGGCGGGCATCAAGGCCGCTGTCGATTGGTTGGGCGAGCAGCCTTGGTCCAACGGCAAAGTCGCTGCGATTGGAAAATCATACGATGGCAGCACGCCGTGGAATGCCGCGGCCTCCGGTTCGGATTACCTCGCGACCATCGTCCCGATGTCGGGGCTGATCGGCGTGCATGAATTGATGTGGCGCAACGGCAGCATGGAGGCGCGCGGCGCAATCATGCACAATGGCGTCTACGGCTCGTTCGGGCTCGATGGCGATCTTGGCGATGCCGAGAACGCCTGTGAAGGCTATGCGGAGGGTTACTACGCGGGCGTCGGCGCTTACCTCACCGGCGATGACCTGTCATGGACGGGCAGCGACTACTGGGAGGAGCGTTACTTCCTCGACCGGGCTCTGGATGTGTACAACGGCTCGATCTACATCATCCACGGCATGCAGGATTGGAATGTCGACCCCCACATGGCCTTCCCCACCCATCAGATCGCGCAGGACGCAGGCTTCGATGTCAAAGGATTGTACGGCCAGTGGACCCATGACTATCCCGACCGCGCGGCAGGACACCAGGGGGGCATCGGCTTTCCGTGGACCCTGCGCTGGGATTGGGCGGACGACCTTCTGGAGTGGTTCGATTACTATCTGAAGGATGAGGGGCCCGAGCCCCGTCTGATCGCCGAAATCCAGGATGATCAGGGCGGCTGGCGTGCCGAGTCAACCTATCCGCCCGAGGACACCTCGTGGATCGATATCCCATTGGCGGACTGCACGGTCGAGTCCGGTGGTGCGACAATTACCGCGACGAGCACGACCACTCTGACCTGCTTCAACCCCACAGAGGACCTGCGAATCATCGGCATGCCGACCTTGCATATCGAGGCGAGCATCTTCCCCACCGCAACCAGTGGTCACCTCTTCGCTGAACTCAGGCGCGGCAGTGATGGCGCACATCTTGGACACGCGGTCATGGACTTGCGCTTCCATGCAGGTGGCAAGGATGCGGACGTGCTGCTTCCCGGCCAGACGGTGGTCGCGAAAATGGAATTCTTCGCCATGGATGTCGTCGTTGCCGCGGGTGATTCATTGGTGCTCATCATCACACAATCCGGAGATGATTACGTGCCGAGTCCACCCAGCATCCAACCCGTCTTCGTCAGTCTCGACGATGCGAGTACCCTCTCCCTCTCAAGCGTTGATCGAACCTGCGATGACCTCTTCTTGCCACCGATGCAAGCGGATTATCCGCACTGTATCTGAGGCATCACAGCACAGGGGCATCTTTTCATCCCCCGAGGGACTCGCGGGATACATGACCCGACAGAATGCATCTTTGCTGATGGTGGCCATCATGGTCTGTTCCAGCATGCTCGCTGTGATTGCAACCGCACCCATCACTGCTGGCGAAGGCAGAACATCTCACGAAACCGTGCCGCAATTCGGCGCGGGATTCGATGAGACGGTCATGGCGACGCGTGCCTCGGACGACCTCGATGTGCCCAGAGATCTCGAGTTCAATCCGAATGTGGCGAATGAACTGTGGGTGCTCAACCGCGCCGATGACAGCATGACCATCATCCACAACGCAGGGGTAGCCGGTCAGTGGAGTGAACACCGTCAAGACGCCTATGGGAATCACTTCCAGGAAGAGGCGAGCGCGCTCGCATTCGGCCAATCACACAGTGAGTTTGGCACAATTTTCGCCACCTCACAAGAAACCCGAAACACGTTCAACGGACAGCAGAGTCCGAACAATTTCATGGGCCCCGCACTCTGGCCCGGTTCACTCTCCCATTATGCGGTGGA
>Ga0209501_10000281_pt1 | contig 64055 bp, 68 predicted proteins | sample ArcticOcean_MG_C_4_FD_187434 | JGI IMG/M metagenome (GOLD analysis project Ga0209501, IMG submission 187434) | Marine microbial communities from western Arctic Ocean - ArcticOcean_MG_CB4_134 (SPAdes) (version 2) | ecosystem: Environmental > Aquatic > Marine > Oceanic | place: Arctic Ocean...
ATAAGATGGGCCCAAACCTAGTTTTAGGCCAAAAAAAGAAAATTATTTTCGGCTTGTATCCCATTCCAAGCTATTGAGGATCTTGGCTCATCGTTACCTTTATGATCATATAACCTAACAGCTAATATTAAATATTTGAGGTTCTAACTCTTGCCAAGGCGATTACTCTTTCCTTCAATCAGAGTTTCAAATTGGTGACAATGGGGAAAAACGCAAAAAATGTTGTTTGATGAAGATATACTTGTAGCCCTTGAGAAGGCAGCCGACAAATCTGAAAGGACCCGCTCTTCCTTTTGGGAAACTGAACTAGAAGACTTCTCTTTCACTGCAAAAGGGGAAATGACAGGGCTAATTTGCGTGGGTAGCATCTCCAAAAAATACAGCCAGATCCATAAAGCTGCTCACTGGCCACTGCAGTGGCCCTACCGATATATCGTTAGAAAAAGCCAAAACTTTGGTGAGTGTTACGATTTAGCTAAATTTATAGCGGAAGGCCAAGAGCGGGCCGTGACATTAGATATGGTGCGCCAAACTCTAGGTCTGGCGGTAATTAAGGATAATTTAGACGTTAAGGGATTGGAAGGAATAAACCTGGTAATTGGTGATGGTTAAGGCGTAATGACTTCTCTACTCAAACTATCCTATTCCGAAACCAAGATAGTTACCGTTAATTTGACAACTCCACTACTGATGGATCTTGTATATGCACGAAAAGCCATTCCTAGTTTAAGAATAGCATTACCCACGAATCAAGTCGAAATGATGGATGCGTTGAACCAAAATGATATCGACGTTATCGCCATTCAAGCAGACAATTCAAAGTTAATTGCTGAAGCAAATATCGGATTAGCTGTCGCCCTCCATTCCATGCAAGAAATGACTAATAGTGTAATCAAATCTTATTTTGACCTTTTAAGGGGCAACAAGAATGACCGCACGGCCTTCTATTGTTTGAATAGAATTTATAAACAATTATATGATGGCGAGGAGATCAAATTTTTTATTTTCCGTGGAGCCTAAATGATACTGTTCTGTTTGACGAAGTTTGCCGTTGGGATAACTTTGAATACGGGCGTAGGCCTCCATTCTGGTTTCGTAACCCGAACCAGAAACAACACCGAATGGTAATTTTAGAAAAACTCACATAACTGAGATGTCCGAAAAGTTAACTTATCCAGATACAATTGTGTTCGATCTCGATGGAACATTGATAGACAGTCTCCCCGCGATCAGAGTTGCCCTAAATCAAGTGTTGTCGGCAGAAGGCATTATAAAATTAACTACTGAGGAAGTTAAAGAAGTTGTCGGCTTTGGCGCCAAGTGGATGATCAATCGAGTATATGAAAATTTCGGCCAACCCATTAAACCCGAAAAGCTCGAAAATTTAATGGATCGATACCTCAATGCTTACATGGAAAACTCCGTCGAATATACACTTGTTTATGACGGCGTTTATGAAGTGTTAGCGGAGCTCAAAAGTGCCGGCGTAAGGATGGGGATTTGCACAAATAAGCCTGGCTTAAGCACTCGCCCAGTCCTCCAGTCTCTGAAGCTGGACCAATTTTTTGGCGCGATAGTTACAGAAGACGACGTCGAAAACCGGAAACCACATCGTCAACATGTACTTGAAACAATCAGAGCTGTAAAAGGAGACGTCTCGAAATCTATGTTCGTTGGAGACAGCGAAACTGATATGGCAGCCGCTAAAAATGCCGGGATTCCCGCCATATGTGTTACCTATGGTTATTGCCACGTACCCTATGAAGACCTGGAGGTTGAGGCACTATTAAGTGATTTTCATCACCTTCCAAAAGTACTAAATGAACTGCAAGTTTCAAGTTAGGGTCGGTTATTCCGGCTTAATTTCTGAAATAATACACAACCACCCAATAAATTTCCCAGAAAACAATTCTAACCGAGATTTCTTTGGCCAGGTTTAACGATAAACAGGAATTCCGCCTAGTCGGACACCAACATGTCCAATCTACCAGTCCTATTAACAATTGTTACCGGGAGAGTTGCCGGTCGAGATCATTTTATAAAGAACCCCCTAATTTCTTTATTTCTCACTTAATGGTGTCTTGAGACATCAATAATTTTACCCTAGCCTCCCCGAAGCAATTCACATCCGAGATCTCTAGGTAAAACAAAGAAGAAGTCGATCTCAAATTCAAGCTTCAGTTTGTTAATGATCAGGCTTACCTTTGACACCCAAGATTTGAATTTCAAAAAGATATGTAAATCAATAGAGTGTATTGCCTAACAATAAGCATCTTATTTTTGTATCCCTTCTTTGATTTGGATTTTTTTGTATCATTTTAAACTGTCAACTCATAACTTTTCGGATGCCTTAAAATGAAAATTTTTGGTTTTATTCCGGCACGTATGGCCGCTTCCCGTTTTCCTGGAAAACCACTTCATCCAATATTAGGTCGCCCGATGATTGAACATTGCTTCGAGCGTGCAAAATTATTTGATCACTGGGAATTACTGGCGTTAGCAACATGCGATGAAGAAATACGCTTATTTGGCGAATCAAAAAATTATACGGTTTTGATGACTTCCAATAAGCATTCTCGAGCGCTAGACAGGGTAGCCGAAGCCGTGACAATCTGTAATCACGCTGTTGCAGAAAACGATATTGTGGTCTGTGTGCAGGGTGATGAACCTCTTCTCGGTCCAGATCTTATCGAAGTGGTTATAAAACCATTCCACGATGATCCAGATGTTGATGGAACAATTCTTACTGTTCCGATTGTTGATGAAGAAACTTACCGCAATCCGAACATAGTAAAATTAGTCCACAATTTACGAGGCGATGTATTATATACATCAAGAAGCCCAATTCCTTACACTAATGGTTTTAGTTTCGATCTTGGAGCAAAACGAGTCGGCGGAATTTTTGGGTTCAAGTGGAGCTTCCTGAGTTGGTTTACAAGCTTGCAAACGTCACCACTTGAAATAAAGGAGTCCTGCGACAGCAACCGGATCTATGATCATGGATTTACACAGCGCATTGCACCCATGGCACCTCGACCCTATCAATCGGTAGATAGCCCGGAAGACGTCGCTCTCGTGGAAGAGGTCATAAGGAATGATCCCTATTGGGGTAAATATTAATGTAACTGTTGAATTTTGGAATGAAAGGAAATCCAAACCAACAAATCTGTACCCGAAGGCTTTTGATACTGTTGAGTAGCCCTTTTTATTTCAAATACCCACTTTCAGCGTTGAGAACTCAAGTTAGTGGGTCTAGTCCCAATTTATTTCTTAATCTCTTAATTTATGGAACTAGAATTTTTAACCGGTTAGAACGTCATCACCGGTCAACCAAAAGGAACAATTCACTTTCTCCGAGATATTATGGCCATAACGGATTGCTTCCCTCGTTACGTAGGTAAAATCATACCGGACGACGTTATCTCGGGAACCCCTCCCTTAGCCTTTACCTTCGGTCTTGGTGGCGTCACATTATTTTCAATGCGTTTTGGCGCTTCAACATTTTCAATGCGTTTTGGCGCTTCAACTCGTTTCTTTCCGGGAACAGGACCTAATCTTGACGTAAATGAATCAGGCTCCCAATGCCACCAACTTGGAAAAGAATAAAATTTTTCTATTTGCTACTATAGTATTTTCGACTTTCCGCATGTGTCATTAGGTTGCCGTCCTTATCATGTAACGGAAACGCCTTTATCGTGCGCATAAAAACTTGTAATCCATAATGGAAAGCAATGAATGCACCAAGCTCCATGATTTCCGCCTCAGAATAATAGGTCTTACCCTTTTGGTAAAAACCCTTATTTACTTTTTTCGGCTCCGTGTACATCAATTTGGCATAGCTTAGGGCCCATTTTTCCGCTTCATTGAAACGCTTATCTCCCTCAAAATCACCACAACCAGCATCAATGATCTCCTCGGTTAGCCCAGCGTCAATGGCGACTTCAGAACGCAAATTGGAAAAATATTGATCTCCGGCTAAACGAGCTAAACGGATACGGATAATCTCTTTCAACTTATGATCTACATTGCCCTCCATATGGGAACGATGCAGGGCATCAAAGAGGGCTTCAGTGTAACCCGGCACATGGGCAAAAATTTGAAAAAAAAGTGGGTCAGGTATTTTCTGATCGCGCACTTTATCTATTAAAGAACGCAAGGGCGATTGTGCGAGAGTTTCCAGCGGAACTGTATCAACCATAGGCATAATTCATGATCCTTAATGCAGAATTATTTATTCTGCAGCTGTACTAAATTTTTCTGGCTCCGAGGTGCCTTTCAGATGGGAGACCGGGGTGTCTCCATAAATTTCCCGGGAAGTTTTCTGATCAACCAACTTTCCATCGGGAGCAAACATTGGATAAAAATCCAGCGTTCCAAAAAACCGATGGTAGCCAACGTTGAACCCGATATAAATACCAAGCTCTATGATTTCCTCGGTCGTATAATGTTTAGCTAATTCTGAGTAAAACTTCTCATCTATTTTTTCTGGGCACGTATCCATTAGTTCACTGTATCGGAGAGCCACCCTTTCCGCTTCAGTAAAATTATGGGAAGATTCATAATTGTCGATGCCCTCATCGATCTTCGCTTCTGTCAAACCTTGCTGCTTCGCCGAAGCAGATCTGACGTTACCTCAATAATTACAATCAGCGGCTCGGGATAACTTTACTCGAATAATTTCTTTCAATTTATGGTCTACCCTGCCCGTTTGGAACACCGTTCCCCATGCGACATACATTGATTTCGCCAATTCAGGATTATGGCCCATTATTGCATGAAAAGCAGGATCTGGAGCTTTGCTCTCAAGGGCTTTTTTTATAAATGGGGCTAATTCCGTTTTTTCTAATTCCGCTATCTCAAGCATACTAATATTAGACATAATATATCCACTCGTAAGAGTTCAAAATTTGTGTTTAAGAATAACCCGAAAGATCTGCCAGGCAAATAACATAATTATAAAAAAATGGGATCATCTCTCCCGCCCATTTACTGACTGATTATCGCAATCAATTTATGAAATAGCTCGTGATTGTTTCTAGAGAAGGCATCTAATGCTGTAAAATGATTACAACCTTTTATTTCGTAATATTCAGCTTCTATGCCATTAGCTTGGCATAGGGTCACATAGCTAACTGATTGCTGGCGGAAACCTTCAGGCTCCAGTTCACCAACAGCCACGATAATAGGTGCCTTAATGGTAGGCGGGCTAGCTAAAACATTGTTTCGCTGCGCCATTTCTATATTAAGTCGTACATCCTCGTTAATCGAGGTATGGATGACCGCTTCAGGCTCAAATACCGGGGATAGCGGTAAAGCTCCCTTGAAGACATCTGAAGGCAATCCATGCAAAACCCAATTTTCCTTTAGCATCATTCCCGTGAGATGTCCGCCGGCAGAGTGCCCAGATAAAAACAAACGATCTCTATCAACACCCAGTTTGGTGGAATTTTTATAAATAAAAATAATGGCGTTTCGAACCTCATCAACAATATCGTCCAAAGTGACCTCTGGGCAGAGGTCATAATTTAGAGAGATGTGCGTAACTCCACTCTGCACCATATCAGAGGCTACATGACTGTGATCACTCTTATCCATCATGCGCCAGTATCCACCATGGATAAAAATCAGTGCTGGGGGTGGGTCGCCCATAACTTCCGTTGTGGCTGGAAAAACATCTAGGGTTTCCTTCGGCCTTTTGCCGTAACGAATATCAATAGACCCATCGAGGCTCATACGCGCCGATGCAGCTATATCGCGCATGGCCTGGAGGAGACCCATTGCATCCGGAATGGTCAGCCTAGGATTAAAATGATATTCAATGGTTTTGTCGTCGTGGTTTCTCCAATTAAATGTCATACTTAACCCCTTCCCTAATTTACGCTAACTGTATCTTCAACACGGAGGATTGAAAGTTCATTGAGAATAATTGAAAGTAAGTAGTATAGATCTAAAATTCTCTTTTACAGACTAGGGGATCTAAATATGATCAAAAAAATCGAAAACCTGCAATGGCCTGACGCACCGGATATGTGGATGCCCTACGCCCCAGCCATCAAGGTAACGGGTGGCTCAATGATCTTTTGTGCTGGGGTGACCGCGGCACCCGTATACCATCACCACCCTCACCGCCCAGAGGAATTTGATGCCATGCCCGATAACATGGAAGGCCAGGCACGGATTGCTTTAGAACAACTCAACAAGGGGCTCTCTGCAGCCGGTGCTAGCTTTAATGATGTCATCTCGGCAGATAGATTTCTTACTGACATGGACGAGCAGGACGATCTCAATAGGGTCTGGGCTGAGTTTTTCGGTGAAGCTAAACCTGCAACCACCACTGTCCAGGTAGTTCGTATGGCAACAGATCCAAGATGCAAAATTGAGATCAATGCCATTGCCGTTGTGGATTAAATAGAAGAATTTTTGGAGTTAAATCAAATATGCCTTCAGTGCTTATTACCGGTGCGAACAGGGGACTGGGTTTGGAGTTTACCAGGCAATATTTAAAGGATGGATGGGAAGTACATGCTTTCTGTCGCCAGCCAGATAAGGCTACAGAGTTGAGTGCGATGGTTACTGATAGCCGAGGCAATATCCATCTCAGAGAAATGGATATTGGTAACAAAGAACAGATAGAAGCCGCGGCAAAGGAATTAAAGAACCTGCCAATAGACCTACTAATAAACAATGCTGGTATTGCCGATGGCTATGGGCACGGTGTTTATGAAATGAAAGAAGATCCCGACATTCGAAATTATGACTTCGCCTTCTGGGAGGAGATGATGCGCATCAACACACTCGCACCCGCCAAAATAATTGGCGCATTCCTGGAGAATATTAGAGCGGGCGGACAAAAGAAAATCGCCAGCCTTTCCTCAGGATTGGGATCCATTACAAACCTCTCATGGGCTGGTAAATACGGCTACTGCGCAAGCAAGGCTGGCCTAAATATGGTGTCAAAAGGGCTTGCAGGGTGGTTAAAATCAGAAAATATTATTGTGATCTCCCTCTCCCCGGGTTGGACACGAACTGCCATGGGCGGTCCACATGCGACAAATAGTGCGGAAGAATCAGTTTCAGGAATGCGTCATGTTATCTCTGGCCTCACCCTAGCAGAGACCGGCCGATTTTGGAATTTCGACGGAGAGGAAATACCCTGGTAAGCATTGGGAGGAGATTTAAGGTCTAATTTACAACTATTTACTACCCCTCCCGTCATTAGTTTTTTTCATCTCCAACTGTATTACGTAGCGTGCCGATACCACCTACTTCAACCTCTACCACATCGCCCGGCACCAGCCATTTAGGTGGATCAAAAAATGTCCCTGCACCCGTTGGCGTACCCGTAGCAATCACATCCCCCGGTTTCAGCTCCATAAAGGTCGAAAGGTAGGGTAACAAATATTCAAAATCAAATACCATGTTTTCGGTACTGTCATATTGACGAACTTCCCCATTAACCCGTGTTTCTAGACTAATCTTACCGAAATCAGGAAACTCTTCCGTCGTAACCATCCAAGGTCCCATCGCACCAGTCGATGCAAAGTTTTTCCCCTGTGTGACATTAAATTTAGCGTGTCGTAACCAATCGCGTATCGTACCTTCGTTCATGATAGTGAGACCTGCGATATGTTCACGGACGTTCTCTTTTTTTATTCTTCGACCAGATTTTCCAATGATAATTACAATCTCACCTTCATAGTCTAACTGCTCCGATTCAGGAGGTCGCACAATCTGGGCGCCGTGCCCAACGAGGGAATCTGGAGTTCGCACAAATATACTAGGATATTTGGGTGCATCCGAGCCGTCCTTATATTCAGCATTTCGATTTGTATAATTAACACCGACACAAAAAATTTTTTCGGGGAATGGAACTGGGCGCAACAGCTTCACTTTATCGAGTTTCACATCAGCAGAAGCATCCGCAATTACTTCAGCGACCTCTGCCAAGGCTTCTGCCCTCAATAGCTCCAATACGCCATTATACTTATCACCAATTCGTCGACCTAAATCTACGATAGCATCGCCAATAACAACGCCAAACGATTGTTTCCCTTCTTGTTCGTAAGTGGCAATTCTCATTTTTTAAATTCCCTAAAAAATTCCTGCACGCTGAAGTACGTCGTCTAGGCGTTTTTCCAATTCAGGAGAGGCCGGTAGCATGGGCAGTCGGTGCTCATTAGCGGGAATTATACCAAGGCGTTTCATCATATACTTAATTGGTATTGGGTTAGTGTCGTAAAATACGGCCTGGTTGAGTTCAAAAAGTTTATGATGAAGTTCCCGTCCCTTCGAAAGATCATTATCCCACACTGCTTGGCACATATCGACCAGTACATCGGGTTGCAGATTTCCCACCGCATTCATCAGACCCACGGCGCCAATGGCCATTTCAGGGAAGCTCAATTCTTCGAGACCCACAAATATTAGATAATCAGGGAAGGCGTCGAGACACTCCGAGACAAATCCCAAATCATTAACCGCATGCTTCATGCCAACAAAGTTTGAGGAACGTTCTCGTAATTCTTTGATTGTATCCAAAGTCACTGACACCGCAGCTCTTCCGGGAATATGATAGATCATCCACGGAATGTTTTGACCCCCTGTAACCTCAAGGTAATATTCGATCAAACCCTGCTGAGAAGGGCGGATATAATAAGGAGTTACAATTAAGACAGCATCGGCACCCGCTTTTTCAGCATAGTTCGTCAACGTTTTTGTCTCGGACAAGGACTGAGATCCCGAAGCAACTACTATTGGTACTTGGCCTTGATTGATTTCAACGGCCACGTCAACAACCTTATTTCGTTCTTCAATTGTTAATGTTGAAGGCTCTGAAGTCGTGCCATTCACCAGAATACCGTGAGAACCTCTCTCAATCTGAAATTTTACAAGACTGGCATAGGTATCATAATCGACTTCCCCACCCTTAAAAGGGGTAATTAAAGGAGGCATGGAACCTTTCAATTTGTCTAATGCTAACAGGATATCCACCTCTGGTAATTTATCTTTAAGTTAAAGACGATTGACGCTATTTTATAAGCTGACTAACCCGTTAAATAATAATTTATAATTGTCAACGTTTACCGTTGATGTTGGCGAGATAACCATAAAAATTTAGGAAGGAATTTTTTTCGATGGCCCATGCTATTGTAGAATATTCGGCTAACTTGGAAGAAAAGATTGATTTGAAGGGTTTGGTCGATGAAGTACATGACGCATGCATTAAGACTGGTGTCTTCCCTTTATCAGGCATGCGCACCAGAGCTGCGCGTCGAGAAACATATAAGATAGCAGATGGCAATTTGGATGCCTGTTTTATACACCTCCAGTTGAAACTTGGGCCTGGCCGAGAAGAGGGCATCAAAAAAAAAGCTATGGAAGAAATATTTGAATCACTAACCTTGTACGTAAAACCTCTCTATGACACATCGCCAGTAGCGCTTTCGATTGAAATATTCGAATTGCCCCCTGTACTACGTATCAACAAACATAACTTAAATAATTACATTGCCAAATCCTAAGACTAGAAAACTAAAAATGTCGGGTCACCTCTCAAATATTAAGAAGCAACCGGATTTGGAGAGAACCAAGACCCAGATAGGTTTTTAATCTATTACGAACCTCATGTTTATTCGCGTTTAACTTTAAAACCTTTGAAGCTAGACACTTCCAAATAATTAGACGGGTTCCACCATGAGCCTCTATTCCGTCCAAAAATTGATATACAATTTAAACCGAGATCCCAGCCTAGTTGAGCGGTTTAAGATTGATATTGATTCGGTACTTACGGAATATAAACTCACGGAAGAAGAACTCTCAGCAATTAGCAAGCCGGACATTGGCTTGTTATATGTACTCGGTGTCAATGGACAACTTTTAATGCACTATGCTGCACTGTGGGAATTCGAGTGGGATGATTATATCCAGGCAATGAAGGATGGAATCGAAGAACATGGAGAAGTTCGTGGAGGTATGTATGTACGAACTGGAGGGGGGTATTTATGAGTTTGGTTTTTGCCGGAGTGTGCTCCCACGCACCAGGTATCACAGGCCGGGCAGAACGAGCGGACCCTGCCCTCCGTGATGGACTTTATGAAAATTTCGGCAGAATGCGTGCATCTATTGAGAAATCGGGAGCAGAAGCGTTGGTAGTAATAGCCGCCGAACATTTTGCCAATTTCTTTATGGATAATATGCCAGCCTTCTGTATGGGAATGGCAGATGACTATGAAGGGCCTATCGAGGATGAGGCATGGCTCGGGATCAAGCGTCATCGCGTTCCAGGTAATCCTGACCTAGCAGAGCGTCTCATCACGGATATCATGCAAGATGTTGACCTGGCCTACGCCCAGGAGTGGAAGTTTGACCACGGTATCATGGTGCCGCTACATTTTCTGACCCCCCGTTATGACCTGGACGTCATTCCCGTAAATATAAACTGCCAGGGTCCACCACTAACGCCCCTACATAGGGTCTGGGCCTTCGGTAAGGCGCTCCGTGATGCCTGTGACACTGCCCCAGAGAAAATTGCTATCGTTGGTACAGGCGGCATCTCCCACTGGCCTGCTACACCCGACTCAGGAAAAATTAATGAAACTTGGGATAGAGATTTTCTTCAAAAATGGGCAGGTAACCGAAAAGAAGACCTCCTCGCCTATACAGATGACCAAACTTATGCAGAAGGCGGACAAGGTGGCTTTGAAATCCGCACCTTCATTGCTATCGCCGCAGCATGCGAGGGGAACACAGGAGAAATTTGGTTCTACGCCCCCATTCCCATTTTTGCTGTAGGATGCACCATTGCAACAATGCAGGTTAGTTAGGAAAAGTTGCCGACAAAAAACCGTTTTTCGAGTGCCGGTGGTTTGGATTTTGGATTTCTACTTTAAATCCAAATTGAAGAGTTTAATCGCATTGTTTCGCCCTATGGCAAGCCGTTCCGTCTCTGTGAGCACCGCATCGTCAAACCAAACACATGCGTCTTCGGTGGTTTCAAACGGGTAATCCACGGAAAACATTATTCGCTCCACACCGACTTCGTGCATGGTTAAATGAAGTGGTGGGTCATAAAATTGGCCGCTGGTAGTAAGATGAACGTTATTCCGCATGTATTCCCGCATGGTTTTTTTGCTAGAATACCCTGCGGTGATTTTTTTAACCGATGGTCTAAGCACCACAAGTCAAATGGAATTTGTTCGCCTAGATGCCCGATCACCAACTGCAATTTGGGGTATTCGTCGAAAAGACCTGAACCCATTAGCCGCAATGCATGCATGGTCGTCTCCAACGCAAAGGCCCAAGGCGAGTTAGTGAACCAGGGGTGCCCGATCAAAAAACAGCATCTGATCAATCAGCGGATTTCTCGGATGAAGGTAAAAAGGTATCTCCAATTCTTCCACTACGGCCCAAAATGGAAGAAATTCAGGGACATCATAATAGACGAGACAATTCTGGTTCTCTCTTTGACTAAATCCAATTACCATAACTCCAACAAAATCGAGGTCTTTTATGCAGCGCTTCATTTCTTCAGCAGTTGCCTCAAGATCTTGCATCGGCAAAGCCGCAAAACCAGCCAACCGATCGGGGCGTTTCACTACCTCATTTGCCAATACGTCACTTGCTCTTTGGGCAAGAGCAATAGCTTCTGTAACATTGGGGGCCGCCTGCACAGCAGGTGAGTTCAAGGATTGGATAGCAAACTCTATGCCAAATTCGTCCATTTCTCTTAAGCGATCACCCTGAAGGTCCTCCCCCATTCCCTTTTTGGAAAAACGTGTGGTACTCGTAAATGTTTCATGGAGGGCGCCCTTTCTATTCCCATTAAAGATTTGCAAGAATTAGCTTAATTCGACGCGCTAAATTCCAATATTTCCACTTTATAGGGTTCTAGACAATAGTGTTGCCAGTAAACGCATCTCTCAGAATGAAGGGCCAAGGAGACACCTCACAACCAGTCTCCAAAATAACTTCAATGACTGCGGGCTCATCTTTTACCACGGCCACACGAAGCACTTCCCGCAAACCATCTGCATCTTGTGCTCGATAACCTTGGACGCCATAAGCACGAGCCAACGCTAGGAAGTCAGGGTTAACTAAATCGGCACCGATTACTCGTCCGCCAAATCGAGTTTCCTGATCACGACGAACATTTCCATATCCTGAATTATTAAACACAATTGTGATCAGGTTAATATTAAATTGCTTTGCTGTGGCTAATTCTTGGATTGCGAATTGGAACCCACCATCGCCAGTTATTGAAATTACAACCTTATCTGGGTTGGCAACTTTAACCCCTAGGGCCGTTGGAAAACCATAACCTAGAGTATCCTGATGACCGCAAGTAACATAAGTTCGAGGCTCATAAACTGGGAATGCAACTTGAGAAGTAAAGCCGACTTGGGTCATTTCGCCCGTGATAAATCCATCCCTTGGTAGTATTTCCCTAATTACTTCCAATAATGCAATTTGTGGTTGTACAGAAACTATAGCTTCGCAAACTCTTGATTTGGCCTTGGAAATCCTCTCGGTTTGATTCCCATACCTTACACCACGCTTCTCTAATTCCGCCGCAAGCGCCCCAACAGTCGGCTTTGCATCCCCAACTACAGCTTGATCGGGAGGCCAATATTTCATCTCCTTTGGATCGATATCGATACGGATGACTTTTGGTTCTCTTGGACGTTCCTGCCATTGCATCATGTTCCAACGCATGTAGAGACCCTCTAACCGTGACCCAACCCCAATGACTAGGTCAATTTCTTCCCACAACTCTGCAGCAACTGGCAACATAACAGTTAAGGGATGATCATCACTGACGACACCACGTCCCGAACGGAAGGACGCCACTGGCGCTCCTATAATTTCTGCTAACCTTATAACTTCTTCTCCAGCATGTAAGGCACCCCCTCCTACGTAGATCATCGGCATTTTAGACTGGCTTATTAATTCGGCTGCTCCCCTAATCTCGGAACGAGTAGCAGAAATCCTTGGAATATTAATGGGATCAAGAAAATCCACTTCACCCGTAGCACCTAAAGTATCCCAAGGAATTTGCAAGGATACCGGTCCCGGTCGTCCACTTTGCATCTGAACAAAAGCTTCATTAACCATTGCCGGAGCATCTTGCGGTTGATCAATTTGTTCCGCCCATTTTAGGAGTGATCGCAGGGAACCCAATTGATCTGGTAATTCGTGCAAGTGTCGGCGTCCCTTTCCAATAAAATCCGATGGCACTTCCGATGTAAGGCAAAGTAATGGTTGGTTGGCACCGTGGGCAGTACAAAGCGCCGCCATAGTGTTTAGTACACCAGGACCAGGCACGACACAAAATACGCCAACCTTGCCAGTAGAACGCGCATAACCAAATGCCATATAAGCCGCTGCCTGTTCGTGCCTTACGAGAATAACCCTAATTTTTTTACGTGCCTCATAAAACGCGTCAAAAAGATCGTAAGTCTGGGCACCCGGCATTCCGAAGACAGTATCAACACCATGTCGTATCAACGACTCAACGACAGCCTGACCCGTACTAATATGTGCCAAATTTTTCTCCTAATGTGACGTTAAAGTAATTCCTCCACTACGATGGTATAGCCCATAAAAGGTTTTAATCTCAAAATATCCATTTTTTCATGGGGTGTTGAGGACATAAACGCTACCGCGATGATAAAACAGGTAATCAGATTAAGTCAGCCACAAAATATTTATCCCTCACACAACCCATATTTGCCCAACCCTACATCAGCCTTTTAGTATCCTCCCAAATAAGAATTTGAACGCTATCGAACTTAGTAATGTAGCATTCCCTGCAATGTTGGACCTGTAAAAAGCCTTAATTTTCAAAGATGAAAGAGATTGACAGTCTACTCGAGGAACTGTAGTTTCCGCGCCTTCTGTCTATCCCTGAATAAGGGGTACAGTGGTTCTGCATAGAAAAAGAAGAAAAATCAATGTTCGCAGTCGTGAAAACCGGCGGTAAGCAGTATCGGGTAACCCCTGGGGATGTGGTCATTGTAGAAAAGCTTTTAGGCGACCCAGGCGATAAAATTAAGCTGGACCATATCCTAATGGTTGGTGAAGACGGTCAGTCTCCCGAGATTGGTTCCCCTCTTGTTGGAAATAATGCCGTCAATTGCCTTATTTTAGAACAATCCCGGTCTGCCAAAATTCTAGTATTCAAGAAAAAGCGCCGTAAAGGCTATAAGCGTACGAAGGGGCATCGCCAAGACCATACTGTCCTTCGGGTATTAGATATTAACGGTAAAGGTATGGTGAAGCAAAAATCTAAGACGGAAACAACTAATAAGACGGAAACAACTAAAGAGTCAAAACCCAAAGAAAGTACGCAAACAGCCGCTAAAAATTTAACAGAGGCTCCAAACGAAGAAGCTCCTTCCAAAAAGAAAAAGGCATCTGTTAAGAAAAAAACAGCCGTTAAGAAAAAAGCATCCACTAAAAAGTCGACAGCAAAAAAAAATTAAGCGCTTAAAGGAAATTTGAATGGCACATAAAAAAGCAGGGGGCTCCTCCCGAAATGGACGAGATACAGCCGGCAGGAGGTTAGGCGTAAAGAAATATGGTGGTGAATCTGTTATTTCTGGAAATATTTTAGTCCGCCAACGTGGAACCAAGTGTCACCCAGGTGATAATGTTGGCATGGGAAGGGATCACACGTTATTTTCTTTAACTTCGGGTAAAGTGAGATTTGATAAGAAACACGCGGGCAGGACGTTTGTTACCGTGGAGCCGAGCATCTGAAAAAATCAGACCCTTTCACGGATTTTGGGGGGCTAATTCGTCCCCCTTTTTTGCATCTAAGGCTAAGACGTTATTAAGGACAAATTCGGTAGACTGGTTCCATGAAGTTCCTGGATCAGCAGAAGATTTTTATTAAAAGTGGTGACGGTGGTGCCGGCTGCGTGAGTTTTCGTCGTGAAAAATATATAGAATTTGGTGGTCCTGATGGTGGCGACGGCGGCCGCGGTGGTGACGTAGTAGCTGAATGTGTAGCAAACCTTAATACCCTAATTGATTTTAGATACCAACAGCATTTTAAGGTAAAACGCGGCTCTCACGGAATGGGGAAAAACCGCTCTGGCAAAGGCAGTGTAGATCAGATACTTAAGGTCCCTATAGGCACCCAAATTATCGATGAAAATAACGATCAAATCATTGCTGACCTGACTGAGCCGGGTCAAAAGATTGTTCTTGCGGTCGGAGGTGATGGTGGTTTTGGAAATGCTCATTACAAATCCCCTACTAACCAGGCCCCACGAAAAGCTGGAGATGGCTTTCCAGGACAGGAACAGTGGCTTTGGCTACGCCTAAAGCTCATCGCAGATGCTGGGTTAATTGGCCTTCCCAATGCCGGAAAATCGACGTTCTTAGCCGCGGTAACACGCGCTCGACCAAAGATTGGAGATTACCCCTTTACAACTCTTCATCCTAATCTGGGAGTTGGCTTAGTGGACAATGAAGAGATAGTAATTGCAGATATTCCTGGCCTTATTGAAGGAGCTCATGAAGGCGCTGGGCTTGGCGATCGTTTTTTAGGGCATGTCGAGCGTTGTGGTGTGCTTCTGCATTTAGTAGATGGCACCGAAGATAACCCCGCTTCTAATTACCGAACGGTGCGCCGTGAGCTCGATGCATACGGAGGGGGCTTACCCGAAAAGAGAGAATTAGTTGCTCTAAACAAATGTGACGCGCTCAGTAATCAGTTGATTAAGGACATTAAACGCTCGCTGGAAGACGAAACCGAGAAACCTGTTTTAGTCACTTCAAGTATAGCCGGTACCGGCCTGAATGAGGTGCTTCGTCAATTGGTGTCCGAAGTCGCACAACACCGTGCTGATGAGGAGCGCCTTCAATGAAAAGTACTTTAAATAAAGCCCGCATAGCTGAGGCTAAACGGATAGTTGTTAAAATTGGTTCGGTACTGTTAGTTGATGACAATTCCGGTACACTCCACAATGCCTGGCTTAATTCTCTAGGGAAAGACGTTGCCGCTCTGCGGGATCGCGGCCACGAAGTAATCCTGGTTTCCTCCGGTGCAATTGCCTTGGGACGCCGTTATTTGGGGCTGAAGCCAGGGGAATTAAAACTGGAGGAAAAGCAGGCCGCTGCCGCAGTCGGTATGGTTCGCCTTGCTCAGTCATATCAGGAAACTCTCAATAAATTTGACCTGTCGGTGGCACAAATTCTACTTACGCTAGATGATAGTGAAAACCGGAGACGCTATCTCAATGCACGTTCAACCATTATGACACTTTTACGAGTTGGTGTTGTTCCCCTCATAAATGAAAACGATACAATAGCGACAGACGAGATACGTTTTGGAGACAACGATCGATTAGCAGCTCGAGTAGCCTCCATGGTAAGTGCAGATCTACTAATTCTACTATCAAATATCAATGGCCTCTACACCGCGGACCCCGCCCAAGATAAAGCTGCAAAGCTCGTGCCGACAGTTACGGAGATTACGCATGAGATTGAAGCAATGGCCAGTAACACCGTTACTTCTGGCTCGTCTGGAGGAATGCCTACCAAACTCGCTGCCGCCAAACAATGTTTGGGAGCTGGTTGCAGAATGATCATCTGTGAAGGACGCGGAATGTTTCCCTTGAAATCCCTAGAGAACGGCGGCGACTGCACTTGGTTTATTCCATCCGGAAATCCTCAAACTGCTCGCAAAAGATGGATTTCAGGGTCCCTTCAGTCCCTTGGATCTGTTATCGTTGACGACGGGGCGGTCGCTGCGCTTGAGCGAGGGGGCAGCCTACTGCCAGCAGGTATTTTGCGTATTGAAGGAACTTTTCAACGAGGTGACGCAATTACAATTATGAAAAGAGACGGCAGCGAATTTGGGAGAGGCTTAATTGCCTATTCGTCGGAAGATGCCACGCAAATCATAGGACACAAAACAGGCGAGATTGAAGACTTATTAGGCTACCGTGGGCGCGACGAAATAATTCATCGAGATGATTTAGTAATTTTCTAAATTTGTTGAATTGCTACATTAGTATTTAAAATACAGGACTGTCAGATGGATATTAAAGACATTATGGAAGAAATTGGGGTCAACGCGAAAGCCGCAGCTCACGCTCTCGCCAACGTCGACGGCGAAGCAAAAAATAGAGGCCTTAGAGAAATTTCCTCGTCACTGCGTAAACATTCCGGAGAGATTATTACGGCTAATAATATAGACATGGACACTAGTGCTAAACAAAGCTTAGCCCCTTCAATGCTAGATAGATTAAATATAAACGAAGACCGGATTGACTCGATGGCAGAAAGTCTGGAGGAAATTGCAAGTTTTGATGATCCTGTTGGAGTGGTCACTGATACATGGGAACGACCTAATGGGCTTAAGATATTCCGTGTCCGTGTTCCATTAGGTGTCATCGGGGTAATATACGAATCCCGTCCCAATGTTACCGTTGACGCTGGTGGACTGTGTTTAAAAGCAGGAAACGCCGTAATACTTCGTGGAGGATCCGAGAGCTTTTATTCCTCGTCAGCAATTATCAACTCCATGCGAGAAGGCATAGAAAAAGCTGATCTACCTGCAAATACTGTCCAGATGGTGCCTACGACAGATCGTTCAGCCGTGGGAAATATGCTTACCATGAGTGACTATATCGACGTTATCGTGCCCAGAGGTGGAAAGGATCTGGTAGAACGCGTCCAGAAGGAGGCTACGGTTCCTGTCTTTGCGCATTTGGAAGGCATCTGTCATACATACGTAAATGAAAATTCCGATCCCAATATGGCTCGGGATATTGTGGTGAACGCTAAGATGCGTCGGACGGGCATCTGCGGAGCGACTGAAACTTTGTTGATTGACAGAAATGCCGTGTCGAGCCATCTACCTCAAATTCTGGAAAGCCTGACACATGCCGGCTGCGAAGTGCGAGGTGACAAAGCCACGCAATTATTCGATGATCGTATAAAGCCCGCTACCGATGAGGACTGGAATACGGAGTACCTAGATTCTATAATTTCCATAAAACAGGTGGCTAACCCCCAGGAAGCTATAGATCATGTGAATACACACGGTAGCCAGCATACCGATGCTATCGTCACAGATGATCGAGAAGTAGCAGAGACTTTTCTGAACGGTGTTAATAGTGCTATTGCACTTCATAACGCCTCAACCCAGTTTGCCGATGGTAAAGAATTTGGCATGGGTGCTGAAATCGGTATTGCAACTGGAAAACTTCATGCGAGAGGACCGGTCGGAATCGAACAACTCACAACATTTAAGTATGTTGTCCGTGGAACCGGTCAAGTACGCCCATAAAAAGAATTCTAAACCAAATAGGAATTTTTCAACTTTGTACGAGGGAAAACGCATCGGCCTTTTGGGGGGGTCATTCAATCCAGCCCACAAGGGACACCTGCACATTACCCGAGGAGCTTTGTCACGCCTAAATCTTGACGAGGTCTGGTGGATGGTATCACCTCAAAACCCCCTCAAAAGCACAAATGATATGAATGACTTTAATACCCGAAAGACCTCGGCAGAAGCTATTGCGGATGACCCTCGAATCGTTGTTACGGAGATAGAGTTAGAGCTTGGAACATTGTTTACCGTCGATACGCTTCAAGCTTTAAAAAAAAAGTTTCCCAAACATCGCTTTGTTTGGCTGATGGGAGCTGACAACCTAAGACAAATTCCGAAATGGAAGGGCTGGCGACAAATCTTTCGCATGGTCCCCATTGCGATTTTTCCGCGCCCTGCATACTCTGGAAGAGCCCTTGCCGGGAAAGCTTCCCGCAGGTTCAAGAGGTTTAGAGTTAAATCAACCCGCGGGCCAAGGTTGCCCAACATGCGCCCACCTGCTTGGATTTTTCTTCGGACAAAACCTGATACTACCTCAGCAACGCGGATACGCGCCAAACTTGCGAGAAAAAACTAGGCCTAGTATAAAGGAAAATAACGCAGTCCCTCAGTGCAATGCTACACAAAGAGCATCAAAGGTTTTGATTGAAACTATCCAAGTCTCACTAAATGATGACAAAGCAAAAGACATAGCCGTCATTAACCTAATCGGCAAAGCCAGCTTTGCCGATTACATGGTAATTGCAACAGGCACCTCCCAACGACAAGTCACTACCATGGCTAACCATCTATGTAAAAAATTGAAAGCCCAAGGATTGAAAAGCGTTTCAACTGAGGGATTATCCCTGGGAAACTGGGTATTAATCGATGGCGGTGATGTTGTGATCCATCTATTTAGACAGGAATTTCGGACATTTTATGACCTTGATAAATTTTGGGACAATCCCTTACCCCGACCAGATCAAGCTGCTTAACAGAAAAATGAAACCCGAAAAGTTTAGCCACGTAAATGAAATGAAATGACGTGAACATCACTATAACCGCTGTTGGGCGAATGAAATCTAGGCCAGAGCGAATACTATGGGATGAATACCTGCGTCGAATAAAGTGGCCAGTGACCCTGCATGAAGTTGAAGAGCGTAAGCCGCTCAAACCCAAAATATTAATTGCACGGGAAGCAGAACTGCTATCTAGGGCCATCCCGCGTGGCGCCTTTGTGGTCGCCTTAGACAAATCAGGAAAGGCCTTTTCCAGCCGCTCTTTTGCGCAGCTCTTCCAAGACTGGATTAACGAAAAACGCAAGTATATTACCTTTGTAATTGGGGGACCGGAAGGCCTAGACAACACCATTTTAAGCGAAGTCGACCTAAAGTTAAACATGGGAGACCAGACATGGCCGCACCTACTCGTGCGTTGCATGCTACTGGAACAAATTTATCGGGCACAATGTATCTTGACGAATCATCCATATCATCGTTAACGGTATAAAATTAAACCACATTGAAATTAAATCATGACCAATGATCAAATCCCTAAGCCATTAATTCTGTGCATATTAGACGGCTGGGGTGAACGACACGTAGGCGAAGACAACGCTATTCTGAAAGGAAACACACCCACTTGGGATCGGATGAAAGAGACTTATCCCATTTCTCAACTTCAAGCGTCTGCATTAGAAGTGGGACTTCCCTTGGGACAAATGGGCAATTCTGAAGTAGGCCATTTGAGCTTAGGCGCGGGGCGTGTTGTAATGCAGAATTTACCGCGTATCAACAATTCCATAGCGGATGGCTCCCTTCGCGACAGATTACCCCTAAAAAATATGGTTTCTGCCTTAAAAGAAAGCGGCGGAATTTGCCATATAATGGGTCTAGTTTCACCAGGTGGGGTGCACTCTCATCAGGACCATATAACCGCACTCGCAAAAATCCTTGAAAATGAAGGCATTACTGTTTGTCTCCATGCATTTCTAGATGGTCGTGACACACCGCCTTCCAGCGCCACAAATTTCATCGAGTTGACCCTATTTCAGACGAAGGCACTAAAGAATTTTTCCATCGGCACAGTCATCGGGCGCTACTATGCAATGGACCGGGATAACAATTGGGACAGGGTGGAACAAGCCTACCTGGCAATTGTCGATGGTAAAGGTAAAACTGCTTTTGATGCTTCGAACGCTATAAAACAGAACTACGCCAAAGGCGTCACGGACGAATTCATTCCACCCACAGTACTAGATGGCTATATCGGAATGAAAGATGGTGACGCAATCTTGATGTCTAATTTTAGGGCAGACCGTGTGCGTCAAATCCTTGCTTCACTTGTCGATCCATTATTTCAAAATTTTAATCGCCCGAGGAAAGTTTCTTTTTCAGCTTGCACCGGGCTTTCCGAGTATTCTTCTAAATTAAATCAGTTTTTTAGCGCGGCTTTCCCCCAAAAACAACTTAAAGGAATACTGGGCGAAATCGTTTCAAGCGCAGGATTAAAACAGTTACGGATCGCGGAAACGGAAAAATACGCACATGTTACTTTTTTTTTCAACGGTGGTAAGGAAAGCAAATTCCCCGGAGAGGACCGTATCCTCATCCCTTCACCAAAAGTCACAACGTATGACTTAAAGCCTGAGATGTCAGCCTTGGAAATAACGGACGAGCTAATAACATCGATCGAAAATCAAGCATATGATTTAATCGTCGTTAACTACGCCAACGGTGATATGGTGGGTCATACAGGAGTTATGGAAGCCGCCGTCAGGGCTGCAGAGACAATTGATCAGTGTCTTGGGCGACTAGAAAATGCACTTCTTAAAGTCGGTGGTACTATGTTGATCACCGCGGATCACGGTAATTTGGAGAAGATGTCGGACGAAACAACTGGGCAAGCCCATACAGCCCATACTTTATCACCTGTGCCGATCATTTTAGTCAATGCTCCTGCAAACGTTGCAGATCTTAAGAACGGTGTCCTTTCTGATGTCGCACCAACACTTGTTAGAATTTTAGGATTAACCCAACCTGTGGAGATGACTGGTTCTTCTTTAATACTTGAAAATAAAATAGCACCGGTCGCGGCGGCTTATGCGAAAAAGTAAAGGACTGTTTAGAGCTGTTTTAGCATGCTCCACAATCTTTGCAATTCAACATGTAACTTCTGGATTTGCTCAACAATCTAGCCCCGCCATAGAAAACCAGCTTAAGGCGGTAAAGAAGAAAATTAGAGAAGGAAAAAAAATATCCTCAAATTTAACCCGTACTGCTGAAAAAATCCGAATGGAGTTACTGAAGTTACAACGTAAAAAAGTTAGAATTGCCTCCGCCGTTCGTAAGTCAGAGTCAGATATTTTTGATTTAGAAAACGAATTACATACGCTAAATGAAAGCCAAACAAAAAAACTAGCCCTTCTAGGGGGTCGCTGGAAACAGGTTTCTCAGATAAACTCTGCCTTAATAAAGCTCTCCCTACTGCCACCACTATCTATGGTCGCATACCCAACGGGTGTATCTAATTGGATCAGAACTGGCATACTCTTTGGAGGCACTGTGCCACAAATCAAAAAACGAGCTCATCGATTGCGAGAAGACTTAATTTCTCTAGACCAAACCAAATCCCAAATTACCAGACGAAAAAAAGACTTAGCAAAGGCAACTAATATTTTGGGAAAAAGGCAAAATAAGCTGGAGCAAATCCTAATTCTTAAAACCGGTACCCGACACAAGACACTGGCTGCCCGGCAAGTTGAAGCAACCCGACTGCAGCGCTTAACAAGAGAAGCGCGAAACCTTCGTGAGTTATTTGATCACCTAAAGAAAGAACGCCTTAATCGAGAATTACCGAATAAGTCAGCCTCTGAAAAAAGGGCTAGTAAGTCCAAAAGACGTAATATACCTCGAAGATTGGATCCCAATGGTACTAAAGACAAAACGTCTCCGCTGCAGACAGGCTCCATAACAACAGCACGGGGAGAGTTGACATTCCCAGTAATCGGTAAGATCAATGGACAATATGGCAAACGTCAGCAAGTTGGAGGTGCCAGGAAGGGAATAAATATTCAATCGAGTCCTGGCGCGCAGGTCGTGGCTCCTTTTAACGGACAAATAGTCTTTGCCGGACCATTTAGGGGATATGGGCGTCTATTGATAATCGAACATGGTAAAGGATATCATAGTTTATTAGCGGGCATGGCTCGCATTAATGGCTCAGTTGGTCAGTGGTTACTATCAGGTGAGCCAGTGGCGGTTATGGGAGAGCCACTGACTGGCAGGCCAACCCTTTACATGGAGCTACGTGTAAATGGTCAGCCAGTCAATCCGAACCCATGGCTGGCTGTAACAAAAGGTAAGATAAACAGATGAAAAAAACCATTGTGAGCACTGCAGCTAGTGCAATTATTCTGTTGTTTTTTGGGACTGCAGTTGCCAAGGCGGACGAAGCAAAAAAAAAGGACCAGGCCACATATCGCCTACTCAACCTATTTGGCGATGTATTTGAGCGTGTTCGTGCCAGCTATGTGAAAGACATTACGGATAAAAAATTAATTGAATCCGCCATCAACGGCATGTTGAATTCTCTCGATCCGCATTCGAACTATCTGAACAAGGAAAGCTTTAAAAATATGCAGATCCAGACACGCGGTAAGTTTGGAGGCCTTGGTATAGAGGTTACCATGGAGAATGGTTTTGTGAGGGTAGTCTCGCCAATCGATGGTACACCGGCGTTTAAGTCTGGGGTACAGGCAGGTGACTTGATTACTCACTTAGATGGAAAACCAGTCCAGGGGCTCTCACTGTCAGAAGCAGTCAAACTTATGAGAGGTAAAGTAGGCACTGAAATCAAGCTCACTATCCGCCGTGTTTCTACGCAACCCTTTGACGTCACCATCGCCCGCGCAGTTATTCCTATCCGCACGGTACGTTCACGTATCGAGGGTGATATCGGATATGTAAGAATTTCATCGTTCAGCCAACCCACTGAAGGTGGGCTAAAAAAAGCTATGAACAAAATAAATCGCGAACTTAAAGATAGAATGAAAGGGCTTATAATTGACCTCCGCAATAATCCAGGGGGACTTCTGGGTCAGGCAGTCGCTGTTTCCGATGCTTTCCTAGAAAAGGGTGAGATCGTTTCAACGCGTACCCGTGAGAAACGTGACCACCAGAGGTTTAACGCCCGCAAGGGTGACCTTGCGCATGGCAAACCCATAATTATTCTATTGAATGGCGGCTCGGCATCGGCGTCGGAGATTGTCGCTGGGGCTTTACAAGATCAAAAACGAGCGATCATCCTTGGCACCAAATCCTTTGGCAAAGGCTCCGTTCAGACGATAATCCCACTTGGCAATAACGGCGCCATGCGGTTGACGACAGCCCTCTATTTTACTCCCTCTGGACGCTCCATCCAAAAGATTGGTATTGAACCTGACATCGTAGTAGAACAGGCGCGGATCGAGGCCATCGATAAAAACCACAGACCACGCGAGGCGGATCTACGCGGAGCCTTAAATAATGGTGGAACCAGCGGTCAACCTAAGAGGCAGAAATCCGACCAAAACCAAAATTCAAAGCGTAATCAAGGTTCAGGAGAAGGGCAAAAAGAAAAAGAGCAAAGCCGTCAGGATTTCCAACTCCAGAGAGCTCTCGATTTATTGCGAGGCTTTTCAATTCTAAAAATGAATCGGGGCTAGACGGAGTACCTATTAAAGGCATTAGACATGGCCGACAACGATCTTTCAGGTAATGACGAAATTAGTCCTAAAGAGGAAGAAAAGGAACGTCTCGTAGAAGATGAATATTTTGATGGTGCGGAAGAAGACCAAGATGGAAGTTCTGAAGAATTAGAGGAAGACGAACTAGAACACGAAGATGAAACACTTGGATCTGATGAAAAACTAACGGCGGCTACGCCATTAGAAGATGATACTGAACCTCCGGAAGAACCTATAAAAAAATCCCATAAAAAACTAATCACGATTAGTAGTGTTATTTTGGGTGTTTTGATTTTTCTAACGACCGGTGTAATAATTTTTTTTGCTGATAATTCTGCGGAACAGAAAACGGCTGATGGGATTATGACACCACCCTCTGGCTATTTAGCCAGAATCTCTGTCCCCCCGAGGAAAAGAAAAAGAATGAAGTCCGGGCTAGAACTGAGTGAAGAACAGTCGAGTTCAGAAAGTAGCTCACCATCAGCGTTTTCGAACCCCAATTTAACCAAACCAGAACCACAAATCAACGCGGCATTTGAATCGGATGATAAATTGACGACAAACCCATCTGTGCCAGGTGCCGCTGATACTAAACTGTTAACCGCTCGGGTTATCGGCGCTCGGACTGTGCCAGGAAAAGGTCTTGTTATGCCATCTGTGACCGCTGCCGCTTACAACGCTATTCCACTGAAACAGAAGTCAGACCCTGTTACCGCTCCCGACGAAAGTCTTATGGAGACAATTAACGATAAGGTAGTACCCAAGCTATCAAGCAACGGCAAGGGCTCCTGGCAAACTTACAATCATCCTTTTACGCCCACCCTTCAACAAATCAAAACAGGTGAAGGAGATGAAACCAAAACGATCCCGTATGCCCGCGTAAGTATTATCATCCGTGGTGTCGGCCTCAACCGAAATGCTACATTAGCAGCTATCAACAAACTCCCCGCAGCCATAAGTCTCGCCTTCAGTCCATATGGCAAGGGAATAGAACAGTGGGCCAGCCTAGCACGTGGCGCAGGTCACGAAACACTTATGTCATTACCCATGGAACCAGTTGATTTTCCTTCCCTAGACCCTGGACCGTTGTCTCTTTTGACCGACTTCAAATCTGAAACAAATGTAGCCCGCCTATACTCAATCATGAACTTATCCCAAGCATATGTGGGTTTTATTCAACATATGGGCTCTCGCTTCACTACCTCAGAAGCTGCATTCAAACCAATTATAAAGATTTTAAAAGACCGCGGACTTTTATTTGTAGATGACGGGCTGGTTAAAGGCGGACTAGGCATTCGTTTAGCTGCCGATTTTTCTCTACCGCATGCCCGCAGTGATATGATTATCGATGATGATGCATCGGGTATAAAAATTGCGCAAAACCTTCTTCAGCTTGAAAAAATAGCAAAAACAAATCAGTCCACGATCGGCTTGGCAAAAAAAAATCAGTCCGCCATTGGAATAGGAGAAACATATCCAGCAACAATAATGCAAATTGCTCGATGGGCAAAAACACTTAAGGGGAAAATGATTGATCTAGCGCCAATCAGCGCTGTCGTGCGAGACGAATTCCTGCAGTCACCAGAAAAACCTGCCGAAAAAACTAAAGTAAAACAGTAGTTAGGGTATCCAGATTGACAATTACTAAATTTGAAAGACGGCCATATAGACGTTGTGTTGGTATCACCCTGTTTAATAAGAAAGGACAAGTATTTGTTGCCCAACGTCTTGATCAAAAAGAAAATGCCTGGCAAATGCCCCAAGGAGGGGTACACAAAACTGAAGCTACTGGCGAAGCAGCCATAAGAGAACTAGAGGAAGAAATAGGCACAGCTGACGTAAAAATCCTGGCAGAATCAAAAGACTGGCATCGTTACGATCTTCCATCGTACTTGGCTGATAAAATCTGGGATGGCCGGTTCCGCGGACAAACACAAAAATGGTTTGCCATGGAATTTCTAGGCGAAGACAGAGCCATTAAACCTTCCGACGTAGACAAACCAGAATTTTCTGAATGGCGATGGGTGGAGCTTGAACTTCTTCCCTCTCTGGCAATTTCCTTTAAAAAAGCGATCTACCAATCCATCGCAGAGGAATTTGCTGTATTAGCTAATACTTTACGTGCAAATAATTTTTAAATATTACGGCCCTTTAGTTAAATATTAAGTAATGTTAACAATTGAGTGTATTTATTTGGGTAATTACGGTTTACGGTTGTTACATTGATATGATAGTACAGTGGTCTCTTCAGCTTGTAATTCCGGGGCTAATAGTACTTCAAAAATATCATAAAGATCTTATGGCCGCGAGCCCCGGCAAGGCTATCTGTGTATTCGTAATTTGAACTGTGTAAAGTGTCTTGTAGTTTAACGGTGAAACACGGCCACAAGAAGACCCTAGGAGAATAAAACGAATGGAAGGCGCAACTACCCTATCGGTTGATAAGCCTGTCAGAAAAGAATTAGAAGATGTCGTGGTCCGATTTGCGGGCGATTCAGGTGATGGCGTACAGATTACCGGCGGTCAATTTACCCTTACAACGGCCTTAGCAGGTAACGATTTTACCACTTTTCCAGATTTTCCGGCTGAAATCAGGGCACCCGCGGGTACAACCTTCGGCGTATCGGCATTTCAAATTCATTTTGGATCTCGTGAAATCCGAACTGCTGGAGATGCCCCCGATGTTTTAGTTGCCCTTAATCCAGCGGCGTTAAAAGTGAGTTTAGATGACTTAGATAAGGGCGGCTTGATAATTGCTGACATCGGAGCCTTCACCGAACGAAACCTAAAGAAGGCTGGCTACGACACAAACCCGATTGCAAACGATAACCTAGGTGACCACAGGGTTATAGCCATAGATATCACGAAAGCCACCCTAGAGGCGGTTAAGGAACATGGTCTTAGTCAAAAAGAAGCTGTTCGTTGCAAGAATATGTGGACACTGGGTCTAGTCTATTGGCTCTATGACCGAGATCGCCAACCGACTATTGACTGGCTCAATCAAAAGTTTAAAAACCGGCAGGATATTTCCCGATCAAACGTGGCAGCTTTAAACGCTGGTCACGCTTACGGCGAAACGATGGAGATCTCAGGTGAGCGCAGCGCTTATACAGTGTCTGAGGCAGATATTCCGCCAGGCCTCTACCGGACAGTTACAGGGATAGAAGCGTTATCTTGGGGATTGGTTGCCGCTTCGCAGAAAACAGGCCTTCGAATGGTCTACGCCGGCTATCCTATTACTCCAGCATCTGCCATTCTTCATACATTGTCACAGCTAAAACATTTTAATGTCATAACCTTTCAGGCTGAGGATGAGATTGCTGCCGTCTGTGCTGCCCTCGGCGGTTCCTATGCCGGCGCATTAGGCGTAACGGCAAGCTCGGGACCAGGCATTGCGTTGAAAACTGAGGCTATTGGGCTCGCCATCTCCGTAGAACTGCCGCTTATCGTGATTAACGTACAAAGAGCCGGGCCCTCCACTGGCCTGCCAACTAAAACCGAGCAATCTGACCTTTACCAGGCAGTTTTTGGGAGGAATGCTGACAGTCCTCTCGCTGTAATTGCTGCCCGTTCTCCGGGAGATTGCTTCAATACGGCAGTGGAAGCAGCAAGAATTGCGACCAAATATATGACCCCTGTTATGTTGCTAGCTGATGGTTATATGGCTAACGCCTCTGAGCCTTGGCTTATTCCGGACATAAACAATATTGAAGACATGAAGGTGGAATTTCATTCTGAAACACAGGGTTTCCATCCATTCCAGAGAAATGATGATACATTGGCCCGCTCTTGGGCTATCCCAGGCACACCAGGTCTAGAACACCGTATTGGCGGTATCGAGAAGTCATATACCTCGGGCGACATTTCTTATGAGCCGGAAAACCACCAAATAATGACTGATATTCGCAAACAAAAGATAGATAATATCGCTAGGGACATCCCTCTTCAGGATATTGAGACGGGCGAAGAAAATGGTCATATGGCTGTTGTCGGATGGGGATCCACCTACGGCCCTATCAATCGGTCTGTTCAACGGGCTCGCTCAAATGGAAAGAAAGTTTCCCATGTTCACCTTCGACATATTTGGCCGCTACCGAGCAATCTTGAGAGCCTTCTCAATGGGTTTGACAAGATTCTAGTCCCAGAGATGAACACGGGTCAGCTGGTCACTTTAATTAGAAGCCAATATTTGATGCCAGCCATCGGCTTAAATAAGATATCCGGCCAACCTTTCAAAGTTTCGGAAATCACCTCCGCCATCCAAAAACATTTGGAGAGCTAAACGATGAACGTGCAAATATCTCCTGACAAGCTGAAAGCAAAGGACTATGCCACTGACCAAGAAGTGCGCTGGTGCCCAGGCTGCGGTGACTATGCAATTGTCCGCGCAATGCAAAACACCATGGCCGAACTTCAAGCTCCACCTGAAAAGACAGTTTTTATTTCGGGTATTGGCTGCGCTGCCCGATTTCCATATTATATGGCTACTTATGGTTTCCACACCATACACGGTCGTGCCGCTGCTATTGCCACGGGAACCAAGCTTGCAAATCCAGACCTAGATGTTTGGGTAATCTCTGGCGACGGGGATGCCCTTTCAATCGGTGGCAATCATCTTTTCCATGTTCTCCGCCGCAACATAAACTTGCAATTTATCTTATTTAATAATGAGATTTACGGTTTAACCAAGGGCCAATATTCCCCAACATCGCAAATTGGCACCCGCACACCCTCTACGCCACTAGGCTCGATTGACAATCCTGCATCGGCAGTAGAATTTGCTCTGGGTTGTGGCGCACAATTCGTAGCGCGTGGGATAGACAGCCGGCAAAAACACCTACCAGAAGTTTTCAAACGGGCACGCGCTCACCATGGCGCTTCTTTCGTAGAAATTTTCCAAAACTGTATCGTTTACAATGATGGTATTTTTGACCATTTCACAGAAAAAAGCGTGGCAATCGACCAACAAATAGTGTGTGAACATAATAAGCCATTGATGTTTGGACAGGAAAATAACAAAGGGCTTCGTATTGTTCCCGGACAAATGGCGTTGGAAGTTGTGACCGTTGGTCAAAATGGTGTCACCAAGGATGACATAACTATTCATGACGAAACAAATAAAATCATGGCCCACCTGCTAGCGGACATGAAATCTCCTGCCTTTCCAACTGCTATTGGTGTCCTCTATTGTAACCAAAAGTCCACATATGAAACAGCAATCCACGAACAACTGAAATCCGAAATAAAAAATAAACCAGAGGCAGATTTGAATGCGCTTTTGCGTCAGGGGTCGACCTGGACGGTTGATTAGATTATTTTTCAACCGACGCTATAGATATTACCATCGTTGTTTAAAGTACCCATTTCTGCATAGGTGGGCCATATCTTATGCTAGATCTTAAAAGCTATCTCATTTTCATCTACCGGAAAACCAAAGATGTTCTTTTCCATTGCTGTTTGGCTGCTTTCATAACAGCTTTTCTAGTTAAAATGTCCGCTGGAAATGATCTAGAGCTTGGCAACCTATTTAAGGATTGTACAGTATGTCCAGAGATGATCGTTATCCCCTCTGGAAATTTTAACATGGGCTCAAGTAAGGGCAGGAAAAACGAACTACCCATCCAAGAAATTACCATTGCCAAACCTTATGCTATCGGCCGCTTTGAAATAACCTTTAACGAGTGGGATGTCTGCCACGCAGAAGGTGGATGCTTAAGAAAAGTTCATGACCGAGGCTGGGGGCGAGGATACCGCCCGGTAATTAACGTTCTATACGCGGATATCCAAGAATATTTTTCCTGGATTAGTAATAAGACTAACCAATTATATCGCCTTCCGTCAGAAGCGGAATGGGAATACGCTGCTCGGGCAGGGACAACCACTGAATACTGGTGGGGTAACAAAATGATAAAAGGTAATGCCAATTGTCGAGGCTGTGGAACAAACTGGAGTGGTAAAATGTCTGCACCAGTGGGGTCGTTTAAAGAAAACCCTTGGGGGCTCTATGACATGCACGGTAACCTACTTGAATATGTTGAAGATTGCTGGACCAATAACCACAAAATCGTCTCAGGAGACGGGTCGCCCACTGTAAATTCAGAATGTCTTAGCCGAGTTATAAAAGGGGGCGCTTGGTATTACCTGCCCAGAGTGTCTCGATCTGCCTATCGGGCCCGCAATGACACCAGGGTTTTCAGTTACGTGATTGGTTTCCGAGCTCTTAGGGAGGTAAAATAGGTTATGCGTTAAGCTATAATGTTTATACTTAAAGAAATTTGATTTTCTTCTATAAGGTTTTCCTCTTCATTGTAACTAACCGACGTCTCTTCCATAATACCCTTTGTCGCGCTATAGGCTTCATTCCCTTGATAGGGGGTCACCTGAACATTTTCTACCTCTGGAAGCATTTGCATGTAGAGCTGAGCTTCAAATGTTGCAAGTGGGAATACGGTAAGGGATGCTTCCCAATAATCGCCATATATATACTTGGAAGATCTCGTTTCTAAGTGATCGCGTTCAAAGCTGCCATCTACCTGAGGTCGGTGTCCGGCTACTTGTATTCTGTACAACGTATCCACCTCAGGCCGCATAGTATTGCCCGAAGCCCCAAATTCTACCGGGAACCCCCGCCCAAATTGCGATCCTCCAATTTGTCTGGACGATCCCATTCGCAGACTTTGATCCGACCGAGATAAGCTCGAAGATCGACTGGTGACATTTGCCGCGGCTGGATTGGAAGCCATACCATGGATTCCTTAGTCAAAATGTCAGCCATTCTGGCAATTAGTGGATATCGGTATTCCGTTCAGCGATCCCTCCTTCAGGAATCACCAAACAACCGTGCACTGAAATATCGTTGAAACTATCATATACTTTGGGAGTTAAAAATCATTGAAATTAAAAACTTTTGCGAATTATAAGATTTATTGCCCGCCCAGTTTAAAAAAGTATGTCTTTTCTCCCAGGTTTTAACCATGATAAACGGACTACTTACAATAGCGTAAGAATCCGTAATATGTTGTTAGATGCAATTAATTTACATGAGTTTTATACTTCTCCTCTCGGCCTAACAACTATCTCCTCTCGGCCTAACAACTAAACGGGTTATTGGGAAGCACATACGAGAGGTTTGGCCTGAGGTAAAAAATATGAATGTCTTGGGCATCGGATATTGTCCACCTTATTTAAACGCTTTCCCCAGTGAGGCTAAACGTGTGATTTCGGTTATGCCTGTATCTCAGGGAATACTGCAACAACCCAACAAAGTAGCAGCCAATCCTGTCTGACACCGGAGGCGGAACTTCCCCTTCCAGATCTTTCAATGGATCGGGTGCTCATCATACACGCCTTGGAATGTGTAGAATCCGTCCGACCAATGATGCGCGAAGTTTGGCGTGTTTTATCCGGAAATGGACGTATCATTGTCGTTACTCCTAACAGGCGCGGCATATGGGCGCAGCTAAAACGTACGCCCTTTGGTTGTGGCCAGCCTTATTCAGCTAACCAACTCAATCGATTACTCCGCGATACTATGTTCATACCAATCAGCTCAAATGGTATACTTTATGTGCCGCTGTCTAAATCACGCATGGTAATGTCATCGGCACTGGCTTGGGAAAGTATTGGTAGATATTGGTTTTCGGCTTTAGGAGGAGTTATCTCTGTAGAGGCGAGCAAGAAAATTTATGCTGAAACAACACTAGGCGCAGCGTCTCGCCGAAAGGTTTATTCCACCCTACCAAGTCCGTAAAAAATGAAAAAACACTCAGTCCGAATTTCGTTTTAGCAAGAACAATGCCTGTTCTCCCATTAAATTTGCTGCAAAGGGTCTTGAACCAATTGCAGAAACTAACCTACGGCTATTCATCGCCAAGCTTTTTTCAATATTGATTTCGAGGTTATTGCAAAGCCTGACAAAATCTTGGATTGTGCAAAAATGTATGTTGGGGGTATCATACCACTCGTGAGGCAATGTTTTGGTTCTGGGCATGCAACCTCGGAGCGCGAGAGATGCCCTAACCCGCCAATAGCCAAAATTAGGAAAAGATACAATAGCGCGCTTCCCAATTCTCATGAGGTTCTCTAATACCTCTCGCGGGGCCATAGTTGCCTGCAAAGTTTGGCTTAAAATCACGTAATCAAATGCACTATTGGGGTAATTGAACAAGTCTTTGTCTGCGTCCCCCTGGATCACTGATAATCCTTGGGAAACGCAGGCATTCACGCCATCCATACTTAACTCAATCCCCCGACCATCGACGTTCTTTTCGTGTAAAAGATAATCCAATAACGAACCATCGCCACAACCAACGTCCAATACACGGCTTCCTGGCACTACCATATCCGCTATCAACTGCAGGTCTATGCGGATCACCCGCCTATCTTTTTCTATAACCATCTACAATCAATCCGTCTTTGAAAGCGTATAATTAGGTAAACCAAAATGTTCCGCTGCACCATCCATGAAACCCGAGAGTACTCTCCAAAACTCGGGTTCTTCCAACAAAAATGCATCGTGCCCATTATCGGACTCAATCTCCGCAAAGCTTACATTGGCGGCTACTGAATTTAGTGCATGTACTATCCGGCGGCTTTCCACTGTTGGGTATAGCCAATCACTTGAAAACGATATCACACAGAACCTAGTCTTAGTATTCCGAAATGCATCACCCAAAACACCGTTATAGCGTTCTTCTAAATCAAAGTAATCCATGGCTCGTGTGATATATAGATACGAATTAGCATCAAACCTGTCGACGAATGTACTACCCTGATGCCGGAGATAACTTTCCACTTGGAAATCCGCATCAAAACCAAATGTAACGGCGGGTCTATCTTGGAGACGTCGACCGAATTTCCGCTGCAAAGAAGGTTCAGACAAATAAGTAATGTGTGCTATCATGCGAGCGATGGCTAAACCTCTGTAAGGCATAGTGCCTTCTTCCTGGTAATTCCCACCGCGCCAATCTGGATCAGCCATAATAGCCTGTCGTCCCACCTCATCGAAGGCAATATTCTGCGCTGAATGGTGAGACGCTGAAGCAATTGGTACTGCTGTGCATAACCTCTCCGGATAAGTTGCCGCCCACTCGAGCACCTGCATACCCCCCATAGATCCCCCAATTGCACAGAATAGTGTTTCGATTTGGAGATGATCAAGTAGCATAGCTTGGGCGTGAACCATATCCCGAATGGTGATGACCGGAAAATCTAACCCCCAACATTTTCCAGTGTCCGGGTTTATTTCCCTTGGTCCAGCAGTCCCCATGCAACCGCCCAAGATATTAGAGCAAATTATAAAATATTTATCTGTATCTAGGAGCTTTCCAGGACCTACAGCCAACTCCCACCAACCTAACTTGCCGGTCAAGGGGTGGGTGTTTGCAATATATTGATCGCCACTCAAAGCATGGCACACAAGAATAGCATTTGATTTTTCAGTATTTAATTTTCCGTAGGTCTGATACCCAACAGGAAAATTTTTAAGCTCAACACCACACTCCAAGCGTAACGGCCTTTGCCCTCCAAGGAACACATTAGCATGAGCCTCAGGATCATTTTCCAACAATTCTGCCCTCTCTCGTAATAACAGTATTATTTGTCCATCTCACTCAATCAACTGAAGCGGCATTTATAGCGCCCTTGCTATCAGAAAATTTGGTTGTTGAGTTCTAACACGTTACGATCAATTTCCCCCATAGCTATGAATCAGGTACACTTCTGTCAATCTTTTCTTTGATTTTAAGGACACAGGGGATTATCACTCTGCCTTTCAGAATTGTAGACTGATCCGAACGCGAAGTTAATACTTTTTCACGATACTCTTTCAAGGAGATTTACCTCCGTGTCGTCCCCTAAACCCCTAGAAGGCCTGAATAAGATTGCTCCTTATGTAGGGGGTGAGTCAGAAATTGAAGATATGGGCAAGGTAATTAAACTCGCCTCTAACGAAGGGGCCTTTGGTCCAAGCCCAAAAACAATTGAGGCGTTGAGAACTGCAGCAAAGGATTACCATCGTTATCCGGATGGCGACAGCCTACAACTCCGTGAATTGCTCTCTTCAAAATTTAATTTGGAGACTGAAAGAATTATCTGCGGATGCGGATCCGATGAATTAATTAGCCTTTTATGCCGATCTTATGCGGGGTCCGGTGATGAGATTTTATGCAGTGCCCATGGTTTTGCTATGTATCCAATCTATGGTCAAACGGTCGGTGCAGAAATTGTCACTGCAGATGAGGACAATATCACTATAGATGTAAACAACTTGCTGGAGATGGTAACAGAAAATACTAAACTTCTTTTTATCGCTAATCCCAACAACCCCACAGGTACTTACCTGCCGGAGAGCGAAATGAAGCGTTTACATGAGGGTCTCCCAGGGGGGGTACTACTTGTCATTGATTCTGCCTATGCTGAATATACTTCCTCTGAGGATTATTCGGCAGGTATAGACATTGTTCGAGCTAACAAGAATGTTGCCATGCTTCGAACATTTTCAAAAATTTATGGCATGGGTGGTGTACGTCTCGGCTGGGGATATTTTCCTGAAGAGGTAGCGGACGTACTTAATCGCATGCGAAGCCCGTTCAACGTTTCTTATCCTGCACAGGTAGCAGGTGCAACAGCCATTCTCGATGAAGAGTTTATCGAAATGTCACAATCCCACAACAACAAGTGGTTAGCGTGGACAATAGAACAATGCCGCTCTACCGGATTAGTAGTCCCAAACAGCTACTGCAACTTTGCGCTCTTGAGGTTTCCAGAGAAACCCAATGATGATACAGAACATCCTCACAAAGATGCAAAAGCTGCAGATTCTTTTCTAAAATCACGTGGTATCATCGTTCGAGGATTAAGTGGTTATGGCCTGCCGGATGCCTTGAGAGTTTCTATTGGCCAAGAAGATGAAATGCGCCTAGTAGTTAGCTTACTTCAAGAATTTATGGAATAATCGATGTCGGATATGTCAGAAACAACGATTTTTAACCGTATCGCTATAATTGGTATCGGCCTAATCGGATCCTCTATTTCTAGAGCTATAAAAATGAATGGGTTGGTAGATTTTGTGTCTGTCACAGCAAAGAGCCAGAAAAGCCTAGATACGGCCGTTAGTCTAGGCATCGCGGATAGCGTTACACTGAATTTGGACGAAGCCGTCAAGGGTGCTGACATAGTAATGATTTGCTCACCAATGAGCACATACGCGGGCATCATGGAGAGTATTGCACCAAATTTAAAGACCGGAGCTATCTTAACCGATGTTGGATCTGTAAAAGCTTCAGTAATAAGAGACCTCAGCCCAAAATTGCCTGCAGGGGTTCATCTGGTTCCCGCTCACCCTGTTGCTGGAACAGAACATTCGGGGCCGGAATCAGGTTTTGCTGAACTTTTCGAAGGCCGATGGTGTGTGATTACCCCCCCAACGGGGACAGATCAATCAGCCGTGAACAAGATTGCCGACTTGTGGCGTGCGGTAGGCTCCAACGTTGAGTTTATGGATCCTTTTCATCATGATCGGGTGATGGCGATGACCTCACACCTTCCGCATTTGATTGCCTATACCATAGTAGGCACTGCAACGGATTTAGAAAAATCTCTTATGAACGAAGTAATTAAATATTCCGCTGGTGGTTTTCGTGATTTCACCCGTATCGCTGCATCAGACCCAACAATGTGGCGTGATGTTATGATGAACAACAAGGACGCAATTCTAGAGATGCTTCAACGCTTTAACGAGGATTTGACTGCTCTACAAAGAGCTATCCGCTGGGATGAATATGATACCCTTTATGAGTTCTTTTTAAAGACACGTTCCATTCGTCGGGGAGTTATTGAAGCTAATCAAGAAAAAATGTACGAGTGATCATTCCTCAACAAATCCCAAACCATCCTCAATTTTAAGTGTTTTAAGCCACTCAATCTTTGGAACGTTTAACAGCTTGACATGGTGAATACTCAACTGACCATTCTCGATATTCAACGGCAGAGTAACAAAGGGTGAACCATTATCTGACAAATTTTTTGAAAAAATACTCAAAAATATCTTTGCCATAGCCGCGTCGGAAGGTTGAATAATCTGTGCCTGCGTTAACCGGTCAATTGCAACAATAACACCTCTAACTTTTGTCGAAAAGGCAGCTAGTATTTGGAGCTTATCATCTAATGTTAGAGTACCATTTGCGTTAAACTCGATGGGTCCATAGTTACCTTCAATAGACTCAAACTCGATAATGCCACCGTCGTCACTCCATTTTTTTAGAGACAGAATATCAAATGGACTACGAATTTTACCAAACACCTTTATGCTAGTAGACAAACGTTTAATGGCATCTCCGAATGGTAACGCCCCAGACCCATCAAAGTTTAATTCCTCTAGATCAAACTGAATATTTAAAGTAGGTATTTTGCTCGAAAAATTATCTGAGAAAAGTCTCTCCGCCATTAAGCGGATTTTTTTGGTACTAATATTATTTTTGGTATGGCCGTAAGTGAATTGCAAACCGGTGCCAATTAACCGAGCAGATGCGGGCATACCGTCTTCATGTAACTCAAGATCAACGATGAGACCTGCAACACTACCAGTATACTCATGATGTCCTTTAAATGTATCAATTAAAACTTCATGATCGCCAGATAAATTGACGCGAACTTTATTAAAACTCCATGGTTTTACTTCAGCTATTGCACGAACCCCCTTCCAACGCCAACTAACATCCAAATGCGATTGAGATACCGACTTTGCTACCAAACTCGGACTACTCATTATAATACGGAAGGTAGCAGGATATCCGACAACTTCGATCTGCTCAAAACTAACGTCAAAACCCTCTCGAACTTGATCAAGGAGAAATAATGTTATGTTTTCTTTGAGGTTTTCGGCGAATGCGTACCAGTATATAGAGTATAGTCCCACAAGCATACCCAAACAAAGTATGGCAACCATAACTATACGAAAACGCACCATTTTAGATATTAATTTGTAATACACCTACACCTACTCCGGATCAAAAGAACCAGGGAGCACAAGCCGAGTTAAAACTATTCAAGTTATTCATCGCATAAACTGGATAAATATATAATATTTTGTTTAGAGAAATTATTAAGCATCAGTGGCGTTCATGCGTCAGCTTTGATAATACCCGTAACAGTTGAGAGCGCTCCTCCGGATCTAAATTAGCAGTAACTCTTTTCTCATGTTCCAGAACCATTGGCTTAAGCTGTTTAAGCATGTCAGAACCTTCAGCGCTAAGTACCAATGCGTAGGAACGTCCATCTACAGGTGAGGGGCGTCTTTCCACCAGACTTCAGCTTTCAAGTACGTCAATTTTACATGCTGCCACTAGTACTTTTGGTTAGCATTATTATTTCTGACCTTAAGGCATTTTAAATTTTGTGACTAGGTTGCGATAAGACAATTGCTATATTCATCAACCGTCCACCCTTACTAGTGTTTGCATAAAAGATTAATATTTAACGCCAGTTTCCCCACCAACAACCAATGCGCGAAGTGCAAATCTTTTAAGCTTACCCGTTGCTGTAACTGGCATGTTATCTACATAATAGATATTACGCGGACATTTATAGATTGATAAATTTTTGACGATTAATTCCCGTATTTCTGTTTCTAGCTTTTTACGGTTAGTTCCAACTTCAGGTGTTAATATGAATAAAGCCAATCGCACCAAGCCATCCTTATTAGGAACTCCAACTACAGCAGCTTCCAAAACTTTGGGGTGCTGCTGGACTTGCTCTTCAATTTCTGAAGGGCTCACCCATTGGCCAGAAACCTTGAGCATGTCATCAGCCCGACCCTGATGCTCATACATACCATCCTTATCCACCGTAAACATATCATTAGTACAGTACCAACCTTGTTGAAACACACCCTCTGTTTTTTCTTTTAAATTCCAATAACCACAAGCTAGAGAGAGCATTCTCACCCATAATACACCCGGTCTGCCGGCCTCGACAATTATTTCACCATCCTGGTCGATAAGTTTGACCTCGGTTCCGGGTGTGGGTAGACCACATGTACCAGGTTTAAAATTATCTGGCCGGTTAACTAAAAATAAAAAACATGTTTCTGTCGCTCCTATACCTTCTAGCGCAGCGCGGCCAGTAGCCTTTTTCCAATCATGGAATAAGGATGCGGGCATTTTTTCTCCAGCGGTCAAGTAATGCCGCACTTTTTTAAATGCGGGTTTAGTCGCTAACTTGTCTCGCAAGAGTTGGCGATAGAACGTGGGTACACTTAATATTACGGTAGGCTTAAACCGCTGTACGTTCAAATTGACAATGTTCGGGTCCGGCCAGTCTGGATCCAAAATGGTTGTTGCTCCAAGCTGTAACGAAGCAAAAAAACAATGAGCTAAAGAAAAGGCAAAAAATAGTTTGGAGGTGCTATAAATGCGGTCCCCGGGTCCAACACCCAAAACCTCCCCCATAAGCCGTGTAGATGCCAAAACCGTTCTTTGTAGATGGACAACGCCTTTGGGCTTACCTGTAGTGCCCGAAGAATACATCCATATTGCTGGAGAATCCCATTGCAACTGAACTGCTTGTAATTCCTCCGTAGCCTCCAATACCAACGTTTGGAAATGCAAAGTCCCATCAATTTTCATATCAGTGAAAATAGTGGTTGGCGCATTTGTCACTAAAGCCAATCCATCGGCATATAATTCCGAGAAGCAATGATCTAAAATAAATAAAACACTCTCACTGTCTTCTATGATATAAGCAAGATCCTGAGCGGCTAGCCGCGTGCTGAGCCCCACAGGTACTGCACCAATCTTCAATAATCCAAGATAAATATAGAAAAATTCCGGGGTATCTCTAACCATCATTAAAACGCGATCACCAATATTTACATCCAATCTTTTAAATGCGTTTCCTGCGCGGTTAGCCCTTTTATCAAGTTCTCCATAGGAAATTTGTTCATCTCTACAGATAACAGCCAAGTCATTATGTTGCCCCCTAGATAAAGCGGGCCCAAGAAGTACCTCCGCCATATTCACTGTCAGTGGACTCAAATCAGTAGCGGAAGTCATCAAGATTTTCCATAATTATTAAATTTTCCAAACGATTCCAATTTATGTCCAACATATGGCTATTGGAACCTGTATCTTCGATACAATTAATTTTAAAAGCTGAGCGCAAGTAAATTGACTTATTTAATTTTTTCAATAAATAATTTTTGTTTTGATCTACGAAAATGCTAATACATTAATGCTGTTTGTATTGCCATACTGGGAGACACCTAATGAAGGTCATTGTGATCACTAAAGAAGGGTACCAACGAAACTTATTTTTGGCGTTTAGTTTGATTATATTAATCACCAGCTGTTCTCCATCGCAAGTTAATCAACGTACAAAAATCTCATCGGGGTTCCTAGCTGCCGACGTCGCAACCTGCAGCCAGAAAGCTACCGCCCTAATTGATCGTGAATTAAAGCTTGATAGTTCTTATGATCGTAGCGGTGGTAACTCTCTTGAGGTTTCGTTTGCCCGATTTGACGCCCAAAAGCAGAGAGAACGCTATTTTGAAAACTGTTTATCTGAACGCAAAGGTCAGAAAGTAAAAGAGTAGAGTAAATAAATGTCCCGTCAAAAATTGAAAGCACACGCTGCCATTGGACATTTATTTGGACCCTATCATGCCCAGAAATTAAAATATTATAAGAAAAATTAATGAACACAGCCTAGGGTTGGATCTTACCATAACATTAGATTAAAAAATCCCTACCTTATTAGACCGCCTGCCTAACAACTGACTAAAACATTCAATGGACCAAACATCTCATCAAGTTTTATCCACTTTACTCGCAGAGTCAGACGCATATTTGACAGCTGATCAAGTGCTGAAAATCATTCCAGGTGTGGTCGCCGCTCCGGGAGATGATGGTGGCAATGGAGGGGAAAACTCATGGATGGACATGGCTGCTCTGAACCCTTCACCCAGATTAATCAGGCACCTCGATTCTCTTCTAAACACTGCAAGAAAATCAGAAATAAACGGTCTGGTGTCGCCATGTCCTTGCGAAGCGCGTATCACACTTTTACGGAAGGAACTTCTCAACCAAAATCTAGATGGATTTGTAGTTCCCGTTGCAGATGAACACCAAGGAGAATATTTACCGAAATGTTCCCAACGCCTCAGATGGCTTACCGGTTTCACGGGGTCCGCGGGTGTCGCTCTAATACTAAAAAATAAGGCCGCACTATTCGTCGATGGGCGCTACACCCTACAAGCAGCTAATGAGGTTGATGAGAATGTACTAGAGATCTTTAATATATCGGATATGTCTCCGGACACGTGGATTTCTTCCAAAATAGGTTTGGGTGACACACTGGGCTACGATCCGTGGCTTCACACCGTAAGTGGGGCCCTACGTTTAAAAAAGACGACAGAAAAATCTGGCGCTAATTTGCTGGCTATTGAACCCAATGCCATCGACATCATTTGGAATAACCAGCCAGCCAAACCACTATCTCCAATTAAAGCTCTTGGAATTCAGTTTACGGGTCAATCATCTTCCGATAAGCGCTCAGCAATAGCAAAGAATTTGAATAAAGATGACCTCGATGCGGTCATCATTACATCACCTGCCTCCATCGCCTGGCTCGGAAATTTGCGTGGCGGTGACGTTCCCTATACTCCTTTCACTCTTTCTTTTGGCATCCTTCATGCGGATGCGAGATTGGACCTATTTGTCGACCCGAGAAAAGTTAGCCCTAGTGTTGCTGAATTGCTCAAGGATGATGTCTCGATACAAACCATTAGCGAATTTACGTCTGCGCTTGATGATCTTGGGGAAAAAGAAGCAAAGATACTTATTGACCCCGCCACTACAGCTGAAGCCATACATTTAAAGTTGGAAGCGGCTGGCGCTAAACTAAAAGCAGATGATGATCCTTGTATCCTGCCTAAAAGTTGCAAGAACGATGTTGAATTGGAAGGTATTCGTGCTGCACACCGCCGCGATGGCCTGGCTCTTACCCGCTTTCTAGGCTGGCTTTCGATGAAAGGATCAGGGAAGGGAGAAACTGAAATTAGCGCAGCAGAACGCCTCGAAACCTTCCGTAGAGAAGGGGAACACATCCAAGGCCTCAGCTTCCCAACCATTTCAGGCGCTGGCCCAAACGGAGCCATAATTCATTACAGGGTCACAGAGAAATCCAATCAACCCCTCAAAAACAATGGCCTCTATCTTGTTGATTCTGGAGCCCAATATTTAGATGGCACTACAGATGTGACCCGGACAATTGCGATAGGCACCCCCACCGACGAAATGCGAGATCGCTTCACCCGTGTTCTAAGTGGTCATATCGCCCTAGCAACAGTTGTGTTCCCCGAAGGTACCACAGGGTCCCAATTGGATGCCCTGGCCCGGGCCCCGCTCTGGAAGGCCGGGCTTGATTATGATCACGGTACAGGCCACGGGGTTGGCCATTATCTTGGCGTCCATGAAGGTCCCCATCGAATATCTAAATCACCAAGTCGAGTGTCTTTGAAACCAGGTATGATTGTTTCGAATGAACCTGGATATTACAAACATGGAGCCTATGGTATTCGTATCGAAAATTTACTTGTCGTAATAAACATAGACAATCAAGTCAGAACAAACAAAAAAATGTTAGGCTTCGAGACATTAACGGTAGCACCAATTGATTTATCCTTGGTTGAAAGAGCACTCCTATCCAGTGATGAGGTAGCGTGGTTAAATTCCTACCATTCACGCGTCTTTGATACCCACAACAGAAATTTAGACCACATCAATCGCGAATGGCTTAAACACGCCACGCGCGAAATTTAGAGGTATCATAGGCTAAAGGCAAAAAAAACTGCCTTAGAATTGTTAGTATTCTAACAAGCAACGCTTTTTCGGTGCCTTTGAAAACTTATAATGGCCGAAATTTATTCGAAAATAAACCTCAAGTTCTTGCTAATTTGTGATGTAGATGAGGTATCGATATCTCTCAACTTCCCTGATGGAGGCTTTAATTCTTAAAGATTGTAATAAGGTTGACCACAATGCTTCCAAACGGTTAGCTTTTTGTCTTTTACTGCAAAAGCCACGTGTTTTTGTTTAACTTTGGTTATATGAATATTGCCCTCTAACTTAACCAACTAATTACAACGACAAGTTGACTAGCTAAATATAACAAACATAGACTTCAGTTAATCACTTCACTACTACCATGTGTCAAGGTATAGATAGCTTAAGACACCGGTGATCTATAATGAATAAAAAAGATAAAAAGCGTCAGAGTGATATACGTAACAGCAGAAGCACTATCTGGGGAGGTCGCTTTACCTCTGGCCCCGCACAAATTATGGAGCAAATAAACTCCTCAGTTGGTTTCGACCAGCGCCTTTATAATCAGGATATTGCGGCATCCAAGGCTCATTCTTCTATGCTAACGGATCAGAAAATTATTTCAAAAAAGGTTGGGTCAGCTATTTCAGATGGCCTCGATACCATACAAAAAGAGATAGAAAACGGTACTTTTGAATTTTCTAATGCGCTGGAAGATATTCACATGAATATTGAGTCCCGACTATCAGAACTAATTGGCGATGGAGCAGGTAGGCTGCATACGGCACGGTCAAGAAATGACCAGGTGGCAACAGACTTCCGTCTTTGGGTTCGAGATGCTATCGACAGAACAGATGCTGCGTTAATGAGATTGCAGGAGATACTAATCTCAAGAGCAGAAGAGCATTCGGATACCATCATGCCTGGCTACACCCACCTTCAGACTGCACAACCCGTGACACTTGGGCATCATCTTCTCGCTTATGTTGAAATGATAGGAAGAGATCGAGGACGGGCCAAAGATTGTCGTGGCCGTCTTAATGAGTGTCCCCTCGGCTCTGGGGCGCTTGCAGGGACATCCTTTCCTATCGATAGAGTCAAAACAGCATTTTTACTTGGTTTCGACAACCCTATGGCTAATTCAATGGATGGGGTCTCAGATAGAGACTTTGCCCTAGAATATCTGTCTTTTGCTTCTATTGTCGGTATCCATCTATCTAGGCTTTCAGAAGAACTCGTGATCTGGAGCAACCCATCTTTTGGGTTTGTTTCTTTACCAGATACATTTTCAACGGGTAGTTCCATGCTTCCACAAAAGCGCAATCCAGATGCTGCTGAGCTAGTTCGAGCTAAAACTGGCAGAATTATAGGGGCGTTAAATAGTTTGCTGATTGTCATGAAAGGTTTACCCCTTACCTATAGTAAGGATATGCAGGAAGACAAAGAACCCGTTTTTGATACGGCAGATACGCTTGAACTTTGCCTTTACACGATGGCCACCATGTTGTCTGAGATCAAGTTTAATCCTGCTCCTATGATGGAAGCAGCTATTAACGGTAATTCTAACGCGATTGATCTCGCGGATTGGCTTGTAAAAGCTCTTGGCAAACCATTTAGGGAGGCGCATCTGATAACAGGATCACTGGTCAAAATTGCAGAAGATAGGAAATGCAAATTAGAAGAACTCTCCCTGAAAGACATGCAGACCGTTGATAATGAAATAACCGAAGATGTTTTTAGAGTGCTAAAGTTAGAAATTTCTATAAACTCTAGAAATAGTTTTGGGGGCACGGCGCCCGCGAATGTCAAGGTTGCCTGTGCTGCTGCGCGTTCGAAGTATTTATAATTTGTCGGGTTTGTTACGCCCATGAAGAAACAGTTAAATCTTACACTGTTATTTATTTTGATTGTCTTACCGCTGTTATCGTCCTGCGGTAGAAAGAACGCGCCCACTGTCCCACCAGGAGAGACTTATAATTATCCCAAATCAAATCCGGCAAAATAGAGGAATAAAGGTGGAGACATTCCCTCGTTATGCTTTGGGTCAATGAGTTATTTTAATTATCAGAATGGGAAATTGAACGCCGAACGAGTACCAATTTCTAGAATAGCCTCTGAGGTTGGAACACCTTTTTATTGTTATTCTACTTCAACCATTGAATCACGTTATGCGGCATTTGCCGATGCACTTAACCATATGCAGTCCACCATTTGTTATGCAGTCAAGGCCAATTCAAATATAGCTATCATTCGGACCTTAGCTCAATTAGGCGCGGGCGCAGACGTAGTATCTGACGGTGAATTGATACGCGCGCTTGAAGCCGGCGTGCCTCCAAAGAAAATTGTGTTTTCAGGTGTAGGTAAAACTTCGTCGGAACTAGCTCTTGCCCTTGAGAAAGATATTTTACAAATTAATATCGAATCTGAGCCTGAACTGGAACGGCTAAATGAAGTTACTCAGTCACTAGGAAAGAGCGCTCAAGTTGCTTTTAGAATCAATCCAAATGTTGATGCTGGAAGCCACGATAAAATCTCAACAGGCCGCCAAGAGGACAAGTTTGGCATAGAATGCCCTAAAGTTAGCAAAGTTTTTTCTAAAGCTACGGAAATGGAGTATATTGAACCCATAGGCCTTGCTGTACATATCGGGTCACAGTTGACAGATCTTGTGCCCTTCAGGAGCACTTTTCTAAAGCTCCACGATCTAGCTACTGAATTAATGGCCGAAGGTTTTGAAATTAAGCGGCTTGACGTCGGAGGTGGCCTTGGTATCTCATACGATGGATCACCGGTTCCCACATCCCTAGAATATGCCCAGTTAGTGTCAGAAATTCTAGGAGATTTAAATTGTGACCTATTATTTGAACCAGGTCGGGTAATTATTGGTGATGCTGGCATTTTAGTAACCAAGGTAATTTATGTTAAAAAAGGTCCCACACGGACATTTCTAATAGTAGATGCAGCGATGAACGACTTTTTGCGTCCATCCCTATACGGTACACAACACGAGATTTTACCAATAGCACAACAAACCGAACGCATTCAGAATGAGGCCAGCTCTTTGGTAGATATTGTCGGACCAGTTTGTGAAACTGGAGATAAGTTTGCAACCAAACTAGTCTTTCCGACGGTTAATCAGGAGGAACTACTCGCCATTCGTTCGACAGGCGCATATGGGGCAGTAATGTCATCAACCTATAACAGTCGGGCACTTGTACCAGAAGTTCTAGTAAAGGATGACAAATTTTCAGTGATCCGAGAACGTGTAGGAATTGATACTTTATTAGGTTATGAAAACGTACCTGATTGGCTTTAAAAACGGCTATAAGGAGTAAAATAGTTACAGACAACAAACGTTAGTTGAGTAGATATATCGGAAGCTTTGGAGTGGCTAGATGGGTTAATTGGCTTTCGATTTTCAAATATTGCTATGTTTTAATTACCCGCAACTTTACCTGGATTTCTTTCACTATATTATTTTGGTGTGTCGCCAGTCGTACAAGTTCATCTGAACTAATCTCGCCAACTTTCAATTGCCTCTTCCAATCAGTATCCAGTATCCACTGCGTGTCGGTAACCTCAAAATCCACATTTAAATAATCAGCAAGTGCGGTATTAGCGCAGCCTTCTTTTTTCCATTTCTTGTTTTGATTTTTTGAAAACATGTAGAACTGGTCAGGGAGTATTGGCCGAACATGGGTTGGATCAATCATAAAATCGTCATGACGCGGATGGGGTACAGTAATTGATATTTGCGCGGAATGTTGGCTGACCCTATATAGTTCCTGGATAATTTTTAGATAGACGTCAGATGTTCCTCCTAGATGCTCCAGGACATGACATAAAACTATCTCATCCGTGCTATCGCTCTCGAAAGGCCAGGGCAAATCTTCCAGATCTATAAGCATATCGGGTTCGCAACTTTCTTGGCTATCCACATTTGTGAAGCCATCCAGTTTATTGTATCCGCACCCAAGATTAAGCTTCATTGTTCCAAGGGTCCAAAAACGAAACCACCATCTAAATACTTATTATTTTTTATTTTCACTACCAGTTTTTGGGTAGTCACCCCATTTGGCTATAGATTCCTTGGCCGCTGCTGGCGCATTCGGAAACTCAGCAATAAATTTCAAAATCTTGCCGGCCTCCAAAGTTGGCTTTGAGGGCTCAGTTTTAATTTCCTGAACCTGATTACCTTCGGCGTCAGTAAGGCTTGAAATTACAGTTGGTACCCGCTGAGTTTGATCGGTTGTATTTAGAATAATAACTTCGAATATAATGACATCTTTACCACCCTCTGTTTTTCGTTGGGGGCTCCGCAAAGAAAGTTCAAGACCGTCTCCTGGTTGAGGTACTCGAAGGCCAATTAGATCATATAAAACACCATTAGCGCCCGGCCAAACACTTACTACGGTATGACGCATTACAATTAATCCAGCAATTATGCCCCCTAGTAGGAACAAAATAATAAGAGAAATTATTATTCCTTTGAAGCTTCGTTTTTTCTCTACTATGTCACTTTCTCCAGCACCAGCTGGAAGTGGATCAGGATCTGGGAGATTTTCCGGATCCAAATCCGGCTCCTCTAATTCCACCTTCTCTTGTCCCCCTGCTCCACCTATGGGTTCAGGATCTTCCAAATTCTCCAAATCTTCCTCGCTAAGCTCTGGAAGATCCTCCTTTGGTTGAGGGGTGGCAGATGCTATAGCCTCAACGTCATCCTCTTCACCCAGTGCCTCTGCCAGTGCTTCCTCACTCGGCAAATTGTCTTCATCAGGCGTTTCTTGTGTTGTAGGTGTCGTTTCATTGTCAGTTGTTGCCAACTCCGGATTATCAGATGCAGACGAAGAACCACTACTTGCGCTAGGCTGCGATGCGGGTTGGGGCTGCCCCGGAGCCGCGGCCGCGGCTGGCGCCGCATCGGTTGGGTAAAGCGCCGCAGAATCAACACCAGTATGAGGCGCCTGTGGTGGTGGTGGTGGTGGTGGTGGATAATATGGCGGATAATATGGCGGCGGGTATGGTGGCGGGTAATATGGTCCGGCACCGAGATCTGTATTAGGTGCTGGCGGATAGAATGGTGGGGGAGAATTCCCGGAACTTGGATCCATACTGGGAGGCGGATAACCTGGCCCGTAATATTGAGGATTTGAAGAAGGAACTTTCGTGATGTCCTGCTTCAACTCAGTTTCTGGCTTAGGTACTTTCAAACGAGGTTCAGAAATTTGGGCCCGCTCAACAGGTTCAGGGTACTGGTGCCAAGCTTCACCACATTTGAAACAACGCACCCCTCTTCCACTAATATCAATGTCACGACCATCAATGGTGTAGGATGTTGAACATTTGGGACAGCTGATAAACATTGGCACCTAGAACGATTTTATATTGAATACTTATAGGTAAATCCAAAATTCAACGCAAGTTAACCCATAAAATGTGTTATTAATGGGTTAACTAGGTAAACTAATAAACATTTTTTTTATCTTAATTTCCTGTCTATAGTAATTTATTAAACTAGCATTCAATTAAACATTTCTTATAGACTAAAAGTTGGTTTGGGCATATCTGTAATTATAGGTAATTGTGCAAATTAACCGCTAATTTTAACTAGATATGAATGATATAATCCGATTTGAAAATGTGGGTCTCCGATATGGAATTGGGCCGGAGGTACTTCAAGATATTTCGTTTGATCTAAAGCCAGGATCCTTTCATTTTCTGACTGGTCCTTCCGGGGCTGGAAAGTCATCTCTTTTGAAGATAATGTATCTAGCCTTACGACCATCCCGCGGATTAGTTTATATTTTTGGGCACGACATTTCCACTTTGCCTCGTAAAAATACTCTTTCTCTGCGTCGACGCATAGGTGTGGTATTCCAGGAATTTCGACTACTCTCTCATTTGAGCGCTTTCGACAATGTAGCATTGCCCCTGCGAGTAACTGGCATTCGAGAGGCTAATGTACGAATGCATGTAGAGGAATTGCTAGTTTGGGTGGGTCTAAAGGATCACATGGATGCGAGACCACCCACTTTATCCGGTGGTCAGCAGCAGCGGGTAGCCATTGCAAGGGCAGTAATTGCTCGGCCAAAACTCCTGTTCGCCGACGAACCAACAGGAAATGTTGACAACCAAATTGCAGCCAGAATCATGCATCTTTTTGAGGAACTCAATAAGACAGGCACCACGGTTGTCATTGCTACCCACAATAAAGCCATTACTAAGGGCTCAGGCTGTCCTGTTATGAAGTTGGAGGGAGGTTTGCTGAAAATAATAGGTCCCACAAAAAAAAATTTGGTATCTGTCCGCCACAAACTTGGTGACGATAAGAAAGCCACAATCGAATTTTAATAATCTGGTTCTCCTATGCTACAACGTTCTGATATATCATTTGATACGGATGACACGGGCCGTTTCTTGCCATGGCTCATATCCTTTATGGTATTCTTGGCGGCACTTTCCATCTCTGGACTATTTGTACTCAGTGATATCACACAAGATTTAGGATCGGAATTTAGCAACAAAATCACCGTCCAGATACCTGTGAGTAGATCCTTAAAAACAGATGGCCTGCGAAAGACAGAGACTTTACGTCTACTGAGGGCTCTTACCGGCGTCAAGCAGGCTGACCCTTTGAGCACTGAGGGGGTGCAAGAACTATTAAAACCTTGGTTGGGAGATGCTGCTACTTTGGAGCAATTACCTATACCTAGTGTGATTAACGTGGAAATCGACCGTACAAAAAATATATCGGTTAAAACGTTGAGGGCGGTTCTCCTACCTAAGATTCCAGATGTTCTAGTGGATGACCATAGGGAATGGTTGAATTATTTGGCAAATACAATACGGTCGATCGAAATTATAGCTTTTTCCATTGTTTTATTAGTAGCCCTTACTACCGTTGGTACCGTCATATTCACCACGCGCACAAGCATGGGTTTACAACGAGAAACCATCAATGTTTTACACGTTATCGGCGCCCATGATCATTATATAGCCAATCAATTTGCCATCCATGCCGCCTGGCTAGGCGTAAAAGGAGGAATGTTGGGAATAATTGTCTCGATACCCTTACTTTTTGGATTTAAGTTTGTCATTGCAAGCTTAGGTACCAATCTAATGCCAGAGATATCCCTACACGCAGCCGGATGGGTCAGCGTTGTACTAATTGTCCCCACGATCGCAATTATTGCTATGCTGACAGCCTATACGACTGTCCTCAAATCTTTGGCCAGGTTGCCTTAATTATGATTAATCGCAGCAGATCCAAATACCACCTACGTATTAAAGTTTTATTGCTTTGCGTCATATTGGTCTCAGTTTTTGGCGGTATAGTGATAAGTCTATTGGACTTTATTGAGAAAATTCCCACTTCGGAAACTTCAAATAAAACTGTGACTGATGCAATTGTCGTCCTTACGGGCGGCAGCAGCCGCCTTGAAGAGGGATTACACCTTCTTTCCAAAAAAAGAGCCAAAAAGCTATTTGTTTCCGGAGTATATAGGGGGGTTGATATAAGACGGCTACTAGCTCACTCAAGAGGTAATCCCGAAGAACTGGTCTGCTGTATCAAACTCGGTTATACCGCCGAAAGCACCCAAGGTAATGCGGCTGAAACCAGCACATGGTTAAAAAGCGAAGGATATAAGTCAATAAGGCTCGTGACAGCGAGTTACCATATACCGAGAAGCGTTAAGGAATTTTATCATAAAATGCCAGATATCGTGATTATCCCTCACGCCGTCTTTCCAAAACAGTTTAAGCGTAATGATTGGTGGCGTTGGCCAGGTACAGCGAGCTTAATCCTGACGGAATATATTAAGTTTCTAATTTCCTCGGTACGCCTACTTAAAGAACGACCCCCAACAGAGTAGATTTTTAAAAGGTAGACTTACTTGTTAGCTATTCGCTCAGCTTTGTTTAATATTCTCTTCATCGGCTGGACCATATTCTTGCTTTCCACGCTTTGGTTGTTGATGCCCTTCCCTAAACAGACTTTTCGCAAAGCCGTAGCGTTATGGCCCCACGGGTCTTTTCCTTTAATGCGCTATTTATTAGGTCTCACTTTTGAACAACGCGGCCTTGAAAATATTCCAAATGAACCTGTTATTTATGCCTCCAAGCATCAGTCTACCTGGGATACTATGTATTTTCTTTGGCACCATAAAGACAATGCCTACGTTATGAAAGGAGAGTTGAACCGCATCCCATTTTGGAAATGGTACATGGACAAGTGCCAACACGTGATAGTAGATCGACGTGGGGGTACGTCAGCTATGCGTGAAATGATTTCCGATACAAAGTCTATCCTCGCCGACAAACGCTCCGTCATCATCTTTCCGGAGGGTACTAGAGTCGCGCTGGGTGAAACACGACGTTATCACCCGGGTATTGCAGCACTCTATTCCCAGACAAATGCTACAGTTATACCGGTTGCTCTAAACTCGGGTTATTTTTGGGGACGCCGCCACTTTATAAAGAAACCTGGAGTTTTGACCATACAATTTTTACCACCAATACCAAAAAACATGGAACGGAAAGCATTCATGAAGGAGTTGGAAATACGCATAGAGTCGGCAACACGAAAATTGGAAAACGAAGTGTTGATTAAGCATTCAACAAAACCATGATTACGGTGGATAACTTTTTTAACCTTTATATTTCAATAAGTTATTTTCTATTGTACTTGAATAAAGTTGTGGCTAATCAATGGAAACAAAACAAGAACTTATTTGTTGACCAGCTAATATGATCACCCTAGTATTTAGATAAGGTGTCTATCCTTACCAAATGAAGGAGGTAATGCCGGCACTCGGAGTTATGTAAAATGATTTGTGCAGACATTGTTTGATCGAAAGACAATTAAATGACGGCTTTTACATCTATCTCACACCAAATCTGGGACATGAAGTACCGCTTCAAATCTGAAAATGGCACGCCAATAGATCAGACTATACCCGATACACTCTGCCGTGTAGCAACAGCTTTAGCTGAGCCAGAACAAGATTCGGAGTTTTGGAAAGAAAATTTTTATAAAGCTTTGACCGATTTTCGCTTTTTGCCTGCTGGCCGTATCATTTCAGGGGCAGGAACTGAACGCAATGTAACCTTATTCAACTGTTTTGTGATGGGCAATATACCGGATGATATGTCTGGCATATTTTTAGCACTCAAGGAAGCAGCACTTACCATGCAGCAGGGGGGCGGTATAGGGTATAACTTTTCTACTCTACGACCAAAGGGTTCGCCGGTGAATGGTGTAGGCGCAGATGCCTCCGGACCCCTTTCTTTTATGGATGTTTGGGATTCTATGTGCCGTACTATCATGAGTGCAGGGTCTCGTCGCGGTGCCATGATGGCGGTAATGCGTTGTGACCACCCAGATATAGAGGGATTTATAGAAGCCAAGCAGGAACCGGGACGGCTACGCATGTTCAATTTATCAGTCTTAGTAACAGACGATTTTATGACTGCCGTTAAAGAAGATACAGCTTGGAATCTTTCTTTTGACAAAACGGTATATAAAAGCCTTCCCGCTCGGGAACTTTGGGACAAGATCATGAGGGCAAACTATGCATTTGCAGAACCCGGAGTGATTTTTATTGACCGTATCAATAGACTTAATCCCCTTAACTATTGTGAGACAATCCACGGTACCAATCCCTGTGGAGAACAACCCTTGCCCCCATACGGAGCCTGCCTACTCGGCTCAATTAATTTAGCAAGATTGATTAAAAATCCTTTTTCTGAGAAAGCCCGTATTGATGAAAAAGAGCTAACTCTTCTCGTAACCACTGCCGTTCGGATGCTTGATAATACTATTGATATATCTCAGTTTCCTTTAGCGGCTCAGCAAAAAGAAGCGCAAGCCAAAAGAAGAATTGGCCTCGGGGTAACTGGGTTCGCTGACGCTTTGATTATGGCTGGTGTCAGATATGGTTCTTCCCAAGCGGTCAACCTGACAGAACAATGGATGCACACAATTCAGAGGGCAGCCTATTGGGCATCCATTGAATTAGCTGAGGAAAAAGGTTCCTTCCCCTTATTTAATAGAGAGGCCTATCTCTCCAGCGGCTGCATTCCCAATCTCGATGATGACATCCTTACTGCCATTAAAGAAAAGGGAATTCGCAATTCTCTTCTCACCTCCATTGCACCAACCGGAACCATCTCCCTCTTCGCTGACAACGTGTCCTCGGGTTTGGAACCGGTGTTCAGCTTCACCTACACGAGACACATTACCATGCCTGATGGCACTCGCCGCGACGAGCAGGTTTCCGATTACTCTTATCTCCTCTATCGCCGTCTAAAAGGTGAAAATACACCCCTCACCTCCGCCTTTGTCGATGCGCAATCACTTAGCCCCAAAGACCATTTAGTGATGCAGGCTGCCATGCAAAAATATATCGATAGTTCTATTTCAAAAACCATAAATTGCCCTGAAAGTATTCAATTTAAAGATTTTAAGGATATTTACGTTACAGCCTATGGATTAGGGTGCAAGAGTTGCACAACTTACCGCCCTAACGCAGTCACCGGAGCCGTCCTGGAAGCAAATACAACATCGTCGAATATGGATAAAAGTGCTCAAGCAGAATTGCCTTTATCACCTCCGTCTGCTGACAGTATTAAACCGTTAGATCTGGGTGATGCGAGTAATCTTCACTACCTCACCCAGCCGTTAGACCGGCCCGGTGCGCTTGAGGGTAAAACCTATAAGCTACAATGGCCTCAAAGTGACCACGCTCTATATATCACGGTAAATGATGTATTGCAGGACGGACGTCAAAGACCATTTGAAGTATTTATCAATTCTAAGAATACAGAACACTATGCGTGGACCGTGGCCCTTACAAGGATGATATCAGCCGTTTTTCGTCGGGGTGGGGATGTTTCATTCGTCGTTGAGGAACTGAAAGCGGTATTTGATCCACGCGGTGGCCAATGGTTACAAGGCAAATACGTGCCATCTTTGCTGGCAGCCATTGGCCAGGTTCTCGAAGACCACATGATCTCCATAGGTTTTATACAAGGTGAAGAAATGCCAATCCAAAATGACCAAGACAGTAATTCCATGGTGGTTCAGATAAACGACCCACATCCAGAAGTTGGTTTTTCTTTTCGCCAGTGCCCCAGATGCGGACAAGCAAACCTGATCCGCCAGGAAAACTGTGACAGTTGTACAAGTTGCCTATACTCGAAGTGTGGCTGACTTAAATGCTATAAAATTTAACCTAACGATACTTCTATCAAGGGTGCCGTTAACTATAACTAGATTTAGTCAACTTCATCATCTAATTTATTAAATTTTCCCGTACCACCTGAATTTAATAAATCTTTCAATACCGTCTGGGCTTTAACACTGCCTTCTTCTTTACCGGTACTTTTTACTGTATTATCTCTAACCCACTTTGTTGCCGCCTCAGCATCAATATCAACCTTTTTTATAACCTGTAGAAGGATGGCTTCAAGTGCTATGATATGCGCAGCAATGTCATCTAATTGGTCAAAATGGACGTCCACTCCTTGTCCGATGGTTTTAAGATGGTCTCTAAGATCTTTAAGATTTCCATCAATTTCTTTGATTTGGTCAAAGAACATTGTAATTCTCCTGGATGGTAAAATACGGCTTTCTATAATACCCCGCCCGACATTTATTGTCATTAGCGGAAACGTATTCGGAAAAATTAACTGACATTTTTTCAGTGTTTATTGTGGATTTAACAGTGGATTTTACCGAATGTAATTGAAGCTAAAGTTAAATTGTTAATATTCAGAAAATAACCTAAACTTTTTCCAACCTTTATAGAAACCTAACCCAAATTTGGTTTTTACATATTAAAATTAAGTAGCTGACCCTTTAAACACATGCATTTTAACAAAACCAACGAAATTGCCACAACTTCAATCCATAGCTTGTATATGTTGATCCTGATAAATAGTTTTTAGTGCCACTAATCTTTTTTACCCAAAAATGCTTTTACAAACAGAATTCCACTCATATCCGAGATTTCGCCTACCGTTTAAAATGGGCAACCCTTTAAATAGAAAAGCGAGGATAATAAGTCCTCAAGGCATACAACTATAAAACATTCAGATAGCCAAATTCACTAAAAACTCAAAAGAGTGACTTGGTATTTTACTTCAGGACGTTTAATCTTCTCTTTTATGAATGTTCCAGCTGGCTTGGCCCCTATTCTAATTGTTGTTCTATTAGTCGCTGTCGTAATTGTATTGTTCACAGGGTTATTAACCATGGCGATAGGCGGCCGGTTTACCCCTGAATTTAGAAACAAGCTGATGAAAACAAGAGTTATCATTCAGGGACTCATTTTCATTATAGTAGTAATAACATTTGCCGTCGCGTTATTTCGTTAGGTTCAAATATGGTAATGCTAGATAAAATTTACACCCGCGGAGGTGATGCCGGGAAAACCTCTCTGGTTGGCGGCAAACGTGTACCCAAACATAACCTTAGAGTTGAAACCTATGGAACTGTGGATGAAGCCAACTCGTTTATTGGAATTGTCCGCCTTTATACCGAGACTAAACCAGATCTGCAGCTTGAACAAATTCAAAACGATCTTTTCGATCTCGGAGCTGATTTAGCCACACCTTACGAAAAGGGCAAGGATGAAGGATTGCGTATTAAGCATGAGCAAGTTCAACGCTTAGAGAATGAAATCGATGATTATAATGGAACCCTTAAACCACTTAACTCTTTTGTGCTCCCTGGAGGCTCGGAGGCATCTGCATATCTCCATGCGGCACGTAGTATTATCCGGCGGGCTGAAAGATTAGCTACAAACCTCAGCGAACAAGAACCAATTAATCCTTCAGTTGTAATTTACTTGAATAGGTTGTCTGACCATCTGTTTGTTCTAGCAAGGCACTTAAATGAAAACGGGAATGCAGACTTACTTTGGGAACCCGGCGCAAACCAAGGCAAAGAAAACGAGGCAAAAAAATGAGAATTTAGTGTAATTTGTGACTTGCAGGCTGTCTGCTTCCACATTAGCGTGCGCCACAATATTGTACTTCAAATTTAAATGAATGGTCGTATAACCATGAGGAAAAATTTTAACGAGTTTTCTCAAATTTTGAGACCAACCCGAACGACTTGCCACTTCATGTTGATTAATAGTGTCCTACTGGTTGAAATGACATGAAGGTCATTGTCGCAGTAAAGCGGGTAATTGATTACAACGTAAAAGTCCGTGTAAAATCGGATAACAGCGGCGTTGAAACGGCTAATGTCAAAATGTCGATGAACCCTTTCGACGAAATTGCTGTGGAAGAGGGCGTCCGCATGCGGGAGGCAGGTGTAGCTCGCGAGCTTATCGCTGTTTCAATGGGACCCCAGCAAAGTAAAGAAACCATCCGAACAGCACTGGCAATGGGCAGTGACCGTGGGATCCACGTGCTTCACCCAGATGCACTTGAGCCTTTGATGGTAGCCAAGCTCATGGCAGCTATTATCCGTAAAGAGGCCCCAGATATAGTTATTCTTGGAAAACAGGCCATTGATGATGATAGTAGTCAAACGGGTCAAATGCTTGCTGCACTGCTGGGTTGGGCGCAGGGAACTTTCGCATCAAAACTTTATTTTGAAGACGAATTTGTTGCAGTTACCCGTGAAATTGACGGCGGATTGGAAACTATTAAATTAAAATTACCAGCCATCATTACTACTGATTTACGCCTGAATACGCCACGTTATGCTTCCCTTCCCAACATCATGAAAGCAAAGAAAAAACCAATTGAAGAAACCTCTCCAGGCGATTTAGGTGTCGACGTAACACCTCGTTTAATAACAGTTAAAGTGGTGGAACCTGCAAAACGCCAAGCGGGCGTTAAGGTTGAGAACGTTGAAGAACTAGTCGAAAAACTCCGTAATGAGGCAAAGGTTATCCCATGACTATCCTTGTTTATGCTGATCATGACAATAATGATCTAAAGGGAGCTAACTATAATACGATAACTGCTGCGTCCCTTTTGGGGGAAGTACACATACTCGTTGCAGGTGAAAATTGCCGACACGTTGCGGAGCAAGCCGCTACCGTCGTTGGGGTCACCAAGGTTATCATTGCTGACAATCCCCAATACGCCCATCCGCTAGCTGAAATGTTAACACCCCTCATTCAGTCCATCTCTGAAAATTACAGCCATATACTCGCGCCATCGACTACGGTAGGAAAAAATCTCTTGCCAAGGCTCGCGGCATTACTCGATGTACAACAATTATCGGATATTTCTGGAATTATTGACAGCGATACATTTGAACGGCCCATATACGCAGGAAATGCCATCGCAACAGTCAAATCGACTGACGCCAAAAAAGTTATAACAGTTCGGACAACTGCCTTTGACGCAGCTGCGATCGGGTCTGTCCCCGCGGACATCCAGGAAATTTCTGTGACCGAACCCTCTATTCTTTCAACGTTCATTGACACGGAATTGACCCAATTGGATAGGCCAGAGTTGACTGCCGCCAAGGTGATAATATCTGGCGGGCGTGGAATGCAAAGTGGAGAGAATTTTATAATTTTAGAAAAAGTAGCCAATATTTTAGGTGCTGCCGTGGGAGCCTCTAGAGCCGCGGTTGATTCCGGTTTTGTTTCCAATGACTATCAGGTCGGCCAGACAGGCAAGATTGTCGCGCCAGATCTTTACATCGCTGTGGGAATTTCCGGGGCCATCCAACATCTTGCTGGGATGAAAGATAGCAAAGTCATTGTTGCTATCAACAAAGACGAGGATGCACCAATTTTTCAAGTTGCCGACTACGGACTAGTTGCGGATTTATTTAAAGCTGTTCCCGATCTGGAAGCAGAACTAAAGAAATAGAACGTAAAGAAAGTCTGTTTTGTTCTGAAACAGATACAAGGTAATACTCTCAGTATGACAAATATTATAAAAAATGTTGGTGTTATTGGTGCAGGCAAAATGGGTGTGGGGATAGCACACGTGTGTGCAGCATCAGGTTTCAATATTAAGCTAGTTGATATTTCTGACGAAATTTTATCAGAGGCTAAAAATACCATTGAACAAAACCTCTCGAAGCTCGTTAAGCGTGGCAGAATGAGTGAAGATCAAAAGCAGATTACACTCCAAAATGTTAGTATTAGTTCAGAGATCAAAACCCTTGCAGATTGTGATCTCGTAATCGAAGCAGTAACTGAAGACGAGAATGTAAAAAAATCAATTTATGATAAAGTTTGTCCAATATTGAGGGATGATACAATTCTTGCAACCAACTCTTCGTCCATTTCCATTACACGCCTAGCAGCCCAGACTGACAGGCCAGGAAAATTTATGGGGGTGCACTTTATGAACCCGGCACCCTTAATGGAGTTAATTGAACTAATAAATGGAATTGCAACAGAACAACCGATTTACGATATAATTCACCAATTCGCACTAAAACTTGGAAAAACGCCAGTTTGTTCTGAGGATTTTCCCGCGTTTATCGTAAACCGTATCCTACTACCTATGGTAAACGAAGCGGTTTACACTCTCTATGAAGGAGTTGGTTCCGTAGAGGCCATTGACACCTCAATGAAACTTGGTGCTCACCACCCTATGGGTCCCTTGGAATTGGCAGACTTCATTGGACTGGATACATGCCTTTCAGTCATGCAGGTTTTGCACGATGGCCTTGCGGACACTAAATACCGCCCCTGCCCTCTTCTTGTTAAATATGTGGAGGCTGGTTGGCTTGGCCGCAAAACAGGTCGCGGCTTCTATGATTATTCTGAAGACAAACCCCGACCGACACGGTAAACGAGCTAATTGCCGGGATAAAATAAAAATCGACTTTCAATGAAGTTCGGCTCTCAGTCGCTGGCGAAGAGTATCGATCGGTGTGAGTTTACCCCCAACGTCTAAGTGCCAGAATTGCCACCCATTACATGCCGGGGCATCTTGCACTAACGCCCCCACTCGGTGGATAGACCCCCTGTGTTCGGCACTGATAATGGAACCGTCTGCCCTTACCTTTGCTGCATGGCGTTTACGCTGGTCGACCAAAATGGTTCCTGGCTCCAATAATCCCCGCTCGACCAGAGATCCAAATGGTACACGTGGTTCCGTTTTCTTTGAAGGTGTCGTGAAAAGGTTGACATCTTTTACCTTAGGGATGTCTTGTAAGCGTTTCTTAGCTATTTCTATATACTTCTCATCGCGTTCTATACCAATAAAGTTTCGTCCCAATTTTCGGGCTACAGCGCCCGTAGTGCCACTGCCAAAAAAGGGATCCAAAATAGTTTCACCAACGAGCGTTGATGACAGAATTACCCGATGGAGTAACGCCTCAGGCTTTTGGGTTGGATGAGCCTTCCTACCGTCCTTTTTTATGCGCTCACTTCCATTGCAAATTGGTAACAACCAATCGGAACGCATTTGAATATCTTCGTTAAGAGCCTTCATCGCTTCATAATTGAATGTATATTTTGCCTTTTGACCTTTTGAACACCAAATTAAAGTTTCATGAGCGTTGGTAAATCTCTTGCCGCGAAAATTAGGCATTGGGTTTGTCTTTCTCCAGACAACATCGTTCAAAATCCAGAAACCTAGTTCCTGAAGAATAGCTCCCACTCGGAATATATTGTGGTAAGAGCCAATGACCCAAAGCGAGCCATTTTCTTTCAAAACATCCCGGGCGGCACTTAACCACTCTCGAGAAAATTTGTCATAAGAAGCAAGACTTTCGAATTTGTCCCACTTATCGTTCACCCCATCAACCAGCGTATTGTTGGGACGTAGAAGTTCTCCCGATAGCTGCAGGTTGTAGGGTGGATCTGCGAATACGGCGTCGACAGATCCTTTCGGCAAGGAGCGCATTTGTTCAATACAATCTCCTTTAAGGATTTGATTAACCTTCGTTTTAATTCCCCCAAGCATAATATGTATCCTGTTTAGTAAGACGTACAGCGTCAAGATCTATTTAGAATCAATAACCTCTATATTTTTTTCTTTCCAACATGTGGCATTAAACTCATCTTTTACTCAAGATCTTGATAATTGGAGCGTAGCTTTTACGGTGATGTTCGGTGACCCCAAGACGTTCTAGCGCCATTTTATGCCCTTGGGTACCATAACCAGCGTTTCGCTCCCAGCCATAACCTGTGAAGGTTTTGGCCAAGTTTACCATGATATTATCTCTGGTAACCTTGGCAACGATTGACGCGGCAGCAATCGAAAGTGAACGACTGTCTCCTTTCACCACATACTCGCCAGGATAGGGTAAATCCGGCACCTTATTGCCGTCCACAATAACGTAGCCGGGTTTTTGTGGCAGGTCGGAAATGGCACGCGCCATGGCAAGAAAACTTGCCTCTAAAATGTTAAGTCTATCTATTTCATTAACATCGGCTATCCCGACCCCAATTAAAGCGCAAGTTGGCAGCATCTCAAATAGCCTTTGACGTTTTCTAACAGTAAGCTTTTTTGAATCGTCCAATTCGGACCGCAGAGGGGGTATTAAATTATCGTCCTCTAATATCACTGCACCGGCGACTACAGGCCCGGCCCAAGATCCACGTCCCGCCTCATCAACTCCAGCAATAAAGAAATGCCCCTTAGAACGAGCTGAATTCTCTACAGAGAAATCAGGCACTTTTTGAAACTTTTTTTTCTGAATTCTTTTTCCCAAGAGGATTATTGTTAGCTGCATTTATTTTTTGGTGTGAAGATAGATGCTTCGTAAAACGGGCAGCTAAGTAGTTAAGTTTGTTAATCAATTCTGTTAAATATTTTTTTTCTATCCCATTTTTTAGACGACGAATGACCAACGCACATTTTGGTCGAATCTTCAATGAAGCGGCGGCGATAAAATCAGCCTCATAACTATATACAGACGTCATGAGTTCCCGAAGAGTAACAACACTCCCGGTTATTTTGTGAAGACGCCTAGCTGTTACCACCCAAAAAGGACTGACTGCAAGGCTCAACACGGTGACTGCTACGACGAGGCGGAGCACGTCTTCCCCAATCAATCCGGCTTCTAGTCCCGTCTTTGACAAGAGAAATGAAAACTCCCCAATCTGAGATAAAACAACACTAACCATAAATGCCTGCCGCCAAGGTTGACCAAGCAATTTAAGAATTGTTGTATTCATTGCTGTTTTAAAGATGGTCACGACAAAAAGTAAAACCAATACTGTACCGAGGTTAGCAATAATAAAAGGCAGATCAATAAGTAGTCCGATAGAGAGGAAAAAAACCATCATCAGAATACTTTGGATTGGCCGCGTACTACCAACAAAGGCAGGCCTTTCTCCACTATTTCCAAGCACCAACCCCGCTAAGAACGCACCGTAGGCTGGGGACAAACCTAACAAACCAGATATCGCCGCTGCCCCAAAACATAAAGCCAGACCACCCAGTGGAGTGAGATCTACATTCTGAACCACATTTGAAAGAAACGGCAAATGTACCTTACCGCCTTTAGCCAGATACCACATTAACATAACCATCATGAGAATAGCCCCGATGAGCACCAGGAGACCCTGATAATCGGTCTCACCAACAGAGATGATGCCAAGTACAAGTATTATGGGTATGAAAGCTAAATCCTGTGCAATCAAAATCCCAACAGATAAAATACCCGTACGGGTTTTTAACTCATTTGTGTCTTCTAGAATTTTAATTCCAATAGCCGTACTTGAAAGAGAAATGACAAATCCTAACAGAATTGACATGCCAAAACTCCAGCCCAGTAGAGACGATAGAAGCAAGGTTAATGATCCTGCAGCTAATATTTGAATCAAGGTTGCTATCAGAACAAATTTCCAAAGTCGTAGGAATAGACGTATCGAGAGTTCCATCCCTATGACAAAGAGCAGCATCAATACACCAAGCTCTGCAATCGTATTTATCTGTTCCCTGTCCTCGACAATACCGAAGGCTGTCGGACCTAACAGTAACCCTGCGAGTATGTAACCTACAAACGCAGGCTGCTTAACCCGCTCCATAGTCATACCGCAGACTAGGGCCGCCAGTGCCACGATTGCGATGCCGGTCAGATTGGAATGTGCGAACGCATCCATTCCGAAATTCTATATGTCTAATGTGTCTGGAAAGTTAAAATTTAGGTCGAGATGGCTAATTTAGGAAATATATGTAACCCGTCAGGCCCCAGCGGCAATTCCTCCGCCCTTAACACCGCATTTATTGGCAGGTCACCGTAAAGATGCGGGAACAACTCGTCACTCCTTGCGGCCTCCCATTTCAAGGATGGTTCTAACAGCTCTCCATCCACCGTTAGCAACACCAGTCCTTTCTGTCCAGCGCGATGCTTAGCTGCACTTTCAATCACTTGGTTAGAGGCTGAAAAATGAATGTATCCGTCTTTCTTATCCTGAGATGAACCGGAATACATGCCCCTCTCGATAGCAGAATGCCATTCATCGCTCCGACAGATATGAAAGATAATCTTATTTTCCATACTACATTTCATTTGGCGAGGCGTTTATGCAATGCCTGTAAATATTTGAGATCCATTTTTTCAAATTCACCTTCTTTAATATCGATCTTATATTCTTCCAACTCCTTTTTGGTTTCCGCCGAAACCCCCAACTCAGAAATCTGATTAATTAAGGATAGCGCTTCCTTTTCTTCTTCTTCGCTTAAAGGGGGCTCTTCCTCTTCCTTCTCTTCTTCCTCTTCCTTCTCTTCTTCCTCTTCCTTCTCTTCTTCCTCTTCCTTCTCTTCTTCCTCTTCCTTCTCTTCTTCCTCTTCCTTCTCTTCTTCCTCTTCCTTCTCTTCAGGAAACAATAAATCATCCCATGTCAAACCCGAAACAACGACCTGGGCGCTCAAATCCCGGGCAGCAGCTATAACCTCATCATCATTCGGATCACCGAGCTTGTTTAACAAATCAATAAAATTCTGCCTATTAAGATTAGCGAGCATCGGTCATTCCTTTCAATATTTACCAGCGGCTATAATCTTTTTGCTCATAACTGTCTAGATACCAATTTTGCCTTTTGCTCTTCTTTAAATCCTATCAGGGTCCGCCCACCTGTCTCGATAATGGGCCGTTTTATTAAAGTCGGGAATTCTAACATAAGGGTCTTTGCACTATCTGCTGTAAGACCTTCTTTTTTTTCGCTTGAAAGATCTCGCCAAGTCGAGCTCCGGCGGTTAAGCATGTTTTCCCATCCAACATCCTTGATCCAGTTAGATAATATCGATTCCTCAAGCACATTCTTACGATAATCTACGAAATGATATTCAATCTTTTGGTTCCTCAACCAAGTCAACGCTTTGCGACATGAATCACAATTTGATAGGCCAAAAACGACGACCATAATTCAATTAACCTTCCACTTTGAAATCAAAACGAAACCGTTTGGGCGGGTCACCTGTTTCCATTCTTTAGAATTACACTAGGAACATATCCAGCAACTTATCTGGCTATTTCTCCATCAGGCGCGGCATTAGCTCAACGAAGTTACATGGCTGAAACCTGTAGTCGAGTTGATGCACTAAAATATCGTCCCAAGCATCTCGACAAGCGCCGGGACTACCTGGCAAAGCAAAAATATAGGTGCCACCGGCGACACCAGCGGTTGCCCGGGACTGAATTGTGGACGTCCCAATTTTGTCATAACTAAGCATGCGGAATAATTCGCCAAAACCGGGAATTTCCTTATCGAAAACCTCTTGAAAGGCCTCAGGTGTAACATCCCGCCCCGTTACTCCAGTACCACCCGTTGCAAGTACCACATCAATCTCTCTGTCATTGATCAAAGATTTAAGTTTCCGAACTATAGTGGCCTGATCATCAACCACGATTGCCCGCAAAGCTACATTATGGCCAGCGGCCTTTATACGGTCATCAAGCAAATCACCAGACTTATCATTTGCTGGGGTCCGTGTGTCAGACACGGTTATAACCGCAATATTAACCGGCAAAAAGTTTCTTTCTTCACTCATGGTTTTTAACCAGTCAATTTTTTATTTGGGATTACCTTCGGCCAACTCAACTGCATCCAAGCGCTCGGAGTGGTAGATAGGCCAATTTCCGGCTGCTAACTCACCAAGTGTATTTGTTGATTGATTGAACCGGTCTCTGTAAATCCAATAATTGGCTACGACACGTTCTATAAAAATACGGGTTTCCTTTGCTGGTATACTCTCTATAAATAGCAGTGGGTCATTATTATGTTTTACTTTACGGTTCCACTTAGCAAGGTTACCTGGCCCAGCGTTCCACGCTGTCACCATGCGAAACAAATTGCCCTTAATACCCTTATCCTTCAATAAAATATCAATGTAGCGCTGACCAAGGAAAATATTGGTACCGGGATCAAAAAGCGATTTTCTCTTACTGCCACTATACCTTCTATCTCCTGCAACAAAACTTGCCGTACCCGGCATCAATTGCATAAGGCCGCGCGCACCACGCGGGCTTTTAGCCTTCGGGTTAAAACCCGACTCCTGCCTTACAATAGCCAATATTAGTTCCCTATCGATAAATTCCTTCGCACCCATCTTAATGGTTGGCGCCGGATAGGCTGTGCTATCATATAATGCCGAACCTGAACTAACCAACATCATGCCAAGTCTCATTGCCAGAGACGGCATCTCCGCTCGATCGGCGATCGCCAACATTGCCCGCGCCAGCTCTGGCTTAGCGGTGGAAAAAATAATTCTTAATTCCCTTTCAGCGAGACGATCCTCACCGACTTGTATCAATGTTATGGCCCGACGACCACCCAGTGCCGCAGTTAATTCGGCAACAATCTCCTTAGCTAGCGGCGGCGGTGTCCAATTGTACTCCACTTTTTTACCTAAAATATGGCTCGCCAAAATCCCATAAAATGTCCGGGGATATTCAGCCGCAACTTGGAGATATTTGCTGAAATCCTGGGGCCGCCGCATCTTAATAGTGGCCCTCGACGCCCAGAAAGCCCCAGCCGAAATTAACCAGGAAGAGGCGTAAGATGAGCTAAAAACTAGTTTAAACTGGTCACGTGCTACATTAAACTTACCGAGCCTCCACGCTGCGAGCCCCGCCGTCCAATGAGCTTCCGGCAGGTATTTTCCTGAACGTTTTATCGCCTTCGAAGCCCAGTTAAAAGCCCAATCGTCACGTCCAGCGGCATAATAACCAGCAGCTAAACGGGCCCTGGCTCTATCCAGTTGCCAAGGGTGGAAAAGGTTTTTAACTCGTTTTTGACCT